>Ga0209273_10001274_pt1 | contig 23692 bp, 20 predicted proteins | sample tdAd471_FD_187126 | JGI IMG/M metagenome (GOLD analysis project Ga0209273, IMG submission 187126) | Marine sediment microbial communities from the Atlantic coast under amendment with organic carbon and nitrate - tdAd47.1 (SPAdes)... | ecosystem: Environmental > Aquatic > Marine > Coastal >...
AATTCGTCGCGCACCCAGTTGCTGTCGGTCTCGCGCCAGCGCCGTTCCATGTTCGGCACCACGCCCTCGAACGGCTTGCTGATCTCGTAGCTTTTCGAGCCGTCCTTGTATTTCATGGTCACGGCTTCGCTGCCCGATCCGAACAACAAAATCTCGCGGTGTTTCTTGGACAGTTTCGACCACGCCTGATCGAGCTTGAAGCCGAAGTGCTTGGCGAGGCTTTCCAGCGTCTGCGCATAGTATTTCGACGACGACCCGGCCCACGGCGCAATCGCGCCCTGCGCCAGCGATTTGGACTCGTCGGGCACCACCAGCTCGGCATCGAAGAACATTTCCGTGCCCAGCCCATCGCAGGAAGGGCACGCGCCGAACGGGTTGTTGAAAGAAAACAGCCGGGGTTCGATCTCGTCGATGGTGAAACCGGAAATCGGACAGGCGAACTTGGCGGAAAATACGGTCCGGCCCTCGGGGACGTGATCCTTGATGCCGCCTTTCTTGCCCTTGGGCGCGACGGTTTGGTCGGCATCGGCGTCATCGACATAGGCGATACCGTCGGCGAGGCCCAATGCGGTTTCCAGACTGTCGGCTAGGCGCTGTTCCATGCCTTCCTTGACGACCAATCTGTCGACGACGATTTCGATGTCGTGTTTGTATTTCTTGTCGAGGTCGGGGGCGTCTTCGAGATCGAACATCTCGCCATCGATGCGCACGCGCTGAAAGCCGCGCCGGGCCAGGTCCTGCAGTTCCTTTTTGTATTCGCCCTTGCGGCCGCGGACGATGGGCGCCAGCAGGAACAGCCGCGTGCCTTCGGGCATGTCCATGACCCGGTCGACCATCTGGCTGACGGTCTGTGCCTCGATCGGCAGGCCCGTCGCGGGCGAGTAGGGGATACCGACACGGGCGAAGAGAAGCCGCATATAGTCGTAAATTTCTGTCACGGTGCCGACGGTCGAACGCGGATTGCGCGACGTCGTCTTTTGCTCGATGGAAATGGCCGGGCTGAGGCCTTCGATGGTGTCGACATCGGGCTTCTGCATCAGCTCCAGAAACTGGCGTGCATAAGCGGAGAGGCTCTCGACATAGCGGCGCTGGCCCTCGGCATAGATGGTGTCGAACGCCAGCGACGATTTGCCCGACCCGGAAAGGCCGGTGATCACCGTCAGGCTGTGGCGCGGAATGTCCACATTGACGTTCTGCAGATTGTGCTCGCGTGCGCCTTTGACGCTGATGGTGTCCATATTGGTCCTGGTCTTGGTGCAGGGTTAACACTCAACCGATGATGGATATATGGGATCATGGCGGCGGTAAAGAAGGGATTCGGCCCCTGTTTGGGGATAAAAACGCAGCCGGCCTCAGGTCTGTGTCTCCATCGGCGCCGTGGCTTCGTCGGCATTTTCCTTGTCGGCTGCTGTGGCGCGTTTGATCGTGGCGGCCAGATTGTGCAGCAGTTCGATGTCTTCGCGGTTCGGCATGCCGGTGCCGGCTGCGAGCCGCGCCGTAACGCCGAGCAGGGATTCGCACTCTTCGTGGATATGCCGGTATTTCGTACGCTCCAGACGGGTGTCGATGTCTTCGGCTATCGCCTTGAGCTGGTGGATATAGCGATGCACCATCGTGGTGTCGCCAACGGCAATCACAGCGTCGATGCGCTGTGCGATCCAGACGATGCCGCCGACGTCGCTGTGCAGCTTGCGCTCGTCCAGTTCCGTGGCGGCTTCGCGGATCGTGGACATAAGGGATTCACGCGAAACTCCTTCGGCAATCAATTGCACCGGGTTCGGCACCGAAATCTGCGACGCGGACGTGGCGTCGGGGCGCAGATGGTTGCGCCGGTCCGGCCCGACATAGCCGGCCGTAACGACGAACGGTTTGCGCTCGGTCAAAAAATATTCGAGACGGCGGCGCAGACTTTGCGGATTGAAGGGCTTCAGCATCAGGGTATCGAAGCCGGCGTCGATCATTTTCGCCACGTTCTGTTCGTCGGGGTCGTCAGTGATACCCAACATGACAGGGAACGGGTTTTCGCCGACGCGCCCGTGTCGGATATCGATCAAAAACTTGCATGCCATACCCGTCACGGCGGTTACGTCGCAAACGACGAGGTCGATCTTGCCCGTGGCCATCGTTTCGGCAAACAGCTCCGGACGGTCGGTATCGATGATGTCCGCGTAACCGGCATCGCGCATGGTGGCGCGGATGTTCGCGCGCAGTTCCTTGTTAGGTTCGTAAAGGAAGGCTTTGACGTCTCTTGTTCTTTTCATTCCGCTCATTCGGCGCGTCCCGGTTCGATGCGTTGGCGGTACAAATATTTCCTTTGTTTGCTGCCAGGCTGTGATAAAGCGCACGATTGGCGGGTATTTCGAGACCAGGATTGAACCGAATTATCTATCACTGGTTGTTTTATGAGAAAAAATATCTCTGAACCTTATATGTACGATATGGCACGTTGACTCACCGGCGTGCTTGGCCAGACTGCGGCGCAACAGCCGAGCGGAGAATGAGGAGAATCAAGTATGAGTGAGCAGATAAACGAGGAATTCGAAAAAGCGGACATCGTGTTATCCGATGCCCTCGTCAAATTTCAGGAACAGGGCGTAAGCCAGTACGTTTACGGCATGGCGCTCTTGGAAATCGGCATTGCCGCCTTGGTGAAGCTGGAAGAACCGGACGAGGCAGTCCTTGAAGTCGCCCGGGATTTCATCGCCAAAGCCAAGGGATTTCAGGAAACGGCTTTCCCGATCCCGCGCGAACAATGAGTGGGCGAAACGACTCCACTCAGCAAACTTCACCCGTTATAGTGCCGTCGAATTTATCCAAGTGGGGGACCAATGGCAGGCTCAGTCAATAAAGTCATTCTCGTCGGCAATCTCGGCCGCGATCCGGAAATCCGTTTTACGCAGTCCGGCCGTTTTACGCAGTCCGGACAGAAAATCGCCAATATGAGTGTCGCTACCTCCGAACAATGGCGCGACAAGCAAACCGGCGAGCGTCGTGAAAAGACCGAATGGCACCGTGTCGTCGTGTTCGACGAGCGTCTTGCGGATATTGTCGAGAAATACGTCAAGAAGGGCTCCAAGGTTTACCTCGAAGGCTCGTTGCAGACCCGCAAGTGGACCGGCAACGACGGGATCGAGAAATACACGACCGAGGTTGTTCTGCAGCGCTTCTCCGGCGTCCTCACCATGCTCGACTCCGCCGGTGGCGGCGGGGGCGGTGGCGGCGGCTATGGTGGCGGTGGCGGCAACAGCGAACCGCCGTCGTGGGACGGTCCCGACAGCGGCGGCTCTTCGAGCGGCGGCGGCAGCGGTGGCGGTGCCCCCGGTGGCGACCTCGACGACGAAATTCCGTTCTGACGTTGCTGGTTTCCGCCAGCGCGTCATCCTGAACTTGTCCCGGACCCGGTCCGGGGCTTGTTTCGGGAATCATAATTAAATTCGATTCCCTCGTTTGAGATCCCATGGATCCCAGATCAAGTTCGGGATGACCTTTGTTCGCTTTGTGCGAGGGGTGACCGCATGAACCACATGCGCCGCAATGTGCTGATATTGGCCTGTTGTCAGGCGCTGGCGATGTCCGGCACCTCGATGACGTTGACCGTCAGCGCGCTTGTCGGCGTCATGCTGGCGCCCTCGAAGACGCTGGTGACGTTGCCGTTGGCGGTGCAGTTCGTCTCGACCACGTGTTCGACCATTCCGGCGTCGTTCTTCATGGCGCGGGTCGGTCGGCGGGCCGGCTTCACCGTCGGTCAGACGCTCGGCATGACGGGCGCGGCGGTTGCCGCCTATGCGATCTATATCGGTAGTTTCTGGCTGTTCATGTGCGGCACAGCTTTGCTCGGCGTGCACAACGCGTTCTGGCAGTATTACCGCTTCGCGGCGGCGGAAACCGCGAATGACGAATACCGTGCGCGGGCGATTTCGTACGTCATGGCGGGTGGGCTGGTGGCGGCATTCCTTGGGCCGCAACTGGCAAAATGGACGGCGGAACTGAGCGCGGCGACGTTTGCCGCCAGTTTCGCGGCAATTATCGGGCTCAGCTTTATCGCTATCGTGCTGTTGCAGTTCACGCGCATTCCGACGCCGAGGTACGAAGGGGTCAGCACAGCCGGGCGGCCGATCCGCGAGATCATGGCTTCACCGGGATTCATCGTCGCCGCCATGTCGTCGACCATCGGTTACGGGATGATGAACATGCTGATGACGTCGACGCCGTTGGCGATGACGTTTTGCGGTTTTGCTTTCAACGATGCGGCGACGGTGATCCAGTGGCACATCGTCGGCATGTTCCTGCCCAGTTTCTTTACCGGCAACATCATCAAGCGCTTCGGCGTCATCAACGTCATCGCGGCCGGCGCGGCGCTGCAGGCGGTCGCCATTGCGACGGCGCTGTCAGGCATCGATTTCGCCAATTTCTGGGGCGGGTTGATTGCACTCGGGGTCGGCTGGAATTTCATGTTCATCGGCGGCACCACGCTGTTGACCGAGAGCTATGCGCCCGAGGAACGTGCCAAAACCCAGGCCGCGCACGATTTCATGGTCTTCGGTCTGGTCGCGGTGACGGCGTTCGCATCGGGCGCGCTGCACGAAACGCTGGGCTGGCAGGCGGTCAACCTGATTGCCGCGGTGCCGGTGTCGATGGCGTTCCTGGCGGCGATCTGGTACGGCGCCAGAAAATCCCGCAAACCCGCGGCTTGACGTGCGCTCAACGCCGGCTGTTCAGAGAACGATTTCCTGACGCGGCATGTCGCTGCAGTGTCGCCGCCAGATTTCCAGATAGGCACGCTCCAGATCTCTGACAAAGGTGTCCGTGGAAACGGGGACCGCCCGCGCCTGCGCACGAACCATTTGTTTGGCAGCGGTCAAAGCGTCCGGCTGCGTGGCGAATTGGCGGATCTTCGCCCGATAGGCATCGAAATCCGCCTGCACCAGATCGCCCAACCCATAGGCCCGCAGAAGGCTTGACGATACACGCGAGGGAAAATGCGGCCCTTCGAGCGTGACGACCGGCACGCCGCATTCGATATGGTCGCGGGTCGTCGTATGGCCGTTGTAAATCAGGGTGTCCACGGCGAAGTCGGCGGTCCTGATGCGCGCCAGATGGTCGGTTTTCGAGACCTTCGGCGCAAAAATCAGCCGTGCCGGATCGACACCGCGCGCGGCGGCCCAGGCCCGCAGACGCGCTTCGACTGCACCGCCCATTTCCAAAAGCCACAAAACCGTGTCCGGGGTTTCCGCCATGATGTCCATCCAGCACGAAAATCCCATGGGGTCGAGCTTGTAGGACTGGTTCATGCAGGCGATGACGGTCTTGTCGTCCGGCACGCCGGCGGCATCGCGGGAGATATCGGCAATATCCGGCTGCGTGTCGGCGCACTGATAGGTGTGCGGCATGTAGATGGGGGTTTCGCTCAGGTGACGTGCCTGATCCGGTGGGCAGACGATCCGGTCGACGACGATATAGTCGATGAAATCGGCGCCGGTGGTGCCGGGAAAGCCGAGCCATGTCATGGCGAGCGGCGCCGGTCTGTGCGCGAAGACGTCCAGCCGGTTGCCTTCGGTGTGACCGTTGAGATCAATCAGGATATCGATGCCGTGCGCATGGACCGCCGCCGCCGCCTTGGGCGCGCCGATGCCAGCGATGTCGACAAACTCGTCGCAGCCCTCGGCGATGGTCTTCCGGTAGGCACTGCCGTCATCGGCATGGGCGGAAAAGCCGAAAACCTGGAACCGGTCGCGGTCGTGCAGCGCGTAAAGCCGGTGCGTCAGATGCGCAATCGCATGGTCGCGAAAATCGTACGAGACGTAGCCCAGCCGGATCTTGCGGTCCGGGTCTTTGCTGCGGCCCGTCACGTCGAATTGTCCGGGTCGCGCCGCCCGTGAAATCGCGTGCGACACCGAGCGTGCCGACGATGCGGTCACCGACGGGTCGGACGTCCGGCTTGTCGTCTGCAGCGGCGGTTCGACGAGTTGCCCGGCATAGGTTTCCAAATCGCCGTCGATTTCGCCGGAAAGGGCGTGATAGCGCTCGTCCCACATGCAGCCGCGCTGACGCGCCCCGAATTCGTAGGCCCGCAGCCGAGCCTTTTTCGCGCCGCCGAACTGTGCTTTTTCAGCGAGGGCGATGACGCCGTCATAGTCGCCGTCCTTCAGGAGCGCCTGCGCTTTCATGAGCAGGGCATCTTCGTGCCCCGGATCGATAGCGAGACAGCGGTCGAGAAGGGTGTTGCTCCGTGCCGTGTCGTCCATCCGGTGCGCCAGCGCGGCCGCCGTCGCCAGACTGTGCGGATGGTTGTCGAGCTTGTCTAGCAGTGGTGCGAGGGTTTGTGCCGCCTGATCCCAAAGACCGAGCTGCATCTGCGCAATCGCCAGATTGGTCACGGCGTCAGGGTGATTGTAGCCGTTCTGCAATGCCTGACCGGTCAGGTGCCGCGCCGTGTCATAGTCCGCCTTAGCGATCATGAAAGCGCCGTAGTTATACAGAATGCGCCCATCGTTCGGCGCCTGGCTCAATGCCTCGCGGTAACATTGCTCGGCTGCGTCGCGCGCGCCCTGTGCCTCCCATGCGCCGGCCATGTTGGACAGCGCGTCCGGAAAAACAGGTTGCAGACTTATCGCGCGCCTGTACGCCTCGACCGCCCCGGCGCTGTCGCCGGCATTGTTGAGGCATTGCCCGAGTTCGTTGTGCAAATGCGCATCGTTCGGCGCGAGGCGGGTGCAGATTTTCAGGTACTGCGCTGCCTTGCCGTATTCGCCGCCATGGTGACAGACAATCGCCGCCATATGAGCAATGGGAAAATACTCGAAACACTTGGGGGCAGTTTTCGCGATGACCTGCCGTGCGCCGTGAAAATGGTCTTCGGAGATCAGCGTTTCGAGGAATCGCGCCGCCAGACGGGCGTCGGCATCGTTTTTGAAGCCCTTCTTCAGTGCCTTCTCGGCGTTTCGGCGTTCCTGCTGGTTCATCTAACGTCCCATCCGCTGCAAACCGCTTGCGAGTATAGCCATCGTCCGGCGCTAAACCAGCCGTCTGCGCCGGGCTTTTCGCCGGCATTTCTGATAGCGGGAAAAAGCCCGGGAAATCGGCCTCCCGAGGTTGTTCGCCGTCGTGCAAAATGCTACAAATAGGGGTCTATTGGGGGCGCTTCCAGCGCGTTCCAGCATCGACGCTTAAGTAACTGATAACAAAGCGAAATATAAAAATTGACAGATACGCCTGAAGCGCCGCCGCCGGCGACTCCGCACGACGATGTGACGCCGGTCTCGATTATCGACGAAATGCGCAGTTCGTACCTTGATTACGCGATGAGCGTGATCGTCAGCCGCGCATTGCCGGACGTCCGTGATGGCCTCAAACCGGTGCACCGCCGCATCCTCTATTCGATGAAGGAAAACGGCTACGAAGCCGGCAAGCCGTACCGCAAATCGGCGCGTATCGTCGGTGACGTGATGGGTAAATATCACCCGCACGGGGACCAGGCGATCTATGACGCCATGGTGCGTATGGCGCAGGGCTTTTCGATGCGCCTGCCGTTGATCGACGGCCAGGGCAACTTCGGTTCCATGGACGGCGACCGTGCGGCAGCCATGCGTTACACCGAAGCGCGTCTGCATCGATCGGCGCATGAGCTGATCGAGGATATCGACAAGGAAACCGTCGATTTCCAGCCTAACTACGATGAGACCGTACTTGAGCCGAAGGTGCTGCCGGCCGGTTTCCCGAACCTTCTGGTCAACGGCGCGGGCGGCATTGCCGTCGGCATGGCGACGAATATCCCGCCGCATAACCTGGGCGAGGTCATCGACGCGTGCTTCGCGTATATCGAAAACCCCGATATCACCATCGACGAGATTATCCAGAACCACGTCCCCGGCCCGGATTTCCCGACCGGCGGGCTGGTCATGGGCAAAAAGGGCATTCTGTCGGCGTATCACACCGGGCGCGGCTCTGTGGTTATGCGCGGCCGTACCTCGATCGAGGAAATCCGCAAGGACCGCTTCGCCATCATCGTGCACGAGGTGCCGTACCAGGTGAACAAGGCGCGGATGGTGGAAATCATTGCCGAAAACGTCCGCGACAAGCGGATCGAGGGGATTTCCGATCTTCGTGACGAAAGCGACCGCAAGGGCGTACGCGTTGTTATCGAGGTCAAGCGCGATGCCGAACCGGAAGTCGTGCTGAACCAGTTGTTCCGCTTCACGCCGCTGCAGACCAGCTTCGGCGTCAACATGCTGGCGCTGCACGAAGGCCGCCCGCAGCAGATGAATCTGAAACAGATCATCGTTGCGTTCGTCAATTTCCGCGAAGAAGTCATCCGCCGCCGCACCATCTATGAACTCGGCAAGGCGCGCGAACGGGCGCACGTGTTGGCCGGTCTGGCCGTCGCCGTCGCCAATATTGACGACGTCATCGCCGTGATCCGTCACGCCCCCGATCCGCAGGACGCACGCGAGCAATTGATGGCCCGCGACTGGCCGGCCGAGGATGTTGCGCCGATGATCGCGTTGCTGGACGAGCCGGGACGCGGCGTCGTCGACGGCAAGTACCGGCTGTCCGAGGAACAGGCGCGCGCCATTCTGGAACTGCGTCTGCACCGTCTGACCGGGCTTGAGCGCGACAAGATCGGCAACGATCTCAAGGAAATCTCCGAACGCATCGCCGAATACCTGGAAATCCTGCGCTCGCGCGAAAAGCTGCTCGGCATCCTCGTCGACGAAATGCAGGTCATCCGCGACAAGTTCGCCAACGACCGCCGCACGACGCTGGAAGAAGACGCCTACGAACACGATATCGAGGATCTGATCCAGCGCGAGGACATGGTCGTCACCGTGACCAACGCCGGTTACATCAAGCGCGTGCCGATCTCGACCTATCGAGCGCAACGCCGCGGCGGCAAGGGCCGCGCCGGCATGGCGACCCGGGATGAGGATTTCGTCTCCCAGGTCTATGTCGCCAATACGCACCAGCCGGTGTTGTTCTTCTCGTCGACCGGCATGGTCTACAAGATGAAGGTCTATAAGCTGCCCGTCGGCACGCCGCAGGCGCGCGGCAAGGCGCTGATCAACCTGTTGCCGCTCGACCCCGGCGAGACGATCTCGACGACGATGGCGCTGCCCGAGGATGAAACCTCGTGGGAAGACCTGTTCGTCATGTTCTCGACGGCGGCGGGCAACGTACGCCGCAACCGCTTGTCGGACTTCACCAACGTCATGGCCAACGGCAAGATCGCCATGAAGCTGAACGAAGGGGATTCGCTGGTCCGCGTGCGCACCTGTACCGAAGACGACGACGTGGCGCTGTCGACCCGGCACGGCAAGTGCATCCGCTTCCCGGTCGTCGATGTGCGCGTGTTCTCCGGCCGCACATCGGTCGGTGTGCGCGGTATCCGCCTGAAAAAGGACGACGAGGTCATCGCCATGTCGATCATCGCCCATCACGAGATCGATACCGAGACCCGCGATGCCTATCTGCAGGCGGAACACGCCTATCGCCGTCTGCACAACCCCAACGCCGACTATACCGACCGTGATGACGACAAGGCGCGCGACACCGAATTGGCGGCGCGCATGGCGGAACCGCAGTTCGCCGAATTGTCTGAGCGTGAGGAATTCATCCTGACCGTGACGGCGGACGGCTATGGCAAGCGCTCATCGGCCTATGAATACCGGATTTCCGGGCGCGGCGGGCAGGGGATCACGGCGATTTCGCTGGATCGCGGCAAGGGTGAACCGGAAGCGCAGGTCGTGGCCTCGTTCGCGGTCGTCGACAGCGATCAGGTCATTCTGGTGACAAACGGCGGGCAGATCATCCGCACGCCGATCGATACGGTCTCCATCGTCGGACGCGGCGCGCGCGGCGTTCGTCTGTTCAGTGTTTCGGACGACGAGGATGTGGTTTCCGTATCGCGGGTCCGCGAAGCCGTCGACGGCGAGGACGAGGACGGGACCGAGGAGGGCGCGGACGCCCAGGCAGCCGACGCACCTGCCGACGACGACTCCCCGGAAGATGCGGCGCTGGACGCCGCGACGGACGAGGACCCTGAACAAGGACAAGGCGCATGAGCACGAAACGCATAGGCGTCTATCCGGGCACCTTCGATCCGGTCACCAACGGCCATGTCGACGTCATCAGCCGCGCGACGCGGATCGTCGACGAACTGGTGGTGGCGGTTGCCGTCAACATCGGCAAGGGACCGCTTTTTACCCTCGAAGAGCGGGTCGATCTGTTGCAGGGGACGTTGTCGCGCATGTCGCCCGGCGCAGCGGAGCGAATCCGCATCGTGCCGTTCGACAATCTGTTGGTCGATTTCGTCCATGAACAGAAGGCGTCGATGATTGTGCGTGGCCTGCGCGCCGTGTCGGACTTCGAATACGAGTTCCAGATGGCGTCGATGAATGCGCGCCTCGATAACCGCATTGAAACGGTGTTTTTGATGGCGTCCGAACGCAATCAGTTCATTTCGTCGCGTTTCGTCAAGGAAATCGGGCGATTGGGCGGCGATATCGGGCATTTCGTCACGCCCGAGGTCAAGGAACGCCTTATTCAGCGCTTCGCCGAGGAGGGAAACGACGGCCTCGATGCGGACGGTGGCGACGATTGAGCGGCGTGATCACGCGGCACACGTCGAAAAACTGCAATAATCGGCAAATCGAGCGTTGACCATACGGGGCTGTCTCCGTAATGTCCCGGCGGTTCCGGGACAGGACGCTGGTTCGGACCGAAACATGATCTGGGCGCGCTTAGCTCAGTTGGTAGAGCAACTGACTTTTAATCAGTAGGTCACAGGTTCGACCCCTGTAGCGCGTACCAATTAAAACAACGGGTTAGGGAAATAATTCTCTAACCCGTTGTTGTTTGAGGCGACACTCAAGGTGACAAAATATTTGATTTTCGGATTTCAGGCGGCAGCCTGTTCTTTCCTGTTCTTGTCCCGCAATTGCTGATGCACCGTCCGCACGTCGCTCCACAGTTCGTGAAGCACCGCCAGCGTAAAGTTCTCCGAGAAGGTGCAATTTTCCAGATCATCCAACAAGACTGAAATGCGGGCGAGCGTATCGGCCTCGCCTTGCGTCGTGCCCTCGTATCCCGCTTGCCATCGCAGGTGGTCTAATGCGGCCGTCATTGCGTCGCTGAAAAGTTCATCATCGATCTTGCTACAGCCGCCAGGCTCGGCATTGAATACCGATTGGACGAGCTTGTAGACGTGCAGGGCGGATGCCGGCGCCTCGGGGAATCCAACACCTTTCACGGCTTCGCGTAGCGCGGTTTCAAGGGTTTCGCCGTCGATGATGGCCTGCTTGTCGCCTGCCGTGTTGAATCGCTCCCAGACCGGCTTACAGGCGTCTAGGATCGCGCTCTTGATGCGGTCGGGATCGATGATCAACGAGGGATTATTTGGGATCGCGTTCATGGTTCTACCTCTAGGTTTGGCTTATCACAGCCCGGCTAGGAATCGGCCCTAGCAGCCGGGGGGTGATAACGCGCCTAGAGACACGTCGAGCGCTTTTAAGGTTTCCCTCTGGACATGGCGTTCGCCCCCGGCCTAATCTATGGCCAGGTTCGCGACGCTCGCCAAAGCGCGCAAACTTCACTTCCGATACCGCGCCAACGGACGGAAGCTATCTAGGTCCGGGTTATCACACCCAAGAATCACATTACGCTTATTGAGAATCTCGCGCAACAGGCTGGCACCACCAGCCGAGCGCGCGCTATGCTTTGAGGATGAGCACCGAAAAACGCATCTACACTTTCAAAGATTTGCTTGAAATTGCTCCGCTTGGCGAAAGGGCTCTGCGGTCACGCTTGGCCGAAATTGGCTACATTCCTAACGGTCGAAAGATGTTTTTCACCGAAGCGCAGGTCGAGCACATTATCGAAAGTATTGCCGTGAAGTATGAACCGTTTGACACCCGGCGCAGGGCATCGCCGACGGCTTCCCCGGCGCCGAGCCAGAGAGAATTAGAAAGGCGACGCAAGGCTCAACAGAAACGAAATGACGAGATAAAAAGGCGGCGGGGGAAGTGATCAACGGCGCGGCAGGACTTTAACCTCGCATTTAAGCGCTTGCGCCCATTCGTAGAAAAGATCGAGCCCAGGGCGCCGCATGCCCGCTTCAAGTTTTCCGCAATACCCCATGGCCCAGCCTGCCTCCAGATCAACGTCCCATTGCGACAGTCCGAGTTTTTGGCGCTGCTTGATCAGTCTTTCAACAAGCGGCCAATGCAGGCCGTATTTCCACTTGTTGGGCTCGCGCCCGGCAGTGCGGTTTCTGCACTCTGGTGCTTTAATTTTGTGAGCTGGTTTTGGCGCTGTCACGCGGGTTATCGCTCTTGATAGAGAGGGCGCCTGCCTTCCTTCGCTTCGTCGAGCACATCGAGCACGGAATTCCCATGCTTCGCGATCGTGATCATCTGGCGATATGCCTCGTCGATGAGCTGCCGTTTTTCATCGGGTGGAATATCCGGATTTTTCTCGATCAAGCGAACGAACTTCATGGACTGCGAGAGGGCGCCTCGAATGTCCTGCAGGTCGACGACAACGCCATTGTGCAATGACATTTCCCGCAAGGCGGCTTCCGGCTCTCCGTCGCCGGTCAGTTTTTTTACGGTATCCGCAACTTTTTTGTATTCGACATACCGATCATAGAATTTCGCAATAGGTTCCGCGCCGGCGGATGGATGGCGCACGACAAACGCCTTGATAAACGGCATATCGGCCAGCGTCGCTGCGGGCTTTACCGGATCCGGCAAAACACCGGCTTCGCGCAATGCCTTGTCGGCGATGTTGACGACATGTACGCCCAAACCGCCCGACCACCCGCGAATGTAGTTGTCGATCACCGCAGGCGATGCGATGCCCGCTTGTTTCATGCCCGGCACCGAGGCAACGAGTTTTCCCATCGCTTTCGTGAGTTCCGACGTATAGGGCTTGTGCTGGTATTCTGGAAGCAGCCCTTCGCGGTCTGCCGGGATAATCGGCCGGTCGGTGAAAAGTGACCGGTTGGCGAAATGCTCGATTACCGGCACGGCAACCGTCGGCACATACCCCGGCGTCATGCCGCGCCCCAGCGTATCGAGGAATCCGTCGAATGCTTTCGGGTCGCGGTCGAGGATGGCGTCGACGGTGCGCTCTGCACCGGTTCCGAAAAGGATGCCGAGTTCGAACGGCTTCGGGATTCGATACCAGGTATCCCCGGCCTTCACGTTCCAGAACAGGTCACGCTGCCATTGCGGCAGGTCGTAATAATCCTCTTCCTGCCGGTTGACCAAATGCAGCATTACCGAGGGCAGGGTGATCGAGGCGGCGATCCGCGCCGTGGTGCGTCCCGGATGATCCTTGAAAGCCCGTACCATCTTGTCCGTGCCCTGCACGCTGGCGTTGAAGAATGCGACCAGGCTGTTTACGGCGCGGGTCTTGTTGCCGACGCGGGCAAAATCGAGCGTCACTTCGCGCGATGCGAAGCCGCCGCGCTGAATGTCCTCTTTCGTTCGGCCCTTGCCCGCCACGCGCTTGAATTCGCCAATACGGGTTCCCTGTTCGGCGAGGTCGGAAAGGATGCGCAGCATCTCGACCGGGCTTTTGACGACGTTCCGGGCTGCGTCCATGAAGCCGGTCTTTCCGGCGATGTCGCGAATGCCTTTCTGCAGATAGAGGCGGTCGAGTGAAACCAGCGTCGACATGGGGCCACCTGATTTAAGCCACGCCTGATAGTCGGCGTCTTTTCTGGCCAGCGAGAATATGCCACGCCCGAGGTCGACCACCGGCTTGAAACCGCCCTCGGAGAAAATGAACGCGGAGAGCTGATCGCGTACCGGATTGCGGGCGATGAATTCCGGCGCCAGCACGGAACCGGCGCGCAGCAGCCGGGCCGGGGCGCCGAGCATCCGCACCACGGCGTTTAGTTGCTCGCGGTCCAGCGCGCGGAAAGCGCTGGCGACTTCCGGATCAACCTCGAATAACTGCCGCTTGCCCTCGCGGTAAACGACGATCTGATTGTCTTTCGGCTGCAGCGCGTTGGGCCGGAACACGGTCAGTTCTTCCGGGTTCAGCTTTACGCCGAGTTCCTTTTCATATGTCTGCAGCAGTTTTCCGATTTCGCCCTCGGTGACGCGCACCGGCTTACTTGTCGCCGGGGCCTTTTTGACCAGTTCGGCACCTAGCGGCGACTTTTCCGCGAGGTCGACAAGGGCGCGGCCAACGGCATTGCGTTCGGCAAGGGTGACGTACAGGTACGTATTTTTGATGATGCTTTCGAGTGGGTCCACGACTTCGCGTTCGGACCCCTTAATGCGCTTGATCGGCTGGCGCGGATTGAGGCCTTTCCCGACACCCTTCGCGCCCTCGGCTTCCATGACGCGAAAGAACGGCACGTAATCCTTATTCGCGGCGCGCATGGCCTCAAACATATCCTTGGAAATCACGCCGGCGTCTCGCAGGTAGCGCGTAACGTGATCCTGATACTCGACAAGTTCCTCGAAAACCTTGCCGTATTTTTTCTGGCCTTTTGCTACCACGTCTCGCGCGGCCTCTACGGGGATACCCGTCGCAACCGGTTCGGGGCGGTCTGATAGCTCTATTGCCCGTCGGGAGACCGCGTAGGCCCGCACGCCGTCTAAATCGTCTCTGACCGGCTCCAGGATCGATTTGAGGGGCTTCCCGACGTTCTCGAAGGTGTCGAATTTGAACGGGCTATATTCGAGGAAGTGATCGGCCTTGGCGCTCGACGCGCGCGCCATGCGGGCTTGCTGATATGCGTTCTCGACGGTTTTCAGGTCTTTCCCCCCGGCCATCGCCTTTACGGTCTGGTTGATCGGATGCAGGTCATCGATCATGGCGGTATAGAGGCTGTCGAAATTGACCGGACGGCCCTGCTTGTCACCAACGGACACCCGGTCCAAAACCGCCTTTTCCGAGGCCGTGACAGTCCGTTTTGCAGGGGCGGGGCTTGTCGCGGGGGCAGGGGAAGATTCCACCTGTGTTGCCTCGCGATAGGCGCGCGGCACGTCCATGTTCTTCGCCAGCATGTCTTCGGGGATCGTCGGGTCGCCTTTCGCGTCCTCGATCACCTGGCGGGGCGATTTGCCGGTTTTCGCGTACACGTCACGCGCCGCCTTGGCGCCGACTTCGGCAACCTTGGCCGCACCCTTCGCGCCGAACAGCAAAACCGCGCCGTCGACGAAATCGCGGGGCTCGGGGACTTCGCCCTCCATTGCCGCGCCGATTGTAACCATCGTGCCGAGTTCGGCGGCCAGTTTGAAGCCGGGTTTCGCAACCTCGCCCGCCTTCCCGGCGCCGTAACCGGTGACGAAGCCCTTGCCCGCCTCAAGCGCGACGCCGGTGAGGCGGTCCCAGAATTCGCCGAAGCTGTCGATCGATCCTTCTTCATACCCCTGCATGAGGCTTTCGCGCATCGCGCCCGGCAGCATGAACGCGCCGCCCATGGCCAGCGCCGGGACGGTAACGAGTTCTTCGGGAATGACGGCCTGTGGTCCGGCTTGCCCGGCGACGGCGGCGGCGCCTGCTCCCATACCAGCACCGACAACCATCGCCGGGAAGTCGCCGGCAAGCATTGCCGACTGATAGGCAATCCGGTTCACCATCGGGGCGTTGTCGCGGATCGTCAGCTCCGGGGGCTTCCCGTTGATGGTGAGCCCGGAAACCGATTGTTGGAATCCTGCGCGCCACGCATCCGACAAGGAAAGCGTGCCTTCCTCATCGCTGCCGAGCACATTGTCCAGGAGCCCCGTGAAATACGACTTCATCCTGTCCGTGCCGGTGAAGGCGGGCTTGCCGAAATAGGCGTCGATTTCCTCTTGATTGTAGCCCAGGTCCGACGCGCGAGATCGAAGGCCGGTTTCGACGGTATGTATCTGCTCTGTGGACAAGCGCCCATCGTTCGCAAGCGTATCGATCAGGGCGCGACCTTCGGCTTGCGGCTGCTGTACGGGCTCCGGCATCAGTTATCCTCCGCACCGGTGAAGCCAAACGATTTCAGGATGCTTTTCAGCTCGTCGCCCATCGCCTCTGAGATTGGTGGTCGGACGGGTGTGTTGCCGCCGCTGGCTTCTGGGACTTCGGCCCGCGTATCCGACCACCGACGCATGTCGTCAGCCTGGTCTTGTAGCTGCTGCTGCGGTGAGCGAACGAAACCGTTGACCATGCCGCCCATGTAATCCTTGTGCGTCGGGTCGAGCAGGTCCATCGGGTCCGCACCGGCCTCGACCTTCCGTGTAAAGCTCTGATCGAACGCGCGCTTGAATTCGTAAAATTTCTCGTCGCCGCGCGTATCGTTTCGAATAAGGGTTGATCCGGTAATCCGGCTTTTTGCTGCGGCGAAAAAGTCTTTCTTCACCGCGGCAAGTACTTTCATCTCGGGAGCGCGGATATCCTCAATATCGCGCTGCAGGCTGCGATAGTCGCTCGGGCTGATCCCGTTCCCGACGAATGGAAGCAGGTCCGCAGATACAGTAATCCGGCCCTGTTGAACTGCCGAGAAAAGGGAATTGAAAACCGTTGGATTGGTGCGGTTGATATCCGTGCCGCTGGCCTTCTTGTCGATCAACTCCATGAAGGTTTGCTTCGAGCCTTTGCCGAAAGCATCGAGCTTCGAGCCCAGCACGTCTTTCGTCGTCAATGGCCCGCCGTTTTCATCGTTTGGCGAAACGAGCCTTTCGAGGAAATCGTTCTGCGTCGCTGCACGTTCGGCTTCCATCGCCTTGCGAACCTCATCCTCGCGGCGATTGGCCTCAATCCGGTCTGCATTGCGGAGCATTTCCTCTCGATTGATCCGCTCCTGTGCCGTGCGCGCGATCTGCCGGCGTCGCGGGCCGTCGACTTTGAGGCTCGGGTCATCAAGGATGTTGTCGATAGCATTCTGACCCGCGCGCAGTCCCGCAGCTCCGCCGCCTGCGGCCTCGTAAGCTTCCAGTGCCATATTGGAAATAGCTAGCGCTTCACCTTCGTCGGCCAGTAACTCGAACTTGATCCTTGCCTGATCTTCGGTAATGAAGCCTGCAGCGACCCCGGCATCAACGCGGGCTTTATACTCGTTGAACGCCGCAGTGTATTCCTCAGTGCCTGTCATGCCACCTTCGGCCATCGCCGTTACATCGTTGCGGCGGTGCTGTAGCGTTTCGGTCCACTCGCTGTTCGCCAAATTGTATTCGCGCGCACGCTCAACGCCCATGATCGCGTTGTTTGTCTGCGTGCCGACGCCCTCCGCGATAGATGAGATCTGCGCACGGAAGTCTTCGGGCATTTTCGAGAGCACGGTCTCTGCATAGGCATCAAACTGCGTGGCAAAAATCTTGGAGTTGTCGCCGGATGCGTTGCGGAACTCCGTAGCGCGGCGGCGGATATCATTCTCGTAGCCGGAAAAAAGCCCCTGTTCATAGGCGGTGTTGTACGCGCGGGCCTCGTCGTCCGTCGGTTCACGCAACGGCTGCGGCATGAGATTGCCGTCTTTGTCGCGCTGCATCGCAGCGGCAAACCCTTCGCGCCGAACTTCGTAAAGCCGTTGTTTTTTCTCTTCTGCACTTGCCCTATCCGCGTACCGCTGCACGCCGTCCACAAGCACGTCGATGCCGCTCAGGTCCGGCGCCGGAATTCGCACCACGCCGACTTGCTGCACCAGTTCACGGGAATATATGCGGGGTTGCTGTGCCATTGTTACCACCTGCCTGACGGGTCATAGGAATCGCCACCGCCGCCATAACCGGTGGATATTGGGTTTGCGCCGCTCTTGGTGAGTAATCCACTTCCAAGCACGGACCCTGCCGCCTTGCCGAAGCCGCTGACCAGCGCACCGGTGCCGGCCGCCCGCGCACCGGATGCGCCCAGCCCGAATTTTCGCTGCTGCGAAAGGTAGTTCACCTGCGCCGTGAGGATATCGCGCTCGGCCTGGCGAATTACTTCCTTCGTGCCAGCTTTTGCCGAACCGGAATACAGATCCAGTCCGCGTCCGGCACGAATGGCTTGTCGCGTCCCGAGCACCCGCTGCAATTGCTCGCGCTTTTGCACTTCGTCTTGCAGGGCCGCAACGCGGGCGGTCTCTCTCGCGTCCTCGTACTGCGCGGCTTCTAGTTTTGCAGCCTTGTTCGCTTGAACGCCGCCGTAAATCGACGCGCTAGCGCTTGCAACTGCAGCTATCGCTGTCGCCGTCGCCGGTTCCATTACTGCATAACCTTTTTGGGGCTGATGGGGTGGGCTTTGAGCAGTTCGGCCACAAACCAGCACACGCCGTCTATAAAATCCGCTTGCGTCAGGCGATTGTGGTGCGCCGCGCTCTGCCACCAAGAATAAAGCGGGTTTCTGGTATCCAAGACGTAGACTTGCTTCCCATCAAGCGGAGCATGATCTGCTGCCTGGTCGAGCCTGACAATTTCGAGGTTGCAGGTTACGAGTAGATATTCCGCCTCGCTCCCAGGCATTACCCGGAAATCGTAATCCTCGGCCCGGCTCGGAATGTCGTCGAGGTCAAAGCTCGAGCCATGCATGGCAGTTGCCGCAATATTCGCGCTCATGCCGCTTCCTCACCGTCAACCACGGCAAGGACCGGACGCGAAGGCAGGGGATCACGCTGGATAGCCTTTTCGCAGGCCATGTCATAATTTTCCTGACGTGTCGCGACAGTCGCATGAATGCGGATCAATTCAGCGAGTTTCTTTTCGGTATGATGTGGAGGTTCAATCCGGCAGTTTTGAAAATTGCAATCGCTGTTGTACCCGCCAGAATCAAGGCCGAATACGCGCAGTGTGTCCGTAATCCCGCCGTACTGAGGCAAACTGTATTTCGGGCCTGCCAGTTGAAAGCCCTGCTTGTCGAGTTCTTGGATATTGCGAACTTCGACAACAAGGGCGCCGACGATATCCAGGAATTTGACGTATTGCAGATGTCGGCGTATCGCTACCTGACGCAGCTTTGCTTCCGCAAGATCGCGCGCGGCCTGATCGGCTTCGGCAGATGCCGCGCCTTCCTTCCGGTCGTGTGCTTGCACCGTCGCTTCCAGTTCCTCGACTTCTTGCCGGTTAAAGGCGACCGCCTCACGTGCCTTGGCCATGGCCTTCGCGTCGATTTTCTCGCCGCGTGCCTCTTGGGACCGCATTTCACCAACTTCGCCAAGGGCGCCCTGTAGGCGCTTCCGAATAGCGGCGAGCGATGCCCGCATGGTCACGCCTTCGTCTATTCGCGCCTGTAGGGCCTTGCGCATTTTGGCGTCGACCTTTTCAAGCCTCTCAATTTCCTCGGCAAGCCCTTCGAGCTTTATCTCCGGTGCCGGCGGCAGTGTGTTCGCTTCCATGTCCATGTCCTTTCGCTAGGTTTTGAGCGTGCTTTTTTGGGTAGAAAATTTTGGGCGAGCCTTTCTGCCCGGTGATGTGAGGCAGTGCCCCCTGTACTGGCGCGGGCGCGGATTTTTACCCCCCCCGTCCATTTTCCGGCGCCGGATCGAAGGCCCCCCGGGGTGACGGCCACACTGGCCCCCTGATCATCAATCAGTTGCTCATGTTTCCCGAGGTCGCAGAAATCAATGCGTCGCGGTATGTCCTGTATCGGCAAGGGGGCCGCAAGGTGACAAGCAGGTGACATGACGGCGCTACTCATGGCTATCTGCCTCGACCTGGGCGGCCGGCGGCGATTCATGCTCGATGACCGGACCCCGTGGCGCTTCGAGAGAGGCTGGCAGATTGATTTGCACAATTAGGCCTTGGCTTCCCTGACCAGACCGCTCGGCGCTGGGCTTAACCCCATTGACGGCCAAGATATGCTTTGCGCTATCCAGTCGCACGTATTCGGATTTTGCGCCGGTCAGAAGGCTTTCAAGGACGCCTGCGGCCCTTACCATGCCGACGGTCGACAATCGCGCCCTGACCGCCTCATTGATCGCTCTGCCTACGTGTGGTTTCCGAAATGCACGAGACAATGCATCCGGGTTCATGCCAACGGCCTCGGCTGTAGCTTTGATGGTGTTTGTCTCACCACTGAGCAAAAGATTGACGGCTCGCATCACTCGGGGTGAGGGAGGTTTCGGATTGCTCCCACTTCCATCGGCATTTTTCGGCATACGTTTCAACCTTCCGTCCAGGGCGGTTTTTTGTATGCAGAGGACGTTACGTTGATTTTCAAAATTCATCACCGCACAGAGGGCGGTCAGAACACTTCAAAGACCCAATCGTTTGCGTCGGCATCTTCGGATAGGGAGATTTCCCCGGCTTTGTATGCCTTCCATGCGATAGGAAATAGGTCTTTTCGTTCGGCATCTTCGGCGTCTGTTCCGAGGTGCCGTTTGTAAAATCCGATTGCGCGCTTGATGATTTCGCGAGCTTCATCTTCGGATAGCTCATCGCAAGATGAGCAGTCTGTTAGATACGTAGTATCTACTGAATGTTCTATACTTCTGTGTTCCTTCGGTGTTTGGGGAGTATTTTCTACTCCCCCTTTCGCAGTAGAATTAACTCCCCCTGAAAGTCGTTTTCGCTCCCCTCCCTTGACCGTGACAGGGAAGGGCTTGGCGTATGCAATTTGATATTGGTTTGACGTTTGCCTACCGGACTTGTCGGCGCGGTGGTCCCACGAAATGAGGCCTTTATCGCGAAGGCTTTTCAGGGCCTTTTTTACATTCTCGATGTGGATACCAAGATCGTCGGCGATGGTCTGCCGAGCCGGGTAGCAATGACCGGTTTTGCTGTTTTGCCGGGCGGCAAGAATGCCGTAGACGCGCAACTCCGTCTTTGAAAGATCCCTGCGGGCAAGTACCCACATGGGCACCTTTCCCCACATTCCCCCGCGGCGGCTGGTCATTATGCTGCAAACCTGTCGACGGTCGCCGAATGCGAATCATGATTCGCTTTTCGCCAGTCGACGAACCGCTCGGGCCAGGTATCGATTATGCTTTGTGCCGCCGGCGTGATATCGGCGCCGATTTCCTGCAGTACACGGCGCAAGGTTGCCTTGCAGGAGCCGATATAGGTTTGGGCGTGCCACTTGCGCTCAGACCGCAATTTTCGACCCTTGCAGACGATCCATTGATGCGCGTCATAGCGAAGTGCCCATCCGTCACTTAGCCGAAGTGCTAGGCGATCATTCATTGCTGAATGCCTCCATTAGCGTCTCGGCCCTATTCAAGGCCGCGCGAAGTTCGGGAACCATCGCGGCCGGAATTCTGATACCGGATTTCGTCGGAACTTCGTCGTTCCGATCCGGAACAAGCGCAAACCGGCGAATGTCGACTTTGGCTTCGCCGCCATCTTCCCGGATCACTCGGACGCGGGCTGTGGAGCGGCTGCTGATCGGAAAATCAGCGACTTCGATCTCTTTCATGATTGCTACCCTTTTCAATTTCTGCCGGGCCTCTGTGCGGTGACAGTCGGCAGGCGAGGGGATAGCGTGCGGATGTTTCGAGCTTCATTCCGTCCACACGATCAGCCCCGGCGCCGACCTTCGGCCCGGGGTTGTTCATGCTGCGGCGTCGTCGCGCTTGGCTGCGAGTTCGTCAATCCAAGCATCGACTTCGCTTTCGATCCAGGCGACTTTGGCTTGTGGGCCGTCGCCGAGCTTAACCGAGCGCGGAAATTTTCCAGCAAGTTCCAGCCGGCGCAGATGCACGCGGGAATAGGTAATGCCTTTTTCGGAGATGAGGTGATTATATGTGAGCAGTTTTCGGACCATGTCGTAGTTTCCTTCTGATTTTCTACGCGGTTCCGAATCGCAACATGGAATATACACGCAATATATTGATGCTGCACCCGGAAAATGCACATCATTGTGTATAGTTTTTCGTGATCCTTCACCGCACAGAGGGGGAAAACGTCCTTTGCTCAACTAGATCATTGATTAAATGAGAAAATATAAGAGTGTGGGGTGCCGCCCCCAGGTATGAGGGCGGCGGCTGTCAGGCGGTTAAAGGGACTACGTTCTCGCGCGGCGCGTCGGTGACTATCGCCTCTAGGTAGCGGTCCCAGAATTCGCCGCCGGACTGAATGGCAATCTGGAATTCCTCTGCTCGAATCTCGGCAGCCTCATCGCCTTCAGCGTCCCTCGGTCGCAGATGCTCGGAGACCTTCGCCCATGCCTCAGCATCGATTACCAGGCGGACATACCGCGCCCATGCGTTTTGAAGTCGCCGGCGCTTCAATAGGTGTTTGCCGCGCGTGTAAACAGCGGTGACGCCCTTGTACGATTTCGGATCATGGTTCAGCACGAAAATGCCGACCTCATGAGGCGCAAATCCAAGGGTTTCTTCAAGGTGCGTGGCAACGGTGCGCCGAAAGTCATGGGGGCGCCAGTCAGGCATAGGATCGACGCTCTCAGGATCGAGGCCCGCCCCTTCCGCATCCTCTCGCATCAAATCTGAAATGGCTGCATTGATCCGGTCTTTAACTTTGCTGAGCCCTGAAACTGGACGCGGCCCCTCGTCACGGTCATCGGTGTGCTTTTCTCTGCCCGATGAAAAAACGTAGGGCGAGTTGCCAACCTGTGTGCAGCCTCCAAGGACTTGGAGCGATAGATCGCTAAGGGGAACCCAGTGCTCGCGCTTCGCTTTCGTTTCCTCTGGCGTCAACGTCCAAAGACGCTCGACCTCGAGATCGAGGTTTTTTCCGCGGCGCAAGTTCAACACTTCCCCGCGCCGCTGACCGGTTACGAGAAGAAACTGAAAGAGCGGGCCAAATGGATATCCGATCCTATCAGCAGCGCGCCAGACTAGCCGGATTTCGTCGGGGGTGAGATATCGGTCCCGGGCCTCTTCTCCCTTCGCTGCCATTCCCTTCACGACAGGCGAGGTTGTCATTTCGTCATAGTTTGCGACGGCCCAATTGAACATCTTGCGGATGCAGGCGAGGGCCCTGTTGCGGCGATAAACACTGGAGCCCGACTGGATGCGATTGAGCAGCTTGGACACGTCCTCTTTTGTTACATCGGCAATCGATTTCTGGCCCCATGCCGGCTTTACATAAAGCCTAAGAATGCCTTCGGTATCCTTCCATGAGCGATTTTGCTTGGCGTGACGTTCTAGAAATTCACCGGCCACGGTGGAGACATTTAAGCGATCGGCCGCTTTGGCGGCCTTCTTCACCGCGTCCCGGGGATCAATCCCCTTCGCAATGTCCCTGCGAAGGGCTTGAACCTCTTCACGCGCCTCGGCCAACGTGAGGGAGTGGATACTGCCTATCGTTATTCGGCGCCGCTGTTTGTTGAAACGGCAGCTAAAAACGTAAGACTTGCTGCCTGTGGACGAAATGCGGAGAGCGAGCCCGCGACAATCACGATCAAACACTTCAACCTGGCCAACATCCGGGATCGGGTGAACGGGGCGGCCCACTTCTTTGTTGCGGTCCTGGTGCCTCTGCCATGCGGTCTTGAAGGTCATTTTCTTGATGCTGGCCTCAGAAAGAAGATCCTTTGATAGCTTCGGCATGCCCGACCACTCCTCAATTTCAGGTGACAAAAGGTGACAAAAAAAGCTGACCTGTAAAATTAAATCATGTTCTATAGTGTACTACGTTGGGCAAAATTTATCAATAATTTCAAAAAGATAATAATCGAAATAGTTTTACTATGATGCATTGTGTTCATATAAAGTAATTGACTTTTAATCAGTAGGTCACAGGTTCGACCCCTGTAGCGCGTACCAATTAAACCCCTGGAAACATTGCGTTTCCGGGGGTTTTTATTTGCCGTAGCCGATGTTGCGTGCACAAAC
>Ga0209273_10001277_pt1 | contig 23588 bp, 18 predicted proteins | sample tdAd471_FD_187126 | JGI IMG/M metagenome (GOLD analysis project Ga0209273, IMG submission 187126) | Marine sediment microbial communities from the Atlantic coast under amendment with organic carbon and nitrate - tdAd47.1 (SPAdes)... | ecosystem: Environmental > Aquatic > Marine > Coastal >...
CCGAGATCGTCAAGTACACCGGCGAGTATCGTCGCCATGGGACCGTATTTCTCGGGCAGGGGGATTTGCGCTTCGCTGGGAAGAACTTCGATCTCGCCGACTACCAGGCCGTTAGGCTCGCAGTGGGACGAAACCAGCCGAAATCGCTGTTCGCCTCTCGCCGTTACGCCCAGCAGGCCATCACTCCCCTGGTACCAATCGACGATTCTAGCGAGCGTGCCAATGTCAAAGGTCGTAGCACGCCCTGTCTCGCCACCTTCCCGGATCAGCAATACGCCGAAGGGCTCGTCATGCTTGATGCACGTGCCGATCATGTCGATATAGCGTGACTCGAAAATCCGCAACGGCAGGGGTCCACCGGGGAAAAGAACGGTACTCAGCGGGAAAAGCGGAACCTGCACAGGTCATCCTTGGTGCCAGCCTACTTAACAAGTATAGATGCCCGACTCAACATCGGGTGTCTGTCGTCATTCCGATCCACGGATCCGCTGCAATACAGCGGTCAGTGTCTGGCGCGCGCCGCCGAATCCGCCGTTACTCATGAATATCACCTGGTCACCGGACAGCACCCGTTTGGACATGTCGTTGACGAGCTCATCGTAGTCTCCGAACGACCGCAATTTGCCGCCGAGTGGCTGCAGTGACGAGTCAAAACCGTCTCCCATGTCGTCCGGACGGTACATCCAGACGAGATCCGCCTGCTCGAGCGAAGCAGCGAGTTCATCGTTATGCACGCCGAGTTTCATCGTGTTGGAACGGGGCTCCACGGCAACGACAAGCCGATTTCCCGGATAACGGCGTTTGACGGCGGCGATTGTGCGACGAATCGCGGTCGGGTGATGCGCAAAGTCATCATAGATCGCAATGTTGCCGACAGTAGCCGTTCGCTCCATGCGCCGCTTGACGCCATCGAAGCGCGACATGGCGTCAACAGCTCGATCGAGCGGCACACCTGCGGAACCGGCTGCTGCGATGGCCGCAAGGGCATTTTCCAGGTTGTGTGAGCCTCCCAGTTGCCAGCGCGCCTCAACGCGTTGGCCCTGCAGACGGGCAACATTGATGCGCCGCTCCGCCGCATCCGCGAATCCGGCCTGCCAATCGGCGCGATCATCGAGCCCGAATGACTCCACCGGCGTCCAGCATCCCATTTCTATCAGCTTGCGAAGATTGTCGTCACTGGCGTTTGCAATCACGCGACCGCGTTGCGGGACCGTTCTTAGCAACTGGTGGAATTGCCAGAGGATCCCGTCGAGGTCATCGTAAATATCCGCGTGATCGAACTCGAGATTATTCAGAATCAGAGTACGTGGCCGGTAGTGAACAAATTTCGCGCGCTTGTCGAAAAACGCCGTGTCGTACTCGTCAGCCTCGACGACAAAATAATCACCGGCGCCGAATCGCGCCGACGTGTCGAAATTGGCCGGGACACCCCCGATCAGGAACCCCGGCTCGAGACCCGCATCCTCAAGTATCCACGCGAGCATACTCGCGGTCGTCGTTTTACCATGCGTGCCGGCAACGGCGAGGACGTGTTTGCCGCGCAGGACATGTTCAGCGAGCCATTGTGGCCCTGACTGATATTTCAGCTCTCGATCAAGCATCGCTTCGACAACCTCGAAGCCGCGGCTGACGACATTGCCGACAACAACGCAGTCAGGCACAACATCGAGTTGCGCCGCGCCGTATCCTTCATGGATACCGATACCCAACTTACGGAGCTGCGTGCTCATCGGCGGATATACGCTTGCGTCGCAACCCGTGACTTCATGGCCGGCAGCCTTGGCGAGGGCGGCGACTCCGCCCATGAAGGTGCCACATATGCCGAGAATGTGTATGTGCATGCAGGAACTCAGGATGTCGGCGTTATCGCTTCGGAAAACGCATACTGTAAAACGAATACTCCAATTGCAATCAGGAATCCCATGTACCACTCGCCGTCGATCGTGCGAGCGATGATATGGCCTTTGACATACACCGACCAGAACAGCAGCAGGTAAATGAATATCTGCGCAAGTGCCACACCAAGGAATGGCGTTAGAAAAATAATTCCGGCCACCTGGGCGAGAAAAATCAGCCCGCCGCAGCCGATGATGGCTGTCAATGCCTGCGCCAGTCTGCTCCTGAAGCCGGCGAGCACGACGACCAGCGTGTAGCACACGACGGTCATAATCCAGCTCGCCACGACAACGGTGACTACAGCGCCATTGAAGTTCGGCACGAGGACGCTGGCGACGACCAGCGGAAAGAACCACAACAACACGCTCGCATATAACAGCAGCCAGGAATGCGGAATCGAATCCGGCCCTTTGCGTATCGTGATGATGTCGAACAGTGTTCTTATCAGTGCTTGCAAGGCTGCAACGCCACCGCCGTCGATGGCGCCATGATCGCATGTTAACCTGCCGACCCGAAATCGAAGCTTGCCAGCACTCAATGACCAACTTCACCTACATCGATGAGCCCGACACGATCGCCGCCGATCTCCAGGCTCACCGCCTGCTCGGCGTCGATACCGAGTTTATGCGCGAGAAGACCTTTTTCGCGCAGCTCTGCCTCGTGCAACTCGCCACGAGAGACCAGGCTTTCTGTGTCGACCCGTTAGCCGGTAACGGTATGCAAGCTTTCTGGAGCGAGGTCTGTTCCGGAACCTGGGTCGTGCACTCGGGCCGGCAGGACATCGAAGTCGTATTTCAGACAGCAAATCGCATGCCGTCGGCACTGTTCGACACCCAGATTGCTGCGGGCCTGCTCGGCCTGCAACCTCAGATGGGCTACGCCGGTCTTGTCCAGGAATTGTTTTCGGTCGAGATCCCCAAATCGCATACGCGCGCGGACTGGACGCAGCGTCCCTTGCCGGAGGCGCTCCTCAGCTACGCCGTCGAGGACGTCGAGTACCTGCTGCCCGCCTACGACATCCTCGCGGAACGACTCGACAAAGCCGGGCGCCTGGCATGGGCCGAACAGGACTCGGCGTTGTTGCTCGAGGAATCGCTATACGCGACCGACGAGTCACAGGCCGTGCACCGCCTGAAAGGCGCCAGGAACCTGCGTGGACGCCGTCGTGCCGCCGCCGCCAATCTGGCCAGCTGGCGGGAGTCGGAGGCATTGCGCAGAAATCGGCCGCGACAGTGGATACTCAGGGACAGGGTCTTGCTGGATATCGCCACGAGTCTTCCCAATACAGCACAAGCGTTGCGCGATGTCGCAGACATGCCGGCGAAACTTCTCCACCGAGCCGGTGAGGACTTGCTGGCGATCGTTGCGCGATCGGGTAACGATACTGACTACAAACCGCCCTCTGCACCGGATGAACGCCAGAAGAGCATCCTGAAGTCCATGCAGGCGATCGTGACGGATTGCGCAAATGGCCTCGGCGTCGAAGCCGAGATCGTCGCGTCACGCAAGGAGCTGTCTGCGATCATCGTCTCGGGCAAGAGAGACTCGCGTGTCTTCCAGGGATGGCGACGGGAACTTGTCGGGGAGCGCCTGCTCGAGCTTCTATAGCGCCTGCAACAATCGCTCGTAGATTTCGTCGATCGCGCCATCGGCGGCGACCTTCTTCAACTTGTCTCGCTTCTCGTAAAAGCCGACGACCGGTTCGGTCTGCTCGCGGTAGACATCGAGGCGACTGCTGATCGTCTCTTCATTGTCGTCCTCGCGCTGGATGAGCTCTCCGCCTGCGTTCAGGCATGCGTCGAGTTCTTCCTGCGGTGAGAAATACACGTTCAGCAGTTTGCCCGTCAGCGAACAGGTGCGTCGCCCGGTCAGCCGCTTCATCAGGATGTCAAAATCAACATCCAGCAGTACGGCCGCATCGAGGGGCACGCCCAGCTCGTCGAGTAATTCCTCGAGATCTGCTGCCTGTTGCTGCGTGCGCGGAAAACCGTCGAGTATGAACCCGTCGGCCGCATCCGGCCGAGTGAGTCGTTCGCTGATGATGCCGAGCACGATGTTATCGGGTACCAGCTGGCCAGCCTCCATGATGTCCTTTGCCTGCTCACCGAAACGCGTACCCGAGGCAACGGCTTCACGTAGCATGTCGCCCGTCGAAATCTGCGGAATATTCCTGTCCGCCATCAGTTTCTTGGCTTGCGTGCCCTTGCCACAGCCTGGCGCGCCCAGCAACACGATTCGCATTTTCGAAGTCCCGATTCAGCCCTTGAAAACTTGCCGTGACAATCGCCCCGACAGGGCGAGGTACGCTACCGGCAATGCCCTGCAACGTCAATCCGACCTTATGCGCATGGTGCCAGTTGCCGTCGATTCCGCTATCCTCATGCGCCTTCGATCAGCAGCCAGAGGAAACCCGACATGCCCGCTATGAACGCGTTCTACGCCCAGTCCGGCGGCGTCACCGCAGTAATCAACGCGACCGCATGCGGCGTCATCGAAACCGCCCGCAAGCACAAAAAGCAGATCGCGAACGTCTACGCCGGACGCAACGGCATTATCGGTGCGTTGACCGAGGACATGATCGACACAAACAGGGAAAGCGCCAGTACGATATCAGCGCTCCGCCACACACCCGGCGGCGCGTTCGGCTCGGCGCGTTACAAGCTCAAGGGCATCGAAGAGAACCGCGCGGAGTACGAGCGACTCATCGACGTGTTCCGGGCGCACAACATCGGTTACTTCTTTTATAACGGCGGCAACGATTCGATGGACACCGCGCACAAGGTGTCGCAGATATCCAGGAAATTGGGTTTCCCGGTACAGTGTCTCGGTATCCCGAAGACGGTCGACAACGATCTGCCGATCACCGACAACTGCCCGGGCTTCGGGTCGGTCGCGAAGTATGTCGCGGTATCGACACAAGAAGCCGCACTCGATGTCTTGTCGATGGCGAAAACGTCGACCAAGGTTTTCATCCTCGAGGTTATGGGGCGCCACGCTGGCTGGATTGCTGCGGCCGGGGGCCTCGCCGGCACACGCCCGGAAGACCCGCCACACATCATCCTGTTTCCTGAAGTTCCTTTCGACAAGCGCGCCTTTCTGAAACGGGTGCGTGAATCGGTGAGCAAGTACGACTACTGCGTCATCGTGGTCAGCGAGGGGGCCAGTTACAGGAACGGCAGGTTCCTCGCAGAGGCCGGCACCCGAGACGCATTCGGCCACGCCCAGCTCGGCGGCGTAGCGCCGGTCGTCGCACAGATGGTGCGAGACAATCTCGGCCTCAAATACCATTACGCCGTAGCGGACTACCTGCAACGTTCGGCCCGGCATATCGCGTCAGCGACGGATGTGAAGCAGGCCTATGCCGTCGGCAAGGCAGCCGTCAAGTTCGCGCTCCAGGGAAAAACCGCGATCATGCCGGTCATCAAACGCGTTTCGGACAAACCTTACCGCTGGCGAATCGAAGAGGCCCCGCTCTCGCGGATCGCAAACAAAGAAAAGATGTTGCCAAAGCGATTCATCACCGCGGACGGCTTTGGTATAACGCAAGCCGCCCGCCGCTACCTGGAGCCGTTGATTCGTGGTGAAGATTATCCTCCATATATCAATGGCTTACCGAAATACGTGACACTGAAGAGCGTCCCTGTTGCGGCGCAGCTAGGGACAAAATTTGTGGTATGATTCGCGCCCGGTCGCGGGCTGGCCTTGACGATTTTGGGGATCGGCGCCAGCGAACGGACAATTCATAATTCGGATCGAATACAACAACAATGAAGACACGACGTGTCGTCAGCGGCAACGTTCGATCTGCATAGCTAAATTAAGTCGGGAGACAATCAAATGAGTAACGAGTTAGCCCTGTGGCTCTCGATCGGTGCCGGTGCAATCGCGGTACTGTTCGGCCTGGTAACAACACAGTGGATTCTCAAGCAGCCGGCCGGGAGTGACCGGATGCAGGAGATCGCGAAAGCGATCCAGGAAGGTGCCAGTGCTTACATGAACCGGCAATACGGCACGATCAGTGTCGTCGGAATCGTACTGTTCATCATCCTTGGCATCGGGCTGGACTGGTATACGGCGACAGGCTTTGCGATCGGCGCTATATTCTCGGCCCTCGCTGGCTACATCGGCATGTACGTTTCGGTTCGTGCGAACGTGCGTACGGCCGAAGCTGCGACCAGGGGCGTCAATCCGGCGTTGAACATCGCATTCAAGGGCGGCGCAATTACGGGTCTGCTTGTTGTCGGCCTCGGCATCATCGGCGTTGCCGGCTATTTTCTCCTGCTTACCAAGATGGGCGCGAGCGATGACAAGGCTATTCACGCATTAATCGGCCTCGCTTTCGGCGGCTCGCTAATATCTATCTTCGCTCGTCTCGGCGGCGGCATCTTTACCAAGGGAGCTGACGTTGGCGCCGACCTCGTCGGCAAAGTCGAAGCCGGCATCCCCGAAGATGATCCTCGCAACCCTGGCGTCATCGCCGATAACGTGGGCGATAACGTCGGCGACTGTGCCGGCATGGCAGCCGACCTGTTCGAGACCTATGCGGTCACTATCATCGCCACAATGCTGCTCGGTGTGATGATCGTCGACCAGGTTGGTCCATCCGGAATCGTCTTCCCGTTGGTGTTGGGAGCGATCTCGATCGTGGCCTCGATCATCGGCACATTCTTCGTGCGCACATCCGATGGTGGCAAGATCATGGGCGCTCTGTACAAGGGCATGATCGCGGCGGGCCTGCTGGCAGCGATCGCGTTCTACCCGGTCACAAACATCATGATGGCCGGTACCGGCAATGTCACCGGTATCTACGGGTCTGCCCTTATCGGCCTCGCACTAACGGCCGCCCTGGTCATGATTACGGAGTACTACACGGGTACCGACTTCAAGCCGGTAAAGACCATTGCCAATGCGTCGCTGACTGGTGACGCGACCAATATCATCGCCGGTCTCGGCGTATCGATGAAGGCGACGGCATTGCCGGTGCTGGCGGTCTGCGCCAGCATCTGGGGTACATTCGCGTTAGCCCCCGCCGGGGACAATATCGCGGGCCTCTACAACATTGCGATTGCTGCGACCACCATGCTATCGATGACGGGCATCGTCGTCGCGCTCGACGCTTTTGGTCCAATCACCGATAACGCCGGCGGTATTGCCGAAATGGCAGAACTGCCGCCGGAAGTCCGCAAGATCACGGATCAACTCGACGCTGTCGGCAACACCACCAAGGCTGTGACCAAGGGCTACGCGATCGGATCTGCCGGCCTCGCCGCACTCGTGCTGTTTGCGGATTACACGAATGCCCTTGAAGCACAATCTATCGACTCCGTTTTCCACCTCGACAATCACCTCGTCATTATCGGCCTGTTCATCGGCGGCCTCGTGCCGTTCCTGTTCGGCTCGATGGCGATGGAGGCCGTTGGCCGTGCCGCAGGCGCTGTTGTCACAGAGGTACGCCGGCAGTTCAGGGAAATCGAGGGCATCATGGAAGGCACCGGCAAGCCGGACTACAGCCGTGCTGTCGACCTGCTGACCAGGGCCGCGATCAAGGAGATGATCGTGCCTTCGCTGTTGCCGATCCTGGTGCCACTTGCAGTCGGCCTTTTGTTGGGTCCGAAGGCGTTAGGCGGGCTGCTGCTCGGCACGATTGTCACGGGACTGTTCGTCGCGATTTCGATGACGGCCGGCGGTGGCGCCTGGGACAATGCCAAGAAGTACATTGAAGACGGTAACTGTGGTGGCAAGGGCTCGGATGCCCACAAAGCCGCGGTCACCGGCGACACCGTTGGCGACCCGTACAAGGACACGGCGGGCCCGGCCATCAACCCCTTGATCAAGATTATCAACATCGTCGCGCTGCTCATGGTGCCGCTACTCGCCTGAGTCGATGCAGCTGTTCATGGAAAAGGCCGTCCGTATAGGGCGGCCTTTTTTTGCTCATCAGAAATACGTCAGCTAATCCTCATGTCCATGCCACCGGCGCCACTGATGATTGACGCTCGGGTCATGTGTCCACACAAGGAGTAGATGATGCAGTTCTTCAATCTCACGCTCGCACCACGACTTGCCCTCGCGGCACTCTCCGGCATCCTGACGTATCCCGCCAACCGCCTGGATACGGCCATGGGTCCGGAATCTTATCCACCGATATTCTCGTGGTGGCTCATACTGCATGGTCTCTTGTTCGGACTCCTGGTGATGGCGCCGTTCGTTACCGCTCACCGGCATCGCGGGGCTCGCGTTCTCGTGCTCGCGGTCGCCAGCATTTTCATCTACGACCTGGCGATCCGCATTCCGGACCTCATAGCGATCGAGATTCTGGGCGACACCGGCGATTTCATGTTGGCAGGCATCTCCGGCGCGGTATTGGTCGCCACCGCTGTTCGATTTGTCGCCCCGTTGACGGTGACGCCCGCATACTGGGGATTCAGCTTCCTGGCGGGACTCGCTGGTGGTCTCGTATTCAGCCAGGCTTTCGAGGTCTGTGATTGGGACAAGTGTGCCGAGACCTGGATGATATTGCCGTACGCGGCCGGCTGGATCGTCTGGCAATCACTGGTCTGCGTAGCGATGTTTCTCGGTATGCGAAGAGAGGAGTTATCGACCGGGACTTACGGATTGAGCGTGCGGTAGGTTCCTGTGGTCATCGCGCCGAGAAGCATCGGCGATTCGACGAAGTGTCCTTGCACAAAGTCGACGCCGATATCTCGCAACCAGTCAAAGTCTTCCTGGTATTCGACCTGTTCTGCGACGACCCGGAACTGCATCGTCCGGGCCAACTTGATCATCGCGGCCACCATCTCCTGGTTGACCTCGTCAGTCTGCAGGTTACGGGTGTAGATACCGTCGATCTTCAGATAATCGATCGGCAAATGCTTGAGACTCGCGAACGAGCCCATGCCGCTACCGAAATCGTCGAGTGAGAACTCGCAACCGATGCCGTGGAGCACCTCGATGAAACGCTGCGCCTGCTGCACGTTCGCCAGAATCGCTTTCTCCGTTACTTCGAAGCATATTGACGATGGCGCGACGCCGCTGCGATCCAGCGCTTCGACGACGAAGCCCAGGAATGCCTCGTCTGCGATGGTCTGACCCGATAGATTGATCGCGCAACTGCGATTGCCGGCCAGCCTGAGTTCACCGCTGTTGATGGCATTGAGTGTCGCGTTCACAACCCAGCGGTCGATCTGCGGCATTAGCTGGTACCGTTCTGCCGGGCGCAAGAAGTCTGCTGTGTCCGCCTCGCGTCCGCGTCCGTCCGGCAGCCGGATCAGTATTTCGATCGCCGGGCCGGAATCCGCGCCACTTGTCATCGCAATTATTGGCTGTACCGCGAGCTCGAATCCGCTTTCGTGCAGTGCCGTCTGCAATTCCCGCAACCACTGGATGTCTCCGCGCTCCCTCGCGACGACTTCGTCACGGGCGGAATAGATGTGGACTTTGCCCCTGCCCTCTTGCTTGGCGACGTAGCACGCCGAGTCGGCGGCGCTCATCACATCCTGAACCGTGCCGCTGACATGACTGATCTCGACCAGGCCAATCGAGATCCCGATATTGAAGATCTTGTCTTTCCACACAAAGCGATAGTCGGCAACCGCGTTGCAGATATCCGTCGCAATTTGCCGCGCCTTCTCGATCGGACAGCCGATCAGAAGAGCACCAAATTCGTCGCCGCCGAGCCTTCCTACGAAGTCGGAGTCGCGGACCTGCTCTTTGATCACCATGGCGACTTCGCGCAGCATATTGTCGCCAGCGAGATGTCCGCAGCTGTCATTCACGGCCTTGAACCGGTCGAGATCCATATAGAACAACATATGGGTGGCTTCTTCCGAGTGCGCCGAGTCCATCGCCTCGTCCAGGCGCCGTTCGAACTCGCGGCGGTTGATCAGGCCGGTCATCGGGTCATGCGTCGCCTGGTAGCTCATCTTGCGCGTCAGGCCTCGCAGTTCGCCAACATCGTGAAAAACGACGACGGATCCGGAGATGCTGTCTCCCGGGCCCCGGATCGGGGAGGCCGAAAGCTCGACCGAATGTTCATGCTCGCCGTCGTGACTGACCATGACCGCGTGCCGACCCATGTTGACACGCCGCCGCATTGACAGGCAGCGATCCACGGGGTCGCCAAGTGGACGCCGATCGGAATCATCAACCAGCGAGAACAACTCGCCAATCTTGTGTCCGGCCGCGTCGTCCCGACTCGCGCCGATCAGGGCCTCCGCCGCAAGATTCATATAGTCGATGTGGCCATCGTTGCCCGTGGTGATCACCCCTTCGCCTATCGACTCCAGCGTGTACTGTGCCTGCCGTTTGCTGCGCGACAACGACACTTCGAGGCTCTTGCGGTGACTGACGTCGCGTGCGACCGTTAGTATCGCAGTACGGCCGTGAAATTCGATCACGGAACTCTGCGCCTCGACCCAAAGGCCCGCCTGCTCACCGTTGATGAGCTGGATTTCGAGACGTCTTGGAACCTCTTCACCAGCCAGCCGTCTCGCAACGGACTTGCGAAACAACGCCCGATAAGCCGGCTTCACCAGATCGACAACGTCACGACCGATCAATTGCGCCGATTCGACGCCGATCAGGGCCGCGGCCGATTCGTTGGCCAACAATATCTTGTCATCATGAATCAGAACAATCTCGGGTAATGTACGCGCGAAATCGCGGAACAGGCGGTCCCGACCCAGGATTTTCTGATCACGCTCGCCGAGCGCGTCAAACAGCTGGTTAATCGTCCTCGCCAGGTCCGCTGTGTCGGGATAGTCACCGACATTCAACCGGCGGCCGACAGATGCGTCTGCCGACACATCGACCATCTCGTCTCTGAGCGTATGGATGAGGCCTGCAAGCCGGCGCTTGGCAAGCACCACGAAAACAGAAACAGCGGCTAGTATCGCCAGTAGCGATGATAGGGCGATGATGATGAGTGATGAGTCCATTCAGGCGCCAATATTCGGGCTCAGGCTCGCCATTGCAAGTACGCCGGCGCCGGCGACCGCAGTTGCGTCGATGCGCGTCTTCGATATGTCGATCGGCTTTGCCGCAAGTGATGCCGCTCTGTGATCATTTGTTATTATTAGCCGCTCGAAATCCTCCGCCAGCGCGGAGGTCCGAGGTTCAAAAAGCGCCAAAAAATCAGGCATCAGTAAGCATATCCCAGCGGCTGTAGCCGGCTGCCGCTATTCACCATAATTCCGGTGTGCAGCACACATGCAGGCTAAGCTCTGGCGCCGGCAATATCCGGGAATTTCAAGAGGTCAGGGACTATCAGGATGAATATCGATTTCGCTCGTCAACAAATGATCGATCAGCAGGTTCGCGCCTGGACCGTTCTCGAGCCGTCAGTGCTCGATGTATTAACTGTAACTCCTCGCGAACAATTCGTCCCGCGCGCCTACGAATCGCTCGCCTTTGCGGACACGGAGATTCCGCTCGGCCACGGCCAGTCGATGATGACTCCGACTGTCGAAGGAAGGATCTTGCAGGCTCTCGAACTCGGCCAGAACGATAGCGTACTCGAAATCGGCACCGGCAGTGGATTTCTCACTGCGTGTCTTGCCAGCTTGTGCAATTCTGTTACGAGCATCGATATATACGAGGATTTCATCGAGAGCGCGACCCGTTCGCTGGATGCCAACGGCATCGACAATGTCTCACTGATGACAATGGACGCCACGCAGGAACTCCCTGACACGCAATTTGACGCGATTGCTGTCACGGGTTCGATTCAGGTCCTGGACAGTCGATACATCAATGCACTAAGTCCTGGCGGCCGCATGTTCGTTGTTGTCGGCACCGCCCCCGTGATGGAAGCACGTGTGTTCGTGCGGACCGGCGACCAGGACTGGCGCAGCGATGTCTTGTTTGAAACGCAGCTGGCACCGCTCATCAATGGCACACTGCCGCCGCAGTTTTCTTTTTGACAGTGAAAAAAATGCAGGCCCATCGAAACCACTTGCCCTGTCGCTGCATCTATTGTTTGGTGTCTCGTTGTATGATCCGGACGAACTTTGATGATTTGCAGGCGTCCGACAGCGGTAGACAACGCTTCTCTCTATAGCTGATATAGTGTTATAGTTAACCATAACACTTGATTGCAAGGCTCCGGCCATCGACTCGTGGAATCCCAACCTATGAAAAATAAGTTTAATTTCAAGGCTTTACTGATCGCCCTGGCAATGCTCGGCGTACCGTCACTGGCCACGGCCGCGACGCTACTCGAGATTTACCAGCAGGCACTGCAGAGTGATCCGAGAATCCACGAAGCGGAGGCAAGGCGTCTCGCCGCGCTGGAGGCCGAGCCACAGGCGCGCGGTCTCTATTTGCCGCAGATCAATTTCGGCGCTGGCTGGTCGAAGGCTGAGTCGGAAGGCGACGGAGTCCAGAACCAGGTCATATTTGACGATTCCGTTACCCCACCCGAACCGATCGGTGTCGTGCCCGTCCCGTTCTCAGTCAAGACCGACTCCGAAACAGTGGACTGGCAATTCACACTGCGACAAACGATATTTCGTTGGGACCAGATTGTCGGAATGCGACGCGCCGACAAGATCGTCGCGAGAGCCGAGACCGACCGTGAAGCGGCGCAGCAGGATCTTATCGTTCGCGTCACCCAATCTTACTTTAATGTCCTCGGTGCCGAAGACCGCCTCGTTGCGATTCATGCCGACCGCAATGCGATCGCCCGGCAGCTCGAGCAGGCGAAACAGCGTTTCGATGTCGGCCTGATTGCAATCACCGACGTGCAGGAATCACAAGCAGCCTATGACCAATCGGTCGCCAACGAGATCGCCGCAAAACGCGAGCTTGCGACGGCACGCTACTTGCTATCCGAGATTACCGGTTCGTTTATCAGAGAGTTATCTGCACCGGCCGAGAACCTACCCTTGAGAACTCCGGACCCGGCCAGCGAACAGGCGTGGCTGGACCTTGCGATGACTCAGAATCTCGCGCTCGTCTCGAGTCGGATCGATGAAAGACTCGCCCGGGACGAGATTTCCTTCCGCAAGAACGGCCATTACCCAACAATCGACTTTGTTGCAAGTACAGGTAACATTGACCGTGAATCCGACCAGGATACGTTCAACGGCCTGGGCGCGCTGCCCGCAGACACTAATTTCGACAATGACAGCATCGGTATCCAATTCAATTTCCCGATATTCGCAGGCGGTGGCGTAAGCTCGCGTGTCCAGGAAGCGGTGTACCTTCATCGCGCGGCTCGCGAAGTGCTGCAGCGCGTTACTCGGGAAACGGATCGCCAGACGCGTGATTCCTACCTTGGCGTACTGGCCGAGATCAGCCGGGTCAATGCGCTCGAGCAAGCGGTCGCATCGGCGAGCACAGCACTTGACGCGACACAGGCAGGTTTCGACGTCGGCACGCGTACGGTCGTCGACGTGCTGATCTCGCAACAAAACCTGTACCGCGCGATTACCAATCACCAGCAGGCCCGTTACGACTACATTCTCAATTACATGCGCCTCAAGCAGGCGGCCGGCTCGCTACAGGTACAGGACCTCGAAACCCTCGAACCCTACCTCATTGATCGCAAGCCACCCGAAGACCAGATCACCGATGAGGCGGCGAAGATCACCGCGCCAGAGTCCGAGTAGCCCCCTGGGACAGCAGCGGCTCAATCATTGCTAGCAGCCGCTGCAGCGCGCCGCGATTGCGTTCGAGGATCCGGCGCCCGAGTTCACCGCACTCCTTCGCCTTGTCTCGATCGGCAAGTAATTCACCGACAGCGTCTGCCAGCTGTTCCGCATCCTCTGCGACAAGGCAAGCGCCGGTTTCGATAAACATGTCGGCGATTTCCTGCGCATTGAAAACGTGAGGCCCGCTCACGAGCGGTACTCCGAGCGCGGCGGGTTCGAGCAGATTGTGACCCCCGATGGGCATCAGGCTACCACCGACGAAAGCCACGTCGCTCGCGGCGTAGAAAAGCGTCATTTCGCCCATGGTGTCACCCAGGAATACCGGGGTTGATGCATCGCAAGACCGTGCCTCCGTTCGCGCCACGAGGTCCATTCCCTGTTTCTCGATAAGGTCCCGGACTGCGCCGAATCGCTGTGGGTGCCGCGGTACCAGGATGAGTAATAGTCCGGGAAACCGTTCAAGCAATTTCTGATGCGCTTCGAGCACCACGGTTTCTTCGCCCTCGTGCGTGCTGGCAGCAATCCATACCTGGCGTTCACCGAAAAATTCCTCGCGAACGCTTTGGCCCCGCTCTGCAAGGTCCGACGGTAACTCGATATCGAATTTGATGTTACCTGTAATACACGTGCGCTCGGGCGCGGCACCGAGGGACAGGAAACGCTCGGCATCTGCTTCGGTCTGCGCAGCAATGATGATGCCGTGCGACAAGGTTTCTCGAAACAATGGCACAAGGCGCCGGTAATTCTTCACGGACTTCGGAGATATCCGCGCACTAACCAGCACCAGTGGTATATCGCGCACGCCACAACCCCGATAGAGATTCGGCCAGATCTCCGTTTCGACAACCAGCGCCATCTCCGGGTTGACTGACGTGAAGAAATTGTCAATTGCCTGGGGCATTTCAAAGGGAATGTATGCATGGTGGACGTCGGCGCCAAAAGATGCCGCGACTCGCGCGGCGCCTGTTGGCGTCACGGTGGTCACCAGGAGTGGCCGATCGGGATAGCGCGATAACAAAGCCCGAATCAGGGGTACAGCAGCAACTACCTCGCCCACAGATACCGCATGCACCCAAATGCATCGTTCGAGCTGCGGATAGCCGGCGCCCAGGCGCTGGTTGATTTTGTCCCAGTAGGAACGATTGACAATACCGCGCACAAACCAGTAGCCCGCGTACGGCACCAGCAGAATGTAGGTCAGCAGGTTATAGAGTATTCGCACGCAGCACTCGCCGAGCGCAACTCAGCCACGGAGTTTTTCGACAATTCGACTCGTCGAGTGGCCGTCACGAAACGTCAACACACGAACTTCCCCGCCATTTCGCAGCACGTCCTTACCACCGGCGATCTCATCGGGCTGATAGTCGCCTCCCTTGACCAGTACGTCGGGAAGAACAGCAGAAATCAGCTCGGCGGGAGTATCTTCCGAAAATGGTACCACCCAGTCCACGGCAGCCAGACCCGCGAGCACCAGCATGCGGTCGTCGAGCATGTTGATCGGTCTCGACTCGCCCTTCAGCCGCCGCACCGAGTCGTCATCGTTAACAGCAACGATAAGGCGATCGCCAAGGCTCTTCGCTTCCTCGAGATACGCGACGTGGCCAGCATGCAGAATATCGAAACAACCGTTGGTCATGACCACGCGCTCATTGCGTTGCCGGGCTTCACCCATAAGGACCCGAAGCTCGTCCCTGGTAACGAGGCCACGTCCACCTTGCCCGCGCCCGTGCATAGCAACCTGAATTTCGCCCGGCGTCACGGCAGCGACACCGATTTTGCGAACGACAAGCCCGGCCGCGATATTTGCCAACGCGGCCGACGCGGCGAGGCCCTGACCGCTTGCCAGCGCACCGGCCAGCGTCGCGATTACCGTATCGCCCGCGCCTGTCACGTCGAAGACTTCGCGCGCCTGCGTCGACAGAAAGACAGGCTCGTTGCCGGATTCCAGCAGCATCATCCCTTTCTCGCTTCTCGTGACCAGCAACGCTGTCAGGTCGAGTTCCTCGACCATCCGCCAGCCACGTTCCGCCAGTTCCGCGTCGGTTGCGCAGATTCCGGCGACCGCCTCGAACTCACCCTGATTCGGAGTAATCAGCGACGCACCTCGGTATTTGCTGAAATCCCGGCCCTTCGGATCGACCAGCACCGGCACGCCGGCTTCACGACATATCTCGATCATGCGGCTGATGTCGGCTAGCGCCCCCTTGCCGTAGTCGGACAGAATTGCGGCGCCCGCACCCGCAATGGCTTTGGCAAGTAAATCAGTCAGGCTACCGTCTTTGAGCGCGGCCGCCTTTTCCTGATCCAGGCGGATCAGTTGCTGGCCACGACTTTGAACACGGGTCTTGGTAATTGTCGGTCGATCACTGACGCGGGCGAAATCGCAGTGAATGCCCTGCCCGCCGAGAATTTTTTCCAGCGTATCTGCAGCACCATCGTCACCCACAGCGCCAATCAAGCGGGTACCAGCGCCCAGCGATGCCAGGTTGACCGCAACGTTGGCCGCCCCACCGGGCCGGTCGTCGGTCTCCTGCACGTGCACCACCGGTACCGGGGCCTCGGGGGATATTCGACTGGTCGCCCCGAAAAGGTACTGGTCGAGCATGACGTCACCGGCGACGACGACGTTGGTCTTGGAGAAATCAGGTATCGAAAGAGTCACGGCGCGAATTTACCACGATGCGGCAGGCGCGGCATGTTGTGTTTGGCGCAAGGAGATTTGGCTCGACTGCAGGATGCGAGTCGATAGAACGGGAACTTGATGGCGCGGGCGCTCGGCTTCAGTGCAAATACTGCGGCGGCGGTGGCTCATTGGCGAAGTTCTCCGCCACGCTCAACAATCCTCCCGCGGGAGGATTCGGACGTCCGCTTGGATATCTATGGCCAGCAACATCAAACGAAACTTGTAAAACGGAGCGATGAGAGTGTTTTGCGCTCTCCTCTGAGGACCGGAGGCTGTTGTTCGTCCGACTAGATATCGGGAGCCTGAAAGCCTCCGAGTTCACTCTCAAGCAGCCGCGCAACTGCCAACACGATATCTTCTCTCCATGGGCGAGCAACGATCTGGATGCCGATAGGCAGGCCTTCTGGTGACGTGCCACCTCGAACAACTGCGCCGGGCCAGCCGGTCAGGTTATAAGTCATCGTGTAGCTGAAAGGTCGTAGGTCCTGAGCGTCCTCGTTACGGTGGTTCATTGCGGGCAAAGCGTTGACCGGGCACAGAATGACATCGTAACTTTCCATGAACGAGAGCATCTGGCTCCTACAGAGATCAGTACGCGTCACTACGTCGACGATTTCCTCGTCCGTTGCGGCAGGTAGTTCGAAGAGCCATTGCAGTGTGGTCTCCTCCTGGCTTGTGCCAGCCGCGTTGAGAAGCTTCTTTACCAATGGGGCATCAGTGCGATTCCAGGCATCCATAATGGCATCGTAGGACAACTCGATTCCCGTCGGCCGCGCTTCCTCAATCCGGGCTCCAGCGTCTGACAAGACAGAGGCTGCTGCGGTCACAACTTGGGATATTGCCGGGGTCGGCGACTGAATTCCGTTGTCCGTGTGAAACGAGACGCGGAGGTCCTGTAGCTTCACATTGGCAGGATCCTGGAGGGACATGGGCACGATATAAGGATCGACCCAGTCGGGTCCGGCCAGAATCGGCAGTAGCAGGGATAGGTCTGTCACGTGGCACGCCATGGGACCGAGCTGCTGAAATGCATCTAACAAGCCGCCGAAAGGAAATCCATGGCCGGTTCGCGGGACACGTCCTGACGTAGGCTTGATGCCGGCGATCCCAGTGCAGTGCGAGGGAAGACGAATACTCCCACCATAGTCGCTTCCAATATCAAACGGCGAACCACCCGCTGCCAGTATGGCCGACGCGCCTCCGCTACTTCCGCCCGGCGTACGGGTCAAGTCATACGGGTTGTTCGTGACGCCGTAAATGTTGTTGCTGGTCTCGTAAGACAGCGTGAACTCCGGCGTATTCGTCTTGCCCATCAAGATGGCGCCGGCAGATTTCAGCCGTGCCACAACGGTTGCATCCTTCGGTGGCACGAATGTGCTTCTACCCTTGGTCCCGTAAGTGGTCACAATCCCCGCCGTATCGATGGAGTCCTTAATCGTCATCGGGACTCCGTGGAGAGGACCCGTCACCCCACCTCGCGATAATTGCGCGTCGGCTTCCCTGGCAGCATCCAGTGCCTCGTCACCTGCCAAAACAACAACGGCATTGATCTTCGCATTGACCGTTTCGATTCGATCAAGAAAAGCCTGGACCACTTCCACTGAAGAGACGTCCCTGGATCGAATTGCGGAGGCCAGGGCCCTGACGGAGGAGTGGTAAAGTTCCGGCGTGAGTTTGTCATCATAGGCCAAGGTAGCGTCCTCCCTGCTCGTACATCCGATGACCCCGGATGCAATGATTCCTGTCCCCAGCGCTTCGAGTACGGTACGCCGTGAAATTGTGTTCTTCTCTTCCTTCGGCACAGCATTGTCACCAAATTGCATGCTGGATTCTCCTTCGTTGTTTGGTTGCAGTACCTTTTGGGTCAGAGCGAGTGTCCTGGTAGAACTCCAATTGTACAACCGAGGAGTCGAATAAGACGTCAATCTCCGCTATCTCGCCAAGATAACTACAAAGGCCAAATAACCCGAAGGTGGATGAACCGATTAATTGTGGCGGGTTTTTCTACTGTGGTGATGGTCCGCTATTGGCCGACTTGGGCCAAGCACCTGGTGATACACTCGACGGCTGGTGATGACCCTAACCGGAAGTTCGTCAATCACGCTTGGCTGTGATGAACTGGAGTCACCATCGGAGTGAGGGGTGTTGGACACCCGCCCCCTGCCTCCCGAATCCAGATCTTGGATGTTAACTGATTGTTTTTATTGATTGATCAGGAAGCGTTCACGGACAATATTGCAGTACGGTGCATAACGACGCAGTACTGACTCCCGCAAATTTCCCACAGTGATCTGACTCGCGAATAGATCGCTAATGTCCATATCCAACGGATCTCGAGTCAATTCCAATACGCCTTTGGAAGCCGGGCCGCAAGAGTGCAAATGATTCGCAATTAGTAGTTTCGATGTCTATGCCAACGAACGCTTCACGTTGCCCAAGAAAATGTGTATGCACCGATGACGGTACCTGAGATCAACAACAACACTACAACCAACCAAACCATTCTCTTTTTGCTCGAAGAGGACGCCACTGGGTGCTTCCTGATCAGCCGCAAATCATATAGCCAGGAAAGCAATATAGCGAGCGGAAATCCACCGATGAATCCATACACTAATGCGCGCGAAAACCAGAGTGGTGCCTCAAGTGTCTGCGCGATGGATGTGGTGATCTGGGTAAAACCCCAGCCGATTGCGATATAAAATATTGTTGTGCGAATCACGCGGCGCTTCTGCAACTCGTTGAACCACATGAAGAAAGTCAAGTGTTCCGGTTGCCGCGGCGGCGAGTGCGCGTCCGTTTCAGACGCTGCAGACTGCGGAGTCGACCCATTCGCAGTGACAATTTCATCTTGGCCGCTATCGACTCGAATCCTCTGTGACTGGTCAGAGACGAAGCGTTGATCAATATATGCAAAGACTTCGCTGGGCGTTAACGCCTTGGTGGTATTGGTCATTCGAACATAAAACGACTCATCGTTGTCCCGGTTAAAGAAGACCGGCGCTGTAGCAGGAAGGGACTCCACCACTAGCACGCGCTGCTCGCAAACTGTGTGCACGGTCGAACGAATACTGCGCATGAACTCGGCCCCGAGAGACGACTGGAGAAGGTCGACCCAATGCAGCATCAGTTTGTCTTCGGACTTGAAGTGGTCCTTGTTCAGACCGATCGGCTCGCCCTCGTCGGAGACGCCAATCATAAGTAATCCGCCGTCCGTGTTGAGATAGCCGGCAACGGTTTTCAGGCAGGAATTCTCGATATTCTTGTCTGCGCGGTCCGCGCGCATGTTCCAGCGAAGCGTCGACCTAAATTCGAGTTCGTGTCCTTCGCCTGCACGTATGAGGGCTGTGAGTTTCGATTCATCGAATTTGGTAAATGTTCGCGGTTTGTTGTCGCGCAGACCACGATTCTCTTCAATGAGGTCGCGCGTCGTCTGATGACTGGCCAGGTGTCTGCTAAGCCGCGCTCTAACTATGTCAGGATGAAACGGCTTGGTGATGTAGTCGACGGCACCAAGCGCTAAGCCCTTCTGCTCATCTTCGATTTTCGTCTTAGCGGTAATGAAAATAACTGGAATGGACGACATTTCCGGGTCCGCTTTGAGTTGTTCGCAGACTTCGTAACCGCTCATGCCCGGCATCATGATATCGAGCAAAATCACGTCCGGCTTTGGCTCCCGCCGGGCAAGCTCGAGCGCCTTGGGGCCGTCGCGCGCAACTTTGACCTTGTAGTCATCCTTAAGGATACCGCCTAGCACGTCGAGGTTGGCCGGCGTGTCGTCGACCGCCAGTACAATTGGTTTCGAGCTATCCATTGGAATCTGCGATGAACTGTTGCATCAGCTGACGCAGTGTTTTAAGCGCGGTATCGTACTCTTCGACTTGTCGGACCAGTTCGGACACGGTCGCATGGTGCTCCTGAATTGCGGGATGCTGCGCGATCTCGTGCGTGAAATCGACTGCGCCCGCGTCATCGTCCTCCAGCAGAACTCCCAGCTTCGCGAGCATCTCCGGCTGCTCGTCGGAGTTTTGCGGGCATAATGAGATGATCGGCATAAATCCCGGGAGTATAGAGTACACGGCGAGTCGCGATTTGCGAATCTCGCCAACTACGTGTCAGAAGCTCAGGCCCAACTTTTCGTCAATAGCTGGTAATGACGAGCGTCTGCTTGGGGGGACTCCAGCCGTTCCAAAAGTTGCAGAATTGCTATTGTATTTGTCGAGACGAAGGTCCGGAGTTGGCCGATAGCGAGCACTCGCTGCAATAAATTAGGTAGTTAGCCGAGCATCTGGTATTTGGCAAAGCAGACGCTCACGGCGTGGCGCAAGAACGCGACAGATCTGGCCTACCTCTTGGCGCAAAAAGAGCCTGGAGAGGGACCTCTCCAAAGCAGTGTCTCCAAGATTCTAAGTCGTGGCCGTCAAGCTAGCCACACTTCGAATCCCCGCAGGAAAGACACGTCATACACCCATCCATCATGATGACGGCAGCCGTACTGCACTTGCTGCACAACTGGGCCCCTTCCGGGAATTCGCTCTCGGAAAACGCGTCTTTTTGTTTCCGGGACTCTTCAAACTCGGCACGCTTCTCGGCGATCAACTGTTGCTGGCCCTCGTCGAGTTCCGGTGCGGCGAGCATACCGATTGCGATCAGGTGCTTCTCGACGATGTAGCCGAGCTCCGCGATAATTGACGGCATGTATTTGCCGCCGGTTTGCCAGTAGCCGCCGCGGGGGTCGAATACGGCCTTCAGCTCGTCGACCAGGAATGTGACGTCCCCGCCCTTGCGAAAAACTGCCGAGATGATACGGGTCAGCGCCACGATCCATTGATAGTGATCGAGGTTCTTGGAGTTGATGAATATCTCGAATGGCCGGCGCTTCTCGTGCTCCGTACCCTCGTTCAGGATGATATCGTTAACTGTCACGTACATCGCATGATCCGATACCGGTGTCTTCACCTTGTAGGTGGAACCGATCAGCATCTCCGGCCGTTCCAGCTTCTCGTGCATGCGAATGACTTCGGCGCGATCGCCGCCGCCACCCTCGCGCCGAAACTCGGGTCGCTCGACTTTTTGCTCAACTTCCGGCTGCTTGACCGCATAGCCGACAATTTTCTTTTCGATTTTCATTAGTGGTATTCCTCGTCTCGCAGCCGTACAGGGTGTCGCCCTAGAACTTGCCGTAATAGCCTTCTTTGAGTGCGTCGAACAGATTGGCGGCAGTATGAACCTCGCCGTCGTATTCGATCTCCTCGTCACCCTTGAAATCGACCGTCGATCCGTCTTCCAATGTAAATGTGTAAACCGTGTTCTTGAGGTCCTTCTCCTTCACGAGCACGCCCTGGAATGCCTCGGGGTTGAAGCGGAAGGTCGTGCAGCCTTTGAGCCCCTGCTGATATGCGTACAGGTATATGTCTTTGAAGTCCTCGTAGGCATAGTCTGTCGGCACGTTGGCGGTCTTCGAAATCGACGAATCGATCCATTTCTGGGCGGCCGCCTGGATGTCGACATGCTCGGTCGGCGAAATATCTTCCGCCGTTATGAAATAGTCCGGGAGATTGCTTTCCGCCTCACTGCCATCCACGCCCGTCGGCATGGCACCCTTATCGACAAGTTCCCTGTATGCCAGTAATTCGAACGAGAAAACGTCGACCTTTTCCTTGGTCTTCCGGCCCTGGCGAATGACATTTCGAAAATAGTGGTGAGCGAAGCTCGGCTCGATACCATTCGACGCATTGTTCGCGAGCGACAAAGAGATCGTCCCCGTCGGTGCGATCGAACTGTGGTGCGTGAAGCGAGCCCCGACCTCTGCCAGCTCATCGACCAACTCCGGCGCCTCTGCTGCCACGCGCTGCATGTAGCGGCTGTAGCGAGCATGCAGAATACGGCCGGGAACCTTGTCGCCCGCCTGGTATCCGTCCGCACCCATCTCGGGGCGCTTGGCCAGCATTTCCTCGGTCACCTCGAACTGCTCGTTCATGATGGGCGCCGGTCCCTTCTCCTGAGCCAGCTCGAGACCTTCTTCCCAACCGGCCAGGGCGAGCTCCCTCGAAACATCTTCCGTAAACTGTACGGCCTTTTGCTCACCGTACTCCATGCGCAGCATCGTGATCGTCGATCCAAGGCCGAGAAAACCCATGCCATGGCGACGTTTGCGCTGGATCTCATTGCGCTGCTGCGGCAGTGGCAGACCGTTGATTTCGACGACGTTGTCGAGCATCCGGGTGAATACCTTGACGACCTTCCGGAATGCCTCCCAGTCGAAGCGCGCTTCGTCGGTAAACGCATCGACGACAAAACGCGTCAGGTTGACGGAACCGAGCAGGCAGGACCCGTAAGGCGGCAATGGTTGTTCGCCGCAGGGATTGGTTGCGCGAATGTTTTCGCAGAACCAGTTGTTGTTCATTTCGTTGACTTTGTCGATCAATACAAAGCCCGGCTCGGCAAAATCGTATGTCGACGCCATGATGATGTCCCACACGCGTCGCGCCGGCAATGTCTTGTATATCTTGCAGGCGACCAGGCCCTGAGCATTCGATACATAGTTGCCGGCTTCCGGCCATTGGCGCCACACGAACTGGCTCTCGTCCTCGATATCGAGTTCGTCCTCTTCGACTTCTTTCTGCGTTACCGGGAAGGCGAGCTTCCAGTCGTCCTCGTTGATCACCGCCTGCATGAATTCGTCTGTGACCAGGAGCGACAGGTTGAACTGGCGCAGCCGGCCATCCTCTCGCTTCGCGCGAATAAACTCCATGACATCCGGATGACCGATATCAAAAGTGCCCATCTGCGCGCCCCGGCGGCCACCAGCTGAGGAGACCGTGAAACACATCTTGTCGTAGATATCCATGAACGACAGCGGGCCCGACGTGTACGCGCCAGCCCCGGTGACGTAGGCGCCTTTCGGCCGCAGTGTCGAGAATTCGTAGCCGATGCCGCAACCGGCTTTCAACGTCAGGCCAGCTTCGTGCACCTTGTTGAGAATATTGTCCATCGAATCGCCGACGGTACCCGACACCGTGCAGTTGATCGTGGACGTCGCCGGTTTGTGTTCCAACGCTCCCGCATTCGACATAATGCGCCCGGCCGGAATCGCGCCACTGCGGAGCGCCCAGAGAAATTCTTCGAAAAATTGTTCTTGCCTGGACTCCAGCTCGACGCTGGCCAGGGCCTTCGCAACTCGCTTGTAGGTATCGTCGATCGAATCATCGATCTTCGCGCCGTCTTTGGCGACCAGGCGATACTTCGCATCCCAAATGTCTAGCGATGCGGGTTGGAACTCTATGTCGGCGACCGTGTGTGCATCCACTTGAACGGCAGACTTCATTGCCTGAATACTCCCCTTATACTCCCTGCGGAGA
>Ga0209273_10001279_pt1 | contig 23572 bp, 24 predicted proteins | sample tdAd471_FD_187126 | JGI IMG/M metagenome (GOLD analysis project Ga0209273, IMG submission 187126) | Marine sediment microbial communities from the Atlantic coast under amendment with organic carbon and nitrate - tdAd47.1 (SPAdes)... | ecosystem: Environmental > Aquatic > Marine > Coastal >...
CAGCCCCCATATAGGCCAAGCCTAGTAGTTTGTGAGCATTTCTCGCTGTCTCAACGTCTGCATCCACCACACCCATCTGGTCCAAAATACTAAAGCCATTCTGGACCTGCAGTTCGGTCATGATGCCCACTATGGTGTTGGCAACACCGGTGCCAAAGAAGCCGAAGTTTCCGGTGGGGTCAATGGTATGAAAATCAATCGACATCGTAGCTCTCGGTCTCGATGCCGATGCCGATGCCGATGCCGATGCCGATGCCACCCAGGTAGCGTTTCACCTGGCGACTGCCGTCGGCCAGAGTAATCTTCTCGACGCTGCCGATATAAATCGTAGTACGAATGAGGTTCGGGGTCACACCGTCACCAAAAATGTCGGTCCGCTTGTAGCGGGATAAGTTTTCCGAATTCTGGCTCACCTGGCCATTTCAGTACCCGCTCTCATGGCTGATCGACGATCGTTTCAGCCCGGAGAGGAAGGCAGCCAACTGGCCCCAATTGCCACTACTGGTGTTCAGTAGCCATACGATGACGTTGTACCCACTCACCACACCCGAGCACTGCTTGAACAACTACCTCATGATGCAAGTGTGCCCGTGGAGTTTGTGGAAACCAACGGCCCCCATATTGGCACACACCAAAATCATGCATACCGACAGATCACACTGGACTTTCTAGCGAGATTCGCTAAGAACCAGAACTAGGGGACCTGAGGATTATTTCTATTCACTGAATGTAATTTGGGAGACAGGATTTATCTGCTCTCACAGATCTACGCTGTTGTGCAGGATCAGGGTTTTCGTCAGAATTACCCGTTACAGAGAAATAAAAAACCCGGCATTGAGCCGGGTTTTTTGTTTGTGGCGGGAGGGAGGAAGTAGAACAGGAGTTATAGGTATTTGATATTTATATGTTTTATAGAAAACGTTATATTCCGGTGTTCCTTCCAGTGTTCCTAAACTACAAATTCACCGCTTATCCTTCACCAACTCAATAATAAGTGGGCAGTTGGGGAGGCGTTTACCGAACTTGCCAGAAGTACGTCTGATACTCATGAGCGTAGAAACAAACTGGCATCTATTGAGAATATTCAAAATGAGCTAGCACTCAGGCTCCAATAGGGCTTGACACATATCTTACCAATGGTAAGATATTGTTACGCACCGTAATACAAAGGAGCCCGTCATGCCAGAATCAGAAATAGAAAAAATCGTCATTGCCTGCATTCAAGAAAACCTGGAGCTATCCGGCGAGACTGTTCCGGCTCTCAACGGGAGCACCAAGCCTGCTACAGATTTGAGTGGTTTTGATAGCCTAAGAACTCTGGAAGTGCTTGTAAATATTGAAGAGAAATTGAGCTGCGAATTACCACCAGACAAGGTTTTCACGGGCATGAAATTTGAGGATATCACGATTAGCGATTTAGCCGATGCTATCCAGAAAGTAAAAAAGGAGGGTGAGAAATGAGCAAAGAAGATATCGCCAATAGGCTGCGCTCCGCTCGTGAAATGGCCGGACTATCGCAGGGTCAGGCTGCAAAAAAGCTCGGTATGCACCGTCCAACTATAAGCGAAATTGAAGCTGGCAGGCGCAATGTCAAATCCGATGAGTTGGTAGAGTTTTCCCGGCTTTATGGTGTTGAAATTAGCTGGATAACCGAAGGCAAGGTTAACGAAGATAATATTGATGAATCCATATTGGCAGCGGCTAGGGAATTAAGTGCTATGAAGGACGAAGATATAGAGACGTTGATCAACACCATTAAAATGATCAAAAGCTCGGGGAACAAGGATGGACAAGATTAGAGGTGCCCAAGTCACTGCCAAAGCACTAAAGACGCGGAAGGAAATTCTTGGTATCGCGCCGCATCTACCTATTTGCCCCTATGCCTTGTGTGAGGCAATGGGTTTTGATTTGCGCTTTGTAAATATCCCATCATTTGAAGGTATGTATGTTGCCAATCGGAACTTGATACTGATTTCTGCCGAGCGACCGGAAGGTAGGAAACGATTCACCTGTGCCCATGAGGTTGGCCACCATGTGCTTGGTCACGGCACGGTCATTGATGAAATTTTGGAGTGCGGAGAAGACGGACAGGAGGAAGAAGAAGCCGATTTTTTCGCTAGTATGCTGCTCATGCCTTCTTCCGCTATCTCACGTTGTCTCATGCGATACAACGTTCCGGCAAATGACCTCACACCAAAAGACTGCTACATACTCTCTAAGTATTTCGGTGTTTCATATCAGTCTTTTATCACCCATATTTTCAGCAATATAAGACTGATCAATTACAGGCACTACCAAACCCTTAAGAAAGGGAAGCTACCAGAGATTCGTTTTGAGCTCAGCGGCTTGGATACTAAACAGCAAATTTTTTCTATTGGCGAGTGGTGGGATGAAAAGGCACTGGAGCTTGAGGTCGGTGACTATATTGTGTCTGATCAAGTGCTATCGGTAGACGGCCCCGACATACTGGAAACCGAAGAGATGCTGAAAAACACATACAGGGCCACAGCCCCAGGTATAACGCGTGTGTATAACGATTCTTGGAGCTCCTTTGTAAAAATCAGCCGCCACAAATTTCAGGGATTCTACCAATATAAGTATGAAGAGGAAGAAGAATGATTATCCAGGGAGAATCTGTAACCGAATGTTGGCTGAAGACCTTAATCGCCATGGCTAATGGCACTCAGTGGGAATTTTCGCCACTCATCGCACAGTTTAAAACCGGAAACCTGCGTCCAGACTATGCTGATGCATTAGAAAGTGACTTGAACATTTATTTGGAAGGTGTCGGCCAGCCACACATAAATACGACCGCCAGTACCATTTTTCCCCAAAGCCTAACAGGTGGAAGCGGAGACGTATTTGATCGATTTGATCGCATCTGGAAATACATTAAGAAGGATAAGCGGAATTACAAAGGTCACTATTTCAGAAGGCTTGTCGCTTTCAATGAAAAAAATGGAGAACCTGTGAATCAGCTCAAGCACATTATCGATACCTATAACGGTATTGAAGGTGTCCGCCAGCCAGTTCACCGGCGCTCAGCTTTAATTGCACTGACTTTCGATCCAACCATTGATCATACTGCTCAGCGGATGCGCGGTTTTCCCTGTCTTCAGCAAATCTGCCTTGTCCCAAGTAATGACGGCAAGGTGACACTTAATGCGATATACGCAATGCAGCATCTTGCAGACAGAGCCTATGGCAATTACGTCGGGCTTGAGCATCTGGGCCACTTCATGGCAGGCAAGATGGGACTGAAACTCGTTGAGGTTAACTGCATAGCCAGCGTGTTGGAGCTGGGAAAGATGAAAAAATCAGTGGCTAGAGAATTCGTGGAAAAATATCAACAATATGTCTAAATCATCCAGCATCATAATAAAACTAGACCCTGCAAAACCCACAGAAGCTTACGACACCTATTGGAAGTTTGCCTTTGAACGTCAAAATGTTTGGTACAACCGCCTAAGGGGAAAGCACCAGCCTTTCAGTGATGACCCTATATTACAGGAATATAAATTCACGAATGTTTACAGAGCCAGTGATCGTGTAAGCCAGTATTTAATTAAGCACGTAATCTACAACGATAAGAATGCTCATGGGCCGAATGACCATGTTTTTAGAATACTACTCTTCAAGCTATTCAATAAGATTGAAACATGGCAATTACTAGAACATCGATTTGGCGAGATAAACGTTAAGACGTTCAAGATTAAAGCCTTCATCAAATTTCTTGATAGCGAAATGAATAATGGAAGAACCCTGTATTCAAATGCCTACATGATGGCATCTGGATGTAAAGAGTTTGAGGTTACGCGAAAACACCACGCACATTTGATGCTGCTGGAAAAAATGCTTAAGGACAATTTGCCAGACAAGATAGTCAACTGCAAAAAAATGCGCGACGCTTATGCCTTGCTACTGGACTACCCGCTAATTGGTCGATTTCTCGCTTACCAATACGTAACCGATCTCAATTACAGCGAGCTGACTAGTTTTAAGGAAACGGAATTCACTGTCCCTGGCCCTGGAGCCAGAGATGGCATTAAAAAATGTTTCTCCAAGCTAGGGGGTTTATCTGAAACAGACATCATAAAAATGATGACTGACAGGCAGGAGTTCGAGTTTGATCGGTTAGGTCTAAAATTTAAAAAGCTTGGTAGAAGAAAACTACAGTACATAGATATACAAAATATTTTTTGCGAAGTTGATAAATATTGCCGAGTTGCACACCCAGAGTTGACGGGATTTTCAGGGCGCATTCGGATAAAACAGCGTTTTAAATACAACCCAGAGCCCATTGAGTATTTTTTCCCGCCAAAATGGAAAATAAGCTTAGGAGCAAAGCGATGAACATAGATGAATATCAGGCACTCGCTGCTGAAACTATGCAGTTTGATAAGACGCAGGAAGCGGCCCTATCAATTGTCATGCTGGGTCTTAATGGCGAGGTCGGCAGCTTATCCACAGAGTACAAAAAGAAAATTCGGGATGGTGATAGCTATGCTCTTTTTCGTGAAAAGCTTGTCGAAGAGCTGGGAGACATTATCTGGTATTTAACATCTCTTGCCACAATTGAAGACATACCAGTTTCTGAAATCCTAAACTTTAACCTAAAAAAAACGCAAGAACGTTGGGCAGATTTGCAAGGCACGGCTCAGTTACCTCTAGAAGGTGAGTATTACGATGATCAATATGACGAGCAAGAGCAGCTACCCAGAGAGTTTGTGACTGAGTTTAAAGAAAGCACTGACAAAAAAGGAAAACACTGCATTGAAATAACAGTAAACGGCGAACCGTTCGGAAGTACGATCAGAGATAACAATTATGAAGATGATTATTACCGCTATCATGATTTATTTCATTTTGCTTATGTTACCTGCTTAGGCTGGTCACCTACTGCGCGCGGGTTAATGCATAAAAAGCGACGCAGCAATGAACAGGTAAATGAAATAGAAGATGGGGGGCGTGCCATTGTTATTGACGAAGCAATATCTGCTCTTGTTTTTGAGCACGCACGCAATCACAAATTCTATGAGGGTGTTACAACTCTTGATGAGCAACTTTTACAAACGATTCGTTTGCTTACTAGGCATCTTGAGGTGAGAAAAGCCACACCCAAGGAGTGGGAAAAGGCAATACTAACCGGTTTTGATGTATGGAGAAATTTGCGCGAGGAAAAATCTGGTCGTGTGATATGCAATTTGCATGAGAAAACCATGTATTTTGAGAAGTTGGAATAGATTTCTAATCGCGCGTACCAACACGAGACCTAAGAGGCATTCATGGCAAAACGAAAAACATATCAGGAGAAGTTGGGCATTTCAGAAGATGTGCTCCAAGCTGACTTTCGCTGGCCTCGAATTGGTGACCAAGCAATACAAAAGAATGAGAATTGGCGAGCGAATGCACCGCTCGAACAAGCAGGGCACGCTCGGCTTATTCTGATGTCCGAAGGTTATAAGATGGGCGCAGACGCGATGGTAGAAGAGGCTTTGGGGGATAACTATAAAAGCGCAACGCTCGTTTTCCCAATCCTCTTTAACTACCGCCACTTTATCGAGCTTTCGATCAAATATACAATTGCAACGTACGGCCCCCCAGTCGGTTTAGGGCCAGTCTGGAATACTCATTATCTGATCCCACTCTGGAATAAGCTTCTTCAAGTCTTTGACGCCTATGGAACTGATGATCCAGACGACGCAGACCAAATCGTCGGCGGGATCATTGCAGAATTTGCTAAGATTGACCCGAACTCTTTTTCACATCGCTACCCTGTTGATACACAGGGAAATATCATAGAACTGGCGCAAGAAGAGATTGACCTGGATGCCTTGAGAGACGTGATGAATGGTGTCGAAGGGTTTTTCAATGGGGCGGATGGCTACCTAGACCATATCAGGAGTGCTAGCCCTTTGTGAAGTCACCGGGAGTGCTTCATCCTATAGTCTTCGTCTATCGTATAAAGAGAACTATGGAGTCCAAACAGAAACGCCGTCTATTGATGGGTTTCCATCAAAAACAAAAGAAACGCTATAACGAGCTCGGGTAGCCACGACATAGAAAGTGTTGCGGGCTTTGTCGGTTTTGTCACCGTCAAAAACATCGGACTTTCCACTTATAAAATCTCTTTGCTTTCCGGTTGTCAAAACCAGGGCTCGGTCGAAGCCCATACCCTTGGATTCGCCGTAGTTGTAGGTTCTGTAGCCTTGGCAAAGATTTATCTCAGTTGATCGTGTTCTCCTTAGAATGACCGGACTGTATCGTTCGAGGTAAGCAGAAACATCTTCTGCGCGAACTGCGAATACACCCACATGGTCAGCTAAATCTTCCGGAACTTGTCCCGCGAGCGAGCGCGATGGTTGAAACTTGAAAAGCCCCTCATGAATTCTATCCGCAAACCGGCAGATTGGCTGAACTGAACGGCGATTTGAGTTGCTGTACTGAATATCAAATCCAGCGGTCTGAAAAGCTCCAAGTTTTTCGCTCATCGACCCGGGAGCCTTTCTTGCGTGGGCAGTTGTGTACAGAGTCTGCCGGAAATCGCCGACGCACAAGAGTTCTACATCGGCCCTTTCTGCAATTGCTTTGAGGATTTCATAGTCCCACCCAACAAGGTCTTGAACCTCATCAATCAAAATCAATCGGTAAATACGAGCAAGTCGCTCAATTGAAGCTCCGCGTGTTATTTCTATAATACGGCATGCAAGTTTCGAAATGTAGGTTGTGTGGGCGCGGGTTTGAGAGCTTGCTAGGAAGTGCCTGGGATTATATGCTCCGCCTTTTAGCCGTTCCGCGCGTCCTCTCAGCCGAAATCTTCCGTTCCAGTGTGGATCAGAGTCATCGAAGAGGATGTTGTCGATGCGTGTCTCGAATATACAGCCCTGATAGGGGCGAATAAGCTCTTCGAGCAAGAAAGTGAACCAACCCTTAATGCGGACAACCGCTGGCCGCACTGAGGTTTTCGCACAGACTTTGGTCAAGAGTTCTCCCTGGTTTCCCTCCGTGTATGTTAGCAGTAGAACCTTTCGTCGATCTGTGGCTTCGGCCAGGGCCTTGCCAACAACTGTAGTCGATTTTCCAGCACCAGCCCCTGCGACGATCAACGTATTAGTCAAAAGTGACTGCCTCCTCCAGATAGGTTGGAATGACAATCGGATTCTGGGCATCAAAAATCCGGATAGCGGAATCAACTTTTTTACTTGCGCCACCGTCTCCTACATACCAATTCTCAAGAAATGTGATCTTGGCTTCTAAACTATCGCAGGTTTCATATACCTTATAAGTTTGAGTAGATAACGCAATCTTGGCATAAGAGTCGAGCGTATCATCATCAGTCGCATTTGACCGGATGAGGGCTGGTTCCAAAGATCGATGCTCATTATCAGACGGCGAAAAGCACTTGATAAAGTCGTATTCCACATAGTCCGCGATCCACCCTTCGATATTCTTGGAGTAGTCACCGTCATTGTCCTTTATAACATGGCTGATATTTCCAAGATGCTTTACGACATTTAGGTAGTGTTTAAAACCGATACCTCTGACGACGACAACGTCGATTCCGAGTGCCTCAGGAAGACATTTGTGCTTATCGAGAAAGACCTTCTTGACGAGAAGCTCATCAGACGGCCCCTCCACCAGAATCACTTTGCTAGCCAAGACGACGCGTAGTGTATCGTAGCCGGGGAGTCTCTTGATCGTCTTGACCGTATCAGCCTCGATTGAATTTAGACGTATATATCCATTGCCTAGCAGACATAGCTTATCGATACTCAGCTTATTCAGGACGTAGGAGCTGTGTGTCGTTAAGAAAACCTGTCTGCCTTCATTCTTGCATTCAATAAACTCGACAAGCCGAGCAAGGTTAACATGGGACAAATGGTTCTCAGGCTCTTCTACCATGAGGATGTCGACTCCGTTGGCTTTGTTTGCCAGCGCGAGCTTGATTTGAATCTGAGCCTGCTCCCCCTTGCCGATGTGATTGAATGCGATGTTGTCCGCAGTAAGCTGCAAGTTGCTTTCCCAGCTTGCGTTGGAAGTTATATCAGCCGTGATTTTTAAATTTTTATCCGAAATTTCGTCTTCAGCATCAAGGCCTTTATTGATGGCAACTACCTCATCTTCCTCGTCGAACGTGGCCTTTAATTGGCGAAAGTTCAGATTTAGCTTCGATCGATCCGATTGGTCGAGTGCCGACTCCAGAATATTATTTATATAACGGGCCTTGCCAAACGTTGGGTGCAGTCGGGTTGGGTCGATAAAAAGCGCCTTAAACTGCTTGTTGAACGGCGATAGGTGCTTCCAGGCAAAGCTATACCACTCGAATGCATAGAATTCGACCGGAAGCGTTTTTACCCGATCTGGGTCTCTGATAAATTCTTGGTAGGCAGGAGCAAGATCTTCATTAAAAAATACACGGATGAAAAATCCCTCTGTGTCTTCCCCAAGTGTGTTATTCGTGCCCTGGTGGTCAGGACAGCCTTCAACGTAGGCTTCAATCAATATCTCAGGAAGATCAGTTTGAGCCTTTGGGCTCGCGAGATACTTTTCAATACATCCGTGATTGAATAGATCAGTCGTAAGTTCCTGTGCCAGCGCGCGGCCTCGATATTGTAAGTTCGTGCAGAGTTCAATAGCTTCAAGCACTGTGCTCTTACCACTTTCATTATCTCCAACGATAATATTGATATCGTCATTGAATTCGAGGGGCACCGATACCTGGTTAAACTTCTTAAAGTTTTTTATGACCAGCTTTTTTATGATCATTCGCCCTCCCTAGTTTTAAATTGTTTCTTGACGAGCCTGTAATTGATCCCTATGTCGTGCTTTGCTAATGAGGTGCAAAAATACAGCTTCAGTTTTCTCATCAACCTCATCTGGTGCGAAACTTTCCGGCAAACCGGTTTTTTCATCCCACAGGAAATCTTTGATCTTCACCTTAATTTCATCGCGAGTACTTTGCTTGGCGGCGAAGTTCTGGATGCGGCCAAGTTCTTCCCGAATGGTTCTATACAAACCTTCCGCCACTTTTTTGATGCGATCAATTTCCTTCTTGGTCAGGCCAGGTTTTAACAGCAAATCGAATAGCGCCAAGGACTCTTCTGACAATCCTTCTTTAACAGCGCGCTGTTCCTCTTCGCTCAGCTCATCAACCAGCTTTAGCAAAGCTTCGAATGTCGCTTCAATTGTCACGCGATCTTTTTCATTGTTGTAATCACTAACGATTTCTTCGTAGTGCTTTTGAAAATCCGTTCTTGTTGGGTTTTGCATGAGCATTTTAAGCAGCTTTTTCTCGATGACTTCTTTTAGCGATTGAACAGTAGTGTTTTTAGCGGGCGAACGTTCAAACTCTTTACGTAGGCGGTCAAAATCTATCTGGCTAATGTCGTAAAGTTTGCTTTGCTCACGAACACCTGTAGCTGGCTCGATGCTCTCTTCAATAACGGCGTGAAGCTCGCGCATGATGTCAGAGATATCTGCTTTCTCAACATCATCTTGCAGGCTCTTGTAGATGATATTGATTGCATCGTAGGCTGATCGGTAGTTGTTTATGGCTTTGATGGTTAAACAAGCCTTGAACTTTTTGAAGACCTCGCGGCAGATAATCTCAAAGCGCTTGCGGGTTTCGTCATTCTGATTAACGACTTCTTTTGCATCAATGATGGCTTTATTGCGCTCAAAGCCTGTTTTTTCGAGAACATCTTCCAGTCTGAATTCTTTTGCTGCCAGGAAGGCTCTTACCGCCTCAATTGTTTCTTCGAGGTCTGCCAGCAATTCTTCTTCCGGTCTCACTGGATCAAGCTCAGGAGGTGGTTGCCCATCTCCACCTTCACCGCCAGTATGACCAGCAAAGGTTGCAAGAGCTTTGCGGAGGTTTTTCAAAATACCGCAGTAATCAACGATAAGTCCGTTATTCTTTCCTTCGGCTACGCGGTTAGCGCGGGCAATGGCCTGCATTAGGGTATGTGCCTTGAGCGGTTTATCGAGATAAAGCGTGGACATGGTCGGCACGTCAAAGCCAGTCAGCCACATGGCGCACACGATAGCGACGCGGAAAGGATGCTCTTCCTTCTTGAACGCACTCTCCATATCAATGCGCTTGCCATCCGGCGTTTCAAAGCCTTCCTTAATCAGCTTGCGATGCGGTGTAATATCAAGTTCCCACTTGCGGAACTTATCGACCTCGCCTTGCTCTTCACTAACCACCACGGCCATGATGGTCTCACGCATCCAAGCAAGCTTGCGCTCCATATCCATGATGGCTTGTTCATCAGCCAGCTTGCCTAGCTCCTTATCAAGCTCTGCAATTTTAGCCTGCCACTTCTCAAGGATGATCCCCTGCATTCGAACACATGTGATCTTATCGATGCAGACCAGCATCGCCTTACCGTTTTGCCCGCCTACGCTGTAGTGCTCAACAAAGTCTTCGGCTATTTGTTCTAAGCGTGGCTGCGCGGTGATGATGTGGTAGTCACGCTTCATCTCGCGTTCTAAGCGTTCGGCTACATCCTGATCTTCAATTTCGATCTCTTCCAGCTTGGCTGCGATCTTTTCGTTGAGGTCATTGGTAGCAAACCAAGCTTTTCGCCTCTCGCATCGTAGTACAAAGGAACGGTGGCTTTATCTTCAACTGCGCGTTGGAAGTCATAAGTAGAGATATAATCCCCGAAAACGCGGCGGGTGATTTCATCATCTTTGAAGAGCGGGGTTCCGGTAAAACCGATATAGCTCGCATTTGGCAGCGCATTTCTGAGATTCAGTGACAAGCGACCATATTGGGTGCGGTGCGCTTCGTCAGTAATGACGATAATGTCGTTTCGATCAGAATAAGGATCGTCGGGGTCAACATCCTTATTAAACTTCTGAACCAACGTGAATACATAGGCTTTGTGCTGGTTTAACAACTTTTGCAAATGATCACCGGATGCGGCACGGCATGGGTCTTGATCATTATCGACAAGGCCGCACCCTGCGAAGGTGTTATAGATTTGCCCATCCAAATCCTCGCGGTCGGTACAAATGAGGAAGGTAAAATTACCGCCAAGCTTGCGGTGAATCTTCCGTGCGAAGAAAACGATGGAATAAGATTTACCCGAGCCTTGGGTATGCCAGAATACCCCAAGCTTTCCTTTGCGCTCTTCACGGTTCTTTACAGCCTCAATAGCACGGTTCACACCAAGAAACTGGTGGTTACGGGCAACAATTTTGACAAGCTTTCCTTTGCTCTCATCAAAGAGAGTGTAGTTTTCAAAGAGATCAAGGAAATCGAGCTTGTTGCAGATTCCTTTAAGCAAGGTCTCCATATCCACTACGCCCGGGTCATCTTCGGCTAAACGCTTCCAGTCGTTGAAATGCTCGAACTTGCTGGAGATCGAACCAATCTTGGCATCCACGCCATTACCCAAAATCACAAAGGCGTTATGGTGGAAGAGATGCGGAACAGTATCTTTATAGTCGGAAAGGTTTTGCTCGTACGCATGACGGATGTCTTTGTGAATGGTCTTGCACTCGATAAACATCAAGGGAAGGCCATTTACAAAACCAACGATGTCGGCGCGGCGGCGATATATATCGCCGCGCACCCATAGCTCACGCACACAAAGGAAGTGATTGTTTTCGGGGGTATCGAAGTCAAAGACTTTCAGTCGTTTTTTCTCAAGCTCACCCTTGGCATTGCGGAATTGCACCTGAACACCGCTTTTGATCAGCTCATACTGCTCAAAATTGATTTGCAGGGTGTTTTCAGTAACGGGGGCTTCGGTGATCTGGCGCAGCGCATCTTGATAGGCTGCATCCGGCAAGCCAGGATTAAGCTTAACCAGTGCCTCACCCAAATAGCGGGTTAGAACAACCTCTTTGTCGGATTCTCTGCCTAGGGTGCCTTCTTTGCCAAAGGTCTCATTGTTATAGGCATAGATACTCTCCCAACCTAACTGCTCTTCCAAATAATCAGCAGTCGTCGCTTGAACCAGCGTATCTTCATTCAGCGAAACCATCATACGGCAATCTCCCCTTTCATAAGTTTGGGAAGTAGAAGGTCACGCGCTTGAGATAACTGCCTGTTGTAAATTGCCAGTGTTTTAATTTGCATGAACACTGGCTCAACAAGATCAGTAAAAGACTGCAAAAGTGTATCTGAGCCGGGAATGGTAACAACTTGGTTTCCGACGTATGTTGTATTAAGGTTTTTCTGGGTTGCTCCTTCACCGATTCCTTGGAGCAGCGCTCGCTGTTGGAAAACCAAGTACAAATATAGGAACCATTTATGAACTGTATTCAATCCCTTGAAGTATAACCATCCATCGTGAATGCAGCCTTTAACACCCGTAAAATTTGGAACGCCACAAGTGGCACTATTTGAAAGAATAAGCTCTCCCTCTGGCAGATAAACGCTTTTCTGTGCCCCAGATTCAATCACCTTTTCCTTTGTTTCAAATATAAAAGGACTCTCAGAAGCAGTGGCATCAGCAATCTTAAACCAAGGTATTTCACCATCCATATAGTTTTGTATTGGCCTTGGTGAAGCACCTCGTCCTACTGTACAAAGATCGGAAATTTTTAATCTTTGCCACCCCTCTGGCACGCCATTAATGATTTTGACATGTTCATGTCCAGGGAAGCGGAATCGCACAAACCATTCTTTGTAAAGCTGCCGCGCGGATTCCTCCAGCAATTCAATTCGCCGCTTGTTGTTTTCGATGAGATCGTCGTAACAAGATAAAATTTCAGCAATTATTTCTTGTTGTGTTAGTGGCGGAAAATCCACTTTAAAATTTGGCACTTTCGTAAGTGGTATGCGATCAACTGTTGCGCCACTTATAATGCTGGCTTCAGCTTCTTTTCTCCAGGCGGATGACAGCATGTAGTAATGCAAAAATCTTGGATTTATCTTTGCTCGGTCGGGGCGTATTAGTGCCATACGCCGTCCCAAACATCCTATAAACCCTTCAGGTATAAGCGCGTATCTGTGAAGTGTGGCTTCGTAGCTAAATACGATATCGTCTTTCTGCGGTACTACACGTTTAGTCCAACGGGGGAATTCTTCAGGTGATACATGTCTTATCTCAGAAAAATCTAACCTGCCATCTGGTGTTACGTTTTTAATTCCGAGGAAAATTGGCCCATGGTCCGACTCCTTTGGTGTTGCATGAGGGCCATCATAAAAGCCCTCGACATAGTCCTTTATCTCACTTTGAGCACTCATATACCAAGCTCCTCAAAATTCTTCTGAATTTGGGCAGCTAACCTTGAGGCTTCTTCATTTAACCCTTTCAGCTCAATATGAATATCGCGAAGCGTTTCTTCAAAATCGAAATCTTCGTCTTCTTCCTCCGGGGCAACGCCGACATAACGGCCTGGCGTAAGGCTCCAGTCGTTTGCTTTAATTTCTTCGATGCCCACTAGCTTGACCAAACCTTCAACATCACATAGCTCGGCATCAGGGAAACGCTCTTGCAGCCAATGGGCTTGTTTGAAGAAGTAGCGGATGAGTTTTAATTGCTCAACGGCTTCTTTACGCCGCTCATCCAGTTCCTTGATAGGTCTGTTTAATCCCTTCTCGCCACTTTCTTTGGCTTGTTTTTCAACAAACTTATAGAGCTGGTCAATCTGCTTGATCAGGTCTCGGCTGGTTTCTGCTAAGGGCTCAAGCTTTCCGGCTGAGGCTTTAAGCCCGGCATTGTCTTTGGAAGATTTATCCCAAACCTTGGTGTCAGCATCAATGCTATCTTCTAAAGCGTTGACATCCTGCCCCAAAATCTCAAATGCGCTTTTTGTTTCATCATCGACGCCTGGGAGTTTTCCGATCAACTCTTCCAGACCAGCAACAAAATTATCCATCTGCTCTTTACTGGCTTTTGCCTCAATCAGCGTTCGATCAAGATAGCTTTCAACCAACTCAAGGAAACGCTGATTTTCGCCACGATAGAGCCAGACAACGGATGTCAAATTCACCAATTGCTCTGGTGAGAAGTCGTAAATTTTCCTCGTTACCTTTCGGTAGACATTACGCGCATCCAGCATCAAAACCTTATCTTTCATGACTTCAGCTTTGTTCTTGTTAAAGAACCAAAGCTCACAGGGCACTGAGCGGGTATAGAAGAAGTTGGAACGGATTGCGACCATCGCGCCGACATTGCCACTCTCTACCAGCTTGCGGCGCACCTCAGCTTCCTGCCCTCCGGCACTGGACGCCTGCGAGGACATTACAAATCCAGCGCGGCCTTCGTCATTCAGGTAGCTATAGAAGTAGGAAATCCAGAGGTAGTTACCGTTGGAAACCGCGCCTTTCTTATTTACCCCTGGAAGACCAAAGGGCAAGCGCGGGTCGTTTTTGATCTTCTCCGCATCCACATCATCGACGTTGAATGGCGGATTAGCCATCACGAAGCTGGCTTTGCCTAAGAAATCATGCGGGTCTTCGTAATAAGAAATGGCCTTTTGAATTTTTCCTTCCAGCCCATGCACTGCCAAGTTCATCTTGGCAAGGCGAATGGTGGTCGGGTTTTTCTCTGCCCCATAGAAGGTAGCCACGTCTTGCGGGTTCTTGTGCATCTTCTCGATGAAATGGGCGCTTTGCACAAACATACCACCGGAACCACAGGCTGGGTCAATCACTGAGCCATGATCGGGTTCGATGAAGTTCACAATCATCTGCACCAGGGAAACAGGCGTGAAGAATTCACCTCCATCATGAGCGCTTTGGTTTGCAAACTGAGTTAGAAAGTATTCATAGATACGCCCAAAGATATCGCCAGTCGCCTTCTTCAATGCTGGATCATTGAATGTGCGGAGCAGGTTGCCAAGCACATCGTTGTCCAGCTCTTGATACTCGCTCTTGGGCAATACACCTTTGAGAGTTTCGTAGTCTTCTTCTATGGCATCCATAGCATCAATGATCGCCTGGGCGCGATCATCGCCCTCAGTCAGATTGACCAGATAATCGAACTGAGCTTTTTCCTGAAGGAAGATTGCCCCCTTACTGGAAAAGTCTTCTTTGGTGAGCGGCCTGGTCACACCACCACGGGACGGAAGAGAAGCTTCGATTTCAGGCTTTACGGCAAGATAGCGGCTGTAGGCATGACGTAAAAAAATAAGCCCCATAACGGGCATGAAATATTCATTGCTGGCGTAGTTGCTGTTAGCCCGAAGGTTGTCGGCGCTGCCCCAAAGTCGCTTTTCTATTGCCTCAATATTCTCTAGTTGCGCCATTCGGCCTTTACTCCATGTCCTTTTTCTTTTCTTCGATCCAACGGTCGATATCCTGACGCTTGAACCGCCAGCTACCACCCACTTTGAAGCCTGGCAGCTTGCCTTCCGCAGCAAGGCGATATGCGGTTTTCTCCGCCAGCTTCAGGTATTCGGCGACTTCTTTTAAGGTCAATATTTCGTCGTTCATGAACATCGTCCACATAGATGGTACTGAGAGAATAAAGGAATATTGGGGAATGAACAACTACGCAGGGAAAATGAGCTTCTTGGTGTACAGAAAGGTAAGTTCAATGTGCAATTAGCATCCGAGAATCGGGAGTTCTTCATACCCTTTTGTTGATGGGCAGCCTGTTGGCCCATCAGCCTCCCGGCGAGGGCGGAGCTCTTTGAGCAGACCTCACGAATTTTCAATTATTATCCCCGTTATAGTCTCCCGACGGAGTTACCCAAGGGCCCTGCAATTGACCAGTCCAGTCTTCTTCTTTATCAAGTGCTTCCAATATTATCTTTACCGCAAGCCAATACCGGTAACGGGTTGATGGCAATAGAAACTTGGTGCCTTCTTCGAGAAACCATTTGAGGTGCTTGAGTTGGTATTGGTAGACCCCCACCTGGAATCCTGTCCACAGCAGATCAGACATATAGAGTGTCTGGTTGTAATGTATGTTAATTTTTTGCCTGCTGCCTTTGAGACGACGTTTCATTATATGCAGCATATGTTGCCTTGCTTGATATTTACCTCTGGGACGCATCATAGTATTTCCTTCAGATTATTTGCCGCTGCCGATGTAGGCAGCAATTACATCGAGCCTGTTATGGCCCAATTCCTGGGATAAGATGACCCTGGCCTGGATATCCAGGTTTTTATTGGCCTGCCGTACTCCACTAACCACCGGGGCAGGAAACCCGGTAAGTGCTTGATAGCGTTCACAAGCGTAGGCGGCTCGCATGTCGTGGAAGCCTTTGATGGCGGTGTCTTTATTGACGGTTCGCCACAGGTAATAGGCGTGGTCTCGCCATTGGATATACGACTTATCGGGAGGCATCAGGTTTTTTGCTGTTCCCTGTGGTTCGGCAGCCTCTCTTAATAAATCGAGTTGCTGTTGGCTGACCGGCACCCAGCGATCAACACCTTTCCCTCGCCCACCTTTGGTGCCCTGGGTAATGTTGATGCGGCCCAACTGTTCAGCTTCTCTTAGCGCTTGTTTGGTGTTGAGCAAGGACGCTTCCTTAAATCGCAAGCCGAACATCCTGGTCAATTGGGCAATGAGCGCTGTCCGTTCTTGACCGTTCTCCCGTAGTCTGTGAAACGGCTTGTCTGTGCTGGACGGTGCCAGCGTGACGGGAACGGTAGTGCGGACATTTGAACGATTGCCGACCCATTGTGCAGGCTTGATTGCCAGGGCCTTATCCTTACGCATGGCTTCCATGACGACATTCACGGTTGAAAGCAGGTTTTGCGCATAGGCGACTTTCATTTCCTCCTGCTCAACCAGCTGCCTTAAATGGGTGGCATAGTTTTCAATCACGTCCAGGCTGATGTGCCGGGCATCCTTGATACCTTCATGTTTAAGGAATCTGACAAACTGCTGCCAGCGTTCCTCGTGGGTAGCTCGAGTACCGAATTTCCCGTCACCGTAATAATCCGCTAAGGCCTGTTTGCCCGCCCAGGCGAGCTGTTTGCCGTAGCCATAATTCCGTTTGCCGCCAACCTTGTCCATATAACCCTGATCCTGTTGAGTGTTAAACCGGAGTGAGCGCCGGTCGCGCTTGGCTGATTCGCCCAGCCTGCGGCTGCCAAAAATGGACAGCATGGACAATTGCTATAACCGTATGCCTGGCACGCCTGAACAGACTTAGGTCTGCGGGTTGCGTGCTGTACCTGTCGAATAGTTCTATTTGACAGGCCGCATAGGTGCTTTGGTTAGCTTTTGTATCAGCGGTAATACTGCTAATACCCTGTTTTGGCGATGTTTTTTGCGGGTCTGCCGGACCCGTCTCTGTGTAAAGTGTCACAGAGACGGGTAGCCCACTGATCGCCTGAGTTTTCATTTTCGTTAATCACCTCCTGTTGGGTGTTGTCGTGAGTGGATGGGTTTGCGGATGAATAATGCGTTTGCCTGACAAGGTGTACCTGTCCTGGCAGCTGCCATTCATCCTCAAGTGGTTCCAGTGGAACCACCTGGCCTTCATCAAATGTGCCGATGAAGGACGGGTTGCGACTAAGACTGTAGTCGCGACAGATCATTGGAACGTATTAAACGGAGGGATCGGCTGCCTATCTACAAAAAACCTTTCATTAGCATGGAATGGTTTTTTGTTGTGGTCTCCTTATTTGTGCATACCATGAAGCTATGCATAAATAAGGAGATGTAAAATGAGTGTTAGAATTTTGCGCCTGAAAGAAGTTCAGCGCATGACGGGGCTTTCCCGGTCAACCATCTATGCAGAAATAGCCAAAGGCGAATTTCCCAAACAGGTTAAGTTAACTGGTGCCCGTTCGGTGGGGTGGTACGAAAGTGTCGTTGTCGAGTGGATTGAGTCGCGCCAAAAAGCCTAAAATGACTTTGGCTCCGGTAGTGCAGCGAGAGAATTATTCGCCCACAACTCTCAATGTTTTTACGCCGGATTTTAAAGTCATCACTCCCGTTGTTGCCTGCTCAATACGCTCACTCCACCAATCCATCATCACTTTTCGACGCTTTAAATATTGGGCTCTGTTATAGGCGCCACGTACAGCATTCTTGTCGACATGTGCTAATGCTGCTTCTATTACATCTGGATCAAAACCCTGTTCGTTTAGTGTAGTGCTGGCTAAAGCTCTCATACCGTGGGCGGTCAAGCGTCCCTGGAATCCCATTCGCTTCAAGGCCATATTTGCCGTTGAAGCATTAGCGTGTTTCTTCGGATTTATATCGCTGGGAAATACATACTGGCCATTCCCGCTAATGGGCTTGATTGCAGCCAGTAAGGTGAGTACCTGGCTCGATAAAGGTACTAAATGTTCGCGGCGTTTTTTCATCTTCTCTGCCGGGATAGTCCAAAGTGCATTATCAACATCAATTTCATCCCAACGGGCGGCGGCTGCCTCGCCTGGGCGCGTCATGGTGTGAAGCTGCCATTGAATTAAATAACCCGTAATCAGACGGATGCGGGCCATCTTCAGTGTTTGCATCAGCTCTGGCAGTTCTTCCGGCTTCAACGTGGGGTTATGTTTGATCTTTGGTTTTTTAAACGCATAGCGAATCCCTGCCAGAGGGTTGTGCTGTATTACACCGATATTAACGGCGTAAGACATGACTTCATTTAGTCTCTGACAGATACGTTTTACTGCTTCCAGCTTGCCGGTGTTCGCGAGTGGCTTGAGTGCATCAATCACGACCGGTGCCGTAATTTGATGTAAAGGCAGTTTGCCATGCCGGGGGATTATGTGATTGTTCAGTGAGCGGTAAATGTCATCCGCGTAGCCAGGCGTAACCGAATCTTTTTTAATCTCGAACCATTGGTTAATCACTTTTTCTAAAGTGAGTTCATTTGCAGCTTTCGCTTCATTCTGTTGTTCGTCGCGATGAGCTTTAGGGTCGATATCTTGAGCGAGTAATTCACGAGCGTTTTTTCGCCGATTGCGAGCCTCAGCCAAAGAGACTTCTGGGTAAACGCCAAAGCTGATATTAGCCCGTTGTTTGGTATAGGGTTTGTAATAATTGAACAGCCAGAGTTTTGATCCGTTAGGCTTAACACGTAATGCCAGTCCATCACCATCAGCAAGGCTGTATTCCTTGTCCCTGGGTTTGGCTTGCTTTACCTGCGTATTAGTGAGAGGAACCGCTTTTCTAGCCATTTTAGTAACACCCAAATTTGGAGGCGAGCTCAGTGTTACTTCGAGTGTTACTAAAAACGCTGGATTTTGCAAGCCTTTAACAAATCATAAAAGCACAAAAAAGGCCGCAAACCCTTACAATTAGCGGCCTTTTTGGATGTTATCAGACTTAACTGGACTTTAAGATGGCGGTGAGGGAGGGATTCGAACCCTCGATACGTTTCCGTATACACACTTTCCAGGCGTGCTCCTTCGACCACTCGGACACCTCACCAGATAAAAACTGTCTGCTTGTTTTTTTACTCTCAGGATAAGCACGCCAGGCGTACTCATTACTCGGGGATACTCCCCTCGCCCTTCGGGTCGCCGTCACAAGCTCCGGCGCTCTCTTCGGCAAGCCTCCGAGTCGACCACTCGGACACCTCACCAGATAAAAACTGTCTGCTTGTTTTTACTCTCAGGATAAGCACGCCAAGCGTACTCACTACTCGGGGATACACCCCTAGCCCTTCGGGTCGCCGTCACAAGCTCCGGCGCGCTCTGCGAAACTGCCTGAATCAATGATTCCGGGCATTTGACCGCACTTTTTGAGGGCCGCAACTGTACACAAGCACCCCCAAAAAAGCAATGATCACGGCCAGTTCGCAAAATACTCAGAGACCTCCACTTCCGGCGCGGGGGGTGGCGTGAACTCCACGGTGCCTAGGTAAAGAAACCCTACGATTTTCTCGTCCTGTCTAAGCCCCAGGCCGTCCATCACATTGCGGTCGTAGGCATAGTCACCGGTACGCCAGATTGCTCCGACATTTTGCGCGTACGCTGCAGTAATCATATTCTGCACTGCTGCACCAGTAGAGATAACCTGCTCAATCTCAGGCACTTTCAGGTTGGCCTTTGGACTGGCAATGGCCACAATCACCATAGGTGCCCTCAGTGGTCTACCAAGAGCACGTTGGCGCTCTTTGTCACTCAGATCCGGGTTCTTCACTGTTTCCGCATGGGCAAATAATTCGCCCAGTGCCACCAGTCCGTCTCCCTCCAAAACCAGAAAACGCCAGGGCCGCATTCGCCCGTGGTCGGCCGCGCGGAAAGCCGCCTTCTGAATATTGGCCAGCACTTCACCGGCAGGGGCTGGTGCCGACAATCTCGGACAGGAGATGCGTTCGTGCAACGCTTTAATGGCATCCATCTATAGTTCTTCCTCGGTTAGAAACGACCATCCCGATCACCACCCGGGACAACCATGGACATTTACAGCCAGACATCGTGTAATTAGCCGCACTGGATGGCATGTCGGGGCAACATCTTACAGGATGAATGAAGAGAGTTCGAAAGAGACCGCAAGGTTGATCCGTTATCAGGGCCTGTTTCGTTTTCTTAACGGCTTTGCTGGTATTGCCGCCATTGCCCTCAGTCATGAGGCCCTGAGTCAGGACCTGACCAAAGCACTACCAATGCTGCTGGCAGCACTCTATATCGCCGCTGCAAATGGACTGTTGCAGCGCTTTGATGAATCCAGGCGTGCTGCAGTCTGCCGGTTGTTTGCCTTTATCGACGCCCTTTTGCTGGGCTGCGTGCTGGGTTTCCTGCAACTAAGCCCCATACCTTCCCTGATATTTTTCCTAGCCCTGCAATTTAATGCCCTGGCTAACGGCACCTGGCAAAAGCTGGTTATCGACAACTTGGCGCTGGTTCTCGGTATTGTGGCGACCATGTTTGCCCTGCAGCTGAGGTGGACGACGGAAGTCTCTCTGGCGGTATGCCTGCCTCCCCTGATCGCCCTGGGACTCTATGCCTGTGTATTTAGCCACAGCAGTTTGCGGCAGATACGCGAGCAACAGGAAAAAATCCGCCTGTTCGAGAAACAGCAGATTCAATTGAAACTGCGCAATTACCGCCTGTCGAAATATCTTTCTCCAACATTGCTCAAAGCGATTCAGTCCGGCAAGGATGTGAAGCTTGAAACCCACCGCCGCAAGTTGACCATTTTCTTTTCCGATATCAAAGGATTCAGTGAACTGGCGGAGGAAATGGAAGGCGAGCCCCTCACCAACCTGCTCAATAATTACCTAACAGAAATGTCGCAGATCGCACTCAAGCACGGTGGAACCATCGATAAATTTATCGGTGACGCCGTGATGGTGTTCTTTGGTGACCCTAGCACGATGGGGGTCAAGGAGGATTGTCTGGCTGCGGTCTCCATGGCCATCGACATGAAAAAGCACATGAAAGAGCTGCAACAGCGCTGGGCCAACCAGGGTATTCGCAAGCCTCTGGAAATCCGTATGGGTATTAATACCGGTTACTGTGCGGTGGGCAATTTTGGCACCGAAGACCGCCTGGACTACACGCTGCTCGGAACCGAGGTGAATCTTGCCAGCCGTCTCGAGTCCGCCGCTCAGCCAGGTGAAATCCTGATCTCACACGAAACCTACTCACTGATTAAAGAACAGGTGCTGTGCGAGGATCGCGGTGAGATCCAGGTGAAAGGCTTTCAGCATCCGGTCAAGGCGTATGCGGCCATCGACCTACGCAACAACCTCAAGGGCGCCCACCGCTATTTCGAACATATTACCGACGGTTTTTCGTTCTACATGGACACCGACCGCATCCGCAATTACGACCAGGACAAGATCCTGCGTTCCCTGCTGGAAGCAGCAGAACACCTGCAGAAAACCAGAAAGCCCTGAACACCCTATTAACCAGTGTTACTGCCTGGAAAGGCGGATACGGGGTGCATCGCTTTTAATGGAACTGCGGTACGGGTTGATATCCAAGCCACCACGCCGAGTATAGCGGGCGTAAACCTCCAGCTGATCCGGCGCACAGAGCTCATTGATCTCCGTAAAGATTCGCTCCACACACTGCTCGTGAAAATCCTGGTGATTTCGGAAGGAAATCAGATAGCGCAGCAACCCCTCATGCTCGATGGACCAGCCCTTATAGCGAATCAGGATACTGGCCCAATCAGGCTGACCGGTCACCGGGCAGTTGGTTTTCAGGAGATGACTGTAAAGCGATTCTGTCACGACCTCTCGCTGACCGGTGAGCGCCAACAGTGTGGCATCCGGAGAATAACTGTCGACCTCAATCGGTAGCTCATCCAGACAGGTACCAGGGAATGAGCCTATACCCCGGTGCCTGAAAGTGTCTGCGGGATGAATTCCCACCTGAACCGGCCCGTTAACGCATGCCGAGATATCTTTTTCCAGCAACGTGGCCACATCCTGGGGTGAGTGGTAGCGTTCCTGATTAAGCGAGTTCAGGTAAAGCTTGAGGGACTTGGATTCCACCAGGTTTTCTGTGTGGCATGGCATGGAAATCTCAACCACAGCCACCACGGGTTTGCCGCGCATATCCAGCCAGGAAAGCTCGTAGCCAGTCCAGAGATCAAAACCGAAAAATTTAGGTTCTCCTTCCAGTCCCAACGCCTGACGCCCTTCACTCCGGGCAATCGGTTGCAGAAGTTGCGGGCTGTACTGTTCCGGATACTCGGTTTCAGCGCCAAGCAACAAGGGCTTATCGACCACAGTCACCTCAACTGCGCAGCCTTTTGCCGCGCTCCAGCAGATAGAGTGAATAGACAAATAGCACTACACAGAATGCCATCACCATGATGAAGGCCCACACCACGTTGATATCAGAGACACCGAGCAACCCATAGCGAAAGGCATTGACCATATATAGCACAGGGTTGGCCTGGGAGACGCCCTGCCAGAAAGCGGGCAGCATGCCGATTGAATAGAATACTCCGCCCAGGTAAGTCAATGGTGTCAGCACGAAGGTGGGAATAATGGAGATATCATCAAAACTGTTGGCAAAAACGGCGTTAATGAATCCCGCCAGCGCAAACAATACCGCGGTGAGAAATACGATAGCGATGGTAATGCCCAAGTGGCTGACCTGTAACTTGGTAAAGAACAGGGATAACAATGTCACGATCACCCCGACGGCCAATCCACGCGCCACACCACCGATCACATAGCCCAGCAGAATAATGTAGTTGGGCACCGGTGATACCAGTAGCTCTTCGATACTGCGTTGAAATTTGGTGCCGAAAAAGGACGACACCACATTGGAATAAGAATTGGTAATCACGGACATCATGATCAGGCCGGGAACCACAAACTCGATATAGCTGAAGCCGGACATTTCACCGATGCGGGGGCCAATCAATCGCCCGAAAATGACAAAATAGAGGGCAATGGTTATGGCAGGGGGCAACAGCGTTTGTTGCCAGATGCGCATGAAGCGACGGATTTCTTTTTCCAGGATGGTGTAAAACGCCACCCACTGCTGCCGGGCATTCATGGCTGCACCTCCTGCTTGCCACCGTTGTGCGACTCCACTAGTGACACAAACAGCTCCTCCAGACGGTTGGCCTTATTGCGCATGCTGGTGACATGGATGCCCCTCTCACTGAGGCTGGCAAACAGCTCATTGAGTGACTGGTGCTTTTCCACTTCCACTTCAAAGCTGTGATCGTCGAGCAGTTGTCCCGGATAGCCGTCAATGGCTGGAAATTCGCCTAGCTCTTCCCGG
>Ga0209273_10001280_pt1 | contig 23565 bp, 24 predicted proteins | sample tdAd471_FD_187126 | JGI IMG/M metagenome (GOLD analysis project Ga0209273, IMG submission 187126) | Marine sediment microbial communities from the Atlantic coast under amendment with organic carbon and nitrate - tdAd47.1 (SPAdes)... | ecosystem: Environmental > Aquatic > Marine > Coastal >...
CTTCACCGGAGGCGTCCTTGGTGTCCGCCAGACGGATCGCGTCTACCGGGCCATGCCGGAGCACGTTGCCGCCGAAGTCCAACACCAGGCACTCGGTCTTGCCCTCGGCCAGGCGGAATCCCCGCCCGACCATCTGGTAGTAGAGCCCGGGGCTCATCGTCGGGCGCAGCATCGCCACGCAGTCGACATTCGGGGCGTCGAAGCCCGTCGTCAGCACGTTCACGTTCGCCAGGTACTTCAGCTCGCCCGACTTGAAGCGGGCGATCAGCGCGTCGCGCTCCTTGGCTGGTGTCCCGCCCTCGACGAACCCGCACTCGACGCCGTGCCTCTCACGCAGCACCCGCACCACGTGCTCGCCGTGCCGGACGCCCGAACAGAAGATCAGCACGCTGCGCCGGTCGGCCGTAGCGAGGACGACCTCGGCGCACGCCGCCTCGACCAGCCCGTCCTCGTCCATGCGGTCCTCGAGCTCGCCGGCGACGAACTCCCCGCCCCGTACATGGATGTCGCTGGTGTCGGCGACCGCCTTCCCTGCCCGGCTCTTGAGCGGGCACAGGTAGCCCTGCACGATCAGCTCGCGCACGTCCGCCTCGAAGCACACCTCGTGCAGGACGGAGTCGGGGCCGCAGATCGTGCCGGTCTTCATGCGGTACGGCGTCGCCGTCAGACCGATGACGCGCTGGTGGTCGCACAGGTCCCGCGCGTCGGCCAGGAAGCGGCGGTACATGCCCTCGCCGTCCGGGGGGATCAGATGCGCCTCGTCGACGATGACCAGGTCGAGCGGACCGAGATCGTGCGCCCGCTGGTAGACCGACTGGATGCCCGCGATCGTCACGGCGTACCCGAGATCCCGCCGACCGAGCCCGGCGCTGAACACGCCCACCGGCAGGTCCGGCGCAACGGCCTGCAGCTTGCCCGCCGCCTGCTCGATCAGCTCCTTCACGTGGGCGACCACGATCACCCGCCCGTTCCACTTCTGGACCGCGTCGCGGCACAGCTCGGCGATGACGTGGGTCTTGCCCGAGCCGGTCGGAAGCACGACGGCTGGGTTCGTATCGCTGGTGGCGATGTGGTTCCACACCGCATCGACCGCATCGCGTTGGTAGGGCCTGAGTTGGCTCATTGGAATACCCCCGGCCCGGGCGGCGTTACGATGTGACCATGCGACGCACCCTTGCCGGCCTCTGTCTCGTCTTCGCCCTTGTGGGATGCCAGCAGGCCGCCGCTCCAGATCCCGGAGGCGCTGTGAAGATCGAGGTACTCGGCTTTGCTGGATGTCCCAACACGCCGCCGTTCACCGAGCGCGTCGAGGCTGCTGCCGAGGCCGTCGGCGGATTCCAGGTGGTCTACATCGATCAAGAATCGCTGGCCGAGGACGACCTTCGCCGCGGCTATGCGACCCCGACCGCTCTTGTCGGAGGAAACGACATCTTCGGGATGCCCAAGCCGATTTCGCCGAGCATGGGTTGCCGCATGTACCCCGGCGGGTTGCCAACCGCGGATGAAATCGCCGCCCGGCTTCGGGCCTCTAAGCCATAGGTCCAATTTCCTACCGTCGATCATCATCACGCTCTCCCGGTAGCACGCTTACGCGCACGACCACCTTGCCCCCGGGCACGACCGGTCCGCGCTCGATCTCGAGCCGGTCGATCTGGCCGTCGTCCTCGTACACCCCGCCGTGCCCGAGGGCGTCGAGCAGGGCCTTCATCGCGTTGTCCAGATCACGCCGCCGCCGGTCGGGCGGGTGGGCGGTGACATGCACCGCCACCCGGCCCGACATGGGCTCGGCGGTTCGCCGCTCGAGCCGGGCGCAGACCCGCTTGCGGAACTTCCGTCCCTCGCGGCTGATGAGCGTCCGATCGCCGACGCGACGCCAGTAGTGGTTCACGCTTGGCGGGTACGGCAGCTCAACGACGAACGCGCCGTCTCCCGCCGCAGCGGCGGTCAGCGCTTCCACGGCGGCGTCCCTCCCGAGGCGGCCGCCATCGGGCGCTGCGGCGCGACGCCGGTGTCCCGCTTGGCGTAGCCCTTGATGGTGTTGGTCGGCTCGCCGTTGTCCTCGCGAGTCTTGATCGCGACGCTGACCACCACCGGCAGGTTGTGCAGTTCGACCGAGTCGCGGGGCCGCAGCACATTCACCGCCCGGCAGATCGCCGACAGCGTGCCCTTGGCGATCTCGACCGTCTGCGTGTTGGGGTGCTTGAGGGTCAGGCGGTCCCAGAGCTTGCGGCCCTTGAACGGCCCCTCCAGCACCTCCATCTCGAGTTCCAGGTACTCGCCCTTGCCGTTCTTGGTCGGCTTCATGGCGCTGGCCGTGATGGCGGCCACGTACTTGCCGGCGGGGATGGGGTCGAAGCCGGCATTGGGCTCCACGTTGTTCGCGTCGAATCCGTTCAGGTCTGCCATGGGTCAGGCTCCTTGCTGCTTGGTTTGCTGGTTGATCTCGTTCTGGTTGGCGTTCTCGATGACGACGGTCGGATCGCCCTCGCCACGCGCCAGCGCCGCGAACACGCGGTAATCCAGCGGCAGCTCGTCGGGCAGGTTCAGTCGGTTCTTGGCGACATGGGCGGGCCGCTCGGTCGTGCGGAGGATCCGCTCGCCCGTGCCGATGCCCTGCGTGCGCTTGCGGTCGAAGCCCTCGCTCTGGGTCTTCGTGTGGACGCGGTAGGTGGCGAAGAGCACTTCGTCGCACCACTCCTGGATCAGCGCCGAGGCCTGCTTCTGCAGGCGGGGCACGTAGCGGTCGTAGGTGTCGGTCTCGGGGTTGGCGAACTTCTCGATCGCGGCGTGCGCGATCAGGACCACCTGCATCCCGCGCTCGGTCCGCAAAGCGTCGAGCCCCGCCAGGACCTCGCGCCATTGCGTCAGCGCGAAGATATATCCCTTGGCGTAGCCGATGTCCTCGATCGTCTCGACGCCGCGCTTCGCGCAGACCTCGGCCCAGATCAGCCGCTCGAGCCAGTCGAGAGAGTCGATGACCACCGTCTGGTAGCCGTGCTCATCGCTGTAGAGCGCCGACAGCGCCCCGAGCACGTCGGCGTACTTGGTCGCCAGCGGGAAGCGATCGCAGTCGATGTCGTTGGTGCCCTCTTCGGTCGTGATGAAAACGGGCGTCTCGGCCATCGCGCCGAAGGTGGACTTGCCGACGCCGTGGACGCCGTAGAGCATCACACGACGCGGCATCAGCGTGCGGCCCTTCTGGATGTGTGCGAGTGCGGTCATGATCGATGGGTCTCCTTGTTGTTGGTGGTGTGGTTCAGGACTCGGTGTTGAAGGGCATGCGGTCGTACAGCCGCAGGGACTCGAAACCCGTGGGCCACTGGCCGGTCTCCCGGCAACGGATGAGCTCTTCGATGGCGCGGTCGTTCTCGGCCTGGGCAGCATCGAGGCACCGCGGCGCGATCTGCCACACGCCGCAGCGGAACGGCTCGCGCTTCTCGACCGCGATGATGTGGACGGGCAACGTGACACCGCTCACGACGGCGAGCAGCGCCCGGTAGAACGCGAGCTGGTGCAGGTACTTGAATGCGTCGATGTGCCACTCGAATGAGTCGATCGAGTCGCAGGTCTTCAGATCAACGAGCCCGCGTCCGTCCTTGGGGTTGATCCAGTCGAACCGGGCTTGGCACAGCACGCCGTTCATCCGGCCGCGGACGACGCCCTCCGCGACGCCCTCGGCCAACAGCTCGCGGGCAAACAGATGCTCGCGCACGCTCGCCGCCATCTGCTCGACCGTCGCGGCGTCGGTGTCGGCCAGCACGGGCTTGCCGCGCTTCTCGGCCCACTCGGCGAACGCCTTCGTGTTCGAGCCGTAGGGCTGCCCGGTCTTCGGATTGATCGGCCCGCCGACCGCGTACTCGGCCTCGTAGCGCCCGCGGCCCTCGAGGATCAGCGTGTGCGCCGCCCGACCGACGAGGAACGCGTGGCTGTCCCGGTCCGGGATCAGCCCCATCTCCTTGCGCCGGAACAGCAGCGGGCACGAGCGGAACTCAGCCAGCCGGTGCGAGGTCAGGCAATCGCCGCGACGGGCGTGGTAGGTCTCCGCGGGCTCGCGGATGAGCACGCTGGCGAGGCAAGAGTGGAGGTCGTCTGTGTTCTGGGGTATCGCGCTCATCAGGCGGCCACCCCCTGCGGTGCGCGGGCCTGACCGCTCCTGGGCCCACCGCAGGGCATCCGCCGGACTGCGAACCCGTCGGCCCCGAACTCCTTGATCAGGAATGCCGTGAAGATGCGGACCACGGCCGACCCGCAGGGCGAGCCGCCATCGACAAGCAGCGCAGCGCGGGGCGGATCGGCGTGGTAGGACACATCGGTGCGGGTCCGGGCCTCACCGAAGAGGCCCTCCGCGGCCAGGATCGACAGGTGCAGCGTGGCCTCTGCCTCCGCCAGAGCGGCAGGGGAGGCGAATCGGAATCGAAACACATCGGTCAACATCAGGAGCTCCTTTCACGGGCGCACCGACCGCCACCCGTGAGACCCAGCCCCTCGAGCCGCGGCGTACACCGTGGTCGAGGGGCCGGGGCCTCCGGAGGGAAGAGAGAGAACCGGCAGTCGGGGGGCGCTTCTTGGGTCACCTATGCCGCCACCGCCGCCGGTGCGCGGTCAGGCCAGCCCAAACCCGGCCGCCTCGAAGCGGGCGCGGAACCGTTCGAGGGCGTTCTGGATCTGCCGGCGGCTCACCGAAGCGCCGGATCGGCGCGACCACTCGCGCGCGGCCGCCGCCTTGCCGTGCTCGGCGACGAGCCGAAGCAGGTCCCGGTCCTTCGGGTCGAGGGTGGCCATGACCGCCGCGACGGCCTCAGCGGTCTCGGCGGTATCAAACTGGCAAGCGGGGGCGGACTGGCGGCGGCGCTGCTGGTCGGCAGGACCGAGGACCGTGCGAAGCGGGACGGCGTCGCCGTCGCACTCGACGAGCGTTCCCTCAAGGGAGATCGCCTCGTAATCGCCGCGCCGCTTGTGGCGGCCACGGAATCGCAGCTCCATCGCCACCCAGGAATCGATGGCGTTCGTGACGAACGCCTCGATGTTCCCCCGGGCGGGATCGAACAGGTGGGCCTTCTCCAGCAGATACAGCAGCATCTGCTGCGTCAGGTCGTCGCGGTCCGACCAGGAGAAGTCGGTGCGCCGGCAGAGCTGGGCGGCTTTGATGCGGATGAGGGTGGCGGTGAAGGGGTCAGAAACAATCTGGTTGGGGTTACCCATGACGGGCCTCCGAGACCGGAGGCAGCGCCTGGGGTGTCGCCATCAGTGCGCACGGATCGCGCCCGACCGTTTAGCGGCGGTTCGCGGAATCGTCGTAGACGACGACACCCGAACGGCACTGCTTCGCGGCCAGTTGCGAAGTTGATGATGGACTTAGACAACGATGATGGTCATGCACCTTGCGGTAGCCGCGACCATCGCGGAGGCCCCCGAGAGCGGGGCAAGACAGACTCTCTCTGTTGGTTGGTGTGGGTCATGCGGCTTCCGACTCCTGGCCGTTAGGTGTCGGAGGAATGGTGCCGCTTATCTGGTTTTCTAGTGGGTAGTTACGGCGTCTTCAGCGCGTCATCAAGGCGTCACTAGTGGGTAATTAGTGTGCCGTCGCTTCCGCCAGATGGGAACGGCCGCCTGGGGTAATGGCAGCCCCCGAGCGCATGCCCTTGGGATAGCACACAAAGTCCAGGTCCCGAAGTTCTTTGAGCTCGCCGCCGATGGTCTTGCGCGTGAGGCGGTGGCCCTTGGCATCCGTAGCCTCAACCATGTCAGCCTGGCTCATAAGCGATTTGGCCTCTGAGAGAACCGTGAGGAGCAGCATCTGGTTCTTGCTCAGTGGATGGGATGGGCGTGATCCGCCATCAGCTTCTGATGGCTGCGCCGCCTTGGGTAGCGCAGCTTTGTGATCACCGCCGCTCGTGCCGAAGCCAAACGCAAGCATGGATCCGTCGGCGATCTTTCCGAGATACTGGTCTTCGGCTGACGCCTGCATAGCCTCGATGATCACCGCGTTGACCTGCTCGGCATGCCGCCGATGCAGGTCGAACACGCTATCGATGACCACGGAGGGTGCAAAAGGCATGAATCGGGTGACTCGGGCCAATTCGGCAGCATACCGTTGAGCGAAGTCGGCAGAGTCTTCTAGTGCTGCGATCTCGCGAGCAAAGCCAAGAAATCTCTCAGCTATGGTTCGATCTTCGGTTCGTTTGCGGGGCTCTGTCAGTACATCGTGTCGGTAGAGTCTAGATGGCTCCAACGCGCCGCCGTCTACGCCGAGCGTTGCGAAGCGTCGCGACACGCATTGTGAACACACGCCGCAGTGCGGGCTCGCCTTGGTCGTTTCCCGAGTATGCATACAACTTACGCTGGAAGCGATCAGCTCTCCCTGCCCTTCGTGCTTGATGATCTCTACCACGTCCTGCTTCGTTTTCGTCAGAAATTCGTTCCGAACCTGGAACTTCTGCTCGAACACCGCTGACAGGAGTTGGCTGTACCATGCCAAGGTCTGGGGATGTGTCGTCCGGGTTGCCCGTGCACCGAGCTCATGCTCAGCCAGGGGGAGGTTGATGCTCACGACTCCATTCTCGAAGAAGTCGACAGCATCCAGGCCGAAGATCCTCGCCACAACCGCCCCAAGCGTGACATAGAGGAAGGATCGTGTCCGCTGAGTGTGATCCTTCTCCACCAACCCCTTCTTGTTGCACCAGACAGATACTGGCAGCGGGGCATTGCCGGACACGGAGGCTCGTTTGACAAGCTCCTTCACGAGACTCTTCTGCAGCCCAGCCACATGTCCCGCGGGCTTGTGGCTCACCATTGCAATGCGCCGCCCGGCAGAAAGCTCTTGCACGGCTCCGCCCAGGGAATCGATTCCGCCTGAGAAGAGGAGGACCTTCTCGATGCCTTCTGGATTCGGGTCACCGGAGCCGAATTCCAAGTAGTTCTCTACCGCGGGGGGTTCGTCCAGTTCACAGAAGGCGAACTCGAAGTTGTCACCGGAGATGAAGTTCAACATGCGGGACAGCAGGCCAGCAACGTCTTCCTGATTCCAGAAGTCTGGGTCACGGACAGCGATCTCCATCCGAATATCTCGGTACCACAAATCGCCGTAGTCCTGGGCCTTTCGTCCGGTTCGCCTGGACAGTTGGTCAGCGACATACACCGCCGCTGCGATCTCGATAAGATCGGCTGCTCGCTTCGGCACATTGGCCGTCAGCGACTTGGAGATCTCTGAAATCTTGATAACGACATTGCTTGCAGGACCATCTGTGATGAGTTCTGTAGCCTTTAGCTCACGCCACAGCTTCCGGCGGCTAGAGAGGCCTGCGCCGTTGCACAAGAACAGATGCGGCTTGGGCGGATCAGGAGGCATCCGCTCCTCCGAGATGCGTCAGCGCATCGCCCACCTTCTCCAAAGCATGACGGACAAAGCCAGCACTCTTCCGAGGTGTGATGCCGTCTTGAAAGTTGTGCTTGGAGTACCAAGTTCCCGAGAACTCTTTGAGCACAGACGACGCGGTTCGACAATGCGCTTCCATCGCCGATAGGAATGCATTGTGCTCGGACACGTCGGCGAACCTGCGGCCCGGCCCGACGTGGTTCGAGAGCTCCTTGCTCAAGTGATAGATGAGAAATCCGCTTGCCACACGACCGAAAAAGTCTTGGGTCAGGCGAGCGAATCCTGACTGCGTGGACAGCCGACGCAATGCATCTTGAACAGCGTCCGGCCCTGTACCGAAGAGGGTATTCGCATACTCCTGACCCAGCACCGTTAGGCTTTGAGCGGCGGCCCGCTGAGCGATCTCGCTAAGGTCCGAGCGAGTTCGTGTCATGGCCAGATGGTTATCGATGGCGTACGTGAAGTTCCCGACCAAGTCGTAGATGGTGTTGGCAATAGCGGTACCATCGCCTTGGGATGGACTGAACTCCCATGCGCTGCCCGTGACCCCAAGCTCAGCCAGGCGCTCGTTGAAGCGGTCTTCATCCCGAGCTGCCTGCGTGACCTGTGTCAGCAAGTAGAACGTATGAATCAGGCCTTCATCGTTCGCAGCACGCTCGAATCCCGCAATCGCAGCGGTGAGCATCGCGTCAGCCACCTGCGCGAGCGCAGCTTGGCCCACGCCGGGCAAACCCGTCATGCCAGCACCATCGCCCAGCATGGCGACAACGCGTCTATGCGATGGCGTAACCGGTAGGCTTTCGACCTGATGGTGGCCCATAGGGAGGGTTCTCCGCTAGAGGGCCGCCAAGCTATCTCGGACACGTCGAGGTGGAGAGGCCCTATGCCGATGTCCGAAACGGCCGCCCATGTTGCCGTCCGAATACCGGACTGCATCGGCACTTAAAGTGCAGCTCATGAGTCAGAGCTATAGCCAGGATCGGGATCACCACAGAGAATCAATGCCTATGCGAAACGCTCGCTTACACGAAGTGTCCTTATCGGAACTACGGGCATCACGCACGGTCCCCGTTGGCGCAGAAGTCGGACACCGTCTTCGGACATCTTCCAGGGTCTGGCCTCTAGCATTCCGTCACTCGATCCAGCCATTCGCACTGCTCCCGATGACCAGACTCGCAGCAGGACTGGGTGAGCTGAAGATGACATCCCGCTCAGAGCGGAAGCCGTTATTCGCCGTCGATGACTATTCCTCTTCGACCGCAATGACAACATTCTGTCCCTGGGTTGACCGGGAATCAGTGTTTAAGCCTTTGCGTGACAGATTCTTGGACTTTGGTGGCCACGCCATGCTTCCCGCTGTGACGTCCAAACGCATAGCGTCACGATCTCCCGCAGATCCCGTTCCGTCACCGGATCCCGCCCCTCCGTCACAGGTGGCAGGAACAGAATCTCCTCTTGGATATCCGGGGCCAGATGAAGCAGGTTCATGATCTGCGTCATCCGCGGCTGGGTCACTCGGGCCAAGGCCGCCAAGTCGGTCTGGCTGCCCACCACCCCGTCCTGAAGCATCCGATCGAACTTGATCGCCAGGGCCATCAGGCGGGCGACTCGGGGCACCCGCCCCGGCGGAGGGAGCGGAGCGGGCTCGGTGACGATCCGCCGCCGGGTTTGGCGGACGCGGAAGTGGATGGGCCGGGTGACGGTGGTCATGCCGCCTCCTTGTTGATGCGGTCGAGAAATGCCCGGATGCTTGTCGGCCGAAAGGTCACGCTCACGCTCGACTTGACGGCGTCGTATTCCACCGCCGAGACCAGCAGCCGGATCAGCCGGGCCTGCTCACGCGGGATCAGGTTCTCCCATACGGGGTCGAAGCCCCTGAATGCCGCCTCGGCCTGCGCTTGGGTGATCGTCTCTGCGTCCAGTTCGCCGATCCGCTTCTCGACCTCGGGCAGCCGCTTGTCCCCGGCGGTGATCTGCTCATGCAGTTCTGCGATCCGCTGGGAGACATCTGTATCCGCGAGCCCTCCGGCCGCGAGCGTCTGAAGTTCGCGGTGGCAACGGTCCAGCGTCCGCTTCAGATCGGCACGCTCCGTGACTAGACCCTCGCGCTCCTCGGCGATCGTGGCGTGGGCGTCGGCCAGCACCTGCTTGAGCAAGGCTCGATCGGAGCCCAACCCGCGGATCTCGTCGACCACCACCCGCTCGATCTCCGCTGCCGGCAGCGTCCGCGACGGGCACTCGTCTGCCCCGTTCTTGATGGCGTGCGTACAACGGTAGTAGCGGTAGAACCGCGGCCCGCCCTTCTTGTCCTTCGTGAATGTGTGCGTCATTGCATACCCGCACGCCTTGCAAGTAATCAGACCACGCAGCAGGGCACCGTACTTGTTGCGGACCTCGAAGCCCCCGGTCCGGCCGTTGTAGCGCAGCAGCTTCTGCACCCGCTCGAAGACCTCCGGGTCGACGATGGCCTCGTGCACGCCGTCGTAGATCTCGCCCTTATGGGTGATTTTGCCGATGTACACGGGGTTCACGAGGTGATTGTGCAGCGTGGCCTTATTGAACGGCTTCCCGCCGATGACCTTGCCTGTCTTCTTCGTGACCCGCTTTTTGTTGGTCCACTCGCGGTGCCGCAGCTCGCGGACGACTGGCAGCAGCGACTGCTTATCCAGGTACAGATCGAACAGGGCGCGAACCCGCACCGCCTCGCGGGCGTTCACCACGAGCCGTGGGCTCGGGCCGGAGCGATCCACGTCGTAGCCCAGCACCGGCACACCGCCCGCCCACTTGCCCTTGCGCTTCTGGGCCGCGATCTTGTCCCGGATCCGTTCGCCGATGATCTCCCGCTCGAACTGGGCGAACGAGAGCAAGATGTTCAGCGTCAGACGGCCCATCGAGCTCGTCGTGTTGAACTGCTGGGTCACCGAGACGAACGACACGCCCTTGCGGTCGAACGCCTCCATGATCTTGGCGAAGTCCATCAGCGAGCGGCTGAGCCGGTCAACTTTGTAGACCACGACGCAGTCGATCTTTCCCGCCTCTATATCGCGGAGCAGATGCCCGAGCGCCGGCCGCTCGATGCTGCCACCGGAGAAGCCACCATCGTCGTACCGGTCTGGCAGGCAGACCCACCCCTCGGTCTTCTGGCTGGAGATGAAAGCCTCAGCGCTCTCGCGCTGGGCGTCGAGCGAGTTGAACTCCTGATCGAGCCCCTCGTCGCTGGACTTGCGGGTGTACACCGCACACCGCATGCGGCTGCCCGGGGCGGCGGCCTCCTTTGGCCGATCGCGTTTGCGTACCTTCATCGCGTGCTCCTGTCCTGGCCGAGCCGGAAGAACCGGAAGCCGTTGATGTGGCTCCCGGTGATGTGTTTGGCCACCCCGCTGAGCGTCTTGAACCGTTCGCCGTCGCACTCGAAGCCCTCGCCGTAGGGGAGCACCAGCACCCGGATGGTCCGGCCCTGGTATTCGCGGACGATCGCTGAGCCGGGCGGCGGGACACGCGGGTCACGCTCCGCCTCCGGGTCGAGTCCCCGCGTCACCGTGGCGGACCGCCCTGTCTGTGGCGGCGTGACAAGCGTCTTTGGGGCCATTACCCGAACCTCAGCGTCGTCCGCGAGCTCCGCGGCCCGCTTCCTCGCCCGCTCGCTGAGGTGACCCTCCTCGTTGGCCTGAAGCCGCCAGGCGATCTTGCGGATCAGGTACGTCCGGTGGCGCGTCCGCGTCTGGTAGCCGTGCAGCTCGACAAACCGCTCCACGAGCTCGTTGGTGGACATGTCTTTGAGCGAGTCGATCTCGTCCTCGATCCGTCTTGCCGTCGCATGCTTCATGCGGCCTCCTGTGGCTGGTGTCTCCATCACGCATCTCCTTCACCCGCCGGTCGGGATTTGGATAGCGTCGCCACAGTGGGGCTCGGATCGCTCGGAAGTTCAAGGCATGTCGCGGCACCTTCTTCAACTTCACGCAACGCCCGCGATGCGGCGTCCCGCTCGATGCGAACCGCACGCACGAGACCACGCGCGAGGATGCGCGAGATCTCGTCCTGCCGCTCTTCGGATGTCATCGCTTCGGGGTTGCGCCGGCTGTCGTCGCTCGCTCGTGGCATGAGTCGCTCCACGGCGACCCGCGTGCATCGCGACCTCGCCACGGGTGACCTATGACGCCGCGTAACAGCGGTGCGCGCCCGCTTCACCGCAGCGCATCTATTGGATCAATGTCGCGAGCAGCCCTTGCAGTTGATCACCCCCGTCAAACCCGCTCACCCGGTCGAACAGAGACTTCACCGCGGCGGGTGTCTCTCGGCGGGCGGCAGAGACTCCGGGGCGATTCGGGCGAAGTCGCGCCCGCCGAGCGGCCGAGCCGGTTATCCCGGCGTCCAGACCAGAGACCGCGTCACGGTTAGGGACCGTTGGCCCACCGGCCCCACGGACGCGGGAACGGGGCCCGAAGAGGCCGACACGCGCGGGTGTCTCTCACCGGCCCGGCCCAAAAACCACAAAGCCGGCTGCTTTCGCAACCGGCTTGGGAATAGCGGGGGCTGGATTCGAACCAACGACCTCCGGGTTATGAGCCCGACGAGCTACCAGACTGCTCTACCCCGCAATCAGATTTGGTCAAGCATTATGGGCTGCCCGGACGCTTGTGTCAACCAACCGTAAAGGACCCTCGGGACTTCCACGAGGGCTGATTCGGTCTCCGCCGCCGGCTTGAGACCTATCTTTGCCCCATGGAGGACCCCAGTCTGTTCGGATCGCTACCAACCCACCTTGCCGAGCGTGTTCGCCCTCTCAATGGGCGGGCTGCGAATTCGGATGGGGAGTTCGTTCTCCTCTGGCTCCATCACGCGGTGCGGGGCCACGAGAACGCGGTTCTCGATGTCGCCGTAGACCTCGCCAACAGGCTCAATCACCCGGTCTTGGTCTACCAGGGCCTCGGCGGCGACCACCGTTTCAACAGCGACCGCCACCACACCTTCATCCTTGAAGGTGCTAGGGATCTCGATGGGCAGCTGCGCGAGCGATCCAACGGGCGCATCCGGTTTGCGTTTCACCTGCCCGAGGATCAATCGAGTCCCTCGCCGCTGCGCGAGCTCGTCAGGCGGGCGTCGGTCTGCGTCGTGGAGGATTTTCCCGCGCCGCCGTTCCCGAAGTGGTCTATGTCGCTGGCCCGGCGCGCGCCGTGCGCGGTGATCGCCGTAGATGCGACGTGCGTCGTTCCGATGCAGTCGCTCGGCAAGGCCTACGACCGGGCGTACAAGTTCCGGAGCAAGGCCTGGAAGGACTATCTCTCGCGATTGCGCGAGCCGTGGCCTGAGGCAATTCTGCAGACCCGGCGCACGCTGGAGGGCGTCGATCTCGGATTCGAACCGGTTGACTTCGAGACGCTCGATATCGCCAACGCCTGTGCGCGATGCAGGATCGATCACAGCGTGCCACCGGTTGCGGACACGTTGGGGGGCAGCCGTGCAGGGTACGAGCGATGGGAGCGATTCTGGGGTGATCGCCTCGGCGCGTACCACAAGGCCCGGAACAGCGCTGCCCAGCCGGAAGCGGTCAGCCGGATGTCCGCGTACTTGCACCACGGACATGTCTCGGCGTTGCGACTCGGGCGTGAGGCCCTCGAGCGGGGGGGTGACGGCGCGGATAAATTCCTCGACGAACTGTTCGTCTGGCGCGAGATGGCGCACAACTTCTGCTTCTACCGAACTCTCGATGACCCATCCGGAGCATCCCTGGAAACAAGCGCAGCGTTGCCTGACTGGGCGGTACAGACGCTCCGGGATCACCGCTCTGATGAGCGCGAGCACCGATATACCTGGGAGCAGCTCGCGATCGGTGCGACCCACAGCGGTCTCTGGAACGCGTGCCAGCGTTCGCTGTTCCGACAGGGGGAACTGCACAACAACGTTCGGATGACTTGGGGCAAGGCGATCTTGGAGTGGACGCGATCGCCCGGCATCGCGCTCGACACCCTCATCGACCTCAACCATCGCTACTCGCTCGACGGGAACGACCCCAACTCCTACGGCGGTCTGCTCTGGTGCATGGGCCAGTTCGACCGGCCCTTCGAACCGGAGCAAGCGGTCCTCGGAACGGTCCGCCCGCGCGATGTCGATTCGCACGAGCAGCGGGTGGACATGAAGCGGTACGACGAATGGGCGAGCCGGCCCGAGCGGAGCGGGCGACAGCGGATCGCCGTGGTCGGCGCGGGACCGGCGGGGGCGATGGCCGCCCGGACGCTCGCGCGGCACGGGCACCGGGTGACCGTCTTCGAGAAGTCGCGCGGGCCCGGTGGGCGGACCGCGACGCGATTCGCCGGCGAGCAGCGATTCGATCACGGGGCGCCATCATTCCGAACAGATGATCCGCGCCTCGCCCGCTGGATCAAGAGCTGGCTGCAACACGGGATTCTGGCGGAGTGGCCGGAGGGCAGCGACCGCTACGTGCCGACTCCGGGCGCGAACGCGCTCGCGGCGCACCTGTGCTCCTCTCTCGACGATATCCGCTTCGGTGCGCGTGTCACCGGACTTTCGCAGCCGGACGATGGGCAGGGGGGCTGGGTGGTCGGGTGGTCGTCGGATGACGGGGAGCGGCGTGATCGTTTCGATAGCGTCGTGTTCGCCATCCCATCAGTCCAGGCGTCGATCCTCCTTCGCGATCCCGCCCCCGAACTCGCCGGGCAGGTCGATCGGGCGTCCTTCGCTCCTCGCTGGTCGGTGATGATCGAAACGGATCGGGTCGAACTCGAAGCACCGGTCATCGAATCGCCGTCAGCGGATGAACTCGAGTCCATCATTCTGAGTTCCTCGAAACCGGGGCGGCCCGCGATCGATGGCCGAGGCGCTTTCGTGGCGCACGCGACAACGGACTTCTCGCGCGAGCACCTTGAGCGAGACAGCGACGAGATCGCCGAAGTGCTCGGTCGTGCCTTCGAGTCTTCGATGCGCGACGTCACGCGTCATGCCGCCGTACGGTCCGTGGTTGCCCATCGGTGGCGCTACGCACTGGCGACCCAGCGTGCGTCCGAAACCCAAGAAGCGCTTGCCGATGTGGATCAGCGTCTGTATGTCTGCGGTGACTGGGTATGCGAAACGAGGCGGGAGTACGGGATTCAGGGAGCGCTGCTCAGCGGCATGGCCGCGGCGGGGCGCCTGCTCGGGCAGCCGGGGCCGGTGCACGAGGGAGCACCCGACGGGCTGTTCAGGGAGGCGGCATCGTGAGCGGGTCGAACAGCAATCACAACCCGCACAACCTGCCGACCAAGCCCTGCGTTGAGTGCGGGCGAGCGATCACGTGGCGGAAGAAATGGCAGCGCGACTGGGACAGCGTGAAGTTCTGCTCGGAGGCGTGTCGGAAGCGATCGAAGTCGCGCGAAACCGGGCGAAAGTAACCGGAGTTCGCGCGGATAACCGGTCCGTGGACAGGGGCCCGGGCGGCAATCGCGGCGTGTTCGCACGGGCTGCGTCGTATGCGGGGTTGTTGCTTTCGGCGCAAGAGGGCCTCAACAGCGGCTCCGGATGGTCGATGACAACTCGGGAGCGAGGCGTTGACGCGACACGGAGGATGCCGACATGACGACCGAGGAGAGCGCTCGCTTCGAGCGCGTGTTTCAGTCGCACAGCCGCACGCTCATCACCGTTGGTGATGTGGTTCGCCTCGATATCCCCGGCGACGAACCGCAGCTTGTGATGACGGTGGTGGAGGTGGTGCGCTCGCGAGGGCGGGCACTCTGTGTGTGGCAGAGCGCGGGCGGCGCCCCGCAGCGGGCGATGTTCGATGTGCTCCAACTCGAGATCGTGCATCGGGCCCCGGAGCGGATTGACGGTTCGCTCGAGTTCCATCCGGATATCGCGTCGGTCCTGCAGCACCCGGCGATAGGGGCGAGACTGCGCTCCGGGGGACGGGCGATGTCGGCGCTGGTTCGCTTCGATCTCCCCGACACGGAGGAGTACGACGATGAGCGACTGCTCGATCTCGCCGTTGAGTGCTCCTGGCACGACGATGACGGCCTGCTCTGGGTGGAGCAGTATCCGCTCGTGGCGCTGACCGGCATGGCCGCGTAGAACGACCGATGGTCGCACTCCCCGCGGGTCTCGCTGATCGTGCCGGTCTCGCTTACCGGACGCGTGCGAAACGGTTCTCGGGCCCTATCCGCGTCGCGTTCGCGTCGATTGCGCGCAATGTTGGAGCATCGCTGGGGTGGGTCGCCCGCTGGGGCCGACAAAACGGTCAGGCCCGGCGAATCAGGGTCAACCAACGACGGGAGCTTCCGATGGGCGCCACGATCCTGATTGCCGACGATGACCACCTGCACCTGAAGTGCCTGACGCACCACCTCGAGAAGGCGGGCTACTCGGTTATTCAGGCGACCGATTCGTTCCACGCACTGCGGCTGGCCGGTCAGCTCAAACCGAGTCTGATCATTCTCGATATCAACACGCCCGCCGGCGACGGATTCAGCGTGAAGGAACGCCTCGACAAGCAGGGCCTCATCGGAAACACGCCGGTCATCTTCCTGACCGCCGAGCGTTCGGATCGAGTCGCCGAACTCGCCGCGGCGTCCGAAGCGTACGCTCTGCTCCACAAGCCCTGCCATTTCAACGAGCTGCTCTGCACGGTACGTGAGTCGCTGGAACATGCCGGGCTGCGCGAGGCCGCCTGAAGTCAACCCGCGTTGACGCACAATGGCGCGGTCGTTGCTCATTGGGAACAACGATCGGGGGATCGCCGGTCACCCGGAGCGTCGAAACGCGGAAATCATGTCGATTGCCCCGCGAAGGTGCAGATTCCAGAGTGGGGCAGGTTCACCCGATCTGGGCTGCACTTTGATCACGCTCAGCAACCGATCGTCCCAGTACTCCTGAAACGGCGCGGACTGAATCTCGTCCTCGAGCGGGTCCAGCACGGTGACCTCGCTGCCGCTGATGGCTCCGAGCACGACCCAGTGCATGACGCCGCTGTCGTAGCGCCGGATGAGCGCAAGGGCCAGCCCGCCGGCTTCCAGGTGAGACTTCAGGCGGGCTGAGTCCGCCGGGCTGTCCAGGTCGAGAGCCGCAACGTCGAACCCGTCCTGGTCCATCGCGCGATAGATATCCGGATGCAGGCATCCGGTGGTGGTGGAGTCGTAGAGGAAGGACTTGTTGTCGACGCCGAGCCGGGCGCGCAGCCGTCGCTCGCCGACATCGAGACCATAAGCCTTGTAGACGGTGCTCGCGGCGTGATAGCCGCAGGTGTGCGGCTCGGCCTGTCGCTCGAGTCTCGGCGGAGAGGGTCGGGCTGCAAGCGTTGGAATCGGGCGGACCGGCGCGAAGTCTCCCATCGGGACCGACCATGCTACGAGGATCGTGATGATCAGGACGCCCGCGAAGGCGACGACCACCGCGCCGCTTCGGAGAACTCTGCGTCGCAGTGTTGCTTTGCGCTTTGCCACACGCCCCTCCTTTGCTGGCGGAGTATTCGTCCCCTCATCGATCGCGGTTCCGCTATGTCGTCCGCGATCGCAGACGGTGAGACGCTGCGGATCCCTCAACGAACCGTCAGCAGCTCGGGCACGATGACCGTTACGGGCTTTGAGCAGGTGCAAACGGGCCTCGAATCCGTCGTCGGTGTTCGGGATCTCGGGCTCGGTCTGGCGACGCTCGACGTTGAACTGTCGATCTCAGAGGTCACTGGGTTCGTCGGGGATCTTTCGCAGGTGAACACGCAGGCATTCACGACGCAGACAGCGGTACAGACGAGCGGCGTGTATCTGCTGGGGTCGTTGAGCCGAGGCTCGACGCTGCAGGGCCTCTCGGGGGCCTTCTTGAGCGTCGCGAGGGACGAGGCCGAGCAGCGCGTTGTGTGTGTGCGGGCGAGAACGTATAGGATTGACCCCGTATCGCGCCTTCCCTAAGCGTGCAGCGTGGCGGATGGGAATGCAATCGTGAACTCATTCTTAAGCGGGTCTTTAGGCGATGGCGTCAGATGAATCAAAGTCGGTGGCACAAAGTACAAAGGAGCGCATGCTCGCGCCAGTTCACACGGAGTTTGGGACGCCGGATTTTCGCACTTACGGGGACTTGGAAACGATTATCGTGCGATCGCACGAGCGATTCGAACAATGGATTGGAACGTCCAAGATCAGCGCTGACGTCGCGCGACTAAAGGACAACCTCATCGACCGAATCAATGAAGCCCAAACGGCTCACGATACGTTTGACCGACAATTGGCAGAAGATCGAGTAGAAGATTTCCGCGACAATTTGGTCGCTTTCTTCCGAAGAGTCATATTCTCTGGATCTAGAGTTGACAAATATCTTAATGCAAACGACGTCTCAAAAGATTATGGCAAAGGAATGTACGCGGGGATGACCGCAACATTTGAAATCGGACTCGAACATATAAAAGATCAAGCAAAATTCGCTATTGGATTCTCTTTTGGTCTTTCGATTCGCATGAATAAACTACTGGCGGGCTCAAAGGCGGCAGCAGAGATCGCGAGCGAGGTAGAAAACCAACGCGCGGATCTCGACCAAGTGCAAAACCGCGCGGCGGACCAAAGCAAAGCCATCGAGCAGCTAGAGACTCGAGCAGACAAGGCGAAGGTTCACGTGGACAACGCGGCCAAGGCTGCTCACGAGCTCGAGGTCATTGTTCAGAATCTGCAGGAGCAGGCGCAGCAGAAAATTGAATCGGTCGAGTCTACCCATGCATCGTTTATGGCTCTTCGTGCACCGGCACAGTACTGGGCCGAACGTCATGATAAATATGCGAAGGATGCAAAGGGGTTGGAATTTCGATTCTTCATCTACGTCGCTTTGGTTGGAGTCCTCTCTATCGCGGCAGTCGCTTTGATACTTCTCCAAGAATTCATAACCATCCCTTTGCTGTCTCAGGTGACAACAGGCATGCAACTTTGGGAGAAGATTGTATTGTTCGCATTTCCCGCTGGTCTTGCGATATGGATCGGACGCCTGCTCCTTCGGCAGTATCTATGTAAAGAGCACGCTGCAGAAGATGCGTTGTTCCGCTCGACGATGATCGATTCGTATCTTGGATTGCTTAGTCAATCGGATGCTGCTGTTTCTCCAGATGAGCGGAAGATCGTGCTGCAGTCGGTGTTCATGCCATTGGAAGATGGCTTGGTGAAGCAGGATCCAGAGCCCTTCCTGTTTCTCGTCAACCGCCTTGGCGGAAAGGACTAGAAGTTCGCCGTGCTGTGCTGCGCACCAGGCAGCCGGCTATCACGAGCAACCAAACGGCCACACGGATCAACGCTCTGTTGAACATCGTCAGGCAGCATGACTCGGCATTTTCTGCGCGTTTTGCGGCCTAGGTTCAATTAGGTTGTCACACTCGCGACTTTTCTCTTGTAGCACGTTTGACGGAGGTTTACTTTTGGGGGGGGCCACGTCGGGCGGCAATACGCGCGAATTCCGGCACCCGGTCACACTGAGCGTTCACGGTGGTTGCTTCGGGCGTTGAATCTCTACGAATGGCAGCGGAGGGTAAGCAGATGTTGCGAGTTGCAATGGGTCTAGGCATCGTCCTGTTTACATCGGCCATGGGCTGTGAGACGCCGGCAAACGGATTCCCAAAGCCTTTCTATAGCGCTGACGACCAACGCACAGCACTTGAGGCGATCATCAGCGACCAGTGCGCAATCACTGATTTTTACTCGTCGACGGCAACAAATGCAGAGAAGCAGAGGATCCGCTCCCAGTATGCAGCCTCGCGCCTGCGATTGATCGACATCAACTACCGTGAATTTGTCGCGGACTTCGTCGTGCAGAAACAAGGCACGGACGGTCTGACGGAAGTCGCGATCATTGGCATGAACTCAGCTGGAGCGCTCATTAACCCGAGTTCTACGACGCAGATACTCTCTGGAATCTCGGCAGCACTCGGCGGGTCAAAGGCGGTTGCGGATCGAGTGTACTACTACGAGCAGACGGCCAGAGCGCTGTACGCATCAATGAATGCGGAGCGAGCCGCGGTGAGACTGCGGCTTCAATCCAGTCTAGATCTATCGGTGAACACCTACGACCTTGAGCAAGTTATGGCAGATCTCGACGACTACTACGCAGCCGGTACATTCTTGGGTGCGCTGGAAGCAATCGAACGCGAGGCGACGAAGAAACAGGCTTCGATCAAGCCAAACATAGAAACGTTGATCGACAAGCGCGATGCTAAGTTCGATGAAGAACTCGGCAACAATAGCTCTCGCGACTCCGACCTGAGCGCCGGCAGTTCAGAGGACGAGGACGGTGGCGACTAGGTCCGCTTTACAGACTCCGCATCGGAATCATTCTTGACGTACACCACGACTTGTGGGCGAGTCAGAGGCGTCCACAGCATGCGGCAGTAGGCAGTTTTACATAACCTATCTTATCGGACCTTAAACGGGGACTGAACCAGACCTGCCAAACCCGTACAATGGCCGCCCGATCAAGGCCGGCTCGGGGTTTTCTCCCTGCCAGCAAGGAATTCTACGCCCATGTTCGATCGTCTTTCTGACGGCTTCAACTCCGCGATCAAGAAACTCAGCGGACGCGGCACCATTTCCGAATCCAACGTACGCGAGGCCATGGAGGATGTGCGCACCGCGCTCCTCGAGGCCGATGTCCATTACGAGGTCGTCGAGGAGTTCACCGAGAACGTCGTTGAGCAGGCCAAGGGCCAGAAGGTGCTCGAGTCGCTCAAGCCCGGCCAGCAGATGATCGGCATCGTCAACGACGAGCTGATCAGGCTGATGAGCCAGGGCGACGACAGCCAGCCGGGCATCCCGCGCGTCTCGCCCGGGCCGACGATCATCATGATGTGCGGGCTCCAGGGCTCGGGCAAGACGACCACCTGCGGCAAGCTGGCGGCGTACCTGAAGAAGCGCGGGCGCTCGGTGATGCTCGCCGCGGCGGACCTGCAGCGCCCGGCGGCGATCGATCAGCTCGAGACGGTGGTCGAGACGGTCAACGCGGAGATCACGACCGGGCCGGCTGCGCGGTTCTACGGCGAGAAGGACAAAGCGGCGGAGTACGGCAAGGCCGTGGGCGTGGCGGTCAAGGTTTGCCAGAACGCCCTGAGCGAGGCGCGCAAGGCTGGCGTGGACACGCTGATTCTCGATACCGCCGGGCGCCTGCACATCAACGATGAGCTGATGACCGAGCTGCGGTCCGTGAACAAGGCGCTCAGCCCCCACCAAATCCTGCTGGTGGTCGACGCGATGACCGGTCAGGACGCGGTGAACTCGGCCAAGGCGTTCCACGAACAGCTCTCGATCGACGGCGTGATCCTCACGAAGTTCGACTCGGACACGCGCGGCGGCGCGGCGCTGACCGTGCGCAAGATCACGGGCGCGCCGCTGAAGTTCATCGGCACCGGCGAGCACGTCGACAAGCTCGAGGAGTTCCACGCCGACCGGATCGCGTCGCGCATTCTGGGCATGGGCGATGTCGTGTCGCTGGTCGAGAAGGCGCAGCAGGAGGTCAACGAGGAAGAAGCCGAGGAGATGGCCGCGAAGATGGCCAAGGGCGAGCTGACGATGGACGACTTTCTGAAGCAGCTACGCACGCTGCGCCGGATGGGTCCGATGAAGCAGCTGCTCGGGATGCTGCCGGGCGTCGGCTCGATGCTGAAGGATGTGGACATCGACGACAAGCAACTCGATCGCGTCGAGGGCATGGTCAACTCGATGACGCCCGAGGAGCGGAAGAGCGTCAAGAAGCTGGATCAGTCGCGCCGAAAGCGAATCTCGACGGGCTCAGGGACAAAGGTCGAGGATGTTTCGCGCCTGACCAAGCAGTTCGACATGATCTCGAAAATGAGCAAGCAGATGTCGGGCGTGGGCGTCAAGGGCAAGGTCGCGGCGATGCGCGAGCTGCAGAAGAGCGGCGGATCGCTGCCGGGCATGGAGGGCATGCCGATGATGCCAGGCGGGCGCGGCTCGACGAAGAGCCAGAGCCCGAAACGGGGTTTCAAGAAGCGCAAGGGCGGCAAGAAGCGTCGTTGAGCCGGAAGGTTCCGATCGGGACGATCAGCGCGAAGCGTCCTTGGCCCCCCCGCCGATCGGGAGCGGGTCGGAGGCTTCGCCCTCAGCCCATGCGCGGAACTTCGGCCAGACGATCTCGCGGATGAGAATCTTGATGCACGCCGCGACGGGGATTGCGATGAGCAGGCCGTAGAACCCGGCGAGTATGCCGCCGGCGAGCGAGGCGAAGAGGACGGTTGGCGTGTCGAGGCCGGTGGACTTGCCCTGGATGAGCGGGGTGAGGACGTAGTCGTCGGCGGCCTGCCCGATCATGTACACGCCGATCGGCGCGAAGACGATCCACCACCACGCGCTGCGGAAGGTCTCGGCCTGGGCCGGATCGACGGCGAGGAGCATGAGCACAATGGAGATCGGAATGCCAATGAGCGCGAGGTACGGCACGATCGAGAGCACGCCAACGGCGACGCCGAGAATGATCGCGGCGGGCGTGCCGATGACGAGGTAGCCGACCGAGAAGATCACGCACTGGATGAGCATGATGGTCAGGCGCCCACGCACGAAGCCGGCGATGACGGCGTCCATCTGCTTGAAGAGTTCGACGCTGCGCCCCTGCCGTCGTTCTGGGATGAGGTTGAACCAGAATCGCCTTACCGCTCCCCAGCCGGTGCAGATGAAGAAGAAGAAGAACGCGGTGAGGAAGGCCATGAATCCGAGACTGAACAGCGAGATGAGGGCGCCGGCGAGCCAGCGCAAGATGTCGAACCCGCTGCTGGAGATGCGCTGGGCGATCAGGCCCCGGTTGCTCTGGACCCAGTCGCTGACCTGCTCGAACACACCATAGATGAGCGTGGCTTCGGCGGCGGGGATAACGGGCTCGGGGAGGGCTTCGTCGGTGGTTTCTGCTTCGGGGTCGGGCTCGCTATTCGAAGGCGGCGCTGCGGGCGGCGGGAGTTCGCCCGCGGAGTTGCTCCGCTCGCGCTCGGCTTTGGTGCGCTCGGCAGCCTCGCGGATCTCGACGAGTTGCACCGCGAGGCCTTGCCAGAAGCCGTCGGGCAGGCGATCGAGTTCTTCCTCCGTCGCGTCGTTCGAGACGACATCGTCGAGGACGATGATGTTCTCGGTGAGGCGCGAGACCGCGGTGATGCCCTGACGGGCCGCGAACGCCCCGCCGATGGTGGCCGGGAGGACGACAGCGAGAGCTACGAGGATGATTATCCCGGCGGCTGCCCCCTGCCGGCTGACCCACGAGAGTTTGGTCGCGCGCTGGACAAGCGGCTCGACGAGGTAGGCGATCAGCATCGCCAGAAGCAGCGGTACGGTGACGACGGAGAGCTTGGCCCCGAGCCAGAGCAGAAGTAGCACCGCGACGATGACGAGCAGGTCGCGGATCGGCTGAATCTGCCAGATGTGACGGTTCGCCAGATCACGGAGGGTGTCCTGGCGGGATTCCGAGCCGTAGTCGGGTTCGCTCATGGGCCAGAGAATAGCACGGGCCGCCGATGACGGGTGTCCGGGTTCGAATTCACGGGGACACGCGCACGGCTATCAGCAGAGTTCGTGCGTCGAGCCAAAGACTTCCGGGAAGTCGTAGACATTCTGGAAGTCGGCGATGGAATCCTGTTCGGTCTTGCGGAGCAGGCCGGCCTCGATCATGGCGAAGACGATCTTGCCGAAGTCCTCGGTCCGCCGGATGTTCCACGAATTGAGGACCGTCATCGCGAGCAGACCGAATTGCTGATGGGCATAGTCACGCAGGCCGAGGCAGAGCTCCTGACCGGTGACATGGCGCGAGCCGTCGGTCGGACCGTCTTCATCGATCGTGTAGAGGCGATCACAGGTATGACGCAGGCCTTCCTGAACGAAGATGAACGCCTGAGGCGGGTAAGGGCCCGCGTGCTCCCGCAATCTGCTCCAGAGGATGTCGATTTCGCTGCTCATGCTTGGGTACCGCAGAATCGGCCACCATCGGCCACAAGATGATATCGGCTGAACGGAGTCAGACCACTGCAATTCGTGAACTGGGCCGTGAACGCGGCTTCCGGACGGTTCGACTGCCAATCAGGCATAGGAATGAAGCGAGGGCAACAACAGGTTTACCCCGAAGTACGTCCAGAGCATCGCGAGCAGGCCGAGCAGGTGCAGCGTCGCGACGATGACGGGGCGGCGACGGGCGGATAACCGAGAGGCGGGGATGTGGACCATTGCGAGGTAGACGAGCCATGTGATCAGGGC
>Ga0209273_10001281_pt1 | contig 23529 bp, 24 predicted proteins | sample tdAd471_FD_187126 | JGI IMG/M metagenome (GOLD analysis project Ga0209273, IMG submission 187126) | Marine sediment microbial communities from the Atlantic coast under amendment with organic carbon and nitrate - tdAd47.1 (SPAdes)... | ecosystem: Environmental > Aquatic > Marine > Coastal >...
GCTTAATCTAAACACCAATGCGGTGTTCCGATCTGTTCACGCGGTGTTGCCTCATATGATTGCCCAGAAACGCGGCGATATCATATTCACAAGCTCAGTTGCAGCCGTGACACCAGTTGTGTGGGAGCCAATCTACACTGCCTCGAAATATGCAGTGCAAGCGTTCTTGCACGCGACCAGACGCCAGTTGATCAAACACAATATTCGCATGGGGGCGGTCTTGCCCGGCCCGGTGATATCGCCGCTGCTTGATGACTGGCCGAAATCGAAAATGGACGAAGCGCTGGCCGCAAAGGCGCTGATGGGGGCCAAAGAGGTCGCCGATGCAGTGATGTTTATGGTTACCCGCCCGCCAGGGGTTGTGGTGCGCGACCTGACGATCTTGCCGCATGGATGCGACATCTGAACCACCAGAAACCGTTCTACGCCAAAGAACACTTTAGGACAGAGTTGGAATACAAATGCCAAAAAACGAGAATTTGCTGAACCGCTTCAAGCTTGATGGCAAAGTTGCTCTTATCACAGGTGGTACCCGCGGTATCGGCCTGGCCACTGCCAGAGCACTCGGAGACGCCGGGGCACGGCTTATTATCAGCTCGCGCAACGATAGCGAAGAGGTAGAAAAGAGGCTTGGTGCATTGGGATACGACGCCACATTTATTGCCGCTGACCTAACCGATCCTGGAGCACCGGCGGCAATCATTGCTGATGTCCTTGAACGGTCGGGACGGCTAGACATTCTCATCAATAATGCCGGTGTCGCTATCCACGGTGATTCAGCAGAGTTCTCGGACGAGGATTGGCAGCGTGTGATGTCGCTGAATGTTGATGCGGTCTTTCGTTGCTGTCGCGCAGCTATTCCAGCGATGCGGGCGCAGGGCGGCGGGGCAATTGTTAATGTCGGGTCCATGTCCGGCATCGCCTCGAACATCCCGCAAAATCAAGTTGCCTACAATAGCTCGAAGGCTGCTGTTCACATGATGACCAAGAGTCTCGCCAGCGAACTTGCCTTGGACAATATTCGCGTCAATGCTCTCGCGCCCGGTTACATTCAGACTGACATGTCCCAAGGCGGCATCGACAACCCCGAGTGGTTCCCGATCTGGAGAGATATGACACCGATGCAGCGTGTCGGCCAACCAGAAGAGGTGGCGATGGCCGCGCTTTTCCTAGCCTCTCCTGCGTCAAGCTACGTAACGGGCGACATTCTGGTGATCGACGGCGGATACACCACGCGATAACACCCCCAAGGGACGAATTTGAATACCAATGACCAACACACAACGACTTGCGGGAAAGGCCGCACTCATTACCGGCTCGGCGCGCGGCATTGGCCGTGGCTTCGCTGAGCGCTTTGTTCGGGAAGGCGCCCGCGTCGCCATAACCGATATTGATCTTGATGCTGCACAGAAAACAGCGTCTGAGATCGGAGACGCGGCAATCGCACTGCACATTGATGTGACCGATCAGGATAGCATCGAAGCTTGCGTCGCCGGTGCTGTGGACGCCATCGGCGGTATCGACATTCTCATCAACAACGCAGCACTTTTTGATGCGGCGCCAATCGCCGATATCACGCGGGACAGCTTCGATCGGCTGTACGCCGTAAATGTTGCGGGGACGATATTCACGATGCAGGCGGTCGCCCGCCACATGATCTCACGCGGCAAAGGTGGGAAAATTATCAATATGGCTTCACAGGCAGGTCGGCGCGGCGAGTCACTTGTCGCGGTTTACTGCTCGACCAAAGCTGCAGTAATATCATTGACCCAATCCGCGGGTCTGAACCTGATTGAGCATGGTATAAATGTGAACGCAATTGCCCCGGGCGTCGTTGACGGTGAACACTGGAACCATGTCGATGCAATGTTCGCCAAGCTGGAAAACAAGAAGCCGGGACAGAAGAAAGCTGAGGTCGCAGCAAGCGTGCCGTATGGCCGCTTCGCGACACCAGATGACCTGACCGGGATGGCCGTGTTCCTCGCTTCAGATGATGCCAATTACATCGTCTCGCAGTGCTACAACGTAGACGGTGGCCAATGGATGAGCTGACGTGCCCACGCGTACGACGTGCACATTCAAAGGGTACTCTCCAGAGGCAAACCGCATGAAGAAAGTCGTGGTTATTGGCGAAGTTCTGGTTGAAATCATGGCCGACAGCATCGGCGACGGTTTTCTTGAAGCGATTGCTCTTACCGGTCCTTTCCCGTCCGGAGCACCAGCAATTTTTATCGATCAGGTCGCTAAGCTCGGTCAGCCCTGTGGCATTATCTCGGTAGTTGGAGATGACGATTTTGGCAAAATTAATCTCAACCGACTTTCTGTGGATGGTGTGGACATATCAGGGGTCTCAATCGATCCGGATCGCCCCACAGGCAGCGCATTCGTGCGATATCATTCGGATGGGTCCCGCGATTTTGTTTACAACATAAAACACAGTGCTTGCGGGACGATCCCAAGAACGCCCGAAGTGGCGCAGGTTCTCGATGCCGCAGATCACCTCCACGTCATGGGGTCTTCGCTATCCAGCCCCGAATTTGTGGCGCTGAACCTTGAGGCCGCCCGCAAAGTCAAAACCAATGGCGGGACAATTTCCTTCGATCCAAACTTGAGAAAAGAGATTCTGAGCGCGCCCGGTTTACGGGACGCCATGGCCGATGTCCTGGCCCTAACAGATGTGTTCCTTCCAAGCGGAGAAGAACTAACGCTCCTCACCGACGCGACCGATCCAGCGATTGCCGCGAAAGAGCTTCTGGCGCTTGGGCTTAAATATGTTGTTCACAAAATGGGGTCGGGGGGCGTCCGCATTTACGACACGAGCGGCGGCCGTTTCGTCCCCTCTTATTCGGTGACTGAAATCGACCCAACCGGCGCAGGTGATTGTTTTGGCGGCGCGTTCATTGCGCTTTGGCTTCAAGGGTTGGACATCGACAAGGTCGTTTCACTTGCCTCAGCTGCCGGTGCTTGTGCCGTTCAACATCGTGGTCCTATGGAAGGCGCGTCGAGCCTCGAGACGCTTGTTCGTTACGTCAAAGAACACGAAGACCAACGAAACATCGCCGGGGGTTGAGCGCATGAATGTCCACTGGCTTATTGAACGCAATAAGAACGGAGAGAGTATCGGCTTGCCGAGCTTCTGCACCGCAAATCAGCACGTCTTGGAGGCGACGCTTGGTTTCGTGGCCGAAAATGACCTGCCCGTTCTGATTGAGGCCACCTGTAATCAAGTCAATCAGGAAGGTGGATATACCGGCATGAAACCCGCCGACTTTGCGTCTTGGGTCGCGCGGTTGGCAAGCCATGCTGGGGTCAAAACGGATCAATTGCTTTTGGGTGGCGATCACCTTGGCCCGAACTCCTGGCGTGATGAACCGGTCGCCGCTGCGATGCGCAAAGCCGAGACCTTGGTGCGCAGCTATGTCGAAGCGGGTTTTCAGAAGATACATCTAGACGCAAGTATGGCCTGCGGCGGCGAACCGCGCCCGAGCTTTTCGGACATCGCGGAAAGAGCTGCACGCCTGTGCAGAATTGCGGAAGACTATGCGCCAGATCCGTCAAAATTGATCTACGTTATCGGATCCGAAGTTCCCGTACCTGGGGGCGAGACCGACGATATGCAGGATCTCCAAATCACGACACCAGAACGTTTGGATGAAACCATCCAAACGCATGAAGCCGCCTTCCGCAAAGAGGGCTTAGAAGGTGCGTGGGAGCGCGTCGTCTCAGTTGTGACGCAGCCCGGGGTAGATTTCAGCCACAGCTCTGTTCATCAGTTCGATCCTGCCGCGGCAGTTGACCTTGTCGCAGCGATTGACCGGCACCCGCGTTTGACCTTCGAAGGTCATTCAACAGATTATCAGCCCACATCCAGCCTCGCCCAACTTGTCGAGCGTCACGTCTTCTTCCTCAAGGTCGGACCGGAACTGACTTTCCGGTTTCGCGAGGCGGTTTTTGCATTGGCTGCCATCGAGGACAGGGTTTGTCCAAAGACGGTATCTGGGATCATCGACGTACTCGACGAAGCAATGGACAATGCGCCCGCGCACTGGGACGCCTATTATGCTGGAACACCAACGGACATCGCGTTGCAACGCCATTTCAGCTTTAGCGATCGGATTCGTTATTATTGGCAAGAAGCGCCCGTGCGCGACGCCGTTGATCGGCTTCTCAACAATCTCGTCGCAGCAAACGTCCCCAATGGGCTTGTCACGCAGGTCTTCGGCGGACTTGAATTTGACGAAACCTCCGGCGACATCCGCACGCTTCTGGACACTCATGTGTGCAAAGCGGTTTCAAGATACTACGCGGCATGTGGCTTTGGCGTCGCGTCATCGTCAGACCGAAAACCCGCGCGATGAAATTATCCAACGCCACACTGCGCGACCTGCCTGATCCGATCCTACGCCCAAGCTATGACCCCTCGCCCTGATCAAAGTTGCGAAAGCCGCCAGCGACCAACCCTGCGCGTGGCTGGGACAACACAAATTTTGCGGAAATCTAATCGATGAACCACGCTTCGCTGATGCGTTTTGAGGGCTGGTTGCAGATGATTTGGGCGGATGGGTGAGCGCTTCTTTGAACAAGTATTTGTACGGCTAACACTGAAAAGGACGCCGCTATGAAAGCAATAATTTTTCTCGCTCGTGGTGAAGTCACCTACGCAAGCCTTCCCGATCCCGTTGCGGGCAACGGCGAAGTGGTGATCGCAGTCAAGGCAAGCGGACTCTGCCACACAGATTTCGAAGTGCTGAAGGCCAATTACGGAACGTCAGCATTTCCTGTGGTTCCGGGTCACGAATACGCTGGCGTGGTGGCTGATGTCGGGCCCGGCGTCACAGGTTTTACCGTTGGGGACCGGGTCGTTGTTGACCCAAACCTCGAATGTGGAACGTGCCGCGCCTGCCTACGCGGCTGGGCCCATTTGTGCGACTCCCTCGGCGCGTATGGCGTAACCGAAAGCGGAGGCTTTGCCGAGTTCAGTCGGGTCAAAGCATCCGCGCTTCACCGGATCGGCGACATGGACTTCAGCATAGCCGCCTTGTGCGAACCGATGGGATGCGTCCTAAACGGGCTTGAAGCCGTGCGTTCCTCAATAACGGACAACGCATTGATTTTCGGAGCCGGTCCGATGGGCTTACTGTTGGCCATGGCGTTGAGCGCCCACAATGTGCCTGACATTGTGTTCACCGATATTGATGATGCTCGACTGGAATTGGCGGCAAGTTTTGGTTTTGAAGTCGTGGCTTCCGGATCCTCTGAATTGGCGGCCTTGCACCACGGGGTTGATCTGGTCGTGGATGCTACCGGCGTTCCTGCGGTCGCGGGCAATCTGGCAAACTACATGGCCAATGGCGCGAAAGGCCTGTTCTTCGGGGTCTGCCCATCTGACGCACGCATCGAGCTGTCCCCATTCGAGGTGTTCCGCCGTCAATTGACATTCGCCGGCTCTCATTCGATGAACCACAACATCCCGCACGCACTCGAAACGATCGCCGCTTTCGGTCCAGATATCAGCCGCGTAGTGTCGCATCGCATGCCTCTGGAAGGTGTCTCCAATATTCTGTTGTCCAGCCCGCCTAAAAGGAGCTTAAGAATACAGGCAACGATAAGCTGAGTTTGCCGTTTATGCGATGGAGCCTTGCGACAAAATCCAGTGGTTAGAATTCATAGGAAGCGGCCCTAAAGTGCATGGCAACCGGCTCAAATGACGGCGTCTTAAGTTGCCGTCTGCGCGGGTGCACTCGCATTGAAGATCCGGTTTGCCCCCTTTTGCTTTAAATGGGCATGCCTGCTTAGGGCTGGAAGCCGTCGTTGGGCCAGATATGACAAATGGCAACAGAGTCCGCATACCGTGAGTTCGGCTAGCCTCTGGCTTCGCGATCGCGGCGAAAGTCGGCAATGAGGGCTGCGATCGCAGCATCGAGACAATGAGTTGTGTGTCGGCTCAGGGCCGTCCTCGACGAATACCACTTTCTGCGAGGCTCAGCATCTTGATGGGGCGACCGCGGAACTTTTTGCACTACTTGTCGCTGCCACTCAATTCGTTGGCCTTGCGGTGATAGTCATCGAAACCGATCTGTCTGCGCAGGTCTGAGAATTCCAACAAATGCCTATCTGTGGATTGTCCGGCAGCAAGATCAAGCAGCGCCGCATTCATTGCTTTCATTGCGGCCGAAAGCAGCGTCAGCGGATAGGCGTCAATTGAAAACCCGAGTTCTTCAAGCTGTTGAGGTGGCAGGACCGGCGTTTGCCCGCCTTCAAGCATATTGGCCAAGTGAACACCTTTGACCGAAGTGCAGATCGTCGCCATTTCTTCGATCGTGTAGGGCTCCTCGACAAACAGGATGTCGGCGCCGATCCCAGCAAAGGCTTCGGCGCGCGCAAGAGCTTCGTCAAGCCCGTGGGTTCGGCGCGCATCGGTGCGCGCGAGGATCAGGATGTCGTGGCTTGCACGTGCTTCTAAGGCGGCGTGAATCCGTTCGATCGCCTCAGCGCGACCGACAACGCTTTTGCCTTCAGTATGGCCGCATCGTTTTGGCGCGACCTGATCTTCGATCATGACGGCGGCGCAACCGGCACGAGCGAATCCAGTTACGGTTCGCATGACGTTCATCGGATTACCGTGCCCGGTATCTCCATCTGCCATCATGGGGATGGTCAGCGGGTGCATGGCGTTGCGGGCCTGATCCAAGACTTCGCCAAAGCTCATCAGGCCTGTATCGGGTGCGCCGATGCGCGACGCCGAGGCCCCGAAGCCAGACAGGAACGTCAGCTCAAATCCTGCCTGCTCAATCAGCCGGGCCGACAAGGCGTCAAAGCAGCATGGCATTTTGATCAGTTCACCGCGCGCAATTACCGCACGCAACCGGTCCGCCATCGGGTTTGCGATAGCCTCAACCATGTGCTCCTCCTGTTCTGCTCGATCGCGAAAATTCACCGTTCTGCTTATCTGCCGTGTTCGATGAATAGAAGTCACCGCCGACATCTGCCGAGCGCGAGCATCCATGCCGCCGGATCTCCGTGTCAGTCACGGCTCCAGAAAATGGCGATCAACGGGCATGTGCTGTCACATTTTTTGCAAGGGTGTCGCAACCAGAGCTGCCGCCTCAAAGGTGTGGGCTGGCGGAGCAGCGTTGAACTGTTTGGGTATCTCAACGCAATGCGATCCTGACATCCCACTTGACCCCAGAATGCCAATGAAATAGGCCCTGAACGTCTTCGCGGGCGTTGTGTAATGGTAAGACCTCAGCCTTCCAAGCTGATGATGCGGGTTCGATTCCCGCCGCCCGCTCCAAGAATTCATTTCCGACATATTGCCTGCAGAAAGTTTCTACGGATTCCGGCAAATTATTGATAAAATTATCTTTTTTGGATTTTGCACTTTTGTCTTCCAAGCTGATGATGCGGGTTCGATTCCCGCCGCCCGCTCCAGGTCATTTCCAGTATCGTTGCGAAACCTGAAAGCGGGTTTGCGCGCTTTTCATCGGGCGGCGCTTGCGGGTAACAAAGCTGCAGAACCGTCAGAGGGGGTGGGGCATGTCTTTGGGCGATATCAAGGGCCGGATCGAAGCGGCTGCCATTGCCAGCGGGCGGCCCGCAGATGCGGTCACGCTGATCGCGGTGTCGAAAATGCAGCCGGAGGATCGGGTTCGTGTGGTGCTTGAGGCCGGGCAGCGTGTGTTTGGCGAAAACCGCGTGCAGGAGGCGCAGGGGCGTTGGGAACAGCTTGGCGGTGGGCGTGATGATCTGGAACTGCATCTGATCGGTCCGCTTCAGACAAACAAGGCGCGTCAGGCAATGGCGATGTTCCAGGCAATCCACTCGGTTGATCGCCCGAAACTGGCCAGGACCATCGCACGCCTGGCCGATGAAATGGGCACCTGTCCGGATGTGTTTGTTCAGGTGAACACAGGGGAGGAACCTCAGAAGGCCGGGGTCTTGCCAGAGGACACGGACAATTTCGTTGATCAATGCCGCGAATTGAACCTGCCGGTTCAGGGACTGATGTGCATTCCGCCGGCCAATGAAGATCCGAAACAGCATTTTCACATGCTGTCCGACATGGCCGCGCGAAACGGGCTCGCCTGCCTGTCCATGGGGATGAGCGGGGATTTCGAAGTCGCGATTGCCTGCGGGGCGACGCATGTTCGTGTCGGTTCAGCGATTTTCGGCGCGCGGGACTAGCCGCGCACAATCAGGCGAGAGGTTTGCGTCCAGTTCTGGGCGATCCAGCGCAGGTCTTTCGGTGCGAATGCCACACAGCCTTCGGTCGGGTGGCGGGGTTTGCGCCAGCGGTGCAGGAAAATGGCAGAGCCAGCGCCAGGTTTCGCATTCGGCCAGTTGTAGTCCGTCACAAGAACCAGATCATAAAGCCGGTCGCCCCGGCGCATTCGTTCGTGTGAAAATCGGTGGCCGGGCGCGCGCAGGCCGTGGTTATAGGCCGGGTCCGCTGGATCGTCTGACCAAATATCACCCGGGCTGATCGGGGAAAGCGGGAAAGCGGTGTCGGCCCTGCACCACACGCGATCGGCGCGGTATTTCGCGCCGACGATCCGCCAGACGCCAACCGGGGTTGCGCCGTCGCCTTCGGATTTGGAACCGCTCATCCCGCCGCGCCCAATGGCGCAGGGCAAGCGGCGGCCGCGAAACCGCGCGCCCCACCGGGTGACGACCAGATCTGTCGACCTCATAAAATATGCCCGGACTTTTTCGCTTTCACATCCAGATAGTCGGTGTTGTCACTGGTTCGCCCCACAGCCAATGGCACCCGTTCGACCACATTTATACCGCAGGAGTGTAGTCGTTCGACTTTGGCCGGGTTGTTGGTCATCAGACGCGCGCTTGAAAACCCAAGTGCGCGCAGAAGCGACGCGCCGATGCGGAAATCGCGTTCGTCATCTTCAAAGCCCAGGCGATGGTTCGCCTCGACCGTATCAAACCCCTGATCCTGAAGCGCATAGGCACGCATCTTGTTGGCCAGCCCGATGCCGCGCCCTTCCTGGTTGAGGTACAGCAAAACACCGGCGCCCTGGTCGCCCATCGCGCGCAAGGCAGCCTTCAGCTGCGAACCACAGTCGCATTTGAGCGATCCGAGCACGTCGCCGGTAAAGCAGGCCGAATGCAGCCGGGTCAGGACCGGACCGTCCCGATCCGGTGCGCCGATTTCGACGGCGTAATGTTCTTCGCCCCCGTCCGCGGGGCGGAACACATGGACCCGCCCGGCGTCCGACACGACAAGCGGGACGCGCCCCGCGGCGATCTGGGACAGCGCTTCGGGTGCACTCAACGCGGCGAGGTCGTCGGGCGAAAGTGACGTCAATTCTGACGCAGCCGCAGGATCGGCCAGCGGGGCGACCAGAACCGCCGGCAGAAGATGCGCGGACTTTGCCAGACGGATCGCCGCGCGATGAACCTTTGCCGGGCTGTCGCGCAGGCTGGTAAACGGGCCTTTCATCGGGTGGCTCAGGTCCGATGCCGGGTCGGCCATGGCCCGGACCCAGGCGACATCCGCATCCGATGGCAAGGCAATCCGCGCCAGATCGCGGTCATATGCACGCGCCTTCAGCGTCGTGGCGCGCCGTTCCGTGATCGCCAGAACCGTCTGACCCGCCGCGCGAAGTGCAGCCAGCCGATCCACACTTGCAGTTTCCGCCGCCAGAATCAGGGATGCCCAGCCATCATCCTGCAACACAACCGGCACCCCGGCGCGCAAATCAGTGCGCGCGCGGGCCAGACGTTCGGCAGAGTTCAGTGACAGGCCCATGGTCCCCCTCTGGCGTTTCGTTACATATCGTGGCGCTGCAATAGCGCTTTGAGGGGGTGAATTGAAACAAAACCCGCGCTCGCGACACGTCCGCGTGAGAGGTTTGCCACAAATCTTGCCCTGACCGCACCTTCACCGCATCTGTAGGGACATCAAGGCGAAAACTCCCGGAGGGCGAGATGGCGAACCTGAAAAAAATTCTGCTGGTCGATGATGATGATGATCTTCGCGAAGCGCTGAGCGAACAGTTGGTCATGACCGAGGACTTCGATGTGTTCGAAGCCGTCGACGGGGCCGATGCAATGGTGAAGGCCAAGGCGGCGCTTTATGATCTGGTGATCCTTGACGTCGGTCTGCCCGACACCGACGGGCGCGAGCTTTGCCGCCTGATGCGCAAGGGCGGGGTGAAATGCCCGGTTCTAATGCTGACGGGCCATGATTCTGACGCTGATACGATCCTGGGTCTGGATGCCGGCGCGAATGATTACGTCTCCAAGCCCTTCAAATTCCCGGTTCTTCTGGCCCGCATCCGCGCGCAACTGCGCCAGCACGAACAATCCGAGGATGCGGTATTCCAGCTTGGGCCGTATACGTTCAAGCCCGCGCAGAAGATGCTGGTGGATGAGGAAGAAAAGAAGATCCGGCTGACCGAGAAAGAGACGAACATCCTCAAGTTCCTCTATCGGGCAACGGAAGGCGTGGTCGCCCGCGATATCCTGCTGCACGAGGTCTGGGGCTATAACGCCGGCGTTACAACGCACACGCTGGAAACACACATCTATCGGCTGCGCCAGAAGATTGAACCCGATCCGTCGAATGCACGACTTCTGGTTACGGAGAGTGGCGGTTACCGCCTCGTCGCCTGACACGTTCCCGCCCTGCGTCCGGGTTATGACGCAGACCCTCCCTGTTGGACTGGCCCGGCCTTAGCGCCGGGCCTTTTTTTGTCATGTTTCCGGCCTGTCACCCAAAAGATACCGTGGCCCGGGGCCTTTGGCGGCGGCCTGGTCGGCGGGATTGAACAGCGCACAGCGTTTCATCGACAGGCACCCGCAGCCGATGCAGCCGCCAAGGTCGTCACGCAGACGGGTCAGCGTGTCAATCTTCGCGTCAAGGTCGGCCCGAAAAGCTTTGGCAATGCGCTCCCAATCCGCCTCGGTCGGGGTGCGCGCTTCGGGCAGGCGGGTCAGCACCTCACGTATCTGCGTCAGGGTGAAACCCAGCTTTTGCGCGATGATCACGAAGGACAGGCGGCGGATGTCGGATTTCGGATACCGGCGCTGCCCGCCGGCATTGCGGTTAGGCGCGATCAGGCCTTGGGATTCGTAATACCGTATGGCCGAAACCGCCAGCCCGGTGCGGCGCGCCATTGCGCCGATTGTGATCTCTGCCATGTTGTTATCTTTCGAAAAAAAGCTGTTGACCTCAAGTTAGGTTGAGGAATTACAAAGAGCAAATCAGAAATGCAATACAAAGGAAAAAGGCCATGGCCGCACGATTGGAACATGTGAACTACACAGTCACCGACCCCCATGCGACAGCCGCGATGCTGGACCGCGTGTTCGGGTGGAAAATCCGCTGGCAGGGGGACTCGATCCACAACGGAACCTCGCTCCATGTCGGACCTGAGGAAACGTATCTGGCGCTTTATGCGTCGGGGTCCGACCCTGCCGCGAAACCGAGCAGCTATTGGACGCTGTCGGGCCTGAACCATGTCGGCGTTGTCGTGGACGATCTGGATGCGACCGAAGCCCGGGTCAAAGCCGAAGGGTTGGAGACACATTCCCATGCGGATTACGAACCCGGTCGCCGCTTCTATTTCCACGATACAGACGGGATCGAGTACGAGGCCGTGCAGTACGACTGAGGCAATTATCACAAGATTGCCGCAGAAAGTTCATCAAATCGGAACGATTCGCTGTTCTATGAAGACTCAGACGACCCGAAGACTGTGCCCGGGCAATGGCATGGATCCTCCCTGTTGGACTTGCCCGGCCATTGTGCCGGGCATTTTTTTTGCTTAGGAGGCGGGCAGACGCAAACGCGCCAACCCATAGGCAAACATCGCCCCCATCCCAAGGGCAGCAATCAGGTAGACGCCGCGCAGGGCCGCCTCGCGCCCGAATCCGGGCTCCAGAAGCGCGACCAGCGCGCCGCCTGCGAAAGCGCCCAACGGCATCGCGCCCCAGCCGAAGAAGCGGTAAAGGCTGTTGACCCGGCCCAACAACTCATCCGGGATCACCCGCTGGCGCAGCGACACGGTAATGACGTTCCATTGCAGCGCGCCGATCATCTCGACAAACAGGGCGATCGCGACAATCCACGGGTTGCTGGTCAGCCACATTGTAACGAAGGGCAACGGGAACAGTGCCATTGCCAGCCAGATGCCCCGCTGCGCCCCAAGGCGCTTGACGAGCGGCGGACAGATCAGACCGCCAACAACGCCACCAGCCGCGCCCGCTGTCAGCAGGATGCCATGGCCTGCTGCGCCAAGCCCAAGGATTTCCTGCGAATAAAGCACCAGGATCGTGAGCCCCATGATCGACACAAAGTTGACCACGCCCAGCATCAACGCCAGCTGCAGGATCAGCGGGTGCGCTTTCATCCAGGCCCAGCCCTCGGCCATTTCAGCCCGCAGGCTGGTCGTCGCGGTGCGCGGCGGGCGTTTGGGCAGGGCAATGCACCAGACCAGCCAGGCCGCCAGCGCGAATGTGACCGCATCGACGCCGAAGGGCAGGGGAATTGCCAGCGCTATCAGGAACCCCGCAACCGGCGGGCCGATGAACTGACCGGTGATCTGCTCGACACTCCACAACTGGCCATTGGCGTTTTCAAGGTCGGTCTTTGGCACGATCGAGGGGAGGACCGTCTGGGCGGCATTGTCGCGCAGGACTTCGGCGGCCCCTAAAAGGAAGGCAAGACCGGACAGCGCAAGGACATAGGGCAGGGCACTGCCCACCAGTGGCAGGGCGGGCGTTGACAGGATCAGGGCAATGACGCCCACAGTCAGCAGCAGGCGGAACACATCTGCGCGCACCATCAGGGCGCGTCGATCCGCACGGTCGGTGATGGCACCGGCAGGTATCGCGAACAACAACCACGGCAGCTTTCCAGCGGCGGCAACCAGCCCGATCAACAATGGGTCGCGCGTCAGCAACGTGGCCAGCCACGGAAAGGCCAGCGCAGATATCCCGTCGCCCAGATTTGAAACGGCGGTGGCAGAGAACAGCAAGCGATAGTTGCGGTTGCGGGTCAGAAGCATATCCCAGATGTCGCGCCCGGCTGGCAGGATGTCAAACAACCTCGGTTGTGGCGCGACCGGGGCGGGGGTATTCTGACGCCACTCCAACAGAAAGCCACTGCCAATGCCAATTACGATTGCGACCTGGAACATCAATTCGGTCCGCCTGCGCGAACCGATTGTCTGCAAGCTGTTGGGCGAAGAAGCCCCCGATGTGTTGTGCCTGCAAGAGTGTAAGTCCCCGGTCGACAAGATCCCGGTCGAGGCGTTTCAGGCCCTCGGCTATGCCCACATGGTTGCGCGCGGTCAGAAAGGATACAACGGCGTCGCGATCCTGTCGCGCCTGCCGATGGTCGAGGCCGGGGCCCATGATTTCGCGGCGTTGGACCACGCCCGCCACATCGCCGGGCGGCTGGAAAACGGCCTGACGATCCACAATTTCTACGTGCCCGCAGGCGGCGATGTGCCGGACCGGGAGGTGAACGAGAAATTCGGGCAAAAGTTGGATTACCTTTCCGAAATGCGGGACTGGTTCCACGCGGAACGTCCGCAAAAGTCGGTAATGGTGGGCGATCTGAACATCGCTCCGCGCGAAGATGACGTTTGGGATCACAAGAAGCTGCTGAGGGTCGTCAGCCATACGCCGGTCGAGGTTGAAGCGCTGGGCGAAACGCAGGATGCCGGGGCCTGGGTCGATGTCACCCGGCAGGATATCCCCGAGGGCAATCTGTATTCCTGGTGGTCCTACCGCGCAAAGGACTGGGATGGGGCCGACAAGGGGCGGCGCCTGGATCATGTCTGGGCGACGCCGGATATCTCGAACGCGGCCTCGGGCTCGCGCGTGTTGCGGGCGGCGCGTGGGTGGGAAAAACCCTCGGACCACGCGCCGGTCTTCGCGACCTTCGATCTTTAGGCCGCGCCAATGGGCCGCCTGTCACGTCGCGCACTGTTACTGGGATCAGGCGCTGTCGTTGGCTGGCTGGGCGCCAAGGCGCTCGCCCCGGCGTTAAGCGATCTGACCGGAACGCGGTCTTTGGCGCATGAACCGGCGGCTGGAACGCTGAACGATGCCTCGATGCTGTCAGAAACGCCGGTGTCCGCCCATGTGATCGTCAAGGAAGATCCCGGAGAGGTTCTGGTCGACATCCTGCGCAGCGAAATGCGCCAGGCAGCGGCCGAGGGGCGGGCGATCAACATCGGTGCTGCGCGCCATTCCATGGGTGCGCAGGCGATCCCGCGCGGCGGGCGGGCGATTACCCTGCAAAGCGGGTTTGTCGAGGCGGACACAGCCGCGCAGACCTATCGCGTACAGGCCGGGGTGCGCTGGCATCAGGTGATTGCGGCGCTGGACCCGTTGGGCCTGTCGCCCAAGGTGATGCAATCGAACAATGATTTCGGAGTGGCGGCGACCTTTTGTGTGAACGCTCATGGCTGGCCCGCGCCCCTGGGGCCGATGGGCGCGACGGTGCGGTCTTTCGACATGCTGTTGCCGACCGGCGATCTGGTGACCTGTTCGCGCGACGAAAACCCGGACCTGTTCGGGCGCACCATGGGCGGCTATGGCCTGACCGGTCTGATCACTGAGCTTGAGGTCGACGCCGCGCCCAACGCCAATCTGATCCCGACGTTCACCGAAATGCCCGCTGTCGACTTTGCGGCATCGCTGGCAGCGGCCCTGACCAGGCCGGACCTCAACATGGTTTACGGGCGGCTGAACGTGGATCGGGCGCGGTTCTTCGAAGATGCGCTGTTGATCGACTATGTGCCCGGCGCGGATCAGGACGATATCGCGCCCGCATCCTCATCCGGGGCGCTGTCGAAAATCTCGCGCCATATCTTCCGGGGTCAACTGGGGCGTGAGCGGGTGAAGAGGGCGCGCTGGTGGGTGGAAACGGCACTCGGCCCAAAGGTTGGCGGCGGCGTGGTGACGCGCAATTCGCTGATCAACGAACCGGTTGTGACGCTGGATGATCGTGACCCGATGCGCACGGATATCCTGCACGAATACTTCGTCGCGCCCGATCAGTTTGGCGCGTTTCTGACCCTCTGCCAGACGGTGATTCCGGCCAGTTATCAAGAGTTGCTGAACGTCACGCTACGCTATGTGGCCGCCGACACCGAAAGCTGGCTGAGTTACGCGCCCGAACCCCGGATCGCCGCCGTGATGCTGTTCAGTCAGGAAATGACCGCAAGGTCCGAGGCGGACATGGCGCGGATGACGCGGGCGCTGATCGACGGGATCATCGCGATTGGCGGGACGTATTACCTGCCTTATCGTCCCCATGCTACTGTGGGCCAGTTGCAACGCGGTTATCCACGGGCCATCGAATTCGCGGTTGAGAAACGGGCGCAGGATCCCGCCGGGCGGCTGCGCAACAACCTTTGGGACAGCTACTTGAGGCATCTATGAGCATCTTGCAGAAAATCGCCCTGGGCTATTTCGTCGTGCTGCTGGGCGCGGCGGCGCTGAACTACATTCCGGGCATCACAGACGATCAGGGGCGCTCGTTCGGCGTGTTCGCGCTCGATCCCTTTGATGATGCGCTGCATCTGGCGTCCGCGATCTGGGCGCTGGCCGCTGCGTTGCTTGGACATCGGGCGTCGCGGATGTTTCTTGTGTTGTTTGGCGCGCTGTACCTTGGGGATGGATTGCTGGGGTTGGCAACCGGGTCGGGGTATCTGGACTTTGGCATATTTCTGAACGGCACGCTGGACTTGCCGTTCACCTTCAGGATCCTGGCCAATGCGCCGCACATTCTTCTGGGTGGTGTCGCGCTTTGGTCCGGCCTGCGCTTCGGGCGGGGCTGAGCGGTGCGTGCCGTATTTCGCCGGCTTGGGCGTATGCTGTCGATCGCATTGGTCGTGGTCGCCGGGCTGGCCATTCCGTCGATATGGATCGAACTCAGCTGCCGCCCGCAGGGGGAGGTTGCTGAGGCCGCTACGCTGTTGCCGCCCCAGCATCGCCGGGCCGAGGCGCGCACATTGCTGACCTATCCGGAATGGCACATCGTGCATGCTTATGACGATTACGGCGCCACAATCCGGCAGGGCGACCCGCATGCGTTCGGCTATGTCGAAGCGGTCGCCGGTTACTGGTCGTCGCTGTGCAAACTCAGCCGTGCATCGGGCCCGATGGGCGGGGTCGACGGGCCAACCAAGCAGCTGGTTCACACCATCGGGATCAGCTTCACCGCCGAGATGATGCTGAAAGCCGCCTATGAAGAAACCATCGGGCGGCTGGCCGCGCTGATCCGTGGGCCAAAGCGCGCGCCGCTGGATGACCTGTCGGCCGATCAGGCCGGGGATTACGCCGCGTTTCTTACCCAGACGCCGTGGTATCTGTGGGATTTTCGGGCTGATGCGGCCGAACTAGCCGACGTCGCCGGACCGTCGTTGCGTGATTGGGAAAGGCGCATGGCGCTGGGCCTCGAATACCGGGCCAAGGCGGCCTATGCGGGCCTGATTGCCCGCGCCGTGGCCGAGGTTGGCCCGGATGAGTTGACCATGCGCTCGGTCGTGACCGGCGCCAGTGCCAGCCAACTGTCGCGGATTGAGGGCCTTCAGGTGCATGGGGCGACCGGGGCTGGCATCGTGATCGAAACGCCGCGCTATCGCGCCTTCACGAACCTGGCCCGAGATCTGGCCGCTCAGGGTGCTGCGTTTTCCGAAATCGCCGGCAACGACCAGATCATGTTGACCGCGCTGTCTGACGCGCCGGATGAACCGGGTGCATTGCTGTCATTGCCTCGGCAGGGGCGGGGCGATTACCGGCACCTGATCCTGTTGCCAGTGACGGATCTGACGGGCTGGATTGCCAGGATGGATGGCAGTGCGCTGATACTGGAACATATCCATGATTATTAATACCTATGACTATTAAGACCATCGCGCTGATGAGCCCTCTGGTGCTGCTGTCATGGGTCGCCGTGATGGCCGTGGTCATGGTGACCACCGATGCCGCGCCCGGTGCAGTTGTCATTCTGCCGTCGCAAGGCCTGATCGGCAATTTGCCCGACGGGGCCGCAATTCTGGGTCATTCGCCAGTGTCGATCACCCTGACCAGCGATGCCCCGGGGTTCGGGCGCGCACTTTACGCGGCCGGGGCCTGGCTGGTACTTCCGGCTGGCCTGACCGGCTGTCTGCCGCTGCCGAAAGCGCCTGTGCAGGCGTGATCTTGCGTATGGCCCCGGTTTGCCCCATCTAGTGCGCAAAATAAACCACCTGAGGGCGAGAGATCATGTTGGAGCTTGGAGCGAACCTTGACGCGGAACCCGTCGGCGAGGACCTGATCAGCGACACAACCGAAGCACAGTTCATGGATGACGTGATCGAGGCATCCAAGATAACGCCGATTGTCGTCGATTTCTGGGCACCCTGGTGTGGCCCGTGCAAGGCACTTGGCCCGCTGCTGGAAGATGCTGTGACGGCCGCCGGTGGCAAGGTCCGGATGAAGAAGCTCGACGTCGATCACGCGCCGATGGTCGCTCAGCAGTTGAATATCCAATCAATCCCGACAGTCTATGCCTTCTGGCAGGGCCAGCCTGTGGATGGGTTCCAGGGCGCGATCACCCCGGCAGAAGTCCAGACTTTCATCAAACGGGTCGCAGCATTCGCCGTTGATGAGGATGGCGGGCTGGCCGATGCGCTGGCAGCGGCGGAAGAGATGCTGGAAGCCGGGGCCGCCGAAGATGCCGCGCAGACATTCTCGGCCATATTGGGCGAAGATGGCAACAACGCCGCCGCCTATGGCGGTCTGGCGCGGGCACATGTGGCGCTGGATGACCTGGACCAGGCCGAGGCGATCCTGAACGGCGCACCTGCCGAAATTTCCGAAGCGGTCGAGATTGACTCGGTGCGCGCGCAGATTGCACTGATCCGTCAGGCTGCCGAAACCGGGCCGGTGAACGAATTGCGCGCCCGGCTTGAAGGCAATCCCGACGATTTGCAGACACGGTTTGACCTGGCCATGGCCTTGCATGGTTCCGGCGATGTCGAAGGCGCGGTGGATGAATTGCTGGACGTTTTCCGGCGTGACCGTGACTGGAATGCAGGCGCGGCAAAGGCGCAGCTGTTCACGGTGTTCGAATCATTGTCACCGCAGGATCCGATTGCGCTTGCCGGGCGGCGTCGACTGTCGTCGATGATCTTCGTCTGACACCTGCGCGGCTTGCCACGCGGTTCAACCGGACTAGGTGACCGGCCATGATCAAAGCTGCCGACCTGCCCGATACCCTGCCGGTGTTTCCCCTACCGCGCGCGCTGTTGCTTCCCCGTGCGCGCCTGCCGTTGCATCTGTTCGAGCCGCGCTACCTCACGATGTTGCAGGACGCGCTGAAAACGCCCGGGCGGCTGATCGGCATGGTGCAGCCGCGCCAGATGCCGGCGGGGCAGCCCGAGGCGTTGCATGCCATCGGTTGCGCCGGACGCATAACCGGCTTTTCCGAGACTGAGGACGGGCGCTACATGATCACGCTAACCGGGATCAGCCGGTTTCGCATCAATGAAGAGGTTGAGGGCTTCGCGCCCTACCGACGCTGCTCGGTTCGCTGGCAGGGATTTGAACGGGATCTTGGCCGCTGCGAAGACGATCCCGGTTTCGCGCGCGATGGGTTTTTCCGAATGCTGTCGCGGTACTTCGAAGCGCAGGAGTTAAAGACCGATTGGGAAAATCTGCGCGAGGCAGACGACGAATTGCTGATAAACTCTCTATCAATGCTGTGCCCTTTCGAGGCCGAGGACAAGCAGGCGTTGCTTGAGGCGCCGTCGCTGACAACGCGGCGCGAAACTTTCGTGACCCTGGTGGAATTCGCCCTGCGCGATACCGGAGTGGAGAAATTGCAATGAACGATGAAACGGATGTCGCGCATGATCGCAGAATGCTGGAAGCGTTGATCTGCCCGCAGACCCAAACGCAGCTGGTCTGGGATGCTGACGCGGGGGAGCTGATTTCGCGCGCAGCGCATCTGGCCTATCCGGTGCGCGCCGGAATCCCGATTATGCTGGTGGACGAAGCGCGCCGGATCGAGGATTGAGCCTGCGGCGCAATACCCCGCGCATTAGCAATCGGCGGCCAGTGGCCCCGCTTCGCATTATCTGTTCGGTGAAAGCGCCTGCGGGCTGTTAAGTTCGGCAATGATGGCCTGCGCGGCGGCAACCGGATCATCTGCGCGCCAGACGGGACGACCAACGACGATATGGTCCGCGCCGTCCGCGACAGCCGCCGCCGGGGTCATGATGCGTTTCTGATCGCCCGCATCGCCGCCTGCCGGGCGCACGCCCGGCGTGACGATCAGGCGGCCCTCTGCCTGGGGCAGTTTGCGCACCAGCGCGGCCTCATGCGGGGAACAGATCACGCCATCGGCCCCGGCCTCCAACGCGCGTTCGGCACGTTCCAGCACCAGGTCGGCAGGGCTGCCTGGTTTGATACAGGCGTCGTCCATATCGGCGCGATCCAGCGAGGTCAGGATCGTCACGGCAAGGATCTTTGTGTCCGCCCCGCCGCGCCCCTCGACAGCGGCGCGCACGACGTAGGGGTCGCCGTGCACTGTCAGAAAGTCGTGGTTGAAACGGGCGATACCGCGCACCGCGGCCTCGACCGTGGCACCGATGTCGAACAGCTTCATGTCCAGAAAGATGCGTTTTCCGTGTTCGTCCTTAAGCTCATTGGCCAGGGCCAGCCCGCCGCCGGTCAGCATCCCAAGACCGATTTTGTAGAAACTCACAGCCTCTCCAAGCGTTTCGGTCATTTGCAGCCCTGCCAGCGCGTCAGGCAGATCTAGGGCGACGATCAGGCGGTCATCGGACATGGCGCGGAAACTCCGGGTTCTGAAGATATCGCGGACGGGGTACAGGGGACGCAGCACAGGGGGAAGAGGCATGCGAAGCTCGCTGGAAATTTTTGACCTGGATCGCGGTGCATCGCGTGTTGTCTGGCAGACCGACGACCTGATCGAAGCCCCGAACTGGGATCCGGTGGACGACACACTTCTGTTCAACGGCGGCGGCCGCCTGTTTCGCATTCCGGCGGCTGGCGGTGTGCCGCAGGTTGTTGACACCGGCTTTGCCGACGCCTGCAACAACGATCACGGGATTTCGCCGAATGGCAGCCGGATTGTAATCTCGCACCAGACCGAAGCCGGGTCGTGCATCTTCACGCTTCCTGCGGATGGTGGCGTGCCGGTGCGGATTACCGAAAATACGCCGAGTTATTGGCATGGATGGTCGCCGGACGGGACGCGGCTGGCCTATTGTGCCGAACGGGGCAGGCAGTTTGACATCTATACCATCGGGGTTGACGGCGGGGCGGAATGTCAGCTGACCGGGCAGGATAGTCCGGAAGGGCACAATGACGGGCCGGATTATTCAGCCGATGGGCGGTTCATCTGGTTCAACTCGGACCGCACCGGCCACGCCCAGATCTGGCGGATGGATGCGCGTGGCGGAAACCCGGTTCAGATCACGGATGACGCGCGGGTCAACTGGTTCCCGCATCCGTCGCCTGACGGCGCGAAGGTTCTGTATCTTTCCTATCCAGAAGGGACCGAGGGGCACCCCGCGGACAGGCCCGTCGAACTGCGCCTGATGCAGCCCGATGGCAGCGAAATCCGCACCCTGGCGGCCTTCCAGGGCGGGCAGGGCACCATCAACGTGCCCTGCTGGGCGGCGGATGGGCGCGCGTTCGCATTCGTCAAATACGCATGAAATGGCCGGGTTTCGCCCATTGACCACCCACGCCTAGGGCCGCGTGTGAAGCAGGCGTATGCAGACGCTCGGGGAAAGATACGGCTTGGCAACGGTTTTTCGGAACATGCAGCCAGACAGGAGATATTCCAATGGCCCAACAGAACTACAGACCCGATTTCAACGCGCATCAGGGGCGCAGCTATGATGACGGAAGCGGCGGACCCGGGGCGACCTGGTTCATCGTCGGCGGCCTGATCCTGGCGACCTTGCTGATGTATTTTGTCTATGCGGGTGGACAAACAGCGTCGGACAGCCCCGATGGGTTGACCGCGCCAGCAGCCGAATCAAGCGCGCCGGCGACACCCGAAGCGCCCGCAGTGCCGGCCACTGACGGCTGAGGTCGTACAGGAATCGGCGGCGAAACAGCCGTCCGACCCAACGAAGACGCTCCGCGCCCGGGATACCGGGCGCGGTTTTTTGCTGTGACCCTTGCGCAACACAGGGACGTTTCCCAAATAGGCTGGGAAGGCCCCAAAAACGGATGCCGCTTGCTCGGGTCCAAATAGTCGAGGGCGCTTAGTGAAGGAGAAAGACCATGAACTTGGATAAGTTCACCGAGCGGTCGCGCGGTTTCGTTCAAGCCGCCCAGACCATCGCAATGCGCGAAAATCACCAAAGACTGGCCCCCGAACATCTGCTGAAGGCCCTGTTGGATGATGAACAGGGGCTGGCTGCCAACCTGATCTCGGCCTCAGGCGGCAATCCGGGCCGGGTTCTGGACGCTGTTGACGCCGCCTTGGGCAAGGTGCCGAAGGTGACCGGCGACGCTGGACAGGTGTTCCTGGATGGCCAGACCGGCAAGGTTCTGGATCAGGCCGAAACACTGGCCAAGAAGGCCGGTGACAGTTTCGTGCCGGTCGAACGGGTTCTGACCGCGCTCGCCATGGTGAAATCCAAGGCGCGCGAAGCACTGGAAGCCGGGGGCGTGAACGCCCAGGCGCTGAACGCGGCCATCAACGATGTGCGCAAAGGCCGTACGGCGGATTCGGCCAGTGCCGAAGACAGCTATGACGCGCTGAAGAAATACGCCCGCGACCTGACCGAGGCGGCGCGCGACGGCAAGATCGACCCGATTATTGGCCGGGATGAGGAAATTCGGCGGTCCATGCAGGTGCTGAGCCGCCGGACCAAGAACAACCCGGTGCTGATCGGTGAACCGGGCGTCGGCAAGACCGCAATCGCCGAAGGGCTGGCCATGCGGATCATCGACGGCGATGTGCCGGAATCCCTCAAGAACAAGAAACTGATGGCGCTGGACATGGGCGCGCTGATCGCCGGGGCGAAGTATCGCGGTGAGTTTGAGGAACGCCTGAAGGCGGTCCTGAACGAGGTAACCGATGCGGCGGGCGAAATCATCCTGTTCATCGACGAAATGCACACTCTGGTGGGCGCGGGCAAGTCCGAGGGGGCGATGGATGCCTCCAACATGATCAAACCGGCGCTGGCGCGGGGTGAATTGCACTGTGTGGGTGCGACGACGCTGGATGAATACCGCAAACATGTGGAAAAAGACGCCGCACTGGCGCGGCGATTCCAGCCGGTGATGGTGACCGAACCAACGGTGTCGGACACGATTTCGATCCTGCGCGGCATCAAGGAGAAGTATGAGCTGCACCACGGTGTGCGGATCAGCGACTCGGCTCTGGTTTCGGCGGCGACGCTATCGCACCGCTACATCACCGACCGCTTCCTGCCCGACAAGGCCATCGACCTGATGGACGAAGCCGCCAGCCGGTTGCGGATGGAGGTCGACTCCAAGCCCGAAGCGCTGGACGCGCTGGACCGCGACATTCTGCAAAAGCAGATCGAGGCCGAGGCACTGAAGAAAGAGGACGACAAAGCCTCCAAAGATCGCCTTGCCAAGCTGGAAAAGGAACTGGGTGACCTGCAGGAGAAATCCAGCGAGTTGACCGCCCAGTGGCAGGCCGAGCGTGACAAACTGGAAGGCGCGCGGACCCTGAAGGAACGGCTGGACCGTGCGCGGGCCGAGCTGGATCAGGCCAAGCGGGATGGCGACCTCGGCAAGGCCGGGGAACTGTCCTACGGCGTCATTCCGGGGCTTGAGAAGGAGCTGGCCGAGGCCGAAACCTCAGAATCAGGCCTGATGGTTGAAGAGGCCGTGCGGCCCGAGCAGATCGCCCAGGTGGTGGAACGCTGGACCGGCATTCCGACCAGCAAGATGCTGGAGGGTGAGCGTGAAAAGCTGCTGCGCATGGAAGAACAGATCGGCAAGCGGGTCATCGGCCAGCGCAATGCCGTGAAGGCGGTCGCCAATGCGGTACGGCGCGCGCGGGCCGGTCTGAATGATGAGAATCGCCCGCTGGGCTCGTTCCTGTTCCTCGGGCCAACTGGCGTCGGCAAGACCGAGCTGACCAAGGCGGTCGCGGAATTCCTGTTTGACGACGATAGCGCCATGGTGCGCATCGACATGTCCGAATTCATGGAAAAACACGCGGTCGCGCGGTTGATCGGCGCGCCGCCGGGCTATGTCGGCTATGACGAAGGTGGGGTGCTGACCGAAGCGGTGCGGCGTCGCCCCTATCAGGTTGTGCTGTTTGATGAGGTCGAAAAGGCCCACCCGGATGTGTTCAACGTGCTGTTGCAGGTTCTGGACGACGGCGTGCTGACCGACGGTCAGGGGCGCACGGTGGACTTCAAACAGACTTTGATCATTCTGACATCCAATCTGGGCGCACAAGCGCTGAGCCAGCTTCCCGACGGGGCCGATGCCAGCGATGCCAAGCGCGACGTTATGGATGCGGTCCGGGCGCACTTCCGCCCC
>Ga0209273_10001283_pt1 | contig 23500 bp, 29 predicted proteins | sample tdAd471_FD_187126 | JGI IMG/M metagenome (GOLD analysis project Ga0209273, IMG submission 187126) | Marine sediment microbial communities from the Atlantic coast under amendment with organic carbon and nitrate - tdAd47.1 (SPAdes)... | ecosystem: Environmental > Aquatic > Marine > Coastal >...
GTGTAGTTGCCGCCCAGCTTCGTCTCGAAGGCCCTTCGATTTGCCGGAGTCACCGTCCAGGAAGCCTTTCGTGTCGTGGGAAACAGCCAGCAACGTCTGTCACCGGTGTGCTGTCAGGCCCGCGCGCGGAATAATGCGGACTCTCACGAAGTGGCTGCTCGTATTGAGAGGGCAGATTCGCCGCATCTATTACGCTTCATCGCGTGCCTGGTGGTTGCCGCAGTAGCGTGCTGCCGGCGCAAGCCTTGTACCTCGCCTGAGCGCACGTGCCCCGATCACCAACTCAGGTGCTTTGGCCGTCGAATGGTGTATTTCTGTTTGGAGGAAACCGCATAACAAGCGCATTTTGCGGACTCGCAGTTCTGGCTTGCCCATCTGTTACCAGTTACTTTCTGGAAGGTGGGCGTTAGCTCGCCGCAAATCCGCCAGCCGTTATGCGTACTGATAATTTCTGATGCTTTACAAATACCATAGCGCCCGACCTTTTGAGTACTTGATTGACATCATCCTCAATAATCGGGTCTGGACTTCTCTATATCCCGATCTGAATGATCCAATGGAGGGGGTATATGTTTATCGAAACGCAGGGGAAAATCGAGACCGAGTTACCGACGCTCTTAAGCGCGAGAAAAACAAAGTCAGGATTTGCTCGCTTTCCATAAACCCCGACGACACCCTCATGTGGTCACACTATGCTAGGGGACATCGTGGTGTTATGATCGGACTTCAGGTGAATCCTCAGCATTACGACATACGGAAGGTTGAATACGATGGACCCTTGGCACTTGACGGGATGAACCTAAACATGGTCCACGCAATCGGTGCCCGAGAGATACTGTCACACAAAACTGAAGTGTGGAATTATGAGAATGAGGTCAGGGTGTTCAATACGCGGGGTTATTTTGTCGATGCGAAGGTTGAACTTGTAGTCTGTGGAAGAAGCATGGCTTCTCAGGAAGTTGGAATGATGAAGAGAGTAGTTAAGCGTCTAAATCCTAAGATCCATTTTCTTTCGAGTCCTGAAGGATTCGACTTCGTCAAACAAGAAGAGTATCAGTACGCATAACAAGCGCATTTTGCGGGCTCGCAGTTCTGGCGTGCTGATCTAGGACCAGTTACTTTCTGGCAGGTGGGCGTCAGCTCGCCGCAAATCCGCCAGCCGTTATGCGTCCTACAGGATCAACTTATCTGAACCAACTCATATCAGGTCTACCATAGTAATACTGACGCTACTCCTAGTCGGATGTGATTCATCAGGCCTAGCCGAGTCCCAAGACCAAGCATCGAATCAGGATTCAAGTGCTGTCGATGTTGAGGAATCAGTTCTGCTTCGACTTGTTGGGTATGAAAACGCGACCGGGGCGAATCGTGAACGGTACGGCGGATTCCACGAGTGCATTGTGCGGGACCCATTCGATACCCAGCGCAGAATAATCGTTTCGTCTGGTGAGATGACCCTGGAGGCAAATGGCGAGTTTGAACTGTTCTTTCGTGGGGAAAGCAGGCAATACATTGATGGCCAGTGGGAGTTAGCACCGGACAGTATTTCGCTCAGCGGTAAACTGAACACTATGCTGGGTTTTGGCCTAGCTGACAATGAGTATGGCCGTCGTTGGTTTACCAATGTCGGACCACCCAATGGGGCATGGACGACCGTCATTTTGGAAGACCCCGGTCCGAATATTGAGGATCGTGTTCGTCAGCAGTCGATCCTGAGTCATCCGCGATGTTCAAAGCTTTTGTTTTCAGACCGGCTGCCCCCTGTGTTATGGGGTAACGATGTTGGTGGTCTAGAAATGACCTACAAGTTGCAGGCTGTGCAGACCTGGGGTGGCCAGCAGACGTTTCCGCGTGTGGAAGGAGGTAGGTACGACCGAACGAGTACGGACAGCGTCAGGGTCACATTTTTTCCGATAAGCGGAGTATTCAGCTCCACCGCTTGGTATACACATGTTTGGAGTTCGAGTGGGAGTACGCGTGACCCATATTCTGAAACGGAATTTGGGGAGTACTCATATCAGGACGGCATCTTGCTTTTATACCCGAATCAAGCCGGATCAGTCTTCGGACGCATTTCGGGTGATTCGCTTGTATTGTACGGTGTAGGATTCCCGATCCAGGCAGGGATACGAGAGGCTGATCTGATTCTGCTTCAAGAGTAGGACGCATAACAAGCGCATTTTGCGGGCTCGCAATTCTGGCGTGCCGATCTAGGACCAGTTACTTTCTGGGAGGTGGGCGTCAGCTCGCCGCAAATCCGCCAGCCGTTATGCTGACTTGATTCATTTATGACCCGAAAGAAAATCCCTTGGCGTCGCATCCTTGCCGAAGGGTCGCTAATCGTCGCATCCGTACTCGTTGCAATTTCTCTTGAGAGTGCATGGCAGGCAAGGCAGAACAGGTTATACGCGCGGGCCTCTTTGGTTGAGGTCCTCAACGAGCTTGAGGCCGATAGAGCTTTTTTGGAAAGGGTTACCAAGAGTCAGCGCGATCTCGACCAGCCCGGGCGCATGATAATGGGTTGGTTGAACGCTCCAGATATGTCTTCAATCGACTCGCTGAATCAAGCCCTTCGCGATTATGACACTCCGTTGTCGATGTGGCCGCGCAATTATGCCTGGTCCTCGATGGTGTCTGCCAATCAATTGAGTCTATTGGGAGATAGGGAGTTAGTCCTCGATCTAGGGGAGCACTACCAATTCTATCAAGAGCGAATTATTGAATCGAGCCGCCAGTACGATCTCGAGTTTTCACGTCTGCAGTTTGAAGCGATTCCTCAGTTCAGAAACTTGGACTCAAATTCACTTCAGGCGCTCAAGGCGGATGATCTGAGGATTTTTAGAAACCAGGTTATGAGACTCTCGGAATGGAATAGTTGGTATTTGGATGTGCTGTCGGAGTACGCAACGGATCTAGAGGGCCTTACAGAATCCGTTCGCAGCTACCTGGTCGAGCATGGTGAGCTGTAAATCCTTCAAGTCAGCATAACAAGCGCATTTTGCGGGCTCGCAGTTCTGGCGTGCCGGTCCGAGACCAGTTACTTTCTGGCAGGTGGGCGTCAGCTCGCCGCAAATCCGCCAGCCGTTAGCTTGCTGTTGTTGGGTTGCAGGATGATCTTGAGATCCACTTCCAAAGTTCGTCGACTCAGATGAAAAAGGCAGTCTTGATCCTATTGATGGGAATCTCCCTTGTGCAGACGGCCCACTCCCAGTTTGTGAATGGAGGCGTTCTCAATGAGCACGAAGCCGCCGATGCGATTTCGCAAATATTGGACGCTCTTTCTGACGATCTAAACACCTCCTTCAACCTTCCTTCCAAGGTCAACCTTGTAGCGGGTAGTTGTAACACACCCAACGCCTTCTATAATCCTCAGTCCCGTTCCGTAATCCTCTGTCTTGAACTTTTTGATTTGATGAGAACAGGGGTCCAACGATCCTCAACAGACCAAGCTGTTCAAGGATTAGCGTTGGTTTCTCAAGTCATCTTCATTCTTTATCACGAGGTTGGACACGCACTCATTGATGTCTTGAATCTTCCGGTCATAGGCCAAGAGGAAGATGGCGCAGACCAGCTTGCCGCTTTACTGCTCAGCGATGAACCGGTAGCTGCTTTGTGGGCGGCGGAATTTTGGAGAATGGGAGGTGCATCAGGGTCGCCTGGTCTCATGTCACAAACTCAGTTCGCGGACGAGCATGATTTGAACGAGCAACGGTTTTACAATCTTGCTTGCTGGACGTACGGAGCAGATCCAGTGGTTAGAGGGTATATCGTTCAAAACACCGGGCTACCGGTTTCACGAGCTGTAAGGTGTCAATCGGAATTTGATCAATTAAGCTCGTCTTGGAGATCTCTTCTTACACCCCATCTCAGAGCAAACAGCTTGTTTGATGACCTCTTGCCGAAAAGAAATGCTACTGGAGTTTGGCGCTTCACGGAAGAGATTTATGATGACAGTGACTCCACACGATGTACAGCTTCTGGAACACTCTCAATCTCCGATCTTGCTGGAAGCCTGTCGGGTACCATGCAACAAAACGGGTCTTGCTATTTGGCAGGAGCATTTCTAGACAACAGCACGACAGCAGCTTTTGCTGCAGGGAGTGCCGAGGGACTCTCGATCACGTTTGAGATCGAAGGATGCAGATATTCAGGAACCTTGGAGGAAGAGGGTACCTCGATCGAGGGTCTCATTTCTTGTCGAACCACAACCGAACAAGGTGCTCAGCTCGTTCTGAATGGTCGGTGGCTTGCAGTTCGGTAAGACACGCAAGCTAACAAGCGCATTTTGCGGACTCGCAGTTCTGGCGTGCTGATCTAAGACCAGTTACTTTCTGGCAGGTGGGCGTCAGCTCGCCGCAAATCCGCCAGCCGTTATCCCGAAATCATTCAGGTCCAACCAAGTGAGTATGTCAATACTAAAACTGATTTGTTGGCGAGCTACGACGTTGTTCCTCACGTTGGTGATTGTCGCGGCTGCAAGCGCTAGCAGTTGTTCCGCTCAAACAACAATAGGGGAAGGACCCAGTCTGGCCGATTCGTTGGAGTCTACCAGTAGGAGTCAGAATTCAAGGGATTTGTTGCTTGAGGATGCGCTCCAAGCATTGGAGCAGTCTGATTTGTACGAGCTTCAGAAGACCAGAACATTGTTTGAGATTCAAGAAGAAGTCTTGGGATGGCTCAAGATTAGACTTGGACTGTTTGCATTGATTGTTGCTGCGATTGGGTTTTTTGGCGTTAGGTCACTTGTGAGAGAGATGGTTTCTAACCAACTATCTGAGGCCACGAGAGCGGCTGCAAAAGCAGAGGCTTCAGCTGAACAAGCTAGGGATGCATCTCAAAGAACACTCGTTCAGATAGATCAAAGCGCTTCTGCATTGAGAGGATTTCAAGTCCAGAGCGACGAGTTAGAACAACGATTAGAAGAGTTGAAAGAGAAACTGGAATCGTCGAGAAAAAGATTTGAGGCTTCGGCTTCTAATGCCATTGCAAAGGCAAACCTAGATGTCTCCAACATCGAGGAAAAGGTTGAAAACCTAACGTCAACAGTGGAGCAGCTTGCTAGGCTCTCGGAGAAAAGTGAAGGCGTGTTGGAACGGTTCGAGGAATCATTGAGACGGATCGAGTCAGAAGCCGAAAAACAAAGAGAGTCATTTCTGCAGAATTCAGACTATACCATTGAAATAACCGAGGGGAGAGGGTATCAGTCAAAGGAATTGGAAATGCTCAAAGGCAAGCTGTCGGGTGAAGGATTTAAAGTAACAGGATCGGTTTGGTGGAAGGATTTCAAGCCGTCACAGGAAGTAGTGATAGACAGACGCAGTCATGTCCCTGAATCAGTGGCACAGCATATTGATTCGATTATCCGGGACGCCTATGCAAAAACTAGCCGGAATGTGCCTAACATTCTCCACAAGGCACAAGATGCCACGTGGCAGCTTGATAAGAACGATTACGTCTGGGTGTACTGGAGTGATCTAGAAGAGGTAGCGCCGTCAGTAGAGTAGTGATTTCGGGATAACAAGCGCATTTTGCGGGCTCGCAGTTCTGGCGTGCCGGTCTAGGACCAGTTACTTTCTGGTAGGTGAGCGTCCGCTCGCCGCAAATCCGCCAGCCGTTATATCGAATCAAGAAAGGCCGTGTCTGAATACGAACATCAGGTTCGAATCGCGACGTTCGAGTGGTTGACTCGAGCCGTAGAAAGGCACGGAGATATTCTGAGTCGTGACCTGCTGTCTCGTGGATTCGGCTTTCGGGGGGATAGAATCCCACTGGTCGCTCCGCAAGGCATCTTCAAGCCTAGGAAGTGCGAGATACCTCTGACCATCACGACGACAACGGGTGGTCCATATGATGACAGCTTCGATGAGAACGGGATGCTAGCCTACCGCTATCGGGGCACTGATCCAGACCATCGAGACAACCGCGGCCTGCGTCAAGCCATGCTCGACGGCATTCCCTTGGCATACTTCCACGGTGTCGTTCCGGGAAAATACTTGGCCGTATGGCCTGTGTACATCGTTGGGGATAATCCAGGGCAGCTCACTTTCACGGTCGCCGCGGATGATCACGTCTCGATTGACACCGACAAGAATCGGACTGCTCCTGATCCAACTCCACGGAGAGAGTACATCACTCGCTCAGTTCGGCAGCGCCTACACCAACGAGGTTTTCAGGAACGCGTAATGCGGGCGTATCGAGAGCACTGCACAATCTGCCGTCTGAAGCACCGCGAGTTGCTTGATGCTGCTCACATTATCCCTGATAGCGAGCCTGATGGGGCCCCGGTGGTAAACAATGGATTGGCCCTGTGCAAGATTCACCACGCAGCCTACGATAGGGGAGTGCTGGGAATAACGCCTGATTTCGAGGTCTCCATCAGAGAAGACGTGCTGATTGAGAAAGACGGTCCGATGCTAAAGCACGGTCTCGTTGAGATGCACGGTGTCAAGCTATTCTTGCCGCGCTCCAAGTCAGATTGGCCAGATCAGGAGAGACTGGAAAGAAGATTCATTTCCTTTCTTGATTCGACATAACAAGCGCATTTTGCGGACTCGCAGTTCTGGCGTGCCGGTCTGAGACCAGTTACTTTCTGGTAGGTGGGCGTCAGCTCGCCGCAAATCCGCCAGCCGTTACACGGCACGAAAAGACATGCTTCGAGTGCTTCAGATTTTGCTTTTATGCTTTGCCAGTGTCGACGCGGCGGCACAACTTGATTCTCTATGGGTCACCTATTCGACGGATAACCAGCTAGTCGAGGTGTTTGAAGATGGTAGCATGGTTCTCGAGGGTGAAGGTCGGGTTTCTTTTCTGTCACCATCCGGTGAATTGAGCAGAATAATTTTTACACCAAGTTCAGCGTTGGTTGTAGATGCTGTGCAACTAGAAGACGGTTCATTGATCGTTGCCGGACGTAAAAACGGATCTTGGGTTGCTCGTTACAATCCGGTTGGTGTGTTGGAATGGTCGCATAGTATTTCTTTGTCGGGGCCGGGTGCTTTTTACGGGATTCAACTGGTCGGTAACGACCAAGTTTTGGCTGTCGGTCGCTACTGTCCGGTAGGCGACTGCAACAGAATTGCCGCCGTTCATTTCAGCCTGTTTTCGCTGGGCGGAGAGCTGCTTTGGTCTGCTGAACCCACCCCGCACACACCTGAACAGAGACTTGAAACGGTGGAATGGGTAGGAATGACCCAAACCGGTAGGCCAGCGTTCATGGGGAGCGATGCGTATAACTGCCTTAGAATTGCCGAATTCCAAGAAGACTGGACCCTTTCATCGCACTGCTTGGACGTATTTGAAGGAACTAGAGCGTCGGCGACATTGCGGCTGTCAAATGGCAACTTGCTTGTCGTAACCAGTCGCAGAGCGCAGGTAAGCTCGGACCAGGATGTCCAGTTGGTCGAACTAGATTCAAATCTGTCTCCAGTTCAAACCAGCAGTTTCTTTCGTCTGGAAAACAGACCCGTTGACATTGTCGAACTCGATGGCGGCCAATTTTTGCTATTGACGCGCTACTCACTCTATCCAAACGTTCAAGAGGTGTGGCTTGAAGAAGTGAGTTTTGATGGCCTGAGTGGTCGAAGATGGGAGCTCGACTGGGGAGTAAGGGTTTCCGGTCACTCGGTCGATTTGATGCCTGACAATACGCTCGTAATTGATGGGTATGTCAATGAGTCATCCTATGCTGAGGGTCATTTTGTTGCGTCATTCCAAGACCCGATAGCATACCCGACAGATTATGAGGAACTGGCTGACGATTCAGGCTTCAAGACAGGTATCTATCCTAATCCAACCCAAGGAAGACTACATGTCGTTTTAGAGAAGCCGGTCTCGTCACCAGTCACGATTCAGCTATTCGATTCATTAGGACGAGTTATCGCCTCAAGAGTAGTCGACCCACCCACAGGCACCGCGATTACTACTGATATTCTCACTCGTGTGACGCCAGGAGTTTACTTGGTACGGGTACTTAATGAACGAGTCCGAATGGCCCAATCGGTTGTGCGATACTGAAGTTATTCGTGCCGTATAACAAGCGCATTTTGCGGACTCGCATTTCTGGCGTGCCGGTCTAGGACCAGTTACTTTCTGATAAGTGAGCGTCAGCTCGCCGCAAATCCGCCAGCCGTTATGATGCTGTTGAATCCGTGCGCTATCTCGTTGCCATTCTTGTACTGATTGTCTTGCCGATCTCGGCATGTGACAGTGCGTCGGATATCACTCACGAAGTGAATGTCCAAACAGACGCGAGATCGTACGAAGCGGGCGATGTCATTGAGGTTGAGATCTCAAATGGACTCAGCGTCGACCTTTCGCTGAGGACTTGGGGGAAGGGAAGAGACTTTATCCACGAGGTCATCACGACCGATTCAAATCCGACTAGCGTCTACGGACAGGTTTATTCCATTTGGAGCGATTCCGTGCTTGCTCAAGGTGATGCTGTTCGATACACCATCGACTCAGATCGCATTGCAGACCGTGTCGATAGCCTGCCCGACACATTCATGGTTCGGTTCATGCGTTCACCAGGCGAGATTGCTCAGTACAGACAACTTCCCCAGTACTTCTATTCGGATTCATTCGTGGTCCAACCGAAGTAGATACGCATCATAACAAGCGCATTTTGCGGGCTCGCGATGGGCTTGTGCTTGAATGTCCCGGAAATGTCGGAGATCGGTGGTTGAGGTAGTGCCGCCGCCCGAAGGAAGGGGTAGTTGGCTGAGCTTGGGGTATGTAGCGTCCACCTGTTTCTCGCTGCGCACGTCTACCACCTATCGTCCTACCACTCGATCTCCTACATTTCCGGCAGAGGCTTGCGTTAGCTCGCCGCAAATCCGCCAGCCGTTATCTGGATTAGTCACTTTCTATGGCAAGTAACGCACAGGTTCGAGGAGCTCTGCTTGAAGAAGCGGTTTCATGGTTATTGAAACGGGTGGGCTATCGAGTACTTACATCTTCGGACGAAGGAGTTATTCCAGGTGGTGCTGGACTCGAGGTGCAGGGCAGGGGAAGCAGGCATCAAATCGACAGTCTAGCACAATTTGACGGCACACCAGCTTTCATGTATCCATTGCGACTACTAGTTGAAGCGAAATGCTTAAAAAGCCCCGTTGGCATCCATGTTGTGAGAAATGCGGTGGGTGTAATCAAGGACATTTCGGAAAACTATTTCAGCTTCACATCTAGAGCGACCAAGTCGGAGATACAGGTCCAACGCTTCAACTATCATGCAGCCGTGTTTTCAGCTTCTGGCTTTACAAGACCAGCCCAGCAATACGCTATAGCTCATCAGGTATTTCTGATTGACTACAAGGATATCCACGCCATCAAGCCGCTAGTAGACACGATCAAAGGACTGAAAATCCCGAGGCGAAGTTTGAAAGAACCAGGGGTTGTCTCAAGAATCAGATCAACATTCGAGGCGGTTCTCTCTGGCAAAGATTGGGATAATCAAGATGCGTTCCTACTTCATGGCCTGGCGCTTGACTCGTTAGCAGATCAAGTCCAATCCATACAAGGTTCCTACTTCGCAATGCTTCAGGGTCGCTGGCCCATTCACATTGTATCTCGCACACCCATTCCTCCGAGCCTGTTTCGAAATAAAGATGTCCTACAATGCCGAGTGTGGGGTTATGCTGGAAAAACGTGGAGCTTTACGCCTCTCGGAGTCTCGCAGGACTCGGATGAGTACTTTCGTCTCGAGTTTGCACTTCCAACTGTAATTGGAGAGCTCGTGGCTCGGCATTCTGACTCACCTCTGACCATCGCGGAAATAAAGGAAGAGTACTTTTCATACATGATCCTCTCTGGCGAGATCGGAGGTATTAGAAGAACTGTCAGATTGGTATTGGACAAAGAGTGGATTGAAAGCTACAAAGGCAAAGTTAGGCGCAGAAACTAATCCAGATAACAAGCGGATTTTGCGGGCTCGCAATGGGCTTGTAGGCTAGTGGACAGTTACCTACTCTGAGGATGGCGTCAGCTCGCCGCAAATCCGCCAGCCGTTATCTGGATTTGAATCTTTATACAATCACTATGTGGCGCGATTTGGGCAACTAGGTAGAGCCAACGGGTCACCCTTGTTATTTCGAGTGCATTTTCATAAAACACTGACTGGACTTAGTTGACTCCTCATCATTATAGCTTCCTTCTCAGCACCATGCGTTATCTGACAATCCTCCTGGTACTTCTTGTTGCGGCCTGTAGCAATCCGGACTCTGAAACAGCACAATCGTTACAGCAAAGTGAATTTGACGAAGCCTACGAAGCCGAACTTGAGTCAGCCGGATTCGTGGCACTTGAACCAAATGAGGCATCGCCTGATGAGAAGCTGAATGAAGCACTCCTTTCGAGAGACGACGAAACCATAGCAAACTTGTTTGGCGACTATGCTCTTGATCAGTGGCCCCCAAAAATCAAAAACTTTCGCCGGAAGGAGATCACAACAGGGACAGTTAGAGCGTGGCACTACAAAGAACGTCGTCGCGGTGGTGACGAGTTTATCTACAGTGACTACTTCACTGTGGATGGAGGACCTACTTGTCCGGAATCACCGATTGGGATTACAATCCCCACAGCTTGGGAATACCGATTTGAATATCCAGGCAAAGTAAATAGCGGAAAGGGATGGTGGCATGGTGCCGATCTTCAATCGGGATACGGACCAGAAGGCTGGAGTGGACCTGTAGATGGAATGGGCCTGAGAGATATGCGCTGGCCGGCAGGTCGATTGTTGTACGATTTTCAATCTGCCCAATCCTCTTGGTATACATACGGAACCACCTTTGCCATGCAAGAGGGCGCACGGAGTACGATTCGAGCTGCAGTATTTAATGAGTATGGTCCCCATTGCGGCGACAATCGCTTACAGGACAATTGGTTACGGCTCTTTATTTCAGCTCGTCCCCAGTCAAATTCCTGAATAGGTCGGCCCTACATCTCACACAAATCCAGATAACAAGCGCATTTTGCGGGCTCGCATTTCTGGCGTGCCGGTCTGAGACCAGTTACTTTCTGGCAGGTGGGCATCAGCTCGCCGCAAATCCGCCAGCCGTTATGCGCAGGGAATTTCGCAAAGCGGTCGATAACCGCGAGGAGTCCTCAATCTTGCGCCCATATCAACTAGTGAGGTTGCCATGTCGTTTAGCCGCTCCCTTGTTGTGTTCGTTCTCGCCGTCCTAACGGTGGCTGTTTGTCTTGCTCCTCACGTTAAAGCTCAGGATGCTTCAGGATTTGACCTCAGGGTCAAGTATCCAGATGACTGGACAGTCAAGGAAAACCACACTGCAAGCCTACCAAACTTCGGTGTTTTCTACGCCGAGTCACCTCAGAACGGCTATTTCTGGGTTCAGGTTACTGAATATCAAGAGGCGACAGCGATTGAGCGTCGTCCAAATCCTGACACTTTAGGCGTCAATACCACCCTAGCAGACATTCCTGAATCTCTCCGGACTGAGGAATTTGTGGATGGGTATGTGATATCGGAAGCTGGTCTCGAGAACTACTTTCTCATCGCCCACCACGGCGACCGATTATTCAGATTCAGAATTGGTCACTCTGCTTCCGGTGAGGATCGATCAAATCAGGAGGTTGCAGAACTGAACGAACTCAGTCGGTCGGTATTGGCCAGCATTGAAGTTGGATCGAATGAATAGTCTTACTGCGCATTACAAGCGCATTGTGCGGGCTCGCGCCGAGGGGAATCGCGCTTGTTGGAGTGGTCGAATAGATTGAAGGCAAGGGCTGGCGTGGATGCTCGCCGCAAATACGCCAGCCGGTATGCGGACTTCGGAACTTGTGATTAACGATATCGTCAATAGGAATACTAACGATACAACCAACGGGTACAAGTCATGGCGTCCGTTCCTTCAATCATTCCCATTTCTGAGCTTCGTCAAGACACAGCGGGCATCATCAAGAAAACCCACGTGTCGGAAGAGCCTGTTTTTATCACCCAGCGCGGTAGGGCGACAGCGGTTTTGGTCAGCACGGAGGCATACGAAAAGACGCAATATGAACTTGGCTTGCTTCGAGCTATAGCCAAGGGAGAAGCAGAAGCTGCCCTGGGGGTTGGTGAAGACCTGGATGACGTGTTTGACAAGATCGACCGCAAATTGGCCAGCGCGGAGTGAGAATTCGATTTGCACCCTCGGCTCAGGCACAGCTAGATGCCGCAGTTGAGTACATCAGAAGAGACCGTCCATCTGCTGCGGTAGCGTTCTCGAAAACTGCTCGGCAGCGTTTGAAACGCTTGTCCCATTATCCCAATTCAGGACGAAACGTTCCGGAATACCCGAGTAGTTCGACTCGTGAAGTCGTCGTGTCGCCATATCGCTTTTTCTACCAACAGCGGGGAAATGAGATTTGGATTGTGGCTGTGTGGAATGAAGCGCAGCAGCCATCCGATCCGTCAAAGTGAAGTGCGCATCACAAGCGCATTTTGCGGGCTCGCAGCTTTGGCGTGCCGGTCTGAGGCCAGTTACTTTTTGGGAGGTGGGCATTTGCTCGACGCAAATTGCCCATCCGTTATGCGCACGGTGTCCTGCGGAGTTCGATTTCAGCCCAAGGCTCCTTGGAAGCATAGTCCAGGTGTAAGCGGAGGATTCCTGAATAGCCTGCTGACGTAGGTTCGAGATATGCCGCATACCAGGAGAAGCCACCTGTCGTTATGGTCAGTCTTGAGTCATCAAGTCTCCATGTTACTGTCCGGTCGTCGGGAATTTTGGAACCTTGGATTAGAGCCTTCTTGAAGTACTGCTGCTCGAATGGTCGCCAGACCTCTTCTTCGGTCAACCTGATCATTGGTCCAAATTGGCCGAGGTTTTCGTTTTCCAACACGTTGTCTGGATCTGTCCAATCCGACAATAAAACATCGTAGCAACCAACGACAGAAGAAGAATCCTGCCTCATTCCGAAGGACGCAGAGCATCCGGCAATTATCGCCGCGACAATTAAGAATTGAATTAGTTGCTTCAAGACGATGGGAGTTGTGTCATCCGCTCTGTTGCAGTGTTAGAGCAACCCGTGCGCATAACAAGCGCATCTTGCTGGCTCGCGTGTCTGTTGTGCTCGTGATCCGCAAATGTACTCGTTCTGGCCGAAAGGAGGGAGTTGCCGATCGATTCTGGGCCTTGTCTGTCAGGATTAGTACAATAGCACTATTGAGGTGGGCTGGTGGAACTAGTGCCGGCCAGATCTCCTACATTTCCGGCAGGCTTGTATCAGCTCGCCGCAAATCCGTCAGCCGTTATCTGGAATTCCATTTTGATGTATTACAGACAATTTCCCCTTCTGGCAATTCTGCTGGTCATTTGTGTGTCAGGATGTACCAGAGACGTTCACGAAACCGCAGAGGAATCTAAGCGCAACATTGTCTTGATTGTCGCAGACGACCACAGTCAGGATCTGGGAGCTTATGGGAATCCGGTCATACAGACACCAAACCTGGACCGGCTTGCCGCAGAAGGGACGATCTTTCAACATCACTACGCGACAACGGCTAGTTGCTCGGCAAGTCGGTCTGTAATTCTCTCAGGTCTGCAGAATCATGCTACTGGTCAGTACGGGCACCAACACGACTTTCACCACTTCGTCAGCTTTGATCACATCAGGAGCCTTCCCGTCTTGCTGTCTGAATCGGGGTACCGAACGGCGACGGTAGGGACTTTTCATGTCGCCCCTCGAGAGGTTTATCGTTTCGACACGTTTCTGGAGGGGCATTCTCGAAGCTCAATCGAAATGGCAGAGGCAGCTCGACCCATTATCGAGTCGGACGATAGTGCTCCGTTCTTTCTGTACTACGCTTCTTCTGACCCACACCGTGGTGCTGGATTTGCCACTGATCTGCCTCATGCTCCCGATCGCTTTGGAAATCGCACAGCCGGCTATTCGGAGGTTGTACCTGTTGAGTACGATCCTGCCAGCGTCATCGTGCCCGAATTCCTTCCGGATACTCCGATTGTACGAGCCGAGATAGCGCAGTATTACCAGGCCATCTCGAGAGTGGATCAAGGCGTGGGGCGACTGCTTGAGATACTGGAGTCATCAGGTCAACTCGAGAATACGCTGATCATCTACACGTCGGATCACGGAGTAGCATTTCCGGGGGCAAAAACAACGGTGTACGAACCCGGATTGTTGGTCCCGCTGATTGTGCGGCATCCTGATTCTCCAGGGGGACTACAAAGTGATGCCTTGACCAGTATGGTGGATATCACGCCAACCATATTGGACTTTGCCGGAGTCAACGCCCCGGTCTATGAGCAGCACATCGGACTTGAACCGTTGAGGGAAGTTCTTCCGGAAACGGGCTCTTTACACGGGCGCTCGTTTCTGGATTTGGCAACTGGAAACGACTCAAGCGAATGGGATGAGGTATTTGCTTCCCACACCTTCCACGAAATCCAGATGTACTATCCGATGCGCTCGGTGCGCGATCGCAAGTTCAAACTCATCTGGAATATCGCGTATCAGTTACCCTTTCCATTTGCAGCGGACCTTTGGGAGTCCCCCTCGTGGCAAGATGTTTATTCGCAAGGTCCGGAGGCGCTATTTGGCCCTCGGTCGGTCGCTGAGTATATCCAGAGGCCTGAGTTCGAGCTTTACGACATGACAAAGGATCCATTTGAATCTTCTAATCTGGCTCAAGACCCGGCCTACGCAGATGTTTTGGAACGCTACAAGCAAAAGCTGAAGTCACATCAGAAAAGAACTTGGGATCCTTGGTTCTTGAAGTGGCAGTACGAGTAACCGGGATCAGGAATTCCAGATAACAAGCGCATTTTGCGGACTCGCAGTTCTGGCTTGCCCATCTGTTACCAGTTACTTTCTAGAAGGTGGGCGTTAGCTCGCCGCAAATCCGCCAGCCGTTATCCGTCATTGGATTTGGACCTCTGAATTCAGTTGTCAGACAAGCCCGGATTGGGTATACAGTGGCGAAATGTCTATCGTTAGGCATTGTGCTCACCAAATGCCGACAGAAATGAAACGTCTAATACTGCTTCCGTGCCTCTTCCTAATCGCAATTAGCGCCGTTGCTCAAGACAGGGTTGAACTAACCCTTCAGGCTCTTCCAGAGTACATGCGGGAAGGGGCGCAAGTTGTCGAACTGACTGAATCAGGAGAGCATGTGGTGTTGAAAGAAGGGAAAAGCGGCGTCACTTGTCGCGTCCCAATGGAGGGTAGTTTCTTTATCATTCGCTGCAACCCTATCTCCGATCAAGCACTATTTGATCGCTTGGACTCCATGGTTGTACGAGGCGGTATGGGTTGGTATGACGCCAGAGATAAGGTTTTTGAAGAGATTGACGCCGGCAAGTTGAATGCTCCCGTTTCGGGTTCTACTCATTTCTTCATCGCTGGGGAAACTCTTGAAACGGCTGCGATGGAGTCGCTGATCTTCCTTCCAGGAGTTATGGCCAGCGATATTGGTATGGGAGTAGAATCAGATGACGAAAGACCGTGGATGATGTGGGAAGGCACGCACCTTGCTCACGTCATGATTTACGGGGACTGGAAATAGCAGAATCAGGCCTTTTTCTTTCCTGATTCCAATGACGGATAACAAGCGCATTTTGCGGACTCGCAGTGGGTTCGTGCTGATCTGTTACCAGTTACTTTCTGGCAGGTGGGCGTCAGCTCGCCGCAAATCCGCCAGCCGTTATGCACTCGGTCAACAACGAGCTTTCCGTCACCTGTGAAGCTAGTCGTCTTTGTTGAGTAGAAATCACAACGCCAAAGTTGGATGGCCTATGTAATCCAGCATGTATAAATCGGAAGCAGAACTACTTGGCAATAGTGTTGCTATGTGCTAATCAATATCATATACAACCAACTCCGTTGCTGCCGAACGACTTGCATACAGCTTGTCATTAGTGGAATCGATTTCAAGAAAGGCCGAACGGTCATTTAGAGTGAATGTAGAAACATCTACACCATCAGAATCAAAAACACGAACCTCTAGGTTGTGATTCGCTGATTGTCCGTCTACTCCGCGCCCCATCAGTATATAGATGTGTCCAGTGTCATCAACTGTCATATCCGATATCAGTGGATATTTTGGAGGGGGATTGTCTCGTATTTCCTGAGATACGGTGCTAGGTATACCATCTTGTGGAAACGGCATTGCGCGCAACTCCTCGTTGTCCACCAGAAAACCCCTAATAAAGGCTCCATCCTTGGAGTAGAGTTCAACTGCGTTCACAAAATTGTAGGCAACGACAATCGCACCATCGGAGAACGTGTCAACCATGGCCGAAGACCAGAACACCCCGCTTTCACGTTCACGTCTTAAAGCCGTCAATTCAATGAGACTGTCTCCTTTAACAATTCCAATATGGCCCCCGCTTGCAGGAGTGCTGTAAACAACAATCAACTCGTCGTTAGCATTAGTCGTCATGTCGTGAATAGCTGCTCCGCCAAGGAAAGAGGAAGTGGAATTGTATTCTAAATCGTTATCGAATTTATGTATCGCAAAACCTTGTTTGTCCAAAACAAAGATGGTTCCTGTGTCGGATACCTCGACTTCCCAAGGGCCAAATATAAATTCACCGGGGCCTTCTCCGGTTCTTCCAAATGTGTCTAATATTTTACCTTGGTTATCTAGACGGTAAACTACCCCAGCTTTTTGGTCTGGGACATAAACGCGCCCATCACTATCAGTTGCAACGTCCAAAATGCGAGATATTGGGCTCTCCTGAAAATCGGTAGCCCAAGATTGTCGCAAGAGACCGCTTTTGTGTTCAATATTGTTATCTGACTTGGAACATCCTGAGACAAGTACCCAAACAGCTATCATAGTAGTTAGCTTGATAAGAGTACCATGCGGTTTTTCAATACACATAGTGAATGTGACCAAGAGTGGACAGTGATGCCCTGTTCGCTCCTGGTTCGGAATTGGATGGGAATGAACTAAAACACTCTAGCAAGCAGCTAAGCATGCATTCCAAGCAAAGAAGCATCCCCGAATACACCAGAAGGGATCTTCAGGATATTCCTGGTTGCAGACATAGTCGCACTCCCAAGCAGCTGCTTCACACGCCTCTTCACATGGAGGCACGGCGGCTTTGGCGTCTTGACTCTTGCTAAAGGACATTATAGCAAGAGACATCACTAAAATAATAGTCGAAATGGTAAAAACACGGATTGCCTGCTTCATTGTTACACTTGTATTAATGGGAAATGGTGTTATTGTAATGCAATGTCTTGGATTTACTCACAGGCTGACAAACAGGCATACCAAGAAAATACACAGCCATTAATACACTGCGTTACCATCGGATCGTAGGGCTCTGTGTATGTCCCTCCTCCGGTACACTCATAATCACATGACCAAGCACCGGTTTCGCAAGCCTCTTCACATGGAGGTACTGCGGCATCTGAGACCCCGGAATAAGTCACAATTCCTACAAGACAAACAATGACTGCAATGACCTTCTTCATAATGGGTGGGAGCTATTATTTGGTAGTTACGCATGTTTGCATTGTAGTTGGGCCGACTGAAACAGCAATAGGCAAATAGTACCAATTCGCAGACAGAACTATAGATTACAACCATTGTTTATGTTGTGTTACCGTAGAACACCGAGTGCATAACAAGCGCATTTTGCGGACTCGCAGTTCTGGCGTGCTCATCTGTTACCAGTTACTTTCTGGCAGGTGGGCATTAGCTCGCCGCAAATCCGCCAGCCGTTATGTTGCTCAGAATACGTTCTGATCAGGCAACGGAAAGGTCTTGCTCAACCTGTGATTTGCGCCGCCCAAACATTTGGATAAGCCAGAGGATGGGCCCCGAGGCAACAGCCAACGTCATCAGAATCCCAACAGCAACTGAGGACTCCGCTCCTCTTGAGATTGCCAGATTCAGGTTGTAGAGAATCCCAACCAAGGCTAGTTGAGCATAGGAGAGTCGAAAGAGCTCGTTGCGGTAACCGCGCCATGGTGAGAGCGGCATCAGGTTGAAGACGGCCGCAAGCGCAAACACGGTAAACATCGAACGGCCGAAGAAGGGAAACCACGTCCCCGGCATGATATACCAAAAAGTTGGGTCACCTGAGACGTGGCGTACTAGGTCTGGAAACCCAAGGATGCCCAAGCCGGCTACGCAGAGTGAGAACGCTCGAAGCACGCCGAATCCAATTCGGCCTACTGGATTCTGAATCCAATTCGATTCCCATCGAAAGCGGTTTACATACCTACCAAGCCAATTCTTGTCCCGCCATTCTCGCCTGAATTCGTCTCTCAGATCGGCCTCATGTCCAATGCGTCGCACCGCTTCCTCAAAAGCTTCCAATTGTGCATGACCATTCGAAATTTCTTCAGCATACGCGTCAAGAAGATGGGCCTCCAGCTCATCGATTGCTGAACGAGAGTAGTATTTGCCCAATTGAAAAGGCCGGCGCCAGTTGTTGAGGGCATTGTCTAGTTCAAACATGGCTTTGGCCCCCACAGTTTTCCAAGCAGATTTGAGGCAGCATTCCACTGGTCTCGCAGCAGATCCAGTTCTTGTTTGCCTTTCACGTTCAATCGATAATACTTCCGCTTTCGACCGTTCTCGGCAGTTTTCCATACCGCTTTGATCAGCTTCTGCCGTTCTAAACGGTGAAGCATGGGGTAGAGGGCTCCTTCGGCCCACTGGATCTCATCATCGGAAAGCTCCTGGACCTTCTTGATGATTTCGTACCCGTAGCTTTCCTGTTCGGCCAGGATCGCGAGGACAGCTGGCCTGACCGTTGCAGCTGTCAGTTCTTTGTTGAGCATCGTTATACCTATTGGTTATAGGTATAATACCTATGACTCATAGGTATGTCAACAGGCAGGCAAGCATTTTGTCTTTCGCAACATAACAAGCGCATTTTGCGGGCTCGCATTTCTGGCGTGCTGATCTGAGACCAGTTACTTTCTGGCAGGTGGGCGTTAGCTCGCCGCAAATCCGCCAGCCGTTATGCGCACCCAGTTTGACCATGGTATTCTTTGTAGTCCCTGACACGCCGGAATGGGTGGCGAGATCGGCCCAATCCCACTTCATCGATAGCGGGGAGCCATTGTTATTTCATTCGGATATCTATCAGTCACGGTTGACTGCAGAAGAGACCAATGGTTGGTTCTACCTGGAAGACCCTGCTGTCGATAATGAGCCTCCTCCCATGACATGGAGAAAATATTCCGAGCAGTACGTTGGAATGTCCATTGAGGAATACGCAGAGGAGTACGGTTTAGCCAAAGATGACTGGGACAAAGTGGCAAACTCGGAAACCGTGTTCGAATCGTGGGTAGAGATGTGCCCACGGTCGGAGACCGCGTCTGGAAGCGCCTACGTTATCCTCGATCAGTTCGATTTAGGACGTAAATATTTGAGATTAGACGATCTTGATCCAAGCGATATCCTTGGATACGTTGAGTTTATTGACGGTGAGCATCCGGGCTCGGATTATCTAGGTGTCAGGGTTTCATCTCCAGTTGCCTTATCAGCACTTCAATACAAATTGAACGAATTGGGATCGGGTATTAAGCTGGAGATTTCCTAGGAGGCGCATAACAAGCGCATTTTGCGGGCTCGCATTTCTGGCGTGCTGATTTGTGACCAGTTACTTTCTGGTAGGTGGGCGTCAGCTCGCTGCAAATCCGCCAGCCGTTATGTCAACTCACTTTGATTGCTGTTGACTGAGCAAAGCTGTGAGCATTTCCTCAATCGAGTAGAGCTGTTTCTGGAGCTTTGGTCTTTCATGCCACCCACTATTTCTTGCTCTAGTTTGAAACAGGACAGGATACTCCAATTCCCTGATCGTCAGACGAATCGCTTTTTTCCATACCCACTTCGGGTGTTCATAGTGTCGTTCGAGGACCATGTTTGATACGTAGCTCTCGAAGAAATTGAGCTGTTTGCTAATTTCGTTAGCATTTTTCGCGCTGGAAATAATCGGAGTAAACTTCAGTACCCAGTCTCTCGACAATGACCTGAACTGTCGATTTCTGACGATAGGGATCGCCATAGGAAACCGCGGTGCGGTCTTGGCTTTTTTTGGATGTTCATTGCCTGACAACCGGTCACTGGCATGTTCATCGCTACTACTTGCAATAGTAAAAGCTGGCTCAACCTTCATCATTTCCCTCAAATGTATCCTGGATATGAGTATAGTGAGTGGGCATTACAAGCGCATTTTGCTGGCTCGCGGTTCTGGCGTGCCGGTCTGAGACCAGTTGCTTTCTAGCAGGTGGGCGTCAGCTCGCCGCACAGGAGGACGCGAAGCGTCCGACTGATGGAGGGTGCGAAGCATCCGGAATCAACCCGCCAGCCGTTATGTGGAACCCTTGTCTGTGGTAGACGTGTTATGTATAACGATATGCGTTATACATGATTGTATCCTTCGCCAATAAGTCTTCCGAAGACATCTTCGACGGCAAGCGCGCGAAACAGGCCAGCAAGGTCTGTCCGGCTGAGCTCTGGAAGATTGCCACTCGCAAACTGGACCAGCTCAACCAGGCCGAGTATCCCGAGGATCACAGAGTCCCACCTGGCAATCGTCTTGAGAAGCTCAAGGGTGATCGAACCGGTCAGCACAGCATCAGAAACAACGACCAATACCGTGTATGCTTCACGTGGACCGATCAAGGTCCTGCTGAAGTTGAGGTCACAGACTATCACTGACATGACTCGTCTGCATTCCAACCGCCCTCCGACACATCCGGGAGAAATGCTTCTGGAGGAATTCCTTAACCCTCTTGGCATGACTCAGGTAGAGCTGGCTGAAAAGATTGAAGTCTCCTATCCGCGTGTGAATCAGATCGTGAAGGGGAAAAGGGGAGTCACTCCTGATACAGCTATTCGCCTTGCCGCTCTCTTTGGAACATCACCAGAGTTTTGGCTGAATGGTCAGCGCGACTGGGACCTTTGGCATGCCATGAGAGCACCCTCTGCGAAGGTGATTAAGCGCATTCGCCCGGTTTCTACTGACTGATTGGGTTCCACATAACAAGCGCATTTCGCCGGCTCGCAGCTTTGGCGTGCCGGTCTGGGACCAGTTGCTTTCTGGCAGGGGAGCGTCAACCCGCCGCAAGCGGGGACGCGAAGCATCCGACTGATGGAGGATGCGCAGCATCCGGAAGAAATCCGCCAGCCGTCATGCGGCGTCGACGGCCCTTGATGCACCTATGTTTGGAATGACTATTTTCTCTCAATTGGTTAGAGACAGGATTCCCCAAAGTTGTCATTCCATGAGTCATCTTAGACATATCGTTGCCTGCACGCTGCTCCTCGTCACTCTTGTTCCTGTCGCACGCGGGCAGGATCTCTGCAGTGTCGACAAGGGGAAGATGATCCCTCTCAAGGATCCCGTCTATCGGGCATACCAGTTTTCCGCTGCGTTGAAAGGCTCTGCCATCGCGGGAGACGAACCCTACGAGATTCACTTCGATACGGGGAGTTGGACAACAAGCATCCCAGGAGGTGCTCTGGACTTCTCTCAAGTCAAGGTGATCACTCAAGATGTAACCACAGACTGGGGCCGGCCTGCTGACCTTGTTGAAGGTCAACTGGCCCTCGAAAGCGTGGACGGAACGGTTTACTCGATTGACAATTTTCGATTCTACGCCCTCAAAGAATCCCTTGGTGGTGATTATTTGCCGGATGACCGCACAGCCATTTACGGAAATGGTGCGATAATGGGTGGTTTCCCGAGTCCGAATCCTTATCGAAGCCAACAGTCATTCCCTTTTCTTCTTGCGCAAAAGTATGCTGCTGATCGCATGGGACTGGGGATCGTTTCCACTTGTGAAAATCTGGATTTTGTTCGCCTTCATGCTGGATGGGGTCACCTCGACTCGTACCTGCAAATCGGTAAAACGCCTGAGATCACCGACCATCTCTTTTGGAGAAGTGATATTCCCAAGTGGATAAACCAGTCAGGATTCTATCCTGAGGCTGTACCCGGCTTTCAAGTCGCCGTTGACTTCTCGGACACCAGCGAGCGCATTGTCACGGCTGACAATTTGATAGCGACTGTTGACACAGGAGCACCGGACCTGACGCTGAGGCTTGATTCGTCAGACCCCCAGTACTCTGCCAATCTTGCGCATCACTTCGTCAATGATGGCCCTTGGACGCGTTGGAACAACAGCCGATATATGGCGGCTGCGACGACACTGATAGATGGGACGGTGACGGTCTATTTCACAGACGACAACGGCTTTCAGCAGTCATACAGTTTTGAAGTAGGCTCCGACCCCAATCCGCCCCTCATCTCGCCTGCCTCCTTGTTCGCTGGCCGCTGGACTGGGGAAGTCCCTTGGACCTACAGTTTGCCTTCATTTCCGCGCAATCGCATCAACCTCGGGAACAGCATCTATTTCTTCTGGCCGGTGTACTTCTGGGATATTGAGAACGAGCGGGTGGGAATTGGTACCCGTGCGTCCTCCGCGACCAATGTTGAGTCAAGTTTGCCGATTCAACTGGGGGAGACTGGCAGCTATCCGAACCCATTCAGTAAGACGGCAACAATCCAATTTGAGTTGGCTGAGCCATCAATCGTTCACTTGGCGGTCTATGATATCCTCGGAAGGGAGGTAGCGGTCCTTGCATCTGATTACTTTTCGGCCGGGCTTTCTGAAATCGACTGGGATGCGAGCACTTTTCCCAATGGAATCTACATGTACCGGTTGACCGCAGGTGAGCAATCTGCCACCGGTCGAATGATGTTGGCCCGGTAGATTCCTTCAGAACGAAGGCCGGGAAACAGGATCCGTTCCGTTGCTACTTCCTTTCCGCAAAGAAGAGCGCGTTGGGCGTCAGCTTGCCGCACGCAAGGACGCAAAGCGTCCGACTGAAGGAGGGGACTTAGTCCCAGGAATACATTCTCCAGCCGATATGTGTCAGGAGCAACCATTGGTGGGTAACCGAGTCCCTCGGATGAGCATTTGATCTACTTGAAAGTCACGTCCGGTATTGAAAGGCCTTGAAGTGTTCATTTCATGCATGGCGGCTTTCGTCGCTTCAGCCCAAACCCAATACCTGATGTCAGCGACACAGATGTCATTGCGGCTCGTGCTGCTTGCCACGCTCATTTTACTGGTCCCTTTGCAGGTGTTTGCTCAAGGTGACAACGTCGACAGGCAAGACCTCATGGGACTTCTTGAAACCGTATTTGAATTGGAGCAATTGCCGATTCGCATGCGTGACTCACTTATGGCGATCCACGGGGTTGATCACGAGCAGGTAAAAACCTACCAGCGTCTTTATGAGGAGAATCATGCAGAGAACGAGAAAACCATTCGTACGCTGCTCGACTCGCAAGGATGGCCCAACCGTTCAGAAGTTGGAGAAAGGGGGCACTGGATCATTGCAAACGTACTTCAGCATTCATCCAATGAGGTACGCATCATGTACTTGCCGATGATGCGTGAAGAAGTAGAAGAGGGGAACCTGAATCCTCGATTCCTGGCTCGGGCTGAAGACAGGATCGCAACGGAACGGGGAGACCTTCAGGTGTACGGAGGGCAGATGAAGTAC
>Ga0209273_10001284_pt1 | contig 23476 bp, 15 predicted proteins | sample tdAd471_FD_187126 | JGI IMG/M metagenome (GOLD analysis project Ga0209273, IMG submission 187126) | Marine sediment microbial communities from the Atlantic coast under amendment with organic carbon and nitrate - tdAd47.1 (SPAdes)... | ecosystem: Environmental > Aquatic > Marine > Coastal >...
AACCCCCGTGATGTTGCGAATACGAGTTCCTCCATCCTCAATTCCATCCCGCTCGACCTGTTCTTCTCGGCCATGGCAACCCGTCTGGACGGGCTGGAGGCCGGGGATCGCGAGCTGCGGTTCGTCTTCGATTTTTCCGATGTGGGCGAGAGCTATGTTGTCGAGGTGTCCAATGGCGTGATGCGCCACCGGGCCGGGACCGCCAGCGAGGGTGTCGATGCGCGGGTGACGCTGACGCGCGCCTTCTGGCTGCGTCTGCTGCAGCAGGAGGCAGGGCTGGTCGACATGATCGCCTCTGACGAGTTCGCCGTTGACGGCAACCGTCGGGCATTGCTGGGTTTCTTTGCCCTGCTCGAACAACCCGAGCCGGGCTTTCCGATTGTCACGCCCTGACAAAGGGTAGACTTTGCGCGGAGTGGTGATTCCCGTCTACGCTGCCGCGAACTGTCATTGGGGGTATTCATGATCCGAGCTCTTATCGCTGCCGCCCTGTGTGCGAGCGCAACCCTGTCCGCACCGGTGCTCAGCCAGTCCACACCGCTGGACGCGCGCTACGACACGGCTATTCCGGACATGGAGGCGTTTGGCGGCTACACGTTTGGCGAAGAGCTCACGACGCCGGAAGCGGCGATCGACTATCTCCGCGTGCTCGAAGCCGCAGCGCCGGACCGAATGCAGGTCTTTGACTATGCAACGAGCTGGGAAGGCCGGACCCTTGCCTATGCCGTCATCGGTCGCCCGGAGACGATGGCGCGTCTCGATGATATCCGTGCCGACATGCGCCGTCTGGCCTATCCGGGCAATCTGTCTGCGGCCGAGATCGATGCCCTGGTCGGCGAACTCCCGGCCATCGTCTGGCTCTCCTACGGCGTCCATGGTGACGAGATTTCCTCCACCGATGCCGGTTTGCGCACCGCCTACCATCTGCTTGCCGCCCGAGATGACGCGACGGTGGAGCGCATTCTGGACAATACGCTGGTGGTGATTGACCCGACGCAGAACCCGGACGGTCGCGCCCGTTTCATTCACAGCTTCACCCAGGCCCGCGGCCTTGTCATCGACGAGAACCGCGCCTCCGCCGAGCATGATCAGCCCTGGCCGGGTGGTCGCTACAACCACTATCTCTTCGACATGAACCGCGACTGGTTTGCGATGAGCCAGCCGGAGACCGTCGGGCGTGTTCGGGAAATGCTGCGCTGGTTCCCGCAGGTCGTGGTCGATGCCCACGAAATGGGCGGCGACAATACCTATTTCTTCGCGCCCTCGGCTGAACCCTTCAACCCGAACATCCTCGACAGCCAGCGTGAGGCGCAGACGATAATCGGCCTCAATAATGCGCGCTATTTCGACGCGCTGGGCTATGACTATTTCACGCGCGAGGTCTTCGACGCCTTCTATCCGGGCTATGGCGATATGTGGCCGACCCTGCAGGGCGCCGTCGCCATGACGTACGAGCAGGCCTCGCCGCGAGGTCTGTCCTGGCGTCGCCGCGATGGGGATCTCCTGACCTATGCGGATGCGGTCGAGCATCATTTCGTCTCGTCCGTGTCGACCGCCGAGGCCGTCGCGCAGAACCGCGAAACCTTCCTTCGAAGCTTCGTCGCCGTGCGCCAGGGGACGTTGCCGGCCGGGGCGAATGAAGCGGTGCTGCTGGACCGCGGGGGCAATCGCTGGAACTCGGAACGCCTGGCGCGTTCGCTCGCCCGGCAGGGTATCGCCGTCGAGCAGCTCGAGGGCACGGTGTCGGCCTGCGGAGCCAGCTTCGAGCAAGGCGCTTTCCTTGTCCGCTTCAATCAGCCGGCCGGCAGGCTGGCACGCACGCTGCTGGAGCCGACAACGGACCTGCCGGAGGCTTTCATCTCAGAACAGGAAAGCCGACGCGATCGCGGTCTGAACCCGGAGCTGTATGACGTCACCGCCTGGGCGCTGCCCCTGATGCACAATGTCGATGCGGCGACCTGCCGCCGGGCGCCGTCCCTGCGGGGCGAGATCGTTTCAGCGAATGCGCCCCTGCCGCAGGCGGCCGATGTCGACGCTGCGCGCTTTGGCTATGCCGTGCCGTGGACAGATGCGGGTCAGGCGGCGCTGGTGGCTGAACTCCTGCGTCATGACATTCCGATGCGCACGACGGACGCGGAATTCACCATCGGGTCCCGGGTCTTCCCGGCCGGATCGGTTGTGATCCCGCGCCATGGCGCGCCTGCAGACCTCGATTTCACCCTGACGCGACTGGCGCGCGAACTGGGTGCCGACGTCTTCGGCATGGAAACCAGCTGGGTTGATGACGGCCCGAATCCGGGCTCCGCCAATTTCCACGCCATGGTGGCTCCGCGCATCGCCATGGCCTGGGCGGACGGTACAAGCCCGACCTCTGCCGGCGCCACGCGCTACGTGCTGGAACAGCGCTACGGCATGCCGGTCACGGTGATCCGGACGAGCGCGCTGGCGTCTGCCGACCTGTCGCTGTTCGACGTGGTGATCCTGCCGGAGCAGGGCTATCCGAACTACACCTCCCTGCTCGGCGAGCGGGGCGGGGAAGTGCTGACCCGTTTCGTCCGCGAAGGCGGGACGCTGGTCGGGCTGGGTGATGCCACACGCTGGCTGTCTGAGCCGGACCGGGGCTTCCTGCCACTGCAGCGTGAACGCGCGGCCGGATCGCCTCGGGATGCCAACCCGGACACCCCCGTTGTTGACGGGGTCGTGCTCTCGGATGATGCGGAACGCGAGGCCCGCGAGCAGGAAACCGGCGCCATGCCGGAAAGCTCGCCAGGCGCGCTGGTCCAGGTCATTGCCAATCCGGACGCCTGGATGGGTTATGGCTATGAGGATGGTGCGTCCGCGCTGGTGACCGGCCCGGACATCTACGCGCCGGTGCCGCGCGATGAAGCCGTCACTGCGGTCCGTTTCGCCCCGGCCGAGGATCTCCTGACCGGTGGCTATCTGTGGGCGGAATACGCCGAACAGCTGGCCCAGAAACCCTTCGTCGTCTCCCGGCGGATCGGCCGAGGCCATGTCGTCACCTTCACCCAATCCCCGACCACGCGGGCCTATCTGGAAGGTCTCGACCTCATGCTGCTGAACGCCGTCCTCCTCGGCCCGGCCCACTCGCGGGTGATGCGGTAGGAGACAGCGAGACCGCCTCCGGGCCGAGCCTGATGCGCATCAGGGCCAGTTCCAGCCGATCAGATTGATGCTCATGAAGAGTGGCAAGGTGGCGAGCTAGGCCAGCGTGATCATCGTGTAGTGCACGCGCATCAGCCCGCCCAGCCAGCATTCACCCCATGCCTGGTCTTTCCAGGCCAGGATGGTAGCTGGCACCAGGATGAGGCTGGCCAGGGCGATCAGATTGACTGCGACGTTCAGGCTGCCGAAGCGCCAAGGGTGCAGGTAGGAACGACCGATCCCGAAGAAGAGGTTTTCCTCCGGCGCATGGCCGACCAGCACTGCCAGACCGCCGGCCAGCAAGGTCGCCAGCATGGCAGGCGGGAGCCATTTGAGCCGGGCGACCACGGTTTTTCCTGACGCGCCATAGCGGTAAAACACGCAAAGCAGGCTGCTCAGGGCTACCAGTACACCGATGACAAACAGAGCCGCCCATTGGCCCGGATATCCTCCGGAGACGCGTGGCGCGGCGTCCAGACCGGGGAAGATATAGAGCGTGCTGGCCAGCGAGCCGTCATCCAGATCGAAGGCGACCTTGCGCACTCCCGTCTCGTCATCATCACGCTGGAAGGTGTGATTGCCGACGGGACGATAAGGTCCGCGCCCGTCCAACATCAGCCCGTCTTCCGTTGCTTCGATTCGAGCGACCGGATTCATGAGAAGTCCCAGAAAGGCTTCCCAGGTTGTGTGGGATCGCCGGATACCCTGGAAGAGGCCTTCATAGGGGCGCAAATCTTCAACCGGCTGGATCTCCGGCCGGGAAGGGCCGAAGCGGTCGAGCAGGAAACTGCCCAGCGCTTCCTGAGCACCCAGCCAGGGGCCGACTTCAAGCGTTTCAACAGGCTGCATGCGATCGCTACCGAACAGGGCTTCGCTCAGGGGCGGGGCGATTGGGCCGCCCGCTGTGACGAGAAACAATCCGGCGTTCCGTTCGGGGAACAACGCCATGAAGCTGTCAAAACCCGGTCCATTCCCCGCGTGATAGATGATCGCCTCGTTCTCATAATCCAGACGGCCAAAAACCATCCCGATTCCAGTCATGGCGGGGTGGTTGCGTGCCAGCTCTGTGTGCAGCCGGGTGCGAAGGTCCGGACCGAGCACGTCCTGCCCGTCCAGTTCGCCGAGCTGGGCGAGCATGAACCGTCCAAAGTCCATCGGCGAAACAACCGCGACGCCAGCGGGAGCGAAGAAGGGAAAGGTAATCACGCGCGGCTTCAGTGCCGGTTCACCGCCTGGATAGAAGGCGTAGGCCTGCACCATGTTGTCCGGAGCGACGGGATCATACGGAATTTCCGAGTGGTTCATGGCGAGGGGGTCGAAAATCCGGTTCGCAACATAGTCGCGATAACTCTCGCCGGTCACATCCTCAATAATGGCGCCAAGGATGGCGATTCCGAAGCTGGAATAGACGACATGTTCGCCAGCCTCAGAGACGACCTCCGGCATGAAGCCTTCAATGAAGGCGCCGCTTTGCGGTGCGTCGACCGGCGTCTCATTGATGATGCCGAAGAACCAGTCCTCGAAACCGCCTTGATGGGTCAGCAGATCGCGTACCGTGATGGGTCGGTTCGGGGCGTCGGGGAGTTGGAACCGGGTCAGATAGAGATTGGCCGGGTCGTCAATGGACGCGATCTGGCCGGATTCGAGCAATTGCCCGATCGCCGTGGCGGTGAGCACCTTGCCGATCGAACCGAGGTGGAAGCCGGAAGTCTCCAGATCCAGGGGTTCGTCTGCGACGACGTCGTGGGCGCCGTAGCCGCGCGCGAAGGCAATCTCGCCGTCCTGAACGAAGACGACGCTCGCCGCGGAGAAACGACGTGCCTCCCAGGCTGTTTCGAAGAATCCGTTCGCCCAGGTCTCGACGTCGGAGACCTCAAGCGGGTCGTTGGATTGGGTATGACCGCTTGCGGTCGGGATCAAAGCCGCACACGCGGCGAACAACGCGATCGCACCAGACCGCAAAATACGCAATTCCATTCATCGCCTCATCGACCGTTTCCGGGCCTCGCATGGTCCGGATTTCTTGTCGGGAGCAGTCTGGCGCGCTTTCAAGATTGCGTCGTCCTTCTGCGCGCAAGAGGACGCAATTCGAAAATCAGCAATAAAGTCATTGCTCTAAGATTTCCTGAAATCTGGCATCGCAGGAATCAGGACGCCCGTTGGCGTCGCCATTCGGTCGGCGTGGTCGACAGGGCACGCTTGAAAGCGGCGTTGAAAGCAGACTTTGAATTGAAGCCGCAGGCTAGGGCGATATCGAGAACCGCGGTCTTCGGGTCTTCGCGTAACCGGGTCTTCGCCTCCTCGATCCGCCAGGTGTTCACATAGGTGTAGAAGTTCTGGCCGGCGCCCTGATTGAGCGCTTCGGACAGGTCGCGCGGTCGACACCGCATAGCGTCCGCCAGTGCAGCGAGGCTCAGATCAGCGTCCAGGTAAGGCTTCTGCTTTTGCATGACGCGATCGATTTCCGTGCGGGAAATCGCGATGTCGGGCTTCTGATCCCGCGGCGCGGCAACTGCCGGAGCCGCCACCGCCGGGGCGCTTGCCGGTGCACCGTGCCGCAGGGCGGAAAGGGCGAGTGTGTTCATCAGGAAGAACTGACCCAAATTCAGCCCCAGTCGCCAGTCCAGTGTTCCAAGGAAGGTCCAGGCCGGATGGGTAACAATCAGGCTGGCCATCAGGACAAGCGCCAGGAGGACTCCGGGAAACACGCGGCCTTCCGGATTGGAGAACCATTTGAAGACGCCCGCATGATGCGTGTTGAGCTTGTAGATCGTGGCTAGCAGGAAGCCCAGGTTGGAGAGGTTGATCAGCGCCGGGATGACATAGCGATTGGCGGTGGTTTCGATGGTGCCGTCCCGGAAGAGCGCGATTTTCTGATCAAGGGGCAGGATGTGGTAGGAGCTGATGACGTAGATCAGCAGGGCCGCGAAGGGCAGCGCCATCAGCAGGCTCGCGGGTCTGAGACGGTGGTCCGGGGCGATGCGGGCTTGGATGTGCAGATAGATCAACGGGGCCATCAGTATCCCCGCCGTATTGCCGATCATCGCCCACTGCGGATAGGTCTCCGGCAAACCTGCCAGGCGGAAAAGCTGGTCCGCCTTGTCGAGAACAAGCACGATCATCACCCCGGCCAGCAGACGGCGGGAGAGCGTTTGCCTTTGCGGATCTGCGAGGAGCACGCCCGCGAACACCGCCGCTTGCAGGAGGGTCGCGCCGCTTATGATGGTGATGAGGTCAATCACGGGTCTTCCGGTCAGCACAGGCAGGCATGGGCAGGTCTCGGCACATCGCCGCGGAGAATCACGCGGTCCATCATCAAGTATCCTTGTTGAGGCCGGTCGGGTCCATGACCTCCCGGACCGGGGCCTAGCCCTCCAGCTCCTCGCGCAGGGCTTCCAGTTCAAGCCAGCGGTCTTCTTTCTCGGCGCGGGCTTCCAGGGCGTTGGCGAGTTGCTGGGAGACGGCGGCGAATTTGGCGGAATCGTTGAACAGCGCCGGGTCAGCCATCTCGGCTTCCAGGGCGGTGATCTGATCGCTCAGCGCGTCGATTTCGCCCGGCAGGAGTTTGAGTGCGTAACGGTCCTTGTTGGCCATGCGTTTGCGGTCCGGCTTGGGATCGCCGGCGGCCGGGTTTGTGCTCGCGGTTTTCGCGGCGGCGGGCTGGACCTCCGGCTTGGTCACGCCATAGCCGCGCAGGGCGACCATGTCGGAATAGCCGCCGGCATATTCGATCCAGCGCCCGTCACCATCGGCGACCACGACGGACGTGCAGGTCCGGTCCAGGAAGTCGCGATCGTGGGAAACCAGGAAGACCGTGCCGTCATAATTGGCGATCAGGTCCTGCAGGAGGTCGAGCGTCTCCAGGTCGAGGTCATTGGTCGGCTCGTCGAGGATGAGCAGGTTGGACGGCAGGGCCAGCGCGCGGGCCAGCATGAGGCGTGCCTTCTCGCCCCCTGACAGGACCTCGACCGGGGTGTTGGCCTGCTCCGGAGCGAAGAGGAAGTCCTTCATGTAGGCGATGACGTGTTTGCGGGTGTCGTTGACCTCGACGAAATTACCACCGCCCTGGGTCAGCGCCTCCGAGACGGTCCAGTCCGGTTTCAGCACGGCGCGCTTCTGGTCGAGGCTGGCGATTTCCAGTTTGGTACCGAGGCGGACGCTGCCACTGTCCGGCTCGAGCTCGCCGATCAGCATGTTGAGCAGGGTGGTCTTGCCCGCGCCATTCGGACCGATCAGGCCGATGCGGGCGCCGCGGGCGATCTTGGTGGAAAAGTCGCGGACAATGACGCGGTCGCCATACTGCTTGGTCAGGCCTTTTGCGTCGCAGACCAGCTTGCCGGATTCCTGGGCCTGGCTGACCTCCATTTTCACCTGGCCCTGGGGACCACGATGATCCGCGCGCTGCCTGCGCAGGTCATGGAGGTCGGCGAGGCGGCGGACATTGCGTTTGCGCCGGGCGGACACGCCATAGCGCAGCCAGTGCTCCTCGCGGACGATCTTGCGGTCCAGCTTGTGCAGTTCGAGTTGTTCCGCCTCCAGCACCTCGTCGCGCCAGGCCTCGAAGGCGGCGAACCCCTTGTTGAGCAGGCGCGTGCGACCGCGATCGAGCCAAAGGGTGGAGCGTGAGAGATCACTCAGGAAGCGGCGGTCGTGGGAGATCAGGACGAGGGCGGAACGGATTGATTTGAGCTCTTCCTCCAGCCATTCAATGGCGGGCAGGTCGAGGTGGTTGGTCGGTTCGTCGAGCAGGAGGATATCCGGATCGGGTGCCAGCGTCCGCGCCAGCGCCGCACGACGGGCCTCCCCACCGGACAGCCGCGCCGGGTCTTCCTCGCCGGTCAGGCCGAGATGCTCCAGCAGATAGCTCGCGCGATAATCCTCATCCCCCGGGGCCAGCCCGTCGAGCACGTAATCCATCACCGTCTTGAAGTTGGAGAGGTCGGGCTCCTGTTCGAGATAGCGGATCGTGGCGCCGGGATGGACGAAGATCTCGCCCTCATCGGCCTCCATCAGACCCGCTGCGACTTTCATCAGGGTCGACTTGCCCGACCCGTTCCGCCCGACCAGGCAGAGGCGCTCGCCTTCCTCGATCGACAGGTCAGCCCCGTCGAGCAGCGGCGTCACGCCGAAGGTGAGGTGGATATCCTGCAGGGTGAGAAGCGGTGGAGCCATGGTCCATCGCCTTAGCGCGTTGCGGGTGTGGCGTCACGTCCCCGGATCACAGACCGGTCAGGCCGCCAGCATCTCGACTTCGCCCTTGCGGCGCATCATCTGCAGGCTTTTGACGAAGCCTTCGAAAAGGTCGAGAGCCTCGCGGACGGCGATACGGTCCTCGCTGCGCTCGCGCCAGTGGGTCCAGTAGGAGGTGACGTGCTGTACCGCGGCCAGGTCCTCGCCCAGCTGCATGAAAAGGTCCGGTGCGGCGAGCAGGAAATCGCTCAGCAGTGTCGGGGATTCTCCCGATGCGAAACCGTCGAGGGCCGTGCGGTAGGCCGCGATGGACTGGCGCAGGCTGCCCCAGCGCCGGGCGGTTTCCGCAAGGATGAAGCGCCGCATACCATTCATCATCTCACGCTCGTCCAGCGTCGAGCCGTCGACCACGAGATCGTTGATCTGGATGGCGAAAGTCTTCAGCGAGGCAACGGTCTTTTCCATTTGCCAGGTGTAGTAAAGCAGCCCTTTCCAGCCAAACAGGCCATCCTTGAACTCTTCGGAGGTCAGGTTCATGGCCTGGCGGAACAGGTCCATGCGCTCGTCCTGGTCACCCATCAGGATGGCGCGGGCAAATTTGCGGGAGCGCTCGTCATCGCGACCGCCAAGCTCGATGCCGACAGCGCGGCCCACGACCTCGGAAATCTCGCGCGCAAAATGGCGCTCCATGGTTTCGACATCGCTCTCGGTGAGGTCGAAATAGAGCGGCGAAATCGGGTCTTCCTGGAAGCGGGACCAGCTCGAGAGCAGAAAGGGATCGAAGCTCGGCAGCTGCGCGAGATCGCGCAGACGGGACATGTCGTCGGAATAGGGATCGTCCGGGCAGTCGGTCTCAAGAAACTGTCGGAAACGTGCTTCGAAACCGCGTTCCTGCAGACAGAAGCTATGCCCGCCCCGCGACAGGTCCGAGACCGTCAGCGGCAGGATGACCTTTGTGACGATCGGTTTGTCCGTAAGCATGTAGGGACGCTCGTGCGGCCGGACGGTGTGCTTGATGATGAAACCGCAATTCAGACGCTTGTTGCGGAAGAGGGGCGCATCGTTCCAGCTCGCGCGGCTGCCATGACGACGCCGCACGGAGAACAGGTCCAGGATGCGATTGCTCGCTGCGCCCTGGATGATGCGTTTGAGATTGGCGTGCCCCACTTTATCGCGGTCCCTTGTTCTTGTTCTTGGACACTGGCGCAGATCGTTACAATTTTCATCAATTGCCTGATCGCATGGTTAGCGGCGGGTAAATCAGGCCGCCGGCGGAATGAAGACCTCCGGTTGGGGCATGATGGAATCCGTGCGGTGCCGGTATTCACCCTCATGCGCGGCGTCGTGGATCGAGCGCCTGGAGACGCTGGTCAGGAAACTGGTGAAGAGCGGCATGGCTTCGCGGGCGTGCAGATAGCCTTTCGGATTGGTCTTCATCCAGAAGCGCCAATAGCCGGGAATATGGTTCACGATCGAAATATCATTGCCGATGTCGAAGAAGAGATCCGGCGCTCTGAGCAGGAATTCCTGGAAGCCCCGGGCGCTCTCGCCCTTGCAGAAGGCGGAGAAGACCGTCTCGTACTCGCCCATGATCCGGGTCAGTGATTTCCATCGGCGACGCGTCTCTTCGATGATCAGGCGGCGCATGCGCTCCAGTTCCGCCCGCTCGACCGCGCTGGTGCCAATGACCGACACGTCGCGGATATCATTGAGGAAGCCCTTCAGCCCGTTGAGCATCTCCGACATGCACCAGCGATAGTAGAGCACACCCTTCCAGCCAAAAATGCCGCGCTGGAATTCGGTGGAGGTCATGTCGAGGGAAAGCCGCAGCGCGTCCATCCGGTGACTGTCCTCCGAGGACAGGAGCTGGCGGGCAAACTCGAGGGCGCGTTCGTCATTGCGCCGGTTCTGCTTGGTTTTGAAGGCCAGGGAGACCACGGCGAGAATCTGTTCTGCGACGGAGTCGACCATGCTCCGGGCCTCGTCCTCGGAGATGTCGAAGTAGAGATCCGCAATCGGGCGCGCAGCCCGGCGGAATCGTTCCTTCAGCAGGAAGGGGTCAAAGGAGGGCAGGGCAGCCAGCTCACGCAGACGCATGAGATCAAGATCGGTCAGGTGAGGATCGTCGGGGTGGGGGAATTGAGCGCGGATCTTGTCGGTAAACCCGAGCTCTTCGACGAAGACGGCGTGCCCGCCCAGTGAGAGATCATCCGAGGCCAGCGGGATGAGAATCTTGGTCACGACCGGCTGACTGGTCATCACATAGGGGCGTTCATGGGCGCGGACCGTATGCTTGATGATGAAACAGCGATTGAGGCGTGAGTGATTGAAGAAGGGAAAGGCCGCGTGCGCATCCTGTCCCTGATGCTTCTCGTGAATGGAATGGAGGTCGAGGACGCGCGTCGTGGCTCCGCCCTTAGTCAGGCAGCGCAAATCCGATCGAATAACTTGCCGCAGCTGGGTCATGTCGCCTCCGTGAACCCGCAGGTTTGCAGAGGCGGCTTAAGGACTCGTCCGGCTTCAGCGCCAAATTTAATTCAGATTTGAGCCGGGCTGTTGACCCTAATCCTCGTAGCTGGCGCGCTTGAGCAAGCTGAAGAGGAAGCCTGCGGCGGCGCCTCCCAGGGAAAGCGTAAGCAGACCAGACCAGTCGCGGCCCGAGGCGACCGGCGTGATCGTCGAGTCGAGCATCTGGCTATAGTAAATCGTGATCGCATTGATCATGGCAAAAACCGCAACCCCGCCGGCCAGGGTGAAGCCGATCCGTCGCCATCCGGCCCCCAGGATCCGCGCCAGAAAGCCCGCAACCGGGAAGGCGATCAGGAAGCCGATCAGCAAGAGCGCACCGAGCGTGGGCCCAAAACCGATCAGATCGGTCAGGATGGCATCGGTGCGCACATCGGTGGGGATCTCGGCCCCCGCGCCTGTCAGGCTGGTCAGGCCGACATGGGTGTTGGCGACGCTCACCAGAAGCGTGCCGATAATCCAGGCAAACAGGAAGGCCAGAATGGTGCGGTACATGATGTCTCTCCCCCGAGAGCGTTAACGAGCCAGAAGCCGCGCAGTCAGTCAATGCGGGAGTTCGCGTGCGGACCTAACCGAACGTTAAGCGGGCCCGGTTATGTATCAAGGCAGGGGAAAACAAGACTGTTCGAAGATGGCGGACCAGGAAAATTACGGCGACGCATTGCGCGCAAGAGCAGCTCACAAGTCGCGAGCCTATTCAGGGCCGATCGTGGCACTGCTGGCTGCCTGTGTTGTCGGCTACATGAGCTGGATTGGCTATTTGGGACAGGTCGAGCTCGCGCTCAATGCGATCCTTCTGACCAGCCTCGCAGCCAGTCCCATTGCGGCCCGTTTCCCTCGTATCGGCAATTGGCATGCGGCTTGGGTGATCGGCGTCGCCTTGACCTTGTTTGTGTACTCCGCGTTGGCTGGAATCGGCATCATGAACTCTGGGCTGCCGGTGCTCATCATGATTCAGGCCGCAGCGGGTGTCTATCTCGGCAGGGCTGGGCTGAGGGTGGTTACGCTTGTTCTCGCTCTATTTGTTGTTGCACTGGTGTACAAGGCGATCAGCATGCCCTCGTCGGTCGAGCAGGCGATGCCCGCTGGCCAACTCTACGGGCGTGCTTTCCAGTTCTCGTTGGCCTTCCTCGCTGTGCACTGGATACTTGCACGAAATCTGCTCGAACAGACCGGTCTTCTTGAGATGCTTCGGCGGTCGAACGAGCATAAGTCTGAGTTCCTGGCCAATATGAGCCACGAGATCCGTACGCCCTTGAACGGCATTCTGGGCATGGCGCAGGCCATGCGCGACCGCCAGCTAGACTCGGAGGCGGCCGAGATGGTGGACACGATTGTTGACAGTGGCGAGACTCTGAACACGATCCTTAACGATATTCTTGATCTCTCCAAGATCGAGGCTGGCAAGCTGTCTCTCGACCCCGTGGACGCGAGTCTTCGCGAGACCCTGGCACGGATGGTTGCGCTGTGGCGTCCCCTAATGGATGAGAAGCACCTCGACTTCGTTTGCGAAATCGATCCGGCCATTCCGACGCGCCTCAGATTTGATCCGGTCCGCGTGCGCCAGTGCGTTGCAAATCTACTTTCGAACGCGGTGAAGTTCACACCGACCGGTCGGATCACCTTGTCCGCACGCTATGAGGTCCGGGCGGAGGGGTGTGCCGTTATACGGATCACTGTTGAGGATACGGGCGTGGGTATGTCGGACGACGTGCTCGATCGCCTCTTTCAGCCTTTTGAACAAGGCGAGTCGGACCGGGCGCGTCGCTTCGGGGGAACCGGTCTCGGGTTGAGCATCAGTCGGTCATTGGCGACAATGATGGGAGGCGACTTGAGCGCTCAAAGTGAAGCGGGCCAGGGTTCAGTCTTCACGCTGAGTTTTGAGGTCGGGGTCGATGTGCCTGCAAGTTCGGCAGTTTCGGCCGTCACCGCGGAAGCGCCTCGAGGCTCCTCGCTTGCAGGTCGGCGGATTTTGTTGGTCGATGATGTCGCGACGAATCGTTTGGTTGGGCGCAGCTTGCTGGCGGCCGAGGGGGTGACCGTGACGGAGGCAACCAACGGGGCAGAAGCGATTGCGTGTGTTGAGTCGGCGGCATTTGACGCCATCCTGATGGATATTCACATGCCGGTTATGGACGGGGTCGAGGCTACATCGCGATTGCGTGCTGCCGGCTGTCGCCTGCCGATTATTGCCATGACGGCCGATGTCCTGGCGCTCGGCGACGACGCGCTGAGCTCTATGAAGATGGATGCACTGGTCGCGAAGCCCGTTGACCGTACGGCCTTGAGTGAAACCCTTGGAGCAATGTTGGGAAAGTCATTCGGGCACGCATGATTGACGTGGATCTGATCCATCATCGGACATTGTCCGGACGGGTTTAACAGGAGCGCACTATGTCAGTGGGGTTATTTGCTTCGTTGCTGATCTTGGCTCAGCCGCTGGTGGGAGAGGCCGTCGAGACCGAGATTCTGGTCTCCGGGCTCGACCACCCCTGGGCGGTGGCGGAACTGCCGGACGGCGATCTTCTGGTGACGGAAAAGCCGGGCGGCCTGCGCTGGATCCATGAGGGCGCGCTGATCGCCGCCCCGGTCAGCGGTACGCCGGACGTCCTCTATTCCGGTCAGGGCGGCTTGCTCGATCTCGTGCTTCACCCCGACTACGCCGAAAATGGCTGGCTTTATCTGACCTGGACCGAGGGGACGCGGCGCGACAACACGCTCAAACTGGGGCGCGCAAGGTTCGAGGCGGGCGCGCTGACGGATTTCGAGACGATCTTTGTCGTTGAACCCAACCGCAGCTCCAATGTCCATTACGGGGCGCGGATGACCTTCCTGCCGGACAACAGTCTTCTTCTGGCCATTGGCGAAGGGTTCGATTTCCGCGAGGAGGCCCAGCGGCCGGACAACTATCTCGGTACGATCATCCGGCTGGCTGATGACGGCACGCCCTTTCCCCCGGAGGTCGAGGACGGGGCCCCCGGCGTCTATTCCTATGGCCACCGAAACCCGCAGGCGCTGCTGGTGGATCCCGAGACCGGTGTGGTCTGGCAGAACGAGCACGGCCCGCGCGGCGGTGACGAAATCAACCGCATTGAGCCCGGCGCCAATTATGGCTGGCCGATTGTGTCGCTGGGCATCGACTATACCGGCGCGCTCGTCACGCCCTTCGACCACTATGGCGAAATGACCGATCCGGTCCTGGCCTGGGTGCCGTCGATTGCCCCGTCATCCATGGAGATCTATCGCGGTGAGATGTTCGCTGACTGGCAGGGCGATCTGCTGGTTACGGCTCTGATCCGTGGCGATGCGCCCAGCCTTGGCGGCCATCTGCGCCGGGTCGAGATGGTCGATGGCGAACCGGTCGCCCAATACGTCTATCTGGGCGATATTGACGCGCGCCTGCGCGATGTGTTCGTCGCTTCGGATGGCAGTCTTCTGGTGCTGACCGACGAGGATGATGGCCAGCTGATCCGCGTCACACCGCGCTAACCGAACTCAGCAGAACCGCCCAGCGGTTTGTGGCGCAGGAGCCGGCTGTCGAGCACGGCGGCCTGGCGGTGTGGTACGGCTTCGGTCTGGTAGACCGGGTCCGTGACCATTTCCAGGAAGGCATTCGCGCTGGGGTAGGCGGCGATAAAGCTGAGATGCCACTGTTCGTCGCCGGGTCCGATCAGCATGCATTGCGGTTCGCCGCGCCAGAGAATGCTGCCGCCGACCCGCTGGAAGATCGGTCCGGAATGTTGGCCATAGGCCTTGTAGGCGTCCAGGCCCGTGGCGTCGCGCCCGTCGGGATAGGCCGCCTTGTCGCGCAGGCGGATGAGGTTGAGCATCTGGATCGGTTGCTCGCGGTCGAGGTTCTTGAAGAGCTCGAAAGCCTCGCGGGTCGGATCAATATGGCTCATGGCGAACTCCTATTCTGCTACGGCCGGTGCCGGGCTTGCGTCCGGCGTGTCACCGTCGAGGAAGGTGTGGCCCAGAACCTTGCGGCGCCAGGCGCCCATCCGGCTTGGAACACCCAGCATGACCGGGGTGAGCACGAGGGTCAGCAGGGTGGAAAAGCCCAGACCCCAGACGACAGCGGCGGACAGCTGTACCCACCATTCCGAGGACGGGCCGCCCACGACGATGGCCGCGTGGGCGAAGTCGGCATTGACCTGGAACACCATCGGCAGAAGGCCGAAAATCGTGGTGATCGTCGTCAGCATGACCGGGCGCAGGCGCTGCGCTGCGGTGCGGACGACGGCTTCATCGACCGGCATGCCCAGCCCGCGCAGGCGCTGATAGGTGTCGATCAGGACGATATTATTGTTCACGACAATCCCCGCCAGCGTGACGATCCCCGTGCCCAGGAAGAGGACGGATATATAGGGGAAGGTCAGCAGCACGCCGAGGAAGACGCCGACGACGGACAGGATCACCGCCTGAAGCGTCAGGATGACGTGCCAGAAATTGTTGAACTGCCAGAGCAGGATGACGCTCATCATGAAGAGCGAGGCGGCCATGGCCCCGGCGAAGAAGGCGCCGGCTTCGGCATTTTCCTCGTCCGCCCCGAGATAGCTGACCTCGACTTGCGGCGGGATGGTGCCGTTGGCAATCTGCTCGTCCACCCAGGCCTGTACCTGGGTGAGCAGAACGTTGCCGGCATAGCCTTCATCGGCATTGGCGCGGACGATGAAGTAACGCTTGCCGTCGCGACGGCTGATGCTGTCGATCCGCGGGCGGGCCTCGCGTGTGACGAAATTGGAGATCGGCACGGCGCCGGCTTGCGTGTTGACCCGCAGGTCGTCGAGCCGGGAGATGTCGCGATCAGCCGCCGGGAAGCGGACGCGGATATCAACCTCTTCCTCGGCATCATCCGGACGGTAGCGGCCAACGAGCGTGCCGCTGGTGACCAGCTGCACGGCGGCCCCGACCTGGGCGACGTCGGCGCCGAAGCGTCCGGCTTCCTCCCGGTCGACCTCGAGGCGCCACTCCACGCCCGGCAGGGGCAGGGTGTCCTCGATATCGGTCAGGCCTTCGATCTGGTCGAGATAGCCCCGGACCAGCCGGGTTGCCGTTTCCAGTGCCGCGGCATCATCCGAGCGCAGCTGGACCTGGACGTCCTTGCCGACCGGGGGGCCTTGCTGGAACGGGCGGACCTCGATGATCACGCCGGGAATGCCAACCATGGCGTCGCGAATATTGCGTTCGATCAAGCGTCCATTGGGGCGTTCGCCGAAGGGGTGGAATTCAACGAAGATCCGCGCAACGGCGTCGGCGGGCGCCGAACCGGTGCCGTCAAACGGGCTTTCACCCGGCGGCCGACCGGCCACGGTGTAATAGCCCTTGATGCCTTCAATCCCGTCGAGACGGCTCTCCGCCTCCAGGGCCAGCTCGTACTGTTCGGCCGGTGAGAGATTGCCGCGCGCCCGAACGAAGACATAGAGCTGTTCCGGCTCGGCATCGATGAAGAATTCGGTGCGCTTCGGGGTCAGGCCGAAGGCGCCCATCCCCTGTGCCATGAAGGCGAAGATCACGACCACGACGACGGTCAGGGTTGCGAGGCTCACCATGCCCGGGCGCTTGACCAGACGTTCGACGACACGGGCATAGGCGCCGGTGAAGCCGGGCAGGTCGGTCGGTTTGCCGTCCTCATTGGCGTTGAGCTGGGCGAGGGCACCCTCCTCGACGATACCGCCTTTCTTGCCGAAGACGGATCCCAGCGTGGGCAGGAAGATCAGCGCCATCACGAGGGCGGCAGAGAGAACGAAGATCAGGGTCAGCGGCAGGAAGGCCATGTACTGGCCGGCGATGGAATCCCAGAAGAGGAAGGGCAGGAAGGCCGCCAGCGTCGTCGCCGTCGAGGAAACGATGGGCCAGAACATCCGCTTGCCGGCCTGGGTGTAGGCGGCGACCCGGGTCTCGCCTTCGGCCAGTTTCCGGTCGGCATATTCCACCACCACGATCGCGCCATCGACCAGCAGTCCGACCGCGAGGACCATGGCGAACATCACCATCATGTTGATGGTCAGCCCGTAGACGTCGAGCAGCAGGAAGGAGAAGAGGAAGCTCGACGGAATGGCGATCCCGACCAGAAGCGCCGAACGGAAGCCCAGCGCCGCGATCACCACGATCAGCACCAGGATAATGGCCAGCGTGATCGAGCTGGTCAGCGAGTTGAGGCTGTCGCGCACATAGGTGGAGAGGTCGAGGCTGAAATCATAGCGGACCGTTTCCGGCCAGCTCTCGGCGATCTCGGCGGTCAGGGCCCGGACGCGTTCACTCGTGTCCATGATGTTCTCGCCGGAGCGACGCACGACCTGCAGGGTGAAGGCGGTCTGGCCGTTATAGCGGGAGAAGCTGTCCGGGTCCTTGAAAGTACGGCGCACGGTGGCGACGTCCTGCAGGGTGACCACGGCATCGCCGGAACCCAGCAGCGGCAGGTTGAGCGCGTCATCGGCGGTCTCGAACAGGCCGGGCACCTTGACCTGGAAGCGGGCCTCCCCGCTGTCGAGCGAACCGGCGGCAATGAGCTGGTTGTTGGACTGCACCGCGTTGAACAACTGGCCGTAGGTGACGCCATAGGTCTCCAGCAAGGCCGGATCGACGACGATCTCCAGCAGTTCGTCGCGAATGCCCTGGATGTCGACCTGGAGGATTTCCGGCAGGGTCTCCAGCTCTTCCTCGAGATCGCGGGCGATGCGGTAGAGCGTGCGTTCCGGCGCTTCACCGAAAACCTGGACGGCAATCGTCGGGGCGAGGGCGGAGTTGAATTCCTGGATGATCGGTTCGCGCGCATCCTCGGGGTATTCCCGGCGCGCCATGTCGACCGCCTCGCGCACGTCCAGCACGGCCTGGTCGGCGTCGAAGGGCACGGTGAACTCGGCGAACAGAACACCGGCACCCAGGGCGCCGACGCTGTCGAGTTCTTCCATATTGTCCAGCGACCGCAGCTCGGTCTCGGTCGGGCGGATGATCAGGCGTTCGGCGTCTTCCGGCGAGATCCCGGCCAGCGGCACAGTGATGATCACGAAGGGGAAGGGGATGTCCGGATCGGCTTCGCGCGGCAGGGTGACGAAGGAGATGAGGCCGGCCAGGAGCGCGCACAGGAAGATCGCCAGGATCATCCGCGAGCGGCCAATGGCGAAGTCGACAATCCCCGTCACGGCTGGGTGTCCTCGCGCACGCGGACATGGGTGCCGTCTGCGACGAATTCCTGTCCCAGAACAATGACATTGGCCGGGTCCGGCAGGCCGGCGACCCAGACCTGCTGGCCGTCATCGCTGAGCAGTCGGACCGGTACGAAGCGGACCGTGTCCGGCGCCTCGACAATGCGGATGCCCAGATCGCCCTGCGAATTCAGCGCCAGTATGGAGGCCGGGATGCGGTAGGCGGGTTCATTGGCCAGCGGGATACGGATATTCGCGGTCACACCGGCCCGGAATGTCCCGTCGGGATTGGGGGCTTCGATCTCGACGCGGAAGGTGCGGGTCGCCATGTCGGCGCGGCGCTCAACGAAACGGACCGTGCCTTCAATGCTCTGGCCGGTGACCAGTTCGGCGCGCGCGGACATGCCCGGCTGCAGTCCGGAGACATCGCGCTCGGCGACTTCCGCGGTGATCAGGATCGGGTCCATCTGGACGACCGTGCCACAGGGATCGCCCGGGCCGAGATAATCGCCGACTTCGGCAATACGCCCGTCGAAATATCCGTCAAACGGGGCGCGGACATAGATATTGTCCATCTCCTCGCGGGCTGCCTGCAGGCGTGCCTGGGCGGCATCGCGGGCGGCTTCCAGCGCGGCGACCTGGTTGGCCGAGCGGTGTCCCCGGCTCGAAAGCTCCACCGCGGCGTCATATTCGAGACGACTGGCCCGCAGATCAGCCTGGGCCTGCTCCAGCGCCGCTGCCCGGGCGTCCACATCGAGCTGGCACATCAGCTCACCGGCGGCGATGGGGGCGCCTTCGATGGCCGGGGTTTCCACCACGCGACCGCCGGTCTCGGCGCGGACCATGACTTCGCGGAAAGCTTCGGTACGGCCGCGCAGGGCCAGCGTCGCCGGACGGGGTTCCGCCGCGATCTCGCGCACCACAACCTCGAAGCGACGATCCTCGTCCGAGGTGTCGGTCGGGGCGGGCGCTGCGCCGCTCTTGAGCAGGGTGCCGAGGGTGAAGAGGAGGACCACGGCGGCAAAGATGGAGAGGGCAGTCAGATGGGATTTATTCACTGCGACACACGATGAATTGGCAGGCGGAAAGCGTAGAGCGGATCAGCATAAAGCTATTCTGGACCTCTGGATATACGCCTGCGGGATGAAAGGCGATAATTATTTGTCCGGTGTTCACACCCCCCGGATATGGGGTCAGGCGTTCTGACCCGCAACCCAGCCCGACGACCATGCCCACTGGAAGTTGTAGCCGCCCAGCCAGCCGGTCACATCAACAACTTCGCCGATGAAATAAAGACCGGGGACGTTGCGCGCGGCGAGGGTCTTGCTGTCGAGATCCTTCGTATCGACACCGCCCAGCGTGACTTCGGCGGTGCGATAGCCCTCCGACCCGGTGGGGCGCAGGGACCAGGCGGACAGGCGTGCGGCGATATCATCGAGATCGCGGCGGCCGATCTCGGCGAGCTTGCGGTCACGACCCGGCAGGTCGGTGAGGGCGTCGGCGAGGCGTTTGGGCAGGAGCTGGGCGAGCCCGGTGGCGAGGGTCTGGCGCCCGTGTGTCTCTTTCAGCGCGCTGAGCGCCGCCACCCAGTCGAGCTCCGGGCGCAGATGGATGGCGAGGTCATCGCCCTCGCGCCAGTAGGACGAGATCTGCAGGATGGCCGGACCGCTCAGCCCGCGATGCGTAAACAGCATGGCCTCCTCGAAAGCCCCGCTTCCGCACCGCGCCCGCACCGGAACCGAGACGCCGGAGATGGCCGCGAAGGCGTCCTTCTGCTCGCCGGAAAAGGTCAGCGGCACAAGGGCGGGCCGGGTCTCCAGCACATTGAGGCCGAAATGCCGGGCCAGGTCATAGCCGATCCCGGTCGCACCCATTTTGGGAATGGACTTGCCGCCGGAGGCCACCACGAAGGACTGCGCCCGCACGCTTTCGCCCGAGCCGAGCGTAACGCGGAAACCGTCTCCCTCGCGGTCACAGGTCTCGACGCTCTCTTGCAGGCGCAGATCAACTCCCGCGGCTTTCATGTCGGTGAGCAGGGCGTCAATGATGGCCCGGGCGCTGGTGTCACAAAAGAGCTGGCCCAGCGTCTTCTCGTGCCAGGCAATGCCGTGCCGGCCCATCCAGTCGATGAAATCCCACTGGGTGTACTGTTTCAGGGCCGACTTCATGAAATGCGGATTGGCGCTGAGATAATTCTTCGGCCCGGCATCGATATTGGTGAAATTGCAGCGCCCGCCACCGGAGATGCGGATCTTCTCGCCCGGGGCCTTCGCGTGCTCGATCAAGAGGACGGAGCGCCCGCGTTTCCCCGCCTCGATGGCGCAGAACATGCCGGCCGCTCCGGCGCCCAGAATGACGACGTCCACCGTACGCATCGGGTCAGCCCGTCAGCGTGTCCAGCCAGTCGGCGAACTCTTCCATCCGGGCTTCGCGGCCAAGCTCCATCAGGGTCTCGTGGCGATAGTCCTCGTGAATCTTGCAGCGCACATTCGTGAAACCGGCCCGTTCCAGTCGCGTCGAAAGTCCGGCCACGGCCGCACCGTCATTGGTTGCCGGATCGCGGGACCCGCCGACCAGGTCGAAGGGGAAGTCGCGCCGCACCTTGGCGAGATTGCGATTGTCCTCGGCAAAGGCGACGCCCTTGAGGAAATCGCGCCAGAGCGAGACGGAGGACGGCCAGCCACAGATCGGATTGTCGTTATATTTGCGCACTTCCTCGACATCGCGTGACAGCCAGTCGGCATCGGAAATGCGCTCCGGGAAGCGCTTGTTCCACGCCTTGAAGGTGAGCTGGTCCAGCGTGTTGCTCGGCGTATAGGGGCCCCCGACCAGGGCTTCGAAGAAGAGGACAAGCCGCATCACGCCCTTCAACCCGCCCAGCGCCAGATTGCCGTTCCAGATCGCGGCACCCGCCAGCTGGTCCGACGTCCGCATGACGTGGTTCATCGTGATGACGGCGCCCATGGAATGGCCGAACACGATCATCGGCAGGTCGCCCCACAGGCTGCGCGCATGGTCCTCGACGGCCTGCACGTCCTGCATCAGCTTCTTCCAGCCGTGCTTGTTGGCGAAGCGGCGCGGGGCGCCATCCTCGGCCGTCGTCTCGCCATGACCGCGATGATCCTGGGCGATGACGTGGTAGCCGCGTCCGGACAGATAGGCGGCGAAGGGCGCGTAGCGACCGCCATATTCGGCGAGGCCGTGATTGAGGTGGACGATACCGCGCGGCTCGATGCTGGCCGGGTAGAGATAGAGCGCGAGATCCGCGCCGCTGGGGCTGGCCAGCCGCTCCCGCTGGAATTGGGCTTCAGACATGATCGCTCCCCATTGGCTTTGTGGCCGTTGTTCGTTTGGCGGTGAGCCTAGAGCGTTTTCAGCAAAAGTGGGAACCGGTTTTGCGGTTCGAAAACGCGACCACTAAAGCCGAGTGTTTTCAGCAAAAGTGGGAACCGGTTTTGCGGTTCGAAAATGCGTCCCCTCAAGAGCTTAGAGCGTCTCGGGCGGATGAATTCCAGCCGCTGAAGCGCTCGCGTGTTTTTTCCTGCCGCGTCATGGGTATAGTCGTGCCCGATGCAGTCGGGGAGGACGGGCATGTTCAAGAAGCGCAAGGCATTGCTGGCGATTGACCAGGGGACGACCTCGTCCCGGGCCATCGTGTTTTCCACCGATGGATCGGTGATTGCGTCTGCGCAGAGCGAGTTTCCCCAGCACTATCCCCGGCCCGGCTGGGTGGAGCATGACCCGGAAGTGATCTGGGCGACCGTGCTCTCGACCGCGCGCGAAGCCATGCGTGTCGCCGAGAAGGCGGGCTACAAGGTCGAGGCTGCAGGCATCACCAATCAGCGTGAGACCACGGTGGTCTGGGACCGCAAGACCGGGGCGCCGCTCTACAACGCCATCGTCTGGCAGGATCGCCGGACGGCGGAGACCTGTTCCGGCCTGCGCGGGGCCGGGCATGAGGCGGCGGTTCGCGAGCGAACCGGGCTGGTCCTCGACCCGTATTTCTCCGCCACCAAGATTGCCTGGATCCTCGACGAGGTCGACGGGGCCCGCGAACGCGCCGAGGCTGGCGAGCTTGCTTTCGGCACGATTGATACCTGGCTGATCTGGCGTCTTACCGGCGGGCAGCGCCATGTCACCGACGCCACCAATGCCAGCCGGACCTCGCTCTTCAACATCGTCGAGCACCGCTGGGACGAGACGCTGCTGGAGACGTTCCGCGTGCCTGCGGGCCTGCTGCCGGAGGTGCTCGACTGCGCCGCCGGGTTCGGCACGATCGACGCCGCCCATTTCGGACGCGAAATCCCCATCACCGGTGTGGCGGGCGACCAGCAGGCCGCGACCGTGGGCCAGGCCTGTTTCAAGGCCGGTGAGATGAAGTCGACCTATGGCACGGGGGCCTTCCTTCTGCTCAATACCGGGACCACGCTGGTCCAGTCGGACAACCAACTCCTCGGCACCATCGCCTATCGGGTGAAGGGGCGGACGGTCTACGCACTCGAGGGCTCCATCCTCTCCGCCGGTTCCACCATCCAGTGGCTGCGCGACGGGCTCGGCCTGATCACCCACGCCTCCGAAGTCGAGGACCTTGCCGCCTCGGCCGCCTCGGGGCATGGCGTCTATCTCGTCCCGGCCTTTACCGGACTGGGCGCGCCCTATTGGGACCCGGATGCCCGCGCCGCCATTCTGGGCCTGACCCGCGGCGCCGGGCGCGCCGAAATCGCCCAGGCAGCCCTCGACAGTGCCGTCCACCAGACCTGCGACCTGCTCGACGCGATGGGACGCGACGGGGTCGAGGTGCGCCGTCTCAAGGTGGATGGCGGCATGGCGCGCAATGACACCTTCCTCAAACGCATGGCCAATCTCGCCGGGATCGAGGTGGTTCGCCCGCAAAACACCGAAACCACGGCCTGGGGTGCCGCCTTCCTCGCCGGGCTCGGTGTCGGGGTATTCAAATCCCTGGAAGACGGCCGCGCCATCTGGACCGCTGACCGCGCCTTCTCCGCCTCCCTGGACGAAACCCGCCGCACCGCTTCCCGCACCGGCTGGGCCGACGCCGTGAAACGGGTCCGGTCTGGCGGGTAGGGGGTGAAATCCTCCCCTCGGGGGAGGTGTCCCGGATGAAATCCGGGACGGAGGGGCCGGAGGGCGAAGCCCGGAGGTGGTCTGCTCGCTCCGCTCGCCCCCTTCGACCCGATGCCTTGCATCGGCCCACTTCCCCCAAGTGGGGGAAGAAAGGATGCGGTCGCGCTTTGCCGTGCCCGACTTTATCGGCGATTGGGCGAGACCCACACAATGATGTTGTGTTATCCTTGAAATGAAGCCTGCACGGAGGCTTGGGGAAGATAGAATTGTGTCGGCCCCGGTCGGATCGCGAAAGCCTCACGGGCTTGGCACACCTATCCAGCTGGAGTTGTGAGTTGATGATGCTTTTTTTAGTCCTGCTAAGC
>Ga0209273_10001286_pt1 | contig 23453 bp, 13 predicted proteins | sample tdAd471_FD_187126 | JGI IMG/M metagenome (GOLD analysis project Ga0209273, IMG submission 187126) | Marine sediment microbial communities from the Atlantic coast under amendment with organic carbon and nitrate - tdAd47.1 (SPAdes)... | ecosystem: Environmental > Aquatic > Marine > Coastal >...
CCATCGCCGCCAACGCCGTGCTCGGCGTCACCGAACCCATGATGTGCGGCATCGGCGGCGACGTCTTCGTCCTCTACTGGGAAGCCAAGACCGGCAAGCTGTGGGGCCTCAACGGCAGCGGCTGGGCGCCTCAAGAGCTGACGCCCGAGTTCCTGGCGGCCGCCCGCCAGAAGGACAAGAAGAACGACGACGAACAGGACCTCAAGAAGATGCCCAGCCGCGGGATTCACTCCGCCACCGTGCCCGGCGCTGTCGGCGGATGGGCGGCCGTCCACGAGCGTTTCGGCAAGTTGCCCTGGAAGGATCTCTTCAGCGCCTCCATCCATCACGCCGAGCAAGGCTTCCCCGTGACGGAGATCATCGCCGCCAGTTGGGAGGGCGGCATCCTCGACGTCGATCCGGCTTCGACCCCGGTCTTCCGACCCAACGGCCAAGCGCCGCGCACCGGAGACGTCTTCAACAACCCCGGGCTGGCGCGCGCCATGCGCCTCATCGCCGACGACGGTCCGTCAGCTTTCTATCAAGGGAAGATTGCCCAAGCGATTCTAGAGACCTCCAAGCGGCTGGGGGGATCGTTCGCCGCCGAGGATCTCTCGCAGTGGAAGCCCGAGTGGGTCGAACCGATCTATACCAAGTATCGCGACTGGTCAATCTCCGAGCTGCCTCCTAACGGCCAAGGCATGGCGGCTCTGATGATGCTGAACATCATGGAGCAGACCGAGCCGTCGCCGTTCGGGCCGAACTCGGTGCCGGAGTTGCACAACCGCATCGAAGCCATGAAGCTCGCCTACGCCGATATCTACGCCTACATCGCCGATCCGAAATTCGAGGGCGTGCCCGTCAAAGGCATGTTGGCCAAGCGCTACGGCAAAAAGCGCGCCAAGCTCATCGACCCGAACAAGGCCGCCTGCCCCGTCGAGGCGGGCAAGCCGGAAACCAAGGACACCACCTACTTGGCTGTGGTCGACAGCGAGGGCAACATCGCTTCATGGATTCAGTCGGTGTCGGGCGCCTGGGGATCGGGCGTGGTGGTGGACGGCATGGGATTCCATCTGCAGAACCGCGGCGGCGGGTTTTCGCTCGATCCCGAGCACCCAAATCGTTTGGAGCCCCGCAAGCGGCCGTTCCACACGATCATTCCGGGATTCATGCGCAAGGGCGACCGCGCGATCGGCTTCGGCATCATGAACGGGTCGAATCAGCCGCAGGCACACGCTCAGTTCGTGGGCAACGTGGCGGACTACGAGATGAACCTGCAGGAGGCTCTAGAAGCTCCGCGGATGCGCGTGACATCGCCGTCAGCGTGCGAGGTCTCCGTGGAATCTAGGATTCCGCAGGATTCACTGGTGAAGTTAGACGCCATGGGACACCGGCTCCGGCTGCGCGGCGCGCACTCAACCCACATGGGTCGAGGCAATGCGGTAATGCACGACTCGGCCACCGGAGTGAACTTCGCGTCATCGGACTCGCGGGCGGACGGCAGCGCAATTCCGGAGCCGCTTCAACCGTGAAGGAGCGAGCCGGAAGTGACGAGCAGAGAGGGATGGATCTGCGATCCAAGAGAATGAAAATCAACCTCCTCTCTTATCTTCAACGAATGGAAAAATCGGGGACACCGCCCGATATCGACGCTAAGGCGCTTCGAGCGTGTCGCAAGCTACTCTCGCAGCCACGATGCAGGCGTGGAGCCGTCGGGATCACAGGAGTCTGTGCCCAGATGCGCGCAGCGGCGGCAGCCTCATAGGAGCTACACGGCCCAGGTGTGGTGCACGTCGAGAAACGCGAGCGAAGGCGGCCGCCGCATGACGTTCAACGCAATAATTGAGCCCGGCGCCCTAGGATGCGAACACCATGGGGATTGCAGACGTAGAACTGATCAAACGAGCGTGGGACCTTAGAAAGGCTGGCAAATTGAGCGAGGCGATCGCAACAATGAAATTGGCAATTGAGCGGAGACCTGATCCCAGTTGGAGCGATGCGGTTGAATTGCGAAGGGAGTTGTTGACGGTAGGACGGTGAAGAAGGTCGCTGAACGCTTGGCCGAGTTGGAGCGTGTTGGGTCGTTTGAGCCTGAGTTGCGTCGACAGCTCTTGTCAAAAGCTCTCCACGATCGTAGCCCCAAGATTCGCGGCGCCGCTATCGAGCAGCTCACGGCGCAAGTGGGGCGCGACATATTGCCGCTGATCGAGACTTTGGTCGACGACCCAAACCCCATGGTGCGCTACGACGCCGTCGAGTCCATCGGACAATTGCTAGAGGGGGAAGCGTTACACCATGAAGGTCCATTGTCCAGGCTGGCCGACGGAAACGAGTTGGTGCGAGTACAGACACTGGAGAGCCTGGCACAAATCGGCGATCGAAGCTCCCTGCCCCGAATAGCCGGCCTTCTGACGGATGAATCGCCGCTCGTTCGATCGTATGCGGCAAGTACGATCGCGGACTTGGGCGGTTCTGAGTATCTTGAGTCCCTTAGAGACGCGCATCGCGCGGAGACAGATGACTTGGCGCTCGTTGGAATCCACTGGGGACTCCTACAGTTCGGCCAACGAGATTCGTTCGGGGACTTACTGGAGCTCCTGTCCTCCTCTGACTATCGTGTGCGTTGCGCGGTTGCAAACAGTCTGGAGCACCTCCCAATGGATCAGGGCCAACTCAAACGCGCCGTCTCAGCCCTGTTGGCCGCTCGTTCAACGGCCATCGGGCGAGCAGATCGCTCGACGGTAGAACGGGTGCTCAGCAGCCTCAAGGACTGACGAGTTCCGGCAATTCCGAAACGGAGTCCCGGCGGAGAAAACACTCAGATTCGGGAAGACTTGGGCGTTCCTGTCCGATCCCCCCTCAAACAAGCTTTCCCAGCCCCGGTTTCATCGGTCGGATCCTTAGCTTCTTGACGGAACGACAGACAGGAGTGTCTGTCGCTATTGGTTGCCCCCTCCATTGCCGTTTCCGCTGTGGATCTTGATGGCGCCGGCGCCTATCACTTGGGGATCGGTCATGTCGATATCGTCGGACTCGCCGAGTTTGTTGTCGTAGATGATGTTCCCACTGGTCTTGTCGACGACCTTGATTCGGAACTTGTCGTCTCCTCCTCCACCGTTGACTTCGCCGTCAATCGCTGTGAGGAGGAACCCGAAGTCTCCGGCTCCATTGATCGTTCCCGAGCCCTTGAACTGGGCCCTGGCGCCGGCGACGACCAGCCAGTCATACTGCGTGCTTTCAAAGATGAAGCCCGCCGTTTGGAACCGGAAGTTCGTATTGCCAGTCGGCACGTTCGCCCCTTTCTGATACTTCGACGTGAAGCCGAAGTGCGCCTTACCCGTCAGTGTCGGGTCAGCCGTGTAGGCCCCCAGCGGGGAGTTGATCCAGCCGCCGCCGGTGACGAAGCCGGCGCCTGCATCGTAGACGACGATGTAACCGGGTTCGACCGAGATCGAGCCGGTGTCGTCGTCCGTCAGCGTGACGGCGACGGCGTAGACTCCCGGATCGCTGAATAGGTAATTCGCGGAGCAGTCGCCCGCCCCGCCGGTCTCGGTCACCGTTCCTGGCGCCGCACCAGGTGCGGCCGGGTCGTCCCAGTCGACCGTGCACGTATGCGTGTCCGCTACGCCGATGTCGGTGAACGGAATGGTCACTGAAACGGTGCTGCCGGCGGGAACAGGAGCGCTGAGGTCCGGGATCGTCCCGAACTCAGGGAGAACGTTCGTCACGGTCGCGTTGCCGGACGCCGAACCGGCGCCGCCGTCGGTGTCGATCACTGAAGTCACGATCGGAGCCATATCGGATGGCGTGCCGGTGGGGTTGTCGTCCACGTACTGATGGTTCGCAGCGAAGCCTCCAACTCCGGCGCCGACGGCCAGAGTTGAGACGGCGCCGTCGCCCCAGGCGATCGAGACCGTGTGGCCGTCAAGGATGCCCGGGTCCACGATCGCCCCGGTCAGCACGACGGAGCCGCCTTCGGCGACGGGATCATTGCTGAGGGTGAAGGTGACGAGCGGGTCAACGTTATCGACCGTCAGCGCGAACGAGACCATAGAAGTCGAGCCGGTTGAGTCAGTGGCCATGATGATCACGGTTTGAGATTCGCTGGGGCCGTCCGTGGTGTCCAAGCTCCAGGACCAAGAACCACTCCCAGCTCCGCCAGATGCGGTGACATTTCCAACCGAAGCTTCGATCGTTACGATGTCGCCGGCATCCGGATCAACAAACGAGCCGGAGTTCGTCGCCGTCGACCCCTCAGCGACGCTCACGGACCCGTGATCGACGGTTACCACTGGGCTCGAAAGACCTCCGCATGTGCTCTGCCACAGTTTGCCGACTTCGCCGGCGCCCAAGGCGCGACTGTAGAAGCGGAGCTCATCGATCTTTCCCTCAAAGTGATCCTGGAGCGGCGCCGCCGGAACGCTGTCATGAACCAGCACCCCGTTCGCTCCATCGGTCGCCGCCCCTACGAAAACGTCGGTGGAGTTGTTGAACCCTTGGTAGCCCGGTGTAGGCAGGCTATCGTTCAGCTCTCCGTCAATGTAAAGCCGCATCTCACTGGCATTCGAATCATAGACTGCTGTTGCCTGATGCCAGGATCCGTCAATGACCGGCAGGTTCGATAGTGTCTCGTATTCGTGCACCCCGTCCCCATCCGAGAGGTGAAATGAGAGACGACTCTGCGCGTAGCCGCTGCGCGAGACGGCCAAGTTGACGAACGGGTGGTTGACGTTGAAGGCGTTCCCCCCGGATTTAACAACGAGAGACTGCCAACGGTCGAGTTCCCGAGTGCTTTGCACGCACGCCGCCACGGTAAAACTCTCGGTCGGATCCAAGACGCCGGTTGGCAGTTGTACGTGATCAGAAGCACCGTCGAAGTGCGCGGCGCCTCCGACGGCCCCTGAGACATGAACGAGCGGATTAGCGGCGATGCCGTCCTCGTACGGCACTCCGTGTAAGTTGTTGCCGCTGATGTCTTGGACATCCGTATCCAGGGGGTAGTTTGCGTCCAACTGCGACGGTAAGAAGTGAAGGGCCTCGAACGCAATCAGGTCCGGTCCTTCGCTTGACGTACCTCCATGCTGCTGTCCATTCCGCAGCTTGATACTGGTCGCCGTTGACAGGCCGCCGTCCGCGAGGTCGAACTCCAACTTGACGAGTTCCTGCGGGCCGAAATTGAAGTTGTTTGGATTCGCGTAGCCAATCTGAACGAAGTTACTTCCGTCTTCGCTGGCGAGGAGATAGAAGTCCTCAACGAACTGCTGATTCGGCTGAAATCCAGTCAGATAGACGGCAACATCGTCACCGGGACCGTCGGAGATCGTGCCGTCGAACCCGACAGTGACGAACCCGGGGACTCCGTCGAAGTCCGTTCCTGGGGCGGCTGGAGGACCTAAGATTACCGCCGGGTTGAACGGAGCAGCTGAGTGCCCCTCCAACCTGGTGGCAAAGTGACCGAAGTCGAGTACCTGGACTGTCATGTTGTCAAACTTGGCGTGAATAGTTGAGCCTGAACCGCCGCTGCCGATTTCAAGACCGAGCTCTGTGGGCCCCGTGATCGGTTCGTAGCTCAAGCCCTCCGCGGCGAGCTCACCGTCGATCCGGAACTGCCAGTGGTTGGTTCCGTCACTGAGGGGACAAAGGACGAGATCCGCCCGGTGCCAAACTCCTTTCGAGATGGGAAACGAGCCGTTCGGTTGGACAACGTTTTCCACCCCCGTGGGCCCGGCCACCACCCAGTCGAGTCGCTCAGCCGAAGCGCGGTAACCGAACGAAGGAATAGGCCAGCGGCCGCCTGGCCAGGTCGGGAAGCTGCAAACGCTGTCGGTGGGGACTCCGAACATCCCCAAGTTGACGTAGCCGTCGTGGTCGGGTTCGAGCTTGAAATCCAGGACGCCGTGGAAGATCTTACCTTCCGGCAGGCCGTGTAGAACGTACGGAGCTGCCCGGCGCACGGTCGCGCTGGACGAGTAGAACTCGATCGACGGCACGCCCTGTCCGTCTGACGCGTTGATTGAGCCGCCGCCAGTCGCTTGCCCGTAGTCGCAGATGAACTGCGTGAGCGAGGTTCCATCGGATTGGACCAGGACAGTCGACTGCGCTAAGGCGGGCAGTCCGGGTAGCAAAGCGAGTCCTACGATGAGGGCGGCGAAACGCATGGATGGTTCTCCTTGGGTAATCGGGACTGAGCGTTCCGCAGAGTCCCGATAGGTACTGGTCTAGAACGCGCTGTCGAGTGAAACGGTGACGCCGATCCCTACGATCACGTCTTTGCCCACGAACGCGCCGTCAGCGGCAGTGTTTTGGCGTATCCACAGGGTCCCGTTCGGGACGTGGAAGTTGGCGGCCACGGTGTTCGCGAGACCGATTTGCGCGGCCTTTGGCGTAGCGCCGAGGTTGCCGTTGTTGCCGTTGATTCCAGCGACGTAGAAGACGATGTCCGAGGCGTCGATCGCAGCACCGGCATCCGGGCCGATGACTGTATTCTTGTCGGTGTCAAACTTGTCTTCAATGCGAATGGTTGCAGCGTCGGCGAATAGCAATTCGCAGGCCTGACCGCCGTTCAACGAACGAATGTTGTATTCACCGCCGAGGAAGACCAGCTTGCCGTTCTTCTTGATCTGGATGTCCCCGTAGTCCCCAGGGGCCAGAGTACTGGATCCGCCTTGTGGAACCAGCACATCAAGAGCACCGGCCGGCGCGGACTCAAACGACGGCAGACTCGCTGTCGGGAGGTCAAGTGGCGTGTTGAGTGTTCCGTTGATTGTGCCGTTATTGTCGAGGTCGTTGTAGTAAACATCACCGTCGACGACCGCCCCGACTTTTACCTTGACGCTGTCCGCCTTGAGTTCGATATCAGAGGCCACGTCGACCGAGTCTCCAACCGTAAGCTCAACATTCGAGGCCAGAGTCGGACCCGCACTGGCGTCGGTGACGACCACGTTGCCTGACTGGATGCTTGAATTCTGCTTGAGCCATACGCTGTTGGACGACAGCACCACGGTGTCGGGTACGTCGCAGATGCCCGGGCTCGGTTCCTCGGCGACGCATTTTGCGGCGATCTCTCCCGCGGAGAGCGCGCCGTCGTAGATCATGATTTCGTCGAGCAGGCCTTGGAAGAAACGTTGGTCGAAACCGATGGCGTCGGAAGGACGGTGCCCGATGCCGATGGTCGAGGTAGTGTTGATGTTGGCGTTGCTGTCGGATTCGCTGTCTACAAGGACGCCGTCGAAGTACATGTAGGCCATTCCGTCGTCACGGTCCCGAACCGCGACGACGTGATGCCACTCGCCGTCCGTCACCGGGACTTGCGAATTGACGCGGACTGTTTCGGGGGCTTCGCCGCAGCAGATCAGCCGATCGTTGTGGTAGCTGTACTGGGCGATTTCTGGCCCTTCCACGATCGTCAAGACAGACGTGTTGTTACAGCAACCCCGTTGGGCCCAAGTGATGGTTTGAGCAGCATTGGTCACGGACGACTTAAACCAGGCCGAAAAGGTGTAGCTGTGATCCCCGGGAAGCAAGTCAGGATGATTGGGGACCTTAACCGCCTTGCCGTTTGAGAACTGGAGGGCGAACAAGCCGCCGGCGACACTGCTGGGAACCCAAGCAGGCCCGCCGAACAGGTTTCCATCGTGACTGTTGGCGGTTTGATCCACCAAGACGCTGCCGGCGCCGGACTCGAAGTCCCAGTGGGCAATAAGGGTTGGCTGGGCCGACAGCCCGCCGGTCATTCCGACAGCAAGAACAAAGACAATCGATAACTTCCTGATGAACATGGATATCTCCTGCTTCACAAGCGGCCGGTCCGGTACCGAAACATGAATCCATCCGGCCGGCTCTCGGCGTAGAACGGTGCAGCGAGTCTTACAGAGGCGGAAGGCCTACCCAAGTGGAAAAACAGGCAATTTCGAGCAGTTTCGCGACTTTTCGCGTTACTTCATGGAAGATCGACGCGGGCCGACCAGATATCGGCGCGGTCGACATCGACTTGTGACCAGAACAGGATGGGGCGGTCGGGGCATGCGGCGAAACCGTCAATCGGAGTTCTTGTTTCATCGGTGTGGTAGACCGTCTCTACCGCGCCGGTTTTCAGGGCAAAACGTTTTAGCTGGTGGCCGTCGCGGAAATAGACCCACTGCTGAGAAACGGACCAGAGACTCTCCGTGGGACCGTCTTTCAGCACGATCTCTTCCGATCCGCCGTCGACGGGGACGCGCCACAGTGTGCGGCTCTCGCGGTCACGGACGAAATAGAGGAACTCGCGGTCGGGAGCCTCGAACGCTTCGTAGCCGCCGCCGGTCGTGATCCGACGGGCTTCGCCGGAACCGTCGGCGCGCTGTTTCCAAATTTGCGGAGTGCCGGAGCGGTCGGAACGGAAGTACACCCACTTCCCGTCGTTCGACCAGCTCGCGCGGCCTTCTTCCGACGTGTCGCTGCGAGCGAAGGGCTGGGTGCTCCTGGTCGGCAGATCGACGACAAAGATGTCTCGGGTAGGACCGGTCGCTGAGCTGAAGAGGATCTTGGTCCCGTCCGGCGACCAGCGGGGCATGTCGGTATAGGGGCCGCCGAGCTCGGTGAGCTGGGTTGGGGTCGGGTGGTCCGGGGAGTGGAACCAGACTTCGTGAAATCCGGTGCGTGTGGAGATGTAGGCTAGCTTTTCGGAAGGCCCGCAGGTGGGGAAGCTCTCCGACCAAGTGGAACTGGCGGCCTTCTGGAGTTTCTTCGTTCGCAGGTCAACCGACCAGATGTTGTCTTCGCGTTGTTTTTGTTCAAAGGCGAGGACGGTGTGCCCGCCCGGGCCGACCATTGTCGCGGAGGGGTGTTTGGTGTTGAGCTCGGGGCCGGTCAGCTCCCGAGGCTGCGCTGAGTCATCGTCCAATGCGGTCCAGTAGAGCTGACTCCGGCCGCGGTTCGGGTGAGAAGCGAACACAAGCCCCTCCGATCCCACCCATGAAAGGCCCCAAATCCTCGCATTTCGATCCGTGATCCGCTTCTCCTGTCCGTCGGGCAGTTCGCGAACATAGAGGTCGCACTCAGAAAAGGTCGTGAAGCGCGTAAACGCCAGGTAACGGCCGTCAGGCGAGACCTCCGGTTGTGTATCGCCGGGGACATCTTGGGGCGGGTCGGTCAGCAGGACTTGCTTCCCGGTATTCTTGACGAGCACTAGGCGGTACGGTGCATCCGGGTCTCGTCGACGGGAGTAGACGATGCCTTCGCCTTTGGCCGCCCAGGCGAACGAGGCGATCTCAATAATATTGCCTTCACGCGCCTGGTCGGGCAGATGCATAAAGCGCGTCTCGGAGCCAGTCTCTATCTCGGCGACCATCAGGTCCATGCCGGGGCTCGACGGCCTGAGAAAGGCGACGCGTTCGCCGTCCGGCGACCATTGCGGGAAGGCCGAGCGCCCGACGTCTTTGGCTAGTAGGCGACCGGGGCCCCCGTCCAGATCCTTCACCCAGATGCAGTGTTGATCGTCTTGCGGACAAGGCGCGAGGTAGACGACGCGTGTGCCGTCGGCGGAAATATCGGGGTGGCTTTCGGGCGATTCCGAGGCTGTGACCGGAGCGGATTCGATGGGCGGCGGGTCGACGGGACCATCTTCATGGACCAGGGCCCCGATGGCGACGACTCCGGCGAGTGCCGCGGCAAGCTGGGAGAGGATGAGACGGCGCCGCGGCCTTCGAGTCGGGCGAGCGGGAACGGTGGGGGAGTCGGGCCGTCCGGATTTCCAGCCGTCAATCTCTTCCACAATGCAATAGACCCGGCCGTGCCCGCCCGGCAACCGACGGATTGGCAGATCGATATCGCGTTCCCAATTCTGGGCGGTGCGGACAGTGACGCCCAAATACGCCGCGATTTCTTTCCAGCCTCGTAACTCTGGCTTCTTACTCACCCCAAAATCAGACAATGCGCTGGGGAAATGCGCGTATATCCGTCTCCCCGCGCGGTCGTAAGGCCCCATTTTACACATGTCGCGCTGGATATTCTGAGGCGGTGCGCATCGCCCCAAGACTCTCTAAGCGCATCGCAAGCTACCCCGACAACCAGGATGCAAGCGTGGACCTCCCGCACGCGTACACGATTACGCCACCCTCAGACAAGCTTTCCCCAGCCCCGGGGAAGCTTGATCTCCTCCGCTCCGACGAACTTCGCGAGGTCCTTCAGGCTCTCCCCCAGCTCGCGATCAAAGCGCGCGCTACGCCGAAAACCCGCTTCCAACCAGATGCCCTTGATCTCAAGCTCCGCGTGCTCGCGGTGCAGCTTCGGATCCAGCCGGCCGACGAAAGCTCCGTCGTGAAGAATCGGCAGCACATAGTAGCCAAACTCGCGCTTCGCGGGCGGAACGTAGATCTCGACTCGGTAACGGAAACCGAGCAGCTCTTCCGCACGCTTGCGCTGCCACAGCAGCGAGTCGAACGGGCAGATCAAGTGGGTGCCGCGGGGCTCGGGAGCAGACTCCAGTTCGTCCAAGGTCCGGGGAGTCGCGTACCACGTTCCAGGCCGATCCTCGACCGCGACTTCGACGATCTCGCCGCGCGCGAGAGCGCGTTGGATCACGCGCCTCCGGTCTGCCGCAGTGAGTTTGGCCGCGGTCCAGTAGCCCGCCAGATGCGCTTCGGGCGCGACGCCGTTGCCGCGCAGGCCGGTGCGTAGCCAGCTCTCCTCGAACGCGGCCTTGGAGACGGGCTCCGTCGGGGAGTCGCCGGTCGCGGGGTGAACGCGCTCCGCAAGGTCCCACAACCGTCGTCCGCTGCGGCGATCCGCGACGGCGACCTTCCCTGCGTGCCAAAGGAACTGCAAGGAGCGTTTGTCTTCCTTGGGAAGCGTCCCCAAGTCGGGGCGATCGTCTCTTGTGTCGGAAGCGCGTCGCTCGAAATCCGAACTCTCAAGCGGACCCTCGCGCCGAAGTCGACCGAGAACTCGTCGCTTGGACCCAGGGCTCGTGGCGTAGTGGGGCCACCAAGAATAGTTCTTCCACGCGGCCGGCGGAAACGAGCGCATGCGCCTCAGGCTCACCGCCAGGTGCGAGGCGGGCAGAATCGAGGCCTCATGGCCCCAGTACTCGTAGGCGGCACGATCGCGATAGATCCATCGGTCGACAGTCGGCTTGCGGTAAGCGCCGAAACGGCTCCAAAGCGTCAAGTAGTGCGCCCGCTCCAGAACCTGAATCGTGTCGACTTGCAAGGCCCCCGCGCTCTCCAGGTGCTGGACGAACGCCCGCCGCGTCAGGCGCACGGACCCTCGAGGCACGGCCAGGCCTTGGCGCTGCAGCCACAGCCGCCGCACGGCATCAAGCGGTATTCGAGGGGGTGCCGCGCGGGCCATCAATGCAGGATAGCTGGGAAGTCAGTCTCCGGGGATCGGGTGCGCTCAGCCTCGCAGTAAGGGCACCACGATCACCTTATTGCACCCTCAGGGTCACCACGTTCGCCTCGCGGCCGTCGACCACAAGCCGGATGTCGATGACACCGGCCCCGATCAACGACCTCGGGATGATCACATTGACCTGATCCAAACCCACGAACTCCCCCTGCGGGGCCACGCCGATCACCTGTGCCTGCTGCCCGCCGATCGTCACTCGGATGTCCGACCAGCCACGAATCCCGGTGCCGTAGAGCAGCAGCACCACCTGCTCGCCCTCGGGGCCCAGGTCGATCGCTCTCTCCGTGAACGGCTGCTGCGTCGTATCAATCACGTCGACCACTGACTGCGTGCCGTCCGCCGCCACTCGAATCGCAATCGAGACCGTTACGCCGGAGCCCGTCGCGTTGGCCGTAAACAACCCTGGCGCCGTCGCCGTGACCTGAATTGTCGTCGTGCTCGTTCCCGACGGCGTCGTGATTCGCAGCATCGCCTCGCCTAGCGCTGTCTCGTCCGAGAGGTTGCAGTTGATCTGGGTTCCCGCCACGAAAAACAGCGCGCAAGGCCGCGTTTCGCCCGCTGAATCCGTGATCGTCACTCGCACTCCGGCCAACTCCTCCGGCAGGGGAGTCTCGGTTGCGATTACCGTCTCAAACGCCAAGCTCACTCCGAAAACCGAGATGTTCTCGCCCGGCGCAACGTCGTTGCTCGCGAAGCTCCCCGCATTCACCACGCCCGCTGCACTGAACTGCGGATTCTCGGCCGCCACGTCAAAGTTGATGACGCGGATCCGCCTGAGACCTGCGAAGTACAGCTGTCCATCCCGCCAAGCCATGGACCTCGGCAGACTCAACTGCGACAAGAGGGCCGGCCCGCCGTCGCCCGCGAAGCCACTCGACCCGTTTCCCGCAATCGTGCGGATCACCCCGGCCTGGTTGACCGCGCGAATCACGTGGTTGTCCCGCTCGGAAACGTAAATAGTTCCGTCGTCGCCCACCGCAACGTCCCTCGGCGAATTCAGCGTCGCCTGGTCCGCCGGCCCGCCATCACCCGTGTATCCCTCAGCGCCCGTCCCGGCGACCAAGGACCGAGCGCGGCCGAATCGCACCCTCCAGACCCTGTCGTCATTGCTCGTGACGTAGACGGAACCGTCCGCGCCAACGTGCATACCGGTGATTATGCCGCCCGCGGCGCTCTGCGCGAACCTCGAATACGCTCCTGACGAAGTGACGCGGTAGATATCGAAGCCCGCCGCCACGTACAGCAAACCATCCTCATCCACCGCGATTGCAGCGGGACGCAACGCCACAGCCGTCGCGTCAGGGCCGCTCGCGTCTGGGCGCGGGCTGGACAGCTCTCCGTTGCCCACGACGGTCGTGATCACTCCCCGCGGGTCGATCCTTCGCACACGCCGGTTCCCAAACTCCGCGACATAGACCGTGCCGTCCGCTGCTACTGCGACATCGTCCGGACCGTCGAATTGTGCATCAATGGCCGGCCCTCCGTCCCCTGCAAACCCTTCTTCTCCCGTTCCTGCGAACCGTTCGTAGACGCCCATCGGCGTGATCCGGTCGATCGCATCATCAAGCCAAGCAGCCAGGTAGAGCGAGCCATCGGGGCCGAACGCGATGCCCTGTGTTGAGGCCAACTCCGCTTCGAGCGCACTCCCTCCATATCCCTCCGGTCCCGAGTCGCCGTTCCCGGCGAACGTCGAGATCCGCGGCTGCGGTCCAGTCAGCTCCGTCGTGACGTGCAACGTCAACCGAGTGGTCACTCGCTGGTTGCTCGACGTAGGAGCGACTACCGTCACGTCCGCCGTGTACTCGCCCACAGGGAGCCCCGCCGGATCGACCGTCAAGTCCACGCCGTCGTCCTGGCCGGTCGTACCTCCCGTGGCGCCCAACCGAATCCAGCTCACGCCGGGGTCTTCGACCGTGTACTCGAGCTCCCAACGGTCCGTCTCCACGGTGCGGACGGGCAAGCGCGCCGCGCGCGCCGGCGCCCCGCTAGGCAACTCGATCTCCAATGCCTCAACCGGCCCTCCAATAGTCGGGCGCGTCGTCGGCGTCAACTGCGTCCAGTTGATTCCGCTATCGGCGCTGTGAAACAGTGAAGCCCCCGTCCCACCGGCAACCACCGAACCGGCGAGCACGGCCCCGTCATTGCGCGGGTCGGGCGTGACGGCGGTCATGCTGTGTCCGAGGTCTCCTTGCGAGAACTGGACTCCTGTCCGCCATGTCCTGCCCTGGTCAAACGACACGTCGACCTCGCCAAGCGGAGTCGAGTCCAGGTGGAAGTAGCCCAACAGATCCGGCTTGTAGCGCAGCTGAGACGAGTTCGCATTGAGTCGCTGCTCCCACGTCTGGCCCTGATCGTTGCTGATCCAGACGCCGTTGTTTTCGTCGGCGCTGAATGCGCCGCCGCCGCCGATCAACACGTTCGTCGCCAACTGCGCATTGGGCGCGATGAACCTCGTCCCATGCATTCGTTCTTCGTATCGGATCGGCAACGTGCTGACCGTGGCCCAGGTCTGCCCGCCGTCGATCGTCCGGCGCATCGTTTTCCGCACCGTCGCGTAGATGAGATCGGGCATGCTGTAGTGGATTCCGATCACGTCCGTACTCGTCGGAAAATCAGCCTGATAAGTCCACGTCTCCGCCCCGTCAGTCGAGACATAGAGTCTCTTCGCCTCGGCCCTCCGCACCACCGCAAACAGCTTTCCGCCGACTACCTGGCGCACTTCTGATAACTGGAAGTCGGCAGGCCACGCCGCCGTCGTTTCCGTCCAAGTCTGGCCGGCGTCCCGCGAAGTCCAGATCGTCGGAGCGCGGTCAGAATCCTCTCCGTCCCCCGGGGTTATGAGCCCCCTGAACGGATTTCTCGCGAACACATGTACCATCCCCGCATCAAGGAATATGTCGGCGATCGGAGGTTGGTTCGTCCCCGCCGGATTGATAAACACCTGCTGCAGTTGGCCGACCCCGCCCGCTCCCGAGAAAAGCCCAACATCAGTGCCAACGTAGAACGTCGGCGAAGGTCCAGGCGTTGCGGCTAGCGCCCTCACTGCCAGGTCAAACGGAACCTGGGCTTGGGCGGCGCCGGCAAAAACGAGCAGGGCGATCACATAGAGCGAGTTTCGAGCGAGATCCATGCGCACGACCGTGAGGCTATCACGATAGGCAGGTAGTATCCGTCCAGGGAGGCATCTACTCACTGCCGGTAAAGTCGATGACTTTCCAGGAAAACCCGGAGCCAAGGAGCGAACTCGGACTCGGAAAAAATGGGGCGTCCCAACTGACCGCCTACGGCGCAACGCAAGCAGCCGGTTGCGACAAGCGCCCCAGGGCGGCGGCTCTCTTATCTCGAAAGCCCCCGTCAGCGGAAGTTCTCAACCAAAAATAGGTCGCTGCCGTTTTGGTCCATCTGGGCCCACAGCAGCCGCCTGCCGTCCGAAGAAATAGAGATTCCGTTGCTGGTCGGCCTTTCGGGCGCATGGACCTCTCGAACAGACTTCTCGTCAAAGTCGTAGAAACGAATGGGAGCCATCTCATCGGGGCCCCGGCGCGGCGTATAGTAGATCCCCTCTTTGGCGACCGCGAAGTTATTCCAGGTCGAGACCGATTCGAGAATCGGAACCTCTTCGCCGCCACCGACCGGCGCTCGCCACACGGTCCAGTCCTGTCTACCCTTGGTGTAGTAGACGAAGCGGCCGTCCACCGACTCTTCCGAGTAGAAGCCGCCGTCGCGGGTGACCTGGACCTCTGCTCCGCTCTCCACATGTTTCCTCCAGAGCTGAAATCCGGCCCCGCGGTCGGAAGCAAAGTAGATCCATTTTCCGTCCCGCGACCAGCTCGGAGAATGGTCGTCATCGCCGCCTTCGGTGAACTGTCGAGGCGCACCTCCATCGGCGGCTATGATCCAAATGTCAAAGTCGTTCCCTTGGGAACGCGAGTCGAATACCACGTTCGAGCTATCGGGGGACCAACGCGGCGTGCCGCCGATGCGGTCGCCCAGCCTCGCCCGATTGGCGCCGTTGGAGTCGGCGATCCAGATTCCGACCACTTGCGGGTGAAACGACACATACGCAATGTGTGCGCCGTCCGGGGCCAGTTGAAAATTGACCGTGTACCCAGTTGACGACACCACTTTCGAAGGCTGGCCGCGCGCCACGCCGTCTTCGAGAGCGATCTGCCAGATGTTCGCCGCGCCGCTCGTCTCGCCATACGCCAGGCGGCCGGCCGTCGGCGACACCGCGGGAAAGTCTACTTCCCGTCCAGCGATTCGGACGGGCGTCCGTTCCCGAGGACGCTCTATGTCCACGAGCCATAGCTTCCGCTCGGTGACGACCACTAACTCCCGGGCCGTGCGGCCCCAAGACAGTCCACGAGTCATGCCAGTCTGCTCAACCAGCATCTCGGGCTCTGCGGACGGGGAGAAGTCCTCGGCAAGCGGAACCAAGTAAACCCCCACCTTGTCGCCGCGGGACCCGCTGAAAGCCAAACGCCTCCCATCGGGGGAGAACGCCGGATTGCGGTCGCCGATGCTGCCGCGAGGCGGATGTGTCAGTCGGCTTTGCCTTCCAGTCGTGGTGGAGAGCAGATAGAGAGCGAAGGGGTCATCGGGAGATTTCCGATCGGTAACAGCAAGATATTCGGAGTCCACCGTCCAACTGAGGTGCCTGTCCGGAACATGCGTCCCGCCTTCTCGACGAAATAGTGGAAACGCCACCTGTCCGATCCGGTCTTCGCGGCCGCCAATTGGCGGGATCCGATAGACGCCTGCAAGCCCCGAGCCCTCTTCTCGCAGGAAGGCGATCCACGAGCCGTCGGGCGACCACACGGGACTGAAGTCGCGGTTGGGTTGGCGGGTAAGAGCGAGCGGATTGTCGGCGCCGACCGTCTTGACGTAAATGTCGAGGTTGTCCTGATTCGGACCGTCCCAGGTGAAGGCGATCTGACTGCCGTCCGGAGAAAAGCTCGGCTCGCTCTCGGAGCCTTCCAAGAATGTCAGGCGCTGGGGCTCGAGCTGGCCCAATGCTTCCGGATCTTCTGGTGAATCCCAATCGACGCTGGTTGCAGCCAGCACCAGGAGCAGCCCGACGGCAACCAGGGCGATAGCCCAACGTCTTCTCTCCAAATTGTCAGGCGTCTTGCTGGAGGAGGCGCCTCGGTCGTCCCCTCCGATTGAGGCTGTTTCAGTCCCTATTGGCGCAACGAACCGATAACCTCTGCGCGGAACAGTTTCAATGTAGACAGGATTCGACGACGAGTCTCCCAGGGCCTCGCGGAGGCGCGCGACGCCGGTATTGAGGCTACGGTCGAAGTCGACATAAACATCGTCGCCCCAGATACGGCGGCGAAACTCATCCCGCGTGACGGTCTTGCCCGGGTTCTCAAGCAACACCTGGAGTATTTGATAGGGCTGGTCCTGAATCTGAACTGGGCGACCTAGTTTGTACACCTCGCCCGTCTCAAAATCGACCTCGAACACTCCAAACCTGACAGTCTTTGACTCCATTGCAGGTGGCGGCGCCAGTAAGATCGCACAGGAATAGACTTCAAATCAACGAAAAAGACAACCGCATGCATTGAACACAGCGGAATGGGCAGATCCGATACAGCCTCGCCATTTGTAAACCGCCATACCGGCCGCAAGACGACCAAACGCACGGCCCACGTCATCATCGGCCCGCAACCGAAGCGCCATGCGTCATGAGACAGAATCAGTGGTTCCGGGACTACGCTCGCTTCTTGTTCCTGCTGCCGTCTGGTCCGCAATTGTGGTGATTGCGTGGCTTGAGAAATGTCCTATCTGGCCAAGGCCGTCATCTTGCTGGGCCCGGTGTTCGCGATTGAACTACAATCCTTCCGCGTTCTCGGACATATGGCAGAACGATGGAAGAGGGACAAGCAGCTCAAGATGACGGAACTTGTCTGGCTAACAATATCGGCGTTGGCTCTCGGTACTCTCGCAGTTCTTTTCCCGTCAATGCGGCAGATAATTCCTCGAGTCGCCGTCTTCATTGGGATCATTCTGGCGATAGCGAAGATGGCGCCTCGCTTCAGCTAGGCAAGAGCAAGAAGGCCGGCCCTATGCCCGATCAAATGTGGGGACAGCCAACTGCTCGCCGTTGCGTAGCGACGACTGGTGGGCGACGATCCCGGGAACCGTCATCGCGAGGGCTTCATAAACATCCACGGCGGGTTCACGATCTTCCACCAGGGCGTTGATGAATTCGGCCGCCAAGAAGACGTGGCTGCCGCCGTGACCGCTCGAGTGTTGCATCTCCCCGGGCAGCATATCGGTCCTCCAATAGTCGGGGATCTCTAGTTCCTCCACGCGCTCGGCGCCGTCGAGGCTGGAGGAGCGCGGCAGCCAGGCGTCGTCGTGGAGGTCGCCGACAGCCATGCGAAGCGAGCCGCGGTCGCCGAACCAGCGGGCGCGTTCACCGTGCCCGGCGACGAGCCAAAACACATTGCAGCGAACCATATGGCCTTGGTCGGTCTGCATCAAAGCGGACTGGCTCCAGAACGGATTTCCGTAGCGGTTGTCCTCCAGCCAGGGGTGCTTGCTGCCCCAGCCAAGGCAGGACACGCGTGCGATGCGTTCGCGCGTGACGCCGGTCAGAAAACCGAGGCAGTGCGTCGGGTAGTGCATCGGCGGAAGCCCCCAGCGCCACGAGTGGGAGCCGTCCGGTTCATAGAAGCGCGAGGTCTTGTCGGCCCCCAGCGCGTCGAGATCGCCGCGGTCGTGGTAATACTCGAGCTCGGAATAGAAGAGCTCTCCGAAACCGCCTTCGCGGTGGAGATTGCGGGCGTAGATCGTGGCCGGGCGGTAGTAGCTGGTCTCGGCCATCATGTACCGTAGACCGGTCCTCTCCTTGAGGTCGCGCAGCCGCTCGGCTTCTTCGAGCGTCATCACGGCGGGCACCGCGGAGATGACGTGCAGTCCACGCTCCATGGCCGCCTGGACGTGGCGGAAATGATCCGGGGCGCCGCTAAAAACGGCGACGGCGTCGAGGTCCTCGGAGCGGCGCAGCATCGCGTCGAGCGAGTCGTAGACGTTGTCGCAGCGGTAGACCTCCCTCAGGGTGCGGCGACGGTCGGCGCGAAGGTCGGTGACGGCGGCGACTTTGCAATGGGGGTGCTGATGCCAATAGAACTGCGCACCGAAGCCGCCGCCCAGAACGCCCAGGCGGATAGTCTTGTCGGTCGCTTGGGGTACGGCGGAGCCCGCCGGGGCCGCGGCGGCTGAGGCTAGGGCGGCGGCGCCTAGGGAGCTGTGGGCTAGGAATTCGCGGCGACTCGGCATAGCAGCGTACGAGTTTACGCCCAAGAGGCGCCAACTGCACGCCCTCCACTCCACACGGAGGCGATTCCTCCTCGCCTTCGTATTCGTTTGAGGCCCGGATACGGAAACCGAGGGTTCCGGGGACAACGCCCGATATCGACGCTGAATCGTTTTAGGCGTATCGCAACTTGCCCCGGATGCAGGCCGGAGACCCGTCGCACCCGCATGCTGTGATACACCACCGCCCTCTTGAGCGTTGTCCTCGGTTCCTCGCTATTCTTGGCTATTCTTCGCTATGTCGATCGCCTTTCATCCCTTCCCTCCTGGATCGGTCTCATCCTACTGCGATCGTTTTCCGGCGGGAGGGGCAGGCCACCAGCAGGGTGTTGAAGAACTGTCGTGGGCGGCGTTGGGAGCGCCGGGAGCGTCGGCTGGTAGGAGCAGCGAGCGAGGCGATACGGGATATCGGCGACGAGTCTATGACAACCCAGTCGACCTCCCGCCCCCCCAACCCTTTGGGCGAGAAGTTGCAGTTCGACGTTCCGCCATGTCGTTCGGGTAGCTTCATCAGACGGCCCCGCCCGATCCGACCAAACGCTTCTCCTCGCAAATCCTTCTCGCGACGCCCATGAGAGTTTTTCAACACCCTGCTAGACTTCTGACTCGATACGTTGGTGGGGAATGGTTTCGAACAAATCAGTTTCCTCGAAGTACTCAAGATCAAGGCTTCGGGCCTCATCCTGGCGCGAAAACACCACACTTGCAGCATCCTGTAGCAGTTCACCTAGGTCCGTCTTGGAGTCTAGTCGCTCACTCACCGTGTGACCCAAGATTTCCATCAGGTCGATAGTGACAGGGAGCACGTGCTCCCCATGGTCTTGATAGCCAGTCATCAGCTCCCTGTCGAACTTGCCTTCATCCCAGTGAGCGAGGGCTGTACCGAAACCTCCATCCAGTTCGACCTCCATCTGTTCGAGTATGCCCAACCGACCCACTGCTTCAGGCTCAAACCTACCCGTCCTACGATCGAAAAGCTTGTCCCACTCTTCCCATCCGATTCCGAGTGTGTGGCCGATCTCATGAATAATTGTCCCAGCGACTTCATTCTCTGTGAACTGGCCGAGGTACTTTGTATTGAATTCCACGCGTCCGTACCTGACGTCCAGGTTTGCGTAGGGTTTGTAAGCGCGGGCGATAGTGTTGCTGTTCTGCGTGAAAGCTCCGAGGCGAATCACAATTGAGTACTGCGGTTGAACGAACCGGTTCCAAAAATTGCACGCCGTTCGTGCCCCCTTCTTGAGCCTATCGTTCATGTCGGAGGTGATCTTATAGGTGATGAAGTTTGTGGCCTGAACGGGCTCAGTTACTCCACTAGAAAGATCGCGGGCCCGGAGCAGCCATGAAACCGTGTGCTGAATCATCCGTAGCCGCGCCAATTCTTCATCGGTCAGTGCTCGCCCCTGGATCTGGATTCGAACGGCTTCAGCCTTCAGAGCATCAATGAGTTCATCAATCGTCGCGGCCTCGCGACGCGCGTTCTCAATTTGCCGATCCGCAGACTCCGACTCCATTCTCTTCCGCTTGAGTATTTGCATCAAGCGACTCTCGGGACGCGACTCCTCCCGTGCCACCAGTCCAAGCGGCAAATCCCGCCCCCAAGACGCGAAGAAGTTCAGGTTAGTGGCCTCCTCTACCTCTTCCAGAGTGGCTGGATAGTCGTCAGGGCTGGAACTGCGGGGTGCGTTCTGCGGGATCAGGAAGCAATCGATTGCGACTCTTGATGGAGTGTCGTAGGGATACGTATGGGGATCGACGATGACACAGAAGTACTTGTCTGGGACCGGCAGATGCTTGCCCTGCCCGCGATTGATAGACACGGGATCATCGCCGAACACTGGCCCCACGATGACCCAGACATGGTCCTTGCCGCGCTCGTCTTTGATCTCGCGGATCGCCGTTTCGAGCTTGAGCCATGCGCCGCTGTTGAGGGAAGCGTACTGGGGGCTCATATTCGACATTAGAAACGTCTCCAACTGAGCGAGGCGTCCAAACTGTCGATTGATGACCTCGTTGGGCGTCATATGACCAACGTTGAGCTGTATCCCGCCGATCCTCCCGAACGTCCTTCGACCAATGCGAAGCTCGTCATCGAGCCGCAAGTCGTCGTAGTACATAAGTGGACGATCGTAGTCGACATCGTCGTCGGCGTGGGCAACCCGGTACGCAGACCATGCTGGTTGAAGGCGCTCGGGACAGAATCCGACGACATAGCCTTGGTTTACGAGGACTTGGATGGGACGGGTCTCGTCCAGATTCTGGGGCGCGCCGCGCCAGAGATGCAGATCAACAAGATGGGCTTGGCTAGCGCACAGCGGAAATATCGTGGTGTGATCCATATTTGCACTCCTTTTCAATCCCACTTTTCGGTTTTTACTACCCGGCGGCCCAATTATACACTTAAGCCGCTCAAAGTAATCTTCCTGCCTGTGTATTGTGCTCCAGATCACCGATCTGGGCCTTCGCGCGATGCCGTCCTGCGCCAATCGGGCGACGCAAGAGTCAGAACTGGAGATCCGGGAGAACCGGCATTGCCTCGGGAAGGAGAACCAGGGACAACGCCCGATATCGACGCTGGTGAGCGCTGAACATATCCTTGGGCACGTTGGAATCCCGAGAGAGGCGTCTTGGGGGCCGCCAGTGTCAGTTGCACTTCACTTGACGGCCTCATCGGGCATCGTCCCCGATTTTCCTCCCGTCCGGTGCTCCAAGACTTGTTACGGATGGAGCCGCGGGCCGCTAGAATCGATTCCAACGTGAATCGTCGAAACTTTATCACTTCGGCCGGAGCGCTTGCGTCGGCGGCGCAGTTGTCAGCGCAATCGAACGATCGCATCGAGCGTGACCGGGCGATTGCGCTGGACATTCTCAAACCGAGCGCGCGCGACCTGGAGTACGGTCTTGGGCTCCATCGCGAATCCCTGGTCTTTGATTCCTACGGGTTCTCGCCTCGAGCGGCGATCGACGGCGCCGCCGTCCGGGCGCTGGTAGAAGAGGGCGCTTCGGAGATAGAGCTGCAGGATCAGCGCGAGGACATGACCATGACTCGCGCCGCCGTCGTCGAGCGCGAACGAGAGGAGTTTGTTCGCGCCTGGAATGCAGCTGGAGTGACCTGCATCTTTCAGAACTGCGGCGAGGAAAGCAGCGACCCGCTGAGGCTGATCAAGCGGCTGGCCCGGTTTACGTACCTGACCGATCACTTGAGTGGAGTGTTGCGCAGAGCGGTCACCCCGGCTGACGTGGAGCGGGCTCACGCCGATGGCATGGGTTGTTTGTATTTCACCGGCAATGGCGTTCCGTTGACGCAGCAGTGGGTCTCGGTGGAAGACGAGCTGCGGTATGTGCGGATCTTCTTTCAGCTGGGCATCCGCATGATGCACGTAACTTACAACCGCCGGAATCGGCTCGGCGACGGCTGCGCTGAGATCGCGAATGGCGGGCTAAGCGACTTTGGTCGGGCCGCAATCGCCGAGATGAACCGCGTCGGCGTCATCGTCGACGTAGCTCATGCGGGTTGGCGGACCAGTCACGAGGCGGCGCGTCGTTCGGCTAAACCGATGGTGGCGAGCCATACCACGTGCGGAGGGATTTATCCGCATATTCGCTCGAAGCCGGACGAAGTCATTCGAGCGATTGCCGATACTGGCGGCTACGTGGGCATCTGCTCGATTCCGCGATTCTTGCGAGGCTCCGGCGATATCGCGGCAATGTTGGACCACGTGGATTATGCCGTGAAGCAGTTGGGCGCGGAGCATGTCGCGATCGGGACGGATGTCGCTTACCGGTCGCAGCATTCGGCCGAGGAGAACCGGCAGATTCCCGAGCCCGGGCCGCGGCGGACGAGGTTTGCTGCGCTGTGGCCGGACGACGATTTTGAGGAGACGCCGCGGATGATCTCGAGCCTTGCTTGGACGAACTGGCCGCTGATCACAGTCGGGTTGGTCGCTCGGGGCTATCGGGATGAGGATATTCGCAAGATTGTCGGCGGAAATGTCTTGCGGGTGGCACGGGCGGCGTTGGCCTAAAGGCGGGGGTAGCGGAAAGGGGGGCGGGGCTGAGTTCTTGGACGCTAGGACCGGCCAGCGAACTCAGCTTCACCAACCCAGAGAAAACCGGGGACAGAGAAAACCCGGGATAACGCCCGATATCGACGCTGGCGAGCGCTGAACGTATCGCCAGGCACATTGAGCTGCCCGACGAAGCAGACGATTCTGTCTTCAGGGCTCGCAAACTCACTCTTCTTCAACCGGATCTGCTCAAGCAACGCTCCCGAGGATACATGGAGTTGTCCGGTAAAGCGTGTTTCACTGTCACGAACGCTCGATCCAAGAACTCGTGCCAATTCGATTGCCACCGATACGGCCACCAGAGCGCCTATCGGGTTGCCCGACACATCGACACAATAAGCCGGCCACTGTTCGGGGTCCGGGGGGTAGTCCACATCCTCTGGCCCCCTTGTGCCCCAAACACGCGCGAATACTCCACTCTGCGACTCTTTGAAGAACAAATACGGCCGGGCATCTAGGGCGTACCTTGCGCCCGCCGGGCGCTCCTCGCAGCCATCGTCCTCAAACGCTTGAATATCGAATTCCTCGTCTGAACCCAGAATCGCTCTCATCGTCCGGGACGCCGCCGAGGTACAGACCGGACGGATGGGTAACAGATCAGACCGGACGGATAGGTAGCACCATGGCGAGATGCCATGGAAGGAGACCTGTCCAGTGGACGAGCGAGCGAGATTCATCGAGGATTGGCTGCGTGGA
>Ga0209273_10001289_pt1 | contig 23399 bp, 60 predicted proteins | sample tdAd471_FD_187126 | JGI IMG/M metagenome (GOLD analysis project Ga0209273, IMG submission 187126) | Marine sediment microbial communities from the Atlantic coast under amendment with organic carbon and nitrate - tdAd47.1 (SPAdes)... | ecosystem: Environmental > Aquatic > Marine > Coastal >...
GGACTATCGCTCGGGGTGACGTATTATGACGCATCTCCATCCAGTCAGACAGTTGATAGCCAGACGGCGGCAACAGATTCACAGACGTTTGTCGCCTACTCAAACCTGAGCTTCGCATGACGCCCGGTATCAAATGGCTGGCGTCTTATCCCAAGAGTGGCAACACATGGGCGCGGCTGTTCCTTCTCAATTACCATATGGCACCGGACGAGCCTATCCTTCCCGACGCATTGGGCAAGATTCAATTCTGTCCCGCTGATGACGCTGAGTGGCTTATCGCCAATGCTACCGGGATGTCACCAAAGGACATGCCCCCTCCTGCCCCGTTCTTCCGGCTGAGAACCGCATTCCAGCGGCACTATCTTCTATGGTGTTCTTCGGTCAGACGCATCCCGTATCTCAAGACCCATTCCCCAAACCTCGTAGCCGACCACCTGTTCCGCATGATTGATGAATCAATTACGGAGAAGGCTGTTTATTTCATTAGGGATCCACGCGATGTGGCACCTTCGTTAGCCGCGCACACAGGAGCAGGACATGATGAGATTGTCGAGAAGATGGCCAACCCGTCCTATGCCGTGCAGCGCCCCATAGGCACGGTGAGTCCCATAGGGAACTGGTCCGAGCATGTGAAGTCGTGGGAAGAAATAGCCACGGTCATCAAATATGAAGACCTCCCAAACGCCTTCGAAGTCATGTTTGAAACATTCGGGTTAGAAAAAGACGAGCGGTTCGACAAGGCCGTGAAGTTCACCGACCTCAAAACCCTATCGAAACTGGAAGACGAGCATGGATTCGGTGAGGGCTCCAATCACACAAAGTTCTTCGGCGGCACCAAGCGCAAGCTGAACAATCCCCAGAGAGAGAAGATCGAGGAAGCCCATGGCGATGTCATGCGGCGGTATGGGTATCTGGCATGAAGACCAGCCCAGAGGGCATAGCCCTTATCAAGAAATTTGAGGGGTGCAGGCTGACGGCCTATCAGGATTCCGTGGGGGTCTGGACGATTGGGTATGGCTCCACCAAGGACATCAAGAAGGGGATGCGTATCTCGCATATCCAGGCCGAGAAATTCCTTGTGGATGACCTCGACGAAGCCGAGGGGGCCGTGTCCCGCCTTGTGGAAGTGGACATTAACCAAAACGAGTTCGACGCCCTTGTGAGCTTTGCCTTCAATTTAGGGGGTGGGGCACTGTCAAAGTCCACCCTTCTCAAGAATCTGAACGCCGGGGACAAGAGTGGTGCGTCGGATGAGTTTCCACGCTGGGTCTATGCTGGCGGCGAAATACTGGATGGCCTGGTGCGTCGGCGGAATGCCGAGCGGGCCATGTTTTTAGGTGAAAACTGGAAGGACTTTTAAGATGAATACAAAACCGTTCTGGCAATCCCGCACCCTTTGGGGCGGTGTTATCATGTTTGCCGTATCTATTGCGGGCACCCTCGGATGGGAACTTCCCTTCGGCGCTGATGCCTTGACCGACGCGGTTATGACCCTTGTCGGCACCATTGGCGCTGTTCTTGTGGCTGTTGGCCGCTTGGGCGCGAACAAGCAGCTCTCGTAATGAGCTTCGGCACCTTCGTCCTCATCGGCTTCGCGTCTCTGTGCATTGTCTTTCTATGGATGGTGTTCAGCAACGCAAAACAAGCCGGTGGGGATTCGGTATTGGCCAAGCAAGGCAAGGCAGCGGGAAGGGCCAGACGCGATGCGAAAGAAGTTGAGAGGCGTGTTGACAGCATGTCTGATGATGATGCCGCTAATAAGCTGCTCGACGACTGGTCCCGTGACTGAGTGTGAATATCTGAGCCCCATCTATGTCTCTCAGGATGATGTCCTGACGGCAGAGACGGCCCGCCAGATTCTCAGGAATAACGAAGTATGGCGGGAGTTGTGCGGTGTTTGATGCGTGGGGAACGGGCGAGTGGACCTTCATAATCTTCTTTCTGATCCAATTTGGCGCTGTGGTCTGGATGCTTGCGACCATGCACCAACAGGTCAAGGACATTGAGAAGCGGACGCAGGCAATCGAGGATCACAATATCGGGTCCGAGCTTGCAACTATCCGCTCAGAACTTACCCACATCAGAGAATGGATTGACAAGCAGGCGTAGTCTCAACAACCCGGAGGGCTTTGTATGCCCCAACCGCCGTTAAGTGACGAAGACCTAGACATATCAGTAGCCACATACGTTCGCTGCAATTACAGCACATCAGAAGCCGCGTCCGTTCTTGGCTTGTCACCCCGCGCCATGCGGCACCGCCTGAAGACAGCGCGAGAAAAAGGCAAGATGGTCCCGTCCGGGGTCATCCAGGAACCACCCCCTCTAGGGTTCTCAGTCAAGGGGACATCCACCCTTGTTGGCGGTGACGGTGAAATCAAAGCCCAGTGGGTCAAGACCGAGGCCGATAAGGAACAACGGGAAGAACAGTTCCGGGCCTTTGCCGAAGAACTTGCCGATATCGTCAAGGGGAAGGTCAAGCCCACCAAGGAACCCAAATCAACAGAGGCGGACTTGCTTACCGTCTATCCTATGGGTGATCCCCACATAGGGATGTACGCATGGGCCGATGAAGCGGGGGAGGACTTTGACCTCGATATTGCCGAGCGCGATCTGACCGCCGCTATGGCCCGCCTCGTTCAGTCAGCCCCCAAATCCGAGACGGCATTGATTCTCAATCTCGGGGACTTCTTCCATGCGGACAATATGGAAAACCGCACGATGCGAAGCGGCAATGTCCTTGATGTGGACACCCGCTGGCAGAAGGTTCTTCAGGTAGGGGCGAGGGCCTTTTATACCCTCGTTCAGAGCGCCCTCAAGAAGCACAGGGACGTGGTGATCCGCAATGTCATAGGCAATCACGATGACCACTCAGCGGTGTTCCTGAGCCTCCTGCTGGACGCCTATTACCGGAACGAGCCCAGAGTGACGGTAGAGCTTTCCCCGAGCGCGGTTTGGTACATGCGCTTTGGAAAGGTTCTAATCGGGGCGACACACGGTGACAAGGCCAAGTGGAAGGATTTGGCCAAGATTATGGCGGTGGATCGCCCAGACGATTGGGGTCAGTCCGTTTACCGCTATTGGCACACGGGCCACGTTCACCATGACAGGGTTCAAGAGGACATGGGCGTGGTCATGGAATGCCACCGGACGTTAGCCGCCAAGGACGCATGGCATGCAGCGCAGGGCTACCGCTCGGGCAGGGCGATGAAGTGCATTGTCTATGACCGCGAGTACGGTGAAGTGGAGCGGCACACGGCAGACATTAGGAGAGTGAGAGATGGTTCCTGATTTTGACGGCTTGGTCGCCTTCCTGTTTTTCGGCGGTGCTGTGGCTGCTTTCCTATGCTTCGGCATCCTCAAACTTCTAGGTGTCCTATGAGCGATGAATTTGAATGCGCTGAAGAAGGCGAGACGGAGCCTACGTCATGGGTCACTCGCGCCTACCTCGAATCCGTGCCCGTCAGAAAATGCGCCGCCGAGCGAAGACGCGCATGGGCTGTTCTTCTGTTCATTACCACAATGGGGTTCCCGACGAACAAGGCGGGGCTCCAGGCCATAGACGATCTGACCCGCTATCTGGAAGGTGGCTTTGCTGGCCCCAAGGAAATCGAGAAATGATTGACCGCATAGCCGAACATATCCATGAGAACGCCCCCGCCTATGTAGTGGGGCTATTCGTTTCAGGCTTTGCCTTCGCGGGATCGGCCACATGGTTTGCATATAATCTATACGTCGATGTTCAATTATTGCTTTGTAAGGCGGGCATTGAACGAGACGGGAACAGGTACTGCCAGTGGACTTCAACTCTCGTAGAGGATATCAGGAAGGAGATTCCTGAGGAAAGTTCAGAGTAGCAAACTCCCCCCGGTCAGCGAGAACAGCCTTGTCGTAGGCTGCCGCCGCCTCGGCTTTTGTTTTGTACCGCCCGAGATATGTGTAGCCTCCCCGCAGTTTGGCCTGAGCGACCCACTTCCCGTTTGGTGTGGCGGCAACCCCGGTAAATCCTGACGTATTGTTTGAGCGCAGCTTGTGCGTATTGCAGAGGTTTTCAGCTCGCGTACAGGCCCTTAGGTTGGCCCACCTGTTGTCCGACTTATCCCCGTTGATGTGGTCGATGTCGTTGGCCGGTAGTTCACCAGTCATGTAGATGAAGGCGACTTGGTGCCCGCGATAGAACCGCTTGTCGAGCATCCCAAGGGCATATCCACGGTCATCTGAGCAACCCCATGGCTTGCCCGCTGCACGGTTCCCCCGCCTTACGATCCATGTAATAGAGCCAGTATCAGGGTCATACCGGACCAGTTCTTTCAGGCGCTCTTGCGTGATTGTTGGTTTTGTCATGAGCGCAGCTTACACGAACAAAGCGACCGGTGCAAGCTGCCGAAGACTTGGCGAAGGAAACCCCCGAAACCAATTGACCTCACTCATCTGCCTTCTCCTTGGGGGGGCGGTTAGCGGCCATGGTATTGCCAGAGAACGGCATTGCAATAAGCGTGGACGGCTCCCTCTGTCATATTAGTCTTATGACAGTGTTGTAGGTGTACAGGATGCTTCAAAAAGTTAGGCGGGAATGCCCGCCAATAGATTGGCTTTGAAGTAATTTCCTTTGGAGGGGGCTCATCCAATGGCGCGTTGCAATAATAACACAGGTTTTTCTGTTTTCTGACATACTGCTCGCGCACAGCCCTCCTTTCGTGAGGGGAGAGCGCCGTGTAGTCGGTGGGCAGTTCCATCTTCACCTCCTATATAGAGAGTTAGAGCCCCTTGGCGTCAGCCAAAAGAGCCGCGCCCTCGTCCGTGAGTCTCACGTTTGTCCATGGGTAGGTCCCGCCTGTGACTTCCAAGTATGGCCCTTTGAGTAATTCGGTTATGGGGTGAGCCATGACATTATCGACCTCAAATGCCGAAAAGCGGCCTACCACCGCCAAGGCTTCGAGCAGTTTCATTTTGTCCCCTCGATCAACACCAGTGAGATCATCGAGGGTGCTGAACCGATCCACGAATATCATTTCCATTCTCCTATATAGAGAGGGGCAAGGCCCTATTCGCCTAAGAGCGTAAGAACACTATCCCACCCCATGACGGTATTGCGTTGGGAGTCGGCTTCTGACTGTGCAATTTCTGCCTTGAGCAAGAGCGGTTCTGCCTTTGCCATATAGCTGTCAGCTTCCTGCTGAAGATCCTCTGCACGTTTAGCGCAAGCCTCACGGGCTTCCTTAATTTGATTCAGTTCATCGGTAGTCATTTGGTTTCCTTTCCTTTCTTCACCTGTGCTTCGTATGCGGCGAGGGCGGCGCGAAGATGGCAGACGCTACATTCATCTTCCATCTCGGGGGTGTGTGTAGTCCTTGACGGCAGGTCTTTGCAAAAGCCCTCGCACATATTGTTTTCAACTTGCCGCGCCGCCCCCGCCAACTCTCCCGCCAGCTTCTTCCACTTCGCGGCTTCGGCTTCTGCGGATTGGGCGCGATCAGTTAGCGTTTTGATTGTTTCTCCCGGACTTGCCGTGTAGCCGCCCCCCGCATCATTGACCCATTGAATGATGCGCTCGCAATCGCCATCACGCGCTATTTCGCGGATGCCCCGAAGCGTCTCCCAATGATTGTCCCCGCGCCTTTTAGCGGCCTTCAAGCCTTCCTCCGCCTCAGTCAGTGCAGAGCGTAGAGCGCGGAGAGTGTCTTCGGCTGCGCCTGACCACGCATCGGCCATTATATTTTCACAAACCGCCTCCACCGCTTCTTCTGAAATGTTGATGTCAGTCATGGGCGTTCTCCAACTGGCTTGAAGCCATATCTCGCCCTTAGGGAGTTCACATACTTCAATGCCTTGGGGTGCGCGGCTTCAATTGTCTCAAATTCACCGGAGGAATATAAATCTTCGGCAATCTCATTGATATGTTCCTGCGGCCTGCAAAATGGGCATGGCACATCACCTCCACCGAACAATGGCCCTCCGGGCTCGTCGCAGCTATCCAAGTCCCAAAGCCGCCCATCAATACACGTTGCGTCCGGGTAGTTGGCCCCAAAGAACGGAATGTCAGGGCACACTATCTCGCCCATATCACTCATGCCGCTTCCTTTCGTGCTGGCGGGCTGTGCCAAAAAGTCTCGCCATTCAAGTTGATTGAAAATATCGGAACAATGTCCGCATCCGGCGTATCATCCATGACCTCGATAGCGCGTTGATCCAGAACCTTGTTGCCTTCTTCTGTGTGGATAACGCAGACGGCGTGGATGTAATTTATGCGGCTATCGCCATAAACTGTTTTTATGCGCCGATCCTCATAGACGGTCACGAATATATCGGCGGGGTCTATTCCCAGCGCGCGGTGAGCAAGTGATGCATAGCAACAGGCGAAACCTTCGCAGTCGCACCACATCGCGTCACGACAAACCAGCGCAAGCACATCATCTGGGCGTGGCCAATTGGCGTTCTTCTTCTGGCTGTATTCCAGAGCCGCAGATACTTCCTCGAACACATCGAGGGGGCTAGATAGCCCCCAACGTTCCGCGCCATTCCACGGCCAATCCCGCCAAGCCAACATCGCCTCTTTTACATGAGCCATATCATCAGGAAGGTTCCCGAGCGCCGATGGGTAGCCGTATATGGTGGGGGCGTTAGTCATTGGGCAGGCTTCTCATCAATTACGGCCCGAGATAAACGTTCTTCTGTCTCAGATTGGTAGCGATCATAGGCAGCTATAATGTCGCCGCTCTTGGGCCACACGCCAGCCTCTTTGAGAAGCTGAACCATCCCAAGTTGCAGCATCGCATTGTAGGCGTTGTCATTCTCCCGCTCCTCTATCTCTGCCCGCTGTTTTTCTATGAGGTCGGCTGCCTCTTGAACGTCCTTCAACACAACGAGGTATGGTGATCGCCCCTTTCCCCGCAACCGCTCTACAATGTCGTCTCTTTGAGTATCGTTAGTCATCGTATATTCATCTCCGACCGCCTGTTGCTTGAGCGGGTTCTCCATTCTTCAAAGCCCATCTCCGCAGCCTTGAGGGCGGTCTGCTTGAGCCGCATCTGAAGGCGTGTCGCCAGGACTTCCTTATGAAGCCGCTGATACTCTGGATGGTTCTTCGCTCGCTCCTTGGCCGTTGTCTTCGCGCCTTCGTCATGGTCAAGGATCACGGCCAGTTTCACGTCCAGCTCGTTCTCCTTTACCGCGACGGCATACTTGGCGCGTTCAAAGTCCTCTGCCGCGAGCCTCCACATTTCAGCGTATGGCCCAAGCTCGGGAAGGTTATGGCCTTGATTGCTCATAGCCCGAACACCAACCCGAGGAACAGGAAGAACACCCAAGCCCCAAGGGCCAAGGTAAAGCCCCCGACCAAGCCAATAAGGGCCGTGCCCAGTGCAATACGGGGCGAGTCTTCAATGAGGATTTGTAGGTCAGTTTTTTGCATTGTCGCTCTCCATTTCCAATTCAACTTGTTCAGGCTTGGGTGCCTTCTCCTGTTCGATGAACATATCAGGCTGTGCGTACGCCTTCTCAATCCTCTTGCAGGCAATGTCGAAATAACTCTCGTCTATCTCAATGCCGATGAACTTGCGGCCCAACTTGACGCAAGCAACGCCTGTAGTGCCGCTGCCCATGAATGGATCGAGAATGGTTTGGGCGGGTGTTTTCTCAATCAGATAGCGCAACAGACTTACGGGCTTTTCGTTTGGGTGCATTCGCCCCATTGACGCTCGCGTAACAATCCAGTGGCCCTTGACCACGCCCTCATCGCGGTGCCCGCGCCAGCCATTTCCGCTGACAAAAATGAACTCAAAGCTACCTTTCCACGGAAAAGACAGATCACCCATCCCGCTCGCTGGTCCCTTGTCCCAAACTAAAACCCCGCGCGCATTGTCAGGCGGCGAAACCTTCGGTGAGCCAAAGCAGGCCCAATCAAACCCATCGAACCGGGACAGTACCGCATCTCTGTGAGACGTGTTTCCGTCTGACTGTATCTGTGCCCGCATCCACGGCGCTGTAGTGGTTGGCGCAACGTAATTACTCTCAAACCCAATCCCATACGGCGGGTCTGTCACAACCGCATCAACTGGGTCAAGTGTCGGCATCACTTCAAGACAATCGCCCAGATAAAGGGTGCAGTCACCGATGACCTCTTTGCGCTTCCATGGGTCAGTCATCGTTCCACCACCGTTCCATCAAGTTTCTTTTTGAATTTCGTATTGCCAAACCCGCGTGATTGAATCTTCGCCTTGGGCTTGGGCTTATCGCCTCGTTCCATTGCTTCACGGGCTTTCTCTAGGCGTTTGGTCTTTGCTATCTCGCCTATGTCGGAGCCGCTTGTTGTGGCACCTGTTCCGAATGTCTTGGCCTTCGCGCAATGGGCATGGACGAAGAACATATTTGATGGGTCATCTTCCCCGCCACGTTCCAATGCCTGCCAATGTTCCCGCACCATTTTCGATAGCGGGTCGATAGCCTTCTCACAGATAGGGCACCCAAGCCGATAAGAACCGTTCCCGACATGGACGACATAGCCCTTCGCCATCTGCCTCATGCAGATTTCCCTGTACATATTGGGGGTGGGGCTCTTGCGCTTGGTCATCAGAAGGGCAGGTCCGAGTCATCGTCACCCGAAGGGGCAGGAGCCGCATCACCAGGCCCACCAAGAAGCGCCAGCGTGGAGTTGAACCCCTGAAGGACAATCTCAGTTGAATAGCGTTTAGCGCCTGCCTGATCTTCCCAGCTTCTCGTCTGGACAGAACCCTCGATGTAGAGCTGCGTTCCCTTGTGGACGTACTTTTCAATGATCTTGCACAGGGGCTCGGAGAAGCAGGCAACACGGTGGTATTCCGTCTTCTCTTTCTTCTCGCCTGTGTGCTTGTCACGCCAACTCTCATTTGTGGCGATGCTGAAATTCGCAATCATCTGCCCCGATGAAGTCATCTTCACTTCCGGCTCACGGACAACATGCCCTAGCAGGATGGCCTTATTGACTGATCCACTCATCTCTCTTACCCCTCTGCCATAACGTTGGTGTCGCCAAGCTGGTCTTTGATTTCCAACTCGGATCGTTTCTTGGAACAATGCTCGCGCAGTTCCCGCTTATAGGTTTCGTTCCATCCCTTAACCTCTGGGGCGATTTCCTTCATAATCAGGTCAAGGTGTGTGGTGTCTTCTGCCCCATCAATCTTTGATGTGACCTTTTCCCACGCGCCTTCGTCTTTGAGCTTGCGAGACGATTTGGGTTTCTCCGCTGGCTCTGCATTTCCCGGCAAGTCCTCACCCGCGTAGATGTAATGACCAAGGCCGAACATAGCGATGCACTTCACGAGGCAGCGCATTTTGGTGTCCGAGATTTTGCGGGCGTCAGGGTCTTTCACCGCATTGTTGCGGTTATCCATCACGGGGAGCCACATTTCATGGCTGACCTCACCGATGGAAACGGTGCAATGAACACTGGCCGTTCCGTCAGGGTAGATCATGGCATCAAGTGGTGTGCCCCGCTCACTGGTGTTGACCGCGAATGAGTAATTGGCTTCGGGATAATGCTCCATGAGCGTTCCCCACGCCCAAGCCCATGAGAGATAGGAGAGGTTCCCCTTCTTCTCGATATGCTTTGACACGTCGATGCTGGAAAGCGTGTCCCAGATTTCTTTAGCTGTGGTCATTTCCTCGTTAGCCTTTCGCATTCCAATAGTTGCTGCATGATGGGGCCTAGAAACCCTGCATTGTCTTTCAGTGCTTCTAGGTATTCAGATCCCGGCTGACAGTCCGCATAGAGCGCATCCACTTGACTCCTTATGGAATGAAGGCGCTGCTCTACGTCAATGGTTGCGGGGGAATCGGGGAGGGCAGACTCCCCCGCTGGCGCGGGTTGGGAACTGGGGGAGTGCCCCGCGCGTTCTGTAATTGAAACAACCTCACCCATCATTCTGTATCTCCCTTAGCGCGGACGAGGGCGGTGTTTGACAACTCGACAGTCTTATCCATGTGTTCCGCCACGCGGGGCCACATTTCACACCGGAAATCGCGCAACATCTGGTCAAGCTCTTTGCTCGCCCGCTCCAGCGCCTCATAAAGCTCATCAATAGTGGCTTGCTGCGCTTCTATGTGGTCTGCGGCGGCTCTAAACTCTGGGTCTACGGATTGACTGATGTTCATTCGTCGCAACCGCTTCACCAGTTCTTCTGTCTTAGACATCTTGCTCTCCCTCATGAACTTCGCCCTGCATGGCATCAATGGATGGGTGTTCTGTCTTGTATTTGCGGCGCACCGCATCGCGCGGGATGCCAGCCAAATCTTCAATGCGAATGGCAGGGCGGCATTTGATTTCCTGCCACCGTTTGAACTCCTCAAGGGTCATGCCTTGACGTTTAGCCAACTGCTCATCGGTTAGTCGCCAGGAACCCGCTTGCCCGTCTTTTGTCATTGCGTGGTCAGTCATTGGGCATAACCTCACCGTGCCAGCCGTCGCTGGTTTGCCAAACCCACACAAATACATCACCAAACCGCACCGCTCCGCCGCTGCGCTTCCCGTGAATTTTGTGTTGGGGCCAATCAGCCCGCTCGCGGAAATTCTCAATGGCGTCGAGCGCCTGAGACGCTTCCTCAAGGGTTGAGATGTTGTGTAGTGTGCTCACAGCCCCACCCCCTTAAGAAGAAGACCAAAGACACACAGAGCCGAAACCAGCACAGCGAGCTTTATTGTTTCAGTGAGAAGGAAGGTCATTGGGCTGGCTCCACAATTACAGGAACGTAACCACCCATCGCACGAACCCACGAGATGTCATCCTGAGTGGCCTTCCGAACCTCAGTTACTTCCTCAAACGTTCCAACCTCACGCTGCACTTCGGACCTTGCGGAGCGCACCGAGTTAGCCAGCAATAGGCGACACCCGCGAGATGTGCTGGCGTAATAAACCCTCTCACTCACGACATATCCTCCAACCATTCGGGCCATCCATCAGGGTCAACACCCGTGACAACCACAGTTTCATCAACAAGAAGAAGCCAGCCAAAGAAGCACACAGCCCCAGGAAACATCAAAGGCGGTAGAGCCACCATCAGGGCACCAAAGCAAAGGGCCGCGAGCATTAGGTGGTAGTGGGTCATTGGGACGCCTCCAATTCTTCAACGCGCTTTTGAAGGCTTGCGATTACGGCAAACGCGGCGCTGATTGCCTTCGCGTACCCAAGCGGGATCGACAGTTCGTCCGTGCGACAAGGGGCGTCATCAAGCCACGCCCGCCACTCATCAACGCCACCGAATTGCGGGCCGTGTGTTTCGTTGCTCATTGGGCTTCACCCCTAGCCTTGGCGAGGGCAGCTTGAGCGTTGGTCAAGTCCGTGTCCAGTTGCGCTTTTCTTGTTGGCGGCGCGTCGGGCCGCATATAAGCGTGGCCAAGCATTGCATTGACTGTCTCGGTCATAGCCTCCAGCGCCTCATAAAGCTCCGGTGCCGCCGCTATAAGGTGGGCGTTGGGCATATGAAGGCCGACGTGTCCCCCCTCGTGGTTGGCGAGAACGTGAACGTGCGGGCCCATTAAAACGGGCTTCACTACCCCGAGGTGTGGTAGCGCGGGGTGATTACCAACAAACCAAGGCCCCGGCGTATATTTCCTCTCCATCACTCACCCTCCAAAGGAGGTTGCTGGATCCTCTTGAATTCCTCTTCCGGGTAAAACCAGTCATCCTTTAGGATGTGACCAATGCCCCGGACGTTTGAGCTGTTCGATTCAGCCCTGATCGTTTTGCCAACCAGTTCTGACCAGTCATCAACACCCGCAATCTCCATGACACGGACAATGAATAGGGCGGCAAAGCCTTCGCGGTTCGCCGCGTCCGCCTTAATGCCGTCGTTAGTCTTTGCCCCGAGCACATAGCCACCAAAGCCTTGCCCGCCGCCGCCGTAACTCAACCCAAGCCAGACTGACAAGAAGCAGCCCCGATCAAATCGGATGGATGCTGACTCAATCCTCGCGTTCTTGGTTTTGTATTCTCTACCGAAGCTCATTCCGAATCCTCCAAAGGACAACCAGTTTCAACACATGCACCAAGAGCTGAGGGCTTGCCACATTTCGGGCACTGATCTTCTTCATCGCAGAAGGCCCGTTCGCGGTTCGCCTTTACGCGCTCAAGGACCTCGGCGCACAGTTCAGAAATGTGCCGCGCTGAATCCAGAGCCGTTCTTTTGGGTATGGCTGTCATTTGCTTTCACCTCGGGCTTTGGCGAGTGCATCAATGGTCTTCTTGAAATCGTCCCGGCGAATCTCGACGGCAACGTCACTTCCCAACTCAAGCGCATACCCATCATTCCCCGGAAACTTCTCCAGAAGAACCTTCCCGTACCGAGCGAACACCTCCAGCGCCTCGAAAAGATCGGGCGCAGAGGCAATGAGGTGGGCGTTGGCTTCGCGGTGAGGACCGAAAGCGTGGGCGACGTAGATGCCACCATTTCGGCCATCAGCGCCAATCAGCACCCGCTCATACTTGCCAAGGGCGGCGACAGCGGGCCAATCAATCTCCCAAGGCCCAGACGTAAATTTTGATTCGGTCATCTCAATTCCTCCTTGCCCCCAACATAATTCCAATCGGCAACGGCGTCAATGCTGAAATGCAATTGACAGACAATTTTTTTTGCCGCAAATTGACCCCATGAATAGCACGAAGAAGTTTTTGCGCGAATGCGAGGCGTTCATAAAAGCGTCCCGCATTACGCAGGCCCAGTTCGGGCGTGAGGCCGTGAATGACACGGGCTTTATCTCCAAAGTACGTGGTGGGCGGTCGCCTTCTTTGGCCACCGCTGACCGCGTATATCAATACATGAAACGCAAATCCCCTGGCAGTCCCCCCAACACCACTGTCAAGGGCTAGGGGCGGCGGGGGACTGCCCCCAAGTAACCTCGCCGTCCCACATTCAACGAGGAACCCCATGGCTGAAAACACCAACAATCTATCACGCGGAAACGGATTTGACCCCGAGGTAATCGAGGGGTACGTCTCTCGCTTTGACACCCTGGAAGACACCAAAGACAAGCTGAAGGAAGAACACAAGGCCGAGATTGACAGCCTGAAAGAAGACCAGCGCATTGTCCTTGAGGAAGCGAAACGAGAGCACGGCATTCCCGTCAAGGCATTTGAGCATTTCTTCAAGAAACGGGAATTGCAGCGGGCGCTGGCGGAATTCGATGAAAACGGCGACCCCGCAATAATTCACGATGCCGACCTTATTGCCGCCGCCTTTGGCCTAGAAGGAACCCCCCTTGGTGATTTTGCCGAGGGGCGGGAATGAGCAAATACAAGGCCAAGCGCACCACCATTGATGGCATTACCTTCGCCTCAAAAGCTGAAGCAAAGCGGTACGAAGAACTCAAATACATGGAAATGGCTGGCGAGATTGAATGGCTCGAACTCCAGCCCGTGTTCCTTCTTCACGCCACGGGCTTCACCGAAGAAGGGCTGACCAACATCAAGATTGGCAAGTATGTCGCTGATTTCCGGTACACAGACGCGGATTCAGGGCGTGAGATTATTGAGGACGTAAAGGGATTCAAAACCCCCCTCTACAAGTGGAAGAAAAAACATGCGGAAGCCGAGCATGGGATTGAGATTGTCGAAATAACATCAAGGTAGGAGGAAGCGTAATGTCGCCATGGACGGAAGAAAGAACGGACGAACTAAAGCGGCGGTGGCTGGCGGGGGAATCCGCATTGCAGATTGCCGTCCGGTTGGGTGACACAACCCGCAACGCCGTCATGGGAAAGCTGCACAGACTGGGCATTCCAAGTCCCAAGCTGCACCCCCACGACGGAGCGCGCCGTCCCCGCATTTCCATTCCAAAGCCCAGACCCAAGCCCCCCGTCATCAATGTCGGCCCGCCCGTGAAGACCGAGAACGGATATATCACCCTCGCTGACCTGAAAGACGGCATGTGCAAGTGGCCGATAGGCGACCCACAGGACGATGATTTCCATTTCTGTGGCCGCCCGTCAGTAGAACACCGTTCCTATTGCGGGGGCCATTGTGCCGCCGCGTACCGCCCCAATACCAGGGGCCGTGGCGTTGCTGGGGGTGGGGAATGAGTGATCTAGACTTGAGCTGGATATGCGGCAAATGCGGCGCTGAATGGGCTGGCAGCCACGGAGATCACACATGCGGACCAGAAGCACAGGACGCCCCCCAATCCATCCTCTCCCAAGCACAAGAGACGATTAACGACAGACATGAACGCTACGGCGATTGTAACAACGTCATGGCCGCGACCGCTGAAATGTTCCGTGTGTATCAGGGGCTCAAGGCCGGTGCATCAAGCGCGCATGACGCGGCGGTGTTCAACATCATTCAAAAGCTGGTCCGGATAGGTAGCGGGCAATCCCATGCTGATAACTGGATCGACATAGCGGGCTATGCCTCGCTTGGCGCGGAGGTGAGCGAATGAAACGGGTCATTATCGAGAGTCCGTATGCTGGCCAGATTGAGCGCAATACAGAATACGCGCGCCGCTGCCTCAAAGATTCCCTTGACCGTGGCGAAGCACCATTAGCGTCTCACCTTCTCTATCCGCAAGTGCTGGATGAGAACATCGGCGCGGAGCGCGACCAAGGAATTGACGCCGGGTTTGAGTGGATGGCACAGGCCGACCTTGTCGCCTTCTATGTTGACTACGGGTTCAGCAGCGGAATGAAGGCGGCGTGGGACAGGGCATTCAACGGGCTGCGGCTCCCGATTGTCGTCCGCACCTTAGGCAAGAACCCCGGTGACGCCGATGACTGACCCCGAGGAAGCCCGAGAAAGCCTGTCCAACATCGAAGCCGAGCAGATGGTGCTGGGCTGCCTGCTGATGAACAATGATGCCTTCTATGGGGTAGATTCTATCCTGTCCCCCGAGGACTTTTCCGAAGGGCTGCACCAACGTATCTACAATGTCATCACAAAGATAATTGAGAAGGGTGGGGCGGCAAGCCCCCTGACCCTCGGAAACTATTTCGATAAAGACCCTGCCATGCTGGAGATTGGTTCTGGCTATCTCGCGAACCTCGCGGCCAATTCCGTCCCCGCCTCCATTGTGAAAGACCATGCGCACCTCGTGCGCCGCATGAGTGTAAGGCGCGGGCTGCACGACATGGGCACAGAGATTGTCGAGCAATCCCTTCACGACGATATAGACAACGACCCAGAAGCACAGATTGAGGGTATTCAGGCGTCTCTGGACGGGCTTTTGAGCAAGGATGTGAAGGATGGCTCCAAATCCTTCGACAGAGCCTCACAGGACGCCCTGACACGCGCTGAAGAAGCATTCAGGCGGAATGGCCCCAGCGGCCACCTGACGGGCCTCAGATGCCTTGACGCCCACATGGGAGGTTTCAACCCCACGGACATGATTGTGATCGCTGGACGCCCCGGTATGGGGAAGACCTCGTTGGCAACAAACATCGCGGTCAATATGTCTAAAAATGGCAAGTCCGGCCTGTTCTTTTCCATGGAAATGAGCGGGGAGCAACTAGCCCAGCGCATCATGAGCGCGGAGACGGGCATCAGCGCCCAGGACGTGCAGCGCGGGAACATTGACGAGAGCCAATATCGCCGCATCAGAGACGCCCGTGAGAAGGTGAAAGCCATCCCCTTGGAGATTGACGAGCGGGGGGCTTTGCGCCTCTCACAGCTCGCGGGAAAGGCCCGGAGGGTCAAGAGAACCAAAGGCCTGGATTACATCGTCATCGATTACATGCAGTTGATGGGCGGATCGGGGAAAACCCAGAACAACCGCACAAATGACGTGACCGAAATCACGGGTGGTTTGAAGGCGCTGGCCAAGGAATTGAATGTGCCCGTCATCGCCCTTTCACAGCTTTCCCGAGCCGTCGAACAGCGAGCGATAAAGCGCCCCACGCTATCGGACCTCAGAGATTCGGGAAGCATTGAGCAGGACGCGGATGTGATCCTGTTCCCCTACCGCGCTGAATACTACCTACGCCTTGAAGGCAAGGACGAAGCGACGGACGAGGGGTTACGGGAACTGGCCGGGGTTGCCGAATTGATTTTGGCCAAGTGGCGGCACGGCCCGACCGGAGATTTTGAACTGCGGTTCGACGCCAATACCACAACATTCAGCGATAGGGGGCATCGGTGAGTAATGTTGCCATTTTGCCCGCCGGGGTCTATTCTTTTATGGGGCGCACAAAGCACGGATTGATCCCCGTGTTGCGCTCGCTCTCCGTCAGAGCGCCGCCCTACTTTTCTTTTGTGACGGAGCAAGACGGAGATTTTCTATGTCAAAAAACGATGATTCTGACGTTATGCCTCATGTGTTTGGGGCAATGGTTATTTTGGCCTGTGTCCCGAAAGTAGCGCAAGAAGAATCCTTGGCGATGTTGCACACGCTGCTTGGTGCTGAGACGTACCATGAGGCGCTTCTAGCACTCACAACTGAGTTCGCCCTACAGGCTCAACAGACCGCCTTCATGGAAGCAACGGGAGGTCACAGAAATGGCTGAGGCATATTTTAGTGTGAAGAATTTCGACAAGTTCCAGCACTACAAGGACCGTAAGCCGCCGTGGATTAAACTGTACCACGAGACGTTCGAAGATTATGAATTTGGGGGTCTTCCTGATGCTAGCAAGATGCACCTTATTGCTATCTGGTCGCTAGCAAGTCGCTACATGAACAAGATTCCTTTTGATGCGGAGTGGATTGCAAAGCGCATAAACGCGACGGAAAAAGTGGACCTGAATTTACTTGTCAACGCTGGTTTTATTGAACTAAATCAAGAGTGTAGCAACATGCTAGCAGAACGCTATCAAAGTGCTACTCTAGAGAAAGAGATAGAGAAAGAACCCCCCTTACCCCCCCAAGGGGAATCCTCCCCCAAGAGAAGGACCTCGAAAAAGACTCGGAGGACGCACCTCCCCGAAAACTTTCCTGACGAAAAGGCGGTTGATTGGGCTGTGAAGGAAAGGGGATTGTCTCGTCAGCAGGCAGAGTCTGAGGCACAAGGGTTTCGCGACTACTGGCTCGGGGAGGGGACGGTGAAGGCGGACTGGATGGCCACATGGCGAGGTCGGATAAATCGGGCGCTTGAGCAGGGGCGCGTCACGATCACGGCAGGGGGCGGCGCGTTGTCACCGACCGCGCAGGACGCATTGGAGCGCAAGCGAAAACGAGAACAACAGGAGGGTCCGTCTAACAGCGGACCCGTGTTTCTCGCGGCGGGAGGAATGAGATGAAACCCCGCCTTATCCCCAACACCGCCGCCTTCTATGAAGCCCTGAGAGACAGAAGGGAAGCATTGGGCCTTCACCACCTGGAGCTGGACGACATGACGGGCTTAGCCGATGGCCACCTGTCCAAGATCGAGGGGTTTGACCGTGAGTGGGGCAAGAGGCCGTTTAATATTACGCCGACCGCCGAATGGTTGATGGAAACGCTGGACCTCGCCCTCGTGGTGATGCCCCGCAAGGACGCGATGCAGATCACCGACCGAACCGTGAGCCGGAAAATCACCCAGAGAGCGGGCCGCGATGAAGGCCGGGCAATCATACTCTCATACGCTGTGAGGTATCCTGATGGAGAATGAGATGAACGAAGAAGAAGCCAAAAAATGCTTTTGCCCACTACTTGCGTCAGCTGCGCTGATCGCAAATCTGGAGGGCGGTAAGGGCTATGGCAAATGCGTAGGGTCAAAGTGCATGTGGTGGAGGCCAACATACGGGGCTCTGACCCGCCGTGACGGGAACTGCGCGATAGTGAGTGAGGAAAGGCGATGACGAATGTGGTGAGGGGGCTTGTTGGCCGACTTGGCGTTATTTCTGTGATCGTGTTCGGCCCCATAGCATACCCAGATTTGCTCTGGTCAATAACGCCGGAGGGGGCTGTTGGTTTTCAGAAGTGGCTGTCAATCATCGGATTCTGGGTTCTGCTTGAACTATTCGGCGTATTCAGTTGGGCTTTTTATGGCGGGCGTAAATGAGGCCCGCGATCAGCAAAAACCAAAAACGCCTCAGACGCTCGCCTAGGGGTGCGTTTGGGGGAAATGTCAAAATGATACGTTCGGATCGTAACTGCAACTGTGTGACGGCCCTGAGCCGTTGTGAGGTACATTGTGGCCACGAACCGAGACTGCCAATACTGCGGCACGAGATTTCGCGTCGAATTGAACTCCAGACTGTTTTGCTCTGGCCGATGCCGTCAGCGGTATCACCGCGAGAACCGACTGAAGTGTTTTTACTGTGGGGAACTCGGAACCAGCCGGGATCACATCTTCGCCCACTCAGCGAGAATAAACGTAGGGCGGGGAACCCGGAACTTCGCCGGGCAGGAGACGGTAAATTCCTGCGACGAGTGCAACAATATCATGGGGAACAGGCACCCGTACAGCATTTTGGATCGCGTGGCGTATTTAATCGAGAGGTTGGACGCCAGATATCAACTTCAGGTTCAAGTGCCGGAATGGGACGAGGAGGAGTTGGAAGAATTGGGGCAGAACTTGCGCCGCATGATCGGGGCAAAAATCAAACAGCGGCAACGGGCATTAGAGCGCCGTTCCCACGCCAAGATCGTTTACGACCGCATTAACAGGCTAACCCATAGCGAAGACGAGATCCCCGAAGATGAGCGAGACGAAGACCACGCAGGAACAGCCGTTGAACGCACTGATGGTGAAACTTAAGGACGCTCAGCGGACCTATCTCAAGGCCCTTGGTTCTAGGGATGATGTGGTGTCAGACATCATGGGCCACGGGTTTTCACGGGACGCGGTTTTGTTTGCACTGCAAACGGTGGAAGCCAATCCCCAAGATGAGTTTGCCAAGATGGTGCAAGCCAAGGAATTGATCGAGGCTGCGCCGGGTGGGGCGACGGTTGAATTTGTTTCCAAGGTGGAGACGCCGTATCGCAAGGACCATGAGATGCAGGTCAAGGCATATCAGGCGGGAAGGGACGCAGCGAAGGGTGGGGAAAGGTGTCAGAGCCCCTACGAGCCCGGAATCCTCCACCGCAAGTGGGTAGCAGGGTGGAGAGACTCAAAAAAAGGATAGGTTAATGACAGGAGAGTATGAGGAAGCAATAATTCTTGGGCCGCGCGACCGTGTTAAGGTGATTGGGTCGGAGCGGGCGCTTTCGGTGCTTGAGAAAGAATTGCTTGCGGCGGGGTTTGTGTGGGATGAGTTGAGGACCGCGTGGGTGCGAACAGCGCGGCGCGGCGATGGCTGACATTCTTTTTCATTACGGCTTTCTGGGGGATTCGTGCTGTCAGATGGTGGGGTACGGTGATGGGGCGGGCGGCGTTTCTTGCCATGTCATGTTTGTGGACGAGACACAACGACTTGATTACTCTGTTGGTCTTGAAGATTTGCTTATGGATATTTACGCATCCCCCGGCCAGAGATGGGTCTTTAGATACCCTGACCGGGAAGATGTCCACCGCAAGTGGGTACAGGGGTGGAAAGATTCCAAAGGCTCTAAGGCGTGAATTTTCACCAGCGGGTTTAGTGTTGGCGGGTTATTGAGCGGTCTCAATTCGTTTAATTGCGAGCCTCAGTCCGTTGATAAGTTGCCCGGTCGCGGTAGGGTCATTGGTTGTTTTTGGTGTTGTGTCGCATAGGTCTTTTGCAACCGTAAAAAGGTCAAGCCATGCGTCATAGTCAGGCTCAACAACTAATTGCGAGCTAGGGTGATGTGCGAACCCATTGTATTGGCCAGCATGCTCTTGAAAAACCTCAAGGTGAGAAATTGCTGCGGGGCGTATGGTTTGGGCTGCGATGTTTTTTAGCGCCCCTTCTGCTGTCTCGGCTTTTGTGTGTATCCAGCCATCGCGGCCTAAGTACCTATAATCGTTCATTTCCTCAGTCTCCTTTAGTTTGAATTATCCCTTACGGGTTTGTAACGCCTCCAAGGCAAGTCCTACCCACTTGGGCAAGGGGTTTACCCCGTTAAACCATTTCTGCACCGTGTCAGGGTGTATGCCAGCGTCATCGGCAAAGGCTTTGCACAGTCCCCAGCGTGATAGGCGCGAGCCGTATAGACGGGCGAGCCTGGTTTGGAGTTGCGCGGGGGTCATTGGGTTGCCTCGCGCAGCACTTCGTCGCCGTCTTTGTTGAGCGTGATAAAGGTTAGCTCGCTCTCATCGAAGGAGTATGTGAGCGGGTTCCCGGTCTTTGTGTCGAACATTCTGAGCTCAACACAGATGGTTCTCTCGTAAGGGTCGGAGCCGTCCATGTTCTCGATCAGCCGGCTAGCAGTGCTCTCGGCATCTCTCGGGTCCTTGAGCCATTCGCGACAGTACGCGACCAGATTATTGCGGCCCTTATCGTTGATTTCTGCGAAGGTAATCATCTTCCAGTCTCCTCTAATCACGTCACCATTAACGCGGGTTAAGGGCTGGCCGGAACCAGCCCCTAGCGCCTCATTAATCGGCTGGTTCTAGTTCTTCTTCCATCTCTGCCAGGGCTTCTTCTTTGGGTTGACGTTTGAGTCATGTAAGAGCGCGCCGGACAGGTCGAGACAATCCACGCAACCTGCCGCGAGGTCCAGAAGATACTTCTCAGGGTGGTCTTGCAGGCGTTCTACCCAGTCTTCAAGCCCGCCGTAACCAATCATCTCATTCAGCATTCGGCGCGCCACATATTCCGCCAAGTGCTTTTTGGTTATTCTCTCAGGCATTGAGCGCATCCTTAAAATGTTCCACGGACCGAAACGAAGCGCCGAGCGGCGCATATTCTTCCGCCCCATTTTCATTGGTGGTTATCTCGCCCACCAGGTATTGCCCTGTCTGGTATGTGCCCACTTCCCCCGTGTTCGGCGCGTGAAAGTCAAGGGCGGGCTCAAGGCGATAGACTCGACCTTTGTGTCTTATTGTGTGCGGTTTAAGCATTTTCCAGTCTCCTAGTTTTGCGGGACCATTCCCACTTCGCGCCATTAACGCGGGTTAAGGGCTGGCCGGAACCAGCCCCTAGCGCCTCATTAATCGGCCATTGCGCTTTTCAAATCGTCAAATTCGCGAGGGTGAACCATGACGAACACCTGGTCGCCTGTTTCCGTTCCGCCTGAAATCAGCATGTTATCTTGCCAGCCCATGTGCTCGCAAAGCGCCATAGCGGCGGCAAGGTGCGGCTCGCGTTCATCGTGGGGATAGCTGATCCACTTGGTGCGACCTCGGCCAGCGTCCGCTTTGATGCGCGACCCCTTGGTGTTGGTGGGGCCGTAATACTTGGTAACGATTGACACAGCGCGCGTTTCGTAGTGTTTTTGCATAGTCTTACTCCTTCTCTGTTCAGGGTTTGGGATTAGCGCCGGGGGAAGGATTCCAGTCTCGCCCCCGGCGTGGTTTGATTAGGCTTTGAAGGCCCGCGAATCTTCATCAACGGATGTGACATGGCCAGAAAGCCAAACCGTCATTTTTGGCTCATCTGAGGGGCCATAAGGACACTCTGCCGCGTCCTTGCCAGCCTTCGCCGCGTCATGCCCCTCGTACCAAACATCAGGGTTTGCATGGGCGAGCCGCGCCATTTCAGACTTGTCGTCAAGGGCGTTCATCATCGTGTGCCGCATTTCCAGTCTCCTTTAGTATGTCGAAACGCGCATAAGCGCAGCGACGACGAAAACACCGGCAACACTCAGAACCATGAAGGCGCAAAGAACGCCCGCGCCAACATTGGCCCAGAACTCCCGGCGTTGCCGCCCCTGGCGTGCGCGGCTAAATGCAGTCCGTCTATTCATTTTCCAGTCTCCTTCTTCGCGCTTCATTGCGCTACAGGTATAAGATAATCTCTTGTGATATGGTGTCAATACCTAATCTCAAATAAAAATAGGCTATTGCCATGAAACGGCGGATTTGCTAGGATAAATGAAGAAAAAAGTGATGGTTCGCCTTATGTTCCATCCAATCGAGGGTCTGGCCATGACTGACAAGCAAAGCGACAAAGCCAAGGAACCTTGCCCCTCCTTCGCGGATATACTTGGAATGCGGGACCAATTGAGATTGACAAGCCACATTCAAAGGCAATGGAATAAGCTGATGGACATGGTACAAGCTCCAGGCACCACACTTCCAAAGGATTAGGTTCAATGGCTGGTAGACCTCAGACAAACGGCAAGATGAAAGCCCTCGAAGCCGAACGCGACCAACTTCGCGAGGATAACAATAGGCTGAGAGCCCTCCTAAGTTCACTTGATCCAAGTCTACTAGAATCCAAAGAAGGCCCCCCACCTTTCGGGGAAGTAACAGAAGATAACGCTAAGGACCTCTCAAGGCGTATCCTAGTCATGGCCCAAGAAGGTATGATGGAAAACCAGTGGATAGCTACACTTGGAATGACTGAGGAAGAATGGGAAGAGATGCTGATAGGTTTTCCCTCAGTCCGTCACGCCGTCTCTCGTGCGCGCGTAAAGGTCAAAGCCAGACTAGAAGCTATTACGTCCCAAGCCCTTGATAATAAAGACAATAGGTTCGCCGCAGGGGCTATGAGGGAGCTTCAGAACCTCATATTAGCCAGCACTTCCAAGGGATCTGGAGCATCAGGTGACGCCTCATCCCTGGTACGTGTGGACGCCTGACAAGAACCGCAGAACTCCGCCACTTATTGCAACGCAATCGTTGACTAATCACTAAGGTTATAGGCTTTCGGGGCCATAAACCGCAGAAGTCTGCCCTTTATCATTTCCCATAATGTGAATTATGAGTGCATAGACCCCCCACCCCCCTCCACATCTCTCAGGAAGGGCCGGGGGTTAAAAAACGCGCGGGTTCGCAGTACGTATATCTATCCTCCCCCCAATTTTTTCTTGACCCCTTAGATCACATGTGCACACTGAGTGTTACAGAAGTACCCGCATAAGCGTGGCTGTATTACACAGGGTGTGATTTTGGACGAATTTGAGCGTTATCTGGCTGAGTTGGGGTGGTCGCGTGGTGATCTGTGTACCCGGCTGGGGCTGCATCGGAACACGCCGGGACGGTGGGGAGATAGTCCCCCGAAGTATGTGATGGCGTATTTGGAGATTGCTGTTGATATGAAGCGGGCTGGGCGGCTTGCGCTTTCTATCGTCGAGCCACAAGGAGGAAAGAAATGAGAATCATCCTGACCCTTGCCCTTCTTTTCGCCCTTACGGGGTGTGGGGATAGTGATAGACGCCCTGATGACCCTGACCCATCGGGCAGCCTACAATATGTGGCCAAGGCCCGCCACGGCTGGTTCTACCAAGACATTGCGACGGGGTGCCTCTGGAGGGTGTACCGCGATGACGGGAATAGCTTGCACTGGACCCCTATCGCCTGCCCTTCCGATGTCGGGTATCAGAGGATTATCACCGATGTTCGGGCTAATGCTGATAGGCTGAACTAGAGGAAATACGGAAGGAGATGGGCAGTGCCACTGAGTGATGAAGGCCAGTTTGCCGACGCGGCGAAAGACCCGCTTAAGCTGATCGGTGAAATCAAGGAGG
>Ga0209273_10001290_pt1 | contig 23387 bp, 27 predicted proteins | sample tdAd471_FD_187126 | JGI IMG/M metagenome (GOLD analysis project Ga0209273, IMG submission 187126) | Marine sediment microbial communities from the Atlantic coast under amendment with organic carbon and nitrate - tdAd47.1 (SPAdes)... | ecosystem: Environmental > Aquatic > Marine > Coastal >...
GATCGGCGCGAGGACATTCACCGACATGTTCGAGGCCATCGCAGAAGTCTGCAATTTCTACTCACCTCAAGAGTGCTGGAACTACTTTAAGGCTGCCGGATATGTCTCAGGTTAAATGCGGAATGCTTTAGCGTAAATTTCCGTGTTACTCGTCTAATTTGGTAAACTTCATATCGAACTCGTAGCATATGCAGTCTGTAGTCTGTTCTCGCCCCATCCACAGACTTGCCGCCACTGCCCACCTCGCGCTATCCCGTTTGTCATGGCAAAGCTCTATTTCCATTTCTCTACCATGAACGCCGGCAAAAGCACCCTTTTGATGCAGGCAAGCCATAACTACCGTGAGCGTGGGATGGACACCTATCTGCTGACGGCGCAGCTGGACAACAGGGCTGGTGAAGGACGGATCGGCAGTCGCATCGGCATCGGGGTTGAGGCGGATACCTATGCACCTGGCGATGATCTGTTCGAGCGGATCAAAACGCGCCAGGGCAAGGGCCCGGTTGCTTGCGTGTTCCTGGACGAGGCACAGTTTCTGGAACCCGCTCAGGTCTGGCAACTGGCCCGCGCCGTGGATGATCTGAATGTTCCGATCATGTGCTATGGGCTGCGCGTCGATTTTCGGGGCGAACTGTTTCCGGGTTCGGCCACGCTTCTGGCGCTGGCCGATGAAATGCGCGAGGCGCGCACGATCTGCCATTGCGGCAAAAAGGCCACGATGGTGGTGCGACAGGATGCGGATGGCAACGTCCTGAAGGATGGCGCGCAGGTGCAGATTGGCGGCAATGAAACCTATGTTTCCCTTTGCCGGAAACACTGGCGAGAGGCTGTCGGAGATCGCAAAAGTCAGTCACCGCAGGCATGAAGGCCAGCGCCTTCGTCAGTACATGCGCCCGCCCAGCGGCACATCCTTGTCGGGGGTCAGCAAGACGACCTCGCCCGCGTCATCCGGCACGCCCAGCACCAGCACCTCGGACTTCACCGGGCCGATCTGACGTGGCGGGAAATTCACCACGCCAAGCACGCGTTTGCCAACCAGCGTTTCGGGCGTGTAGTGCACCGTGATCTGGGCCGAGGATTTACGCTCTCCGATGTCAGGGCCGAAATCGACCCACAGCTTGAATGCCGGTTTCCGCGCCTCTGGGAAGGGTTCGGCACGAATGATCTGACCCACGCGGATGTCCACAGCCATGAAATCGTCAAAGCTGATCTGGCTCATGCGCCCAGTTCCCGACTGCGATCCGCCGCCGCCTTGATGGCGCGTTTCAGCAGTGTTGGAAAACCACATCCTTCGTCCATCAAAACGCCCAGCGCCGCCGCAGTGGTCCCGCCCGGGCTGGTCACATTGACCCGCAGCTGAGCGGGAGATTCGTCGGATTTTTCGGCCAGCTCTCCCGCCCCGGCCACGGTTGCGCGGGCCAGTTGCAGGGCAAGGTCTTCGGGCAGACCTTCGGCGACCCCGGCCTCCGTCATCGCTTCGATCAGATGAAAAACATAGGCGGGGCCAGAACCAGACACCGCCGTCACCGCATCCATCTGATCCTCTGCACCCAGGCGCACAACCTGACCCACCGCGCTCAGCAGTGTTTCCGCCAATGCCAGGTCTTCTTCGCCAACCGACGCATTGCCGACAATCGCCGTGATCCCGCGTCCAACGGCCGCGGGTGTGTTTGGCATCGCCCGCACAATCGTGGCATTTGCCCCCAGTGCAGCCTCATAAGCGCGGATCGGTGTTCCGGCGGCTACCGTGATGAACAGCGTGTCAGCGCCAAATCCGCTGATCGCAGGCAGCGCCTCGGCCATCATCTGCGGTTTCACTGCGATCAGCACGATTGCCGGATTGCCCGGCAGCGCCTGGTTGATCGCAACCCCGGTGCCCAGAAGCCACTCAGACGGGGCCGGGTCGATCACATGCACCGAGGTCGCCGGAAGCCCACCATCCAGCCACCCCGCCAGCATGGCCGAACCCATCTTGCCGCACCCCAGCAAAACCAAACCGCGATCTGCAACCGATTTCATATTCATTGTCGTTCCCCACGGCCAATTCCGCACGAACCTAGTGGATGATCAAACGCGGCGAAACCGGCCATGGGGCAATTCGACCGCCTGTCTGGATCAGGCGCGCCCGTAAGCCTCGGCCATGACGATGCGCATGGCTTCTTCGGGGGTGTTGTTGGCCCAGGTGACCAGTTGCAGCGCCGGGTAATAGCGTTCGGCCGTGGCAACGGCGGAACCGATCAGGCGGTCAATCTGTACTGTCCCGGCAATCTGCCCACCGGACAGAACCAAGCCATAGCGCCAGACCATCAGGCGTTGCAGATGCCAATAGGTAAAAGCCCCGTCCCAGCACAGATCATTGATCTGGTTCAGCGCCTCATAAAGCTCGGGCAGACGCTCCTCGGGCGGCTCCATCTCGAAGGTGCAAATCAGGCGCAGGGTTTCATCGGTTTCCGACCAGGCCAGTGTGATCGAATAGGTGCGCCACTGCCCCTCGACCGCCATGGCGATCTGGTCTTCGCCAACCCGATCAAACTGCCAATCGTTATGATTGGCGAGGTTTTCGACGATGTCGATCGGATGTATGTCGCCGGAATCATAAAGCGGCTCGGAAAGCGACATATCGTGCCCTTCAGAGGTTCTAGCCGTTCGCACATTGCCTGCGGCGACGACTTGGGTGCTGCTCAAGGACAGGCGGATCGTTGCCGCCTTCCTACAACATATGGTGGTTGAAAGGCCGAATCGTGTAAACCCTTATTTCCGATTTACCCACAGAAACTTGGCCCGCGCAGGGCGCAGGCCACAAAAAAGGCGCCGCGTTGGGCGCCTTTGGTGCATTTTGATGCGGGGCAGCTCAGCTTTTGGGCTTGGTCGCCGCCTTCGGCTTTGATTTCGCCTTGGGCGCACCGCCTTCAAGCGCTTCGATCCGCTTGGCCAGTGCTGCATTTTCCTCGCGCGCTTTCTTCGCCATCGCACTGACGGCTTCAAATTCTTCGCGGGTGACGAAATCCCGATCCGCCATCCAGCGGTCAACCCAGCCTTTCATGGCCGTCTCGGCCTCGGACTTGGCGCCCTGGGCAACGCCCATGGCATTGTTCATCAGTTGCGAGATATCCTCGACGATCTTGTTGCGGTTCTGCATGGCACCTCCTTCGCGGTACACGACCATTCACGTGGCTGTCATATGTGTATTCGAAGGGTGTTTTGCAAGGTTGACGGCGCCGGGCAAGCCCTGTCTTTAGGGGGGTGATGATGCCGTTTGCGATCCCCTTTCCCAACATCGGCCCCGAGATTTTCTCGGTCGAGGCGTTCGGTACGACCTTCGCGCTGCGCTGGTACGCGGTGTCCTATATCGTTGCCATCCTGGTGGGCTGGAAGCTGGCGGCGATGACCCTGCGCAAGCCCAAAGTCTGGGCGAACAGCACCCCGGTGATGACCACCCAACAGCTTGAGGAATTCGTCACCTGGCTGATCATCGGGATCGTCGGGGGTGGCAGGCTGGGATACGTGCTGTTTTACGCCCCCGAAACCTGGGCCCGCCCGATTGAGGTACTCTACGTCTGGCAGGGCGGAATGAGTTTTCATGGCGGGATGCTTGGGGTCGGGCTGGCGGTGCTGATCTTTTCGCGCCGGCGCAGGATCGAACTGGCCGGGATGTGCGATGTCATGGCGCTTGGCACGCCGACCGGATTGCTGCTTGGGCGACTGGCCAATTTCATCAATGCCGAACTCTGGGGCCGCCCGACGGATTTGGCATGGGGCGTGATCTTCCCCGGCGCACGCGCGCAGGACTGCCCCGGGGTTGAGGGGTTGTGCGCGCGCCACCCCTCGCAGCTATACGAAGGGCTGATGGAGGGCGTGATCCTCTGGGCTGTGCTGTTCTGGCTGGCGTGGTCGCGTGGCGCGCTGAAGCGGCCCGGCACGATCACCGGAGTGTTCCTGGCCGGATACGGGCTAGCGCGCTTCCTGGTCGAATTTGTGCGCCAACCCGACCCGCAGTTCATCAGCCCCGGCAATCCGCTGGGCTGGGCGGTACATGCCGGCGGGCTGGGCCTGACCATGGGTCAGCTTCTGTCGCTGCCGATGATCGCGCTTGGCGCATGGCTGATCCTGCGCGCGCGGCGCGTCCCTGCACCGGCGTGACTCCGCTGGGGCAACGGCTGGCGACGCGGATCAGGGCAACCGGGCCGATTACCATCGCCGACTACATGACCGCCTGTCTTCTGGACCCGACGGATGGCTATTACACGACCCGTGATCCCCTTGGGGCCGCCGGTGATTTCACCACCGCCCCCGAAATCAGCCAGATGTTCGGAGAGCTTCTGGGCCTTGCCATCGCACAAAGCTGGCTGGATCAGGGCGCGCCGGACCGCTTTGTTCTGGCCGAGCTGGGGCCCGGTCGCGGCACGCTATTGTCCGACGCGCTTCGCGCCACCGCCAGCGTTCCGGGCTTCAACGCCGCTGCAGAACTGCATCTGGTCGAGGCGTCCCCGACCCTGCGCGCGCAACAGGCCGAGGCGCTGAAGACCCACGCCCCAAAGTGGCACGATACCGTCGACACGCTGCCGGACGCACCTTTGTATCTGATTGCCAACGAATTCTTCGACGCCCTGCCGATCCGCCAGTTCCAGCGTGACGGCGCCGGCTGGTCCGAACGTGTGGTCGGGATGAAAGATGGTGCGCTGGCCGCAGGGTTGACGCCAGCGCTTCCGATAAGTGCGCTCGATTTCCGCCTGGAAGATACGGTCGACGGCGACATCGTTGAAACCTGCTCTCCGGCGCAGGCAATCACGGGTGCGATCAGCGCGCGAATTTCGCAATATGGCGGCATGGCCTTGATCATTGACTACGGCGACTGGCGCTCACTCGGCGACACGTTGCAGGCGGTGCGCGCACACGCACCCACCGACCCGTATGAGGCACCGGGCCAGGCCGATCTGACCGCCCATGTGGATTTTGAGGCTTTGGCAAATGCCGCCACCAAAGCAGGTGCGGGCCACAGCCGCCTGACGCCTCAGGGCGTTCTGCTGGAACGGCTGGGCATCTCGGCCCGCGCTGCGGCACTGTGCCAAGGGGCTGGCGATGATCAGGCGGCCACGATCACCTCTGCGTGTCACCGCTTGACCCATCCGTCGGAAATGGGAACCCTGTTCAAGGCACTGGCGATATCGCCGCAGGGCGCCGCCATGCCTGCCGGCTTCGCCCCCTGATGCAGGTTTACCCATGACACTGGAAATCCTGACCCACGATGACCTTGCCCCCCTGCAACACGGGTTTTTCACGCGACGTGGCGGCGCGTCTTCGGGGATATTCGACGGGTTGAATTGCGGCCTAGGCTCGACCGATCAGACCGAGGTTGTGCAGATCAATCGCGCGCGGGTTGCCACCGCCCTGGACGTTTCGCCTGACCGCCTTGTGGGGGTGCATCAGGTGCATTCGTCCAAAGTTGTCACAATCGATGGGCCACATCCCGGCGCGGCACCGCAGGCGGATGCGCTGGTCACCGCAACACCGGGCGTGGCCTTGTCGGTCCTCAGTGCCGATTGTCAGCCGGTTCTGTTCGCCGACCATTCTGCCGGGGTGATCGGTGCCGCGCACGCAGGCTGGAAGGGCGCGCTTTTCGGCGTTCTGGAGGCGACACTGGACGCCATGGAAGCACTGGGCGCTGACCGCGCATCGATCCATGCGGTCATTGGGCCAGCCATCAGTCAGGCCGCCTATGAGGTCAGTCCGGACTATTTCGAGGGCTTTATGGCCGAAGACCCGGACAGCCCTCGATTCTTCGCCAACGGCGTGGATGGAAAGTACCAGTTCGACCTTCCCGGATACGGATTGCACCGGTTGCGCGCCGCCGGTGTCGGGCAATGCGACTGGGTGCGGCATTGCACCTATGGCGACGCAGATCGTTTCTATTCCTACCGACGAAGCCAGCACCATTCTCAAGCGGATTATGGCCGTCTGATCGCTGCGATCCGCCTGTAGGATCGGGACCCATCAACGCCACAATATTGCCCCGGCACCGGCGTGTTACGCGCGGGATTGGACGGTATCCATGCAAACACTGAATGCCAAAAACAGGTTACCTGATGAAAACCCGACGCTGGATTACTGCCGTATTGCGCGAAGCTGAGTGCCACGCCGCATACGCAACCAAACGCGCCGACAAACCAAAACGGCCCTGAGGAGGCGAAAGCCAGACTTTCAACGAAATCATAAACTGACAGGTCACTGCCATGATCTTTGAAGATGTATCCTCGATCTTTGCGCCGACGCGCGCCAACCCGGTTTCGCAACCGCCCGCGTGCCAATTTGACGTGCAGGCCCAGACCCGCACCGGCGAAATCAAATTCGTCACGAAGACCGCGCCAGCGTCGGATCAGTTCCTGCGGGCCTTCGCCGTCATTGGACGCGGCACGGTACTGGAAACCAGACGCGGCGTTGTTGCAGTCGAAGACCTGATGCCGGGCGACCTGGTTGTGACAGCATCCGGGCGGGCAGAGATCCTGAACTGGTGCGGTTCTGTCACGCTCGATCCGGCGCGATTGCCCGGCTTCGGGCTGGTGCGCGTGCCCGTCGATGCCTATGGCCCCGGGCGCCCAGCCACGGATACGGTATTCGGCCCCGGCGCGATGCGGGTACATCGCTCTCCCGCGGTCCGTGCCCGACTGCGCGCGTCCGCGGTCCTGTCACCGCTTGTAGAATGCGCTGATGAAGGTGCGATGATCCCGATCGCGCCGACAGCCCCGGTGACGTTCTTTCAGTTAGGGTTCAGCCGCCAAACTGGCCTGAACGTTGGTGGTATGGAGGTTGCCAGCCTGTTCGCCGCCCAGCCCGGGCTGGACCAGGTCATCCCCGCGATACGCGCCACCTATTTGTCGATGTTCCCGCAGTATCAGAACGTCGGGGCGGCAGGGCGCGCCATGGGTCCGACGCTTAGCCGCGCGGAAATCGACCAACTGGCGGCCTGAGCTTTGGGGTCCGGTCCCGGAACCCGCGTTAAAGATCAACCTCGCCATCGCCGTCCGGATCTGCCTGTTCCATCGGATCCAGCGGCACTTTGCGGCGGATTATGATATCGCCGTTGGGCAGAACTTCGGGCGGGTGATAGTCATCGATGTCGCGGAACGTCAGACCGTTCCAGTTCAGGTCGCGCAAGGCTTCGACCATGTCGCGCAATGACGGCTCGGCCTCGTCACGAAGCCCGCGAAACAACAGCTCCGCGCCTTCGCCCAACAGCTCAAAACCGCGCTCAAACTCTCCGTCGTCGGGCGCGGAGGGCTCCTGCGCCAACGACGGGGTCGCCAGCAAAAACAGGGCCAGCGGATAAACAAGGATACGTGTCATACCCTCAATATAGCACGGATCGGGGCCAATTTTAAGGGGCGGTCGAAGCCTCTAGATCCAGATCGAGGGTGACAGGGAAGTGATCCGACGCGGTCAGCAACGCAGCCCGCAAATCGGCATCATCATAGCAGGGCTGGTCATCAAACGGATGCCAGATGCGCCATTCGGGGCGTTTTGACATCAGATCCGGGCTGATCATGATGTAGTCCAACAGCGCCGACAGCCAGCGTTTTTGCTTGGCCAGATAGAACCGGGCGGTGGCCGGCAGGGTCTGGCCACGCCGCCCCCATAACGCGCGGGCGTGCGGGTCGAACAATTGCAGCTCACCTTCGCCGCCCTGAACAACTTCGACACCCGATCGCCCGAACAGCTTTTCATATTCGTCCAGCCCCGGCCCGTCATTGAAATCGCCCATGACGATCAGGGGTTCGGCTGCGTCCAGATGCTCGACCACACGTTTTCGCAGCCAAAGGCATTGCGCCAGCTGCTTGCGGCGGTTGGCGATTGACATGCGCATCACTTCGGCAGCGCCGCGTGCGCCATGCGGGGCCTTCGATTTGGCGTGGACTCCGATCAGACGCAGTTCGGTGCCATCACGGGTTTTCAATGCCGCCTCAAGCGGGGGTTTGGACCAGCGGACCAGATCCTCGGTCGCGTCGATGTCCAGATCTATGCGGAAAACACCGTCAAAGCGCGGCGACTGGTCCGAACCCTTCTTGCCCGTCGCATCGCCCCTGGGATCATGGCTGGCCGTCAACATGTCGGGGTCGTACAGCAGACAAATCTCTTGCTGCGTGTGGTTATCGAACCCCATCAGCGCTTTGCGAATTCTCAGGTCATAATGGGCCGCGAAATTTTCCAACGCCTCGACCCCGGATCGCTTGCGGTTGCTTTCCGGGGCTTCGATCACCATCACAGCGTCCGCATCCAGCGCGTTGAAGACCCTTCCCAATGCGGCCAACTGGTCGCGGCGCGTCACATCGTGACGACCTGACCAGCCATCATCGATCAGCAGCTGGCCATCATCGGCGAACAGGTTCGAGAACCATTCGACATTATATGTCGCAAACCTCAAGCGGCAGGTGCCTGTGCCGAGATATCTTCCCAGGCGCGGTTGATTGCCACCAGGCGTTTCTCGGCCAGCCGCACAGCTTCGGATGGCACCCCACGGGCGATCATACGATCCGGGTGACTGTCGCGGACCAGCGCGCGCCAGGCGGCGCGAATCTGTTCCATCGGCATGTCGGGCGTCACGCCCAGCACGTCCCAGGGATCGGGATCGGCATCGGGGACGAAACGTGTACGCACAGAACGAAAGGCGCGCTGATCAATGCCAAAAATCTCGGCCGTTCGGGTCAGGAACTGATCTTCGGCATCATGGTATGACCCATCAGCGATCGCGATGTGAAACAACCCTTCCATAAGATCGCACAAGATACGCTGCCCGGCATCGTCGGCAAACATCGCTCCGATTCTGCGGGCATAATCTTCAAATCCGGCCACGTCCTGACGCGCAAGGTTGAAGACGCGCGCGGCATTCGCTTCTTCCGCCTCGGGGATGTGGAAGACTTCGCGGAACGCCGCCACCTCATCCCGCGTTACCTGACCATCGGCCTTGGCCATCTTGGCGCTAAGCGCGATAACCGCGATCCCGAATGCGGTCGAACGTTCGGGCGGGGTGCGCAGGCGCTCGAACACCAACGACAGTGGTTCTCCGGCGGCGAGCGCGGACAGGGCGTCGGATATGCGGGACCAAAGCGACATGACCCTTCCCTTAGCGGGTTTGACAGGGGTTGAAAATCGCCGCACTGCGGCGAAGCCGCGGGCGGGAGTATTTTTGACAAGATGAGGCTGGATCAGAGCCGTTTCTGCATCAGTACCAGATCCAGCCATCGGTCGAATTTGCGACCAACCTCGGGCAGCGTTGCAACGGTTTCATAGCCAAGTGCTGCGTGGAATCTGACCGCGCCTGCGTTTTCTGCGCTGACCCCGGCAAACATGCTGTGCGCCCCGGCCGCGCGGGCGTGGCCTTCGACGGCCAGCATCAAAGCCCGCCCAACGCCCCTGCCCCGCGCTGCCTGAGCCATGATCACCGTGTGCTCCATCGTATGGGCATAACCGACCCCGCCGCGAAACTGGGCATAGGTGGCGAAACCGATAATACCGCCTTCGTCTGCTACGAAAAAAGCGTGACCGTCCGAATGGCGGGCCGTGATCAACGCGGCAACATCTTCGGGTGTTTTTTCGAGCGAATTGAAAGTGGCAAGGCTGTCGCGGATCACCGGGTTCCAGATTGCCGCGATCGAAGCGCCGTCAGCGATTGTGGCCTCCCGGATCACATCAGCACACGCGGACCGTTCGGCGTGTCGATCTTGGCCCGAAGGGCAAGCCGGCCAGCGGCCAAAACAATGTTTGGCATCGCCGGAACGGCATTGCCAAGTGCTGCGTGGTCCGGCGTCATGATTTCCAGGCGCGTCATCCGACACCCGCTTTCAGGCAGCCGGTCCGAAGGATGCGCAGCGCCCGCCCATTCAATCAGCCCCGGAAACGCGCCATCATATGGCAAACAGCCATCGTCCGGGATCGCCATACGCCATTTCAGATCGCCGCGCGCCGCGTCCATCGGGCGGCCCGCCCCCGGCGGGGCCGCCGCAAGCGCCGCATCCAGATCACCAGTCCGGCAAATCCAGTTGGCCAGCCGGGGCGCGCCGGTGAACCCGTCCAGATTGAACCAGCGCGGATAGGGCGGCGGGTTGGCGTCCGGATCTATCGCAATAACCTCAAGATAGAACCCAGGCCCCAAGCCCAGCAATCGGTTGTGGGTGCCCATGAAATCGTGCCGTCCACCCGGCACCATGGCCACGCCCAGCGCTTCCTCTACATGGGCGACGCCCGCCTCAATCGTTTCGGCGACAACGGCAAGGTGATCGGGCTGCATCAGGCGCGGCGCGCCCGGATCAGCCGCAGGATATTCGCAGCGGCGTCCGGGATGTTGGTACCGGGCCCAAAGATTGCGGCGACGCCTGCGTCTTTCAGGAAGGTGTGGTCCTGCGCCGGAATAACGCCGCCACAGATCACCAAAATATCCTCGGCCCCGGCGTCCCGCAGCGCTGCGATCAGTTTGGGCGCAAGGGTCTTGTGGCCCGCAGCCTGCGACGAGATTCCGACCACATGCACGTCATTGTCCAGCGCATCCTGCGCCGCCTCTTCCGGGGTTTGGAACAGCGGGCCGACATCGACGTCAAAGCCGATATCGGCGAATGCCGTTGCGATCACCTTTGCGCCCCGGTCATGCCCGTCCTGGCCCATCTTGACCACCATCATGCGCGGGCGGCGACCTTCTTCTTGCGCAAAAGACTCCACATCTTTCTGTATCTTTTCAAAACCTTCGTCGCCTTCGTAAGCGGCACCGTAGACCCCGGCGAGGGTTTTGACCTCGGCCCGGTGCCGCCCGAAGGCATGTTCCATCGCCATCGAAATCTCACCCACGGTTGCCCGTGCACGCGCAGCTTCGACGGCCAGTTCCAGCAGGTTCGCATCGCCCTTCGCACCGGCCTGCAACGCCTCCAGCGCCGCATCACAGGCGGCTTGATCGCGGGTGCCGCGCACCTGTTGCAGCCGCGCCATTTGCGAGGCTCGCACGGCCATATTGTCAACGTCCAGAATGTCGATCTGATCCTCGGTTTCCAGACGGAACTTGTTGACCCCGACGATCACCTCATCACCCCGGTCGACGGCCGCCTGCCGCCGCGCCGCAGCCTCTTCTATCCGCAGTTTCGGCATCCCGCTGGCCACCGCCTTGGTCATGCCGCCCAGTTCATCAACCTCATCAATCAGGGTCTGCACGGCGTCGATAAGCTCGGCCGTCAGCGCTTCGACGTAATATGACCCCGCCAGCGGATCGACCACCTTGGTCACGCCGGTCTCATTCTGCAGGATCAGCTGCGTGTTGCGCGCAATGCGGGATGAAAACTCGGTCGGCAGGGCCATCGCTTCGTCAAAGGAGTTCGTGTGCAGCGACTGCGTGCCGCCCAGAACCGCGCTCATCGCCTCATAAGCGGTGCGCACGATGTTGTTGTAGGGGTCCTGTTCCTGCAAGCTGACGCCGCTGGTCTGGCAATGGGTCCGCAGGATCGAGGATTTTTCGTTCTTCGGCTCAAACTCCTGCATGATCCGGTGCCACAGGAAGCGTGCGGCGCGCAGCTTCGCGGCCTCCATGAAGAAGTTCATGCCGATAGCGAAAAAGAAGGACAGGCGACCCGCGAACGCATCCACATCCATGCCCCGCGCCACGGCGGTTTTCACGTATTCCTTGCCGTCGGCCAGCGTGAACGCCAGTTCCTGCACCAGCGTCGAACCAGCCTCTTGCATGTGATAGCCGCTGATGCTGATCGAGTTGAATTTCGGCATCTCGCGCGAGGTATAATCGATGATATCCGCCACGATCCGCATCGAGGGTTCGGGTGGATAGATATAAGTGTTGCGGACCATGAACTCTTTCAGAATATCATTCTGAATGGTCCCGGACAGGGCCACGCGGTCGACGCCCTGTTCTTCGCCCGCCACGATGAAACTCGCCAGAACCGGGATCACCGCTCCGTTCATCGTCATGGAAACGCTAACTTTTTCCAGTGGGATGCCATCGAACAGGATTTTCATATCCTCGACGGAGTCAATGGCGACACCGGCCTTGCCGACGTCGCCTTCGACCCGGTCATGGTCACTGTCATAGCCGCGATGCGTCGCCAGATCGAACGCGACTGAAACACCCTGCTGGCCCGCCGCCAGCGCGCGGCGATAAAAGGCGTTTGATTCCTCGGCAGTCGAAAATCCGGCATATTGACGGATCGTCCAGGGGCGGCCAGCGTACATTGTCGCCTTGGGCCCACGGGTATAGGGGGCTTCCCCCGGAACGCTGTTCAGATGCCCAGCACCCGACAGATCTTCGGGGCCATAGACAGGGCGCACCGCGATGCCCTCGGGCGTTTGCCAGATCAGGTCATCGGGGGTGCGATTGCGCAGCTCATCCGTTGCGCGTTTTGTCCAATTTTCGTCCATCGTTTGCCTTTTGCCCGCCGCTTCAGGTGACATCCCTGTGACCCAAAGCAGATCGCCCCTTCGTATTCGTGCCGCTGCACCCTATATTCTGCCAGAACGGAGGACCGATGAAAACGACTCTTGCACTTGTTTTCGCTACCATACTTTGCGGACCCGCCTGGGCCGTGGGCGAGGGCGAAGCACAGACCCCGGTCGAGATCTGGCAGGAAGACCGCACCATTGTGCTGGATGCCGACGACGTCGAGCTGTCAGATTTCCAATGGATCGCGCGCCCTGTGGTGGTATTTGCCGATTCCACTGCCGACCCTCGATTCATCAAACAGCTAGACCTGTTGGCCGCGCGCGCCGGGGAACTGGCAGACCGGGATGTGGTTGTGATCACAGATACCGATCCGGCGGAAAAATCTGCGCTCCGGACCGAGTTGCGCCCGCGCGGTTTCATGCTGGTGCTGATCGGCAAGGATGGCGGCGTAAAACTCAGGAAGCCCGCGCCCTGGAACGTCCGGGAATTGACCCGCGTGATCGACAAAACGCCCGAGCGGCAACAGGAAGTGCGCGACCGCGCTTTGCTGGCTGAATAGGGATTAACGCGCGCACGCGTCGGTATTTGCAAATACGAAACAGGCATCGGGCGGCAGGTCTGGCACCCATGAATTCAACGCCTTTTGCGCGGGTCCGACGTCTTCGGGGGCTGCGGCGTAAAAGCTGACTTCGGCGTCACCGACATACCCGGCAGCGCGCAACATCACCAGTTTGCCCAGTGGCAGCCAGGCAGGCGAAATGCCCGCTTTGATGAAACTGTCATAGATCATGATGACCGCAACGTCGTGACGATCGACCATCGGCCCGGCCCAGCCCGGAGTGGGGTTGAAAATACGCGCGCGGCGCGCCGCGTCATTGGCCAGACCATAAAGGTCCAGCACGTAATCCGGATTGCCCCACACCGCGAGGCCCAGATCATTGACTGCGATCGGGCGTTGCAGGTGCTGATGGGCGAACCGGCGCATCTGGGCCTGTTGCAGATATTGTGCACGGATGTTCCACGGATAATCGCTGATCGTGCGCGGTAAATAATTCCAGGCCGCTGGCAGCAGCGCCACAACGGCAATAGCGGTCGCCAGACCGCGCCGATCCCCAACACCGGCTGCAAGGATCAGGGCGCCAAGACCAAGGGCGGCAATTGCGTAATGCTCATACCGTTCCATCCAGCCAACCTGTGCGAACAGCAGATGCCCCAGCCCGGCCCCGGCGATCATCAGCGCCAGCCAGCCGATCCGCGATTGGCGCAGCCCAGCGTCCAGCAACCGCAATGCCATGGCGGCAACCACCAGCGCCAGAATGGCCAGCCCGCCCGGTTTGGCGAGGTTGATCCGGAATGTGCCGATCACGCGTTGCAGGCGACTGATACTTTCCTCGCCATCGCTGATCAGCTTGGCCTGAACCGAGTTCGGCAACGGGTCGAGGCCGAGCGACACAAGATATCCCATGAACGCCGCAATCGGGATCAAGCCCAGTGCCGCCCCCAATACGGCCAGTCGCCAACGCCCCACACTCATCAGAATTGCGATGCTGAGGACAACCAGCGCCAAACCTTCGAACCGCAAAAGCGGCGCGACGAACAGCCCGATCAGCAGCATCGGCACGCCGGTGCCATCGCGCAAAAGACGCGCCAAACCAAAAATGATCGCGATGCTGGCCGCCCCGTGCAGCGCATGTTCCATCCCGGTGAATGCTGTCGAATGCGCCCCGACAACCAGCGGACCGAGGAAGGCCAGACACAACCCCAGAAGGCCACGATACCCCGCCCAGCCCAGCGCCCGCCCCCAAAGCCACGCCCCAAGGCACAGACCAAACAGGTTCCACGCAAATGGCAGAAACCGCTGGAACTGGCTGTCCGGGAAAGGCGTCAAAAGCAGCGGGTAAAGCGCGGAAGAGGCTGCTGATGCGACCTCTGCGTTGTTGACGCCATAACCTCCGCGCGCAATTTCCGACGCCATGGCAAGGTGGATGTAGACGTCATCAAGCGGGTATTCGAAGTTCCAGCCCGATCGGGCCAGTGCTGCGATCATCAGCCCGCCATAGGCGATCAAAGCACCGGCGACGGCAACACCGCCTAGGCGAGGTTGCTGGGTGTCCGCGTTCACTCGAACTCCAAAATCGCCTCATCCACGGCCAGGCTTGCACCGGGATCCGCATTGACCTTGGCGACTGTTCCCTTTTTCTCGGCGCGCAGGATGTTCTCCATCTTCATCGCCTCGACGGTTGCCAGCGCTTGCCCTTCTTCGACCGTGTCACCAACTTTGACCGCGACCGAGACCAAGAGCCCCGGCATCGGACACAGCAGGAATTTCGATGTATCGGGCGGCGCTTTTTCCGGCATCATTGCCGCCAGTTCCGCCTGACGCGGCGTGCGCACGACGGCCTTCAGATCCGCCCCGCGGTTGCGCAGTCGCGCCCCGCCGCGGATGAAATCGACCTTTACGATCATGAATGAACCGCCAACCTCGCCCTGGAACAGCCGGTCGCCCAGCGTCCAGTCGGATCGCACGCTTATTGTTCCATCGTCCGCGAAGCGGACTTCGGTACCTTCACCGTTTTCCTCGACATGTACCGGGAAGGTCTGACGACCCAGCGCCACCACCCATTCGGGTGCGATCCGGCGGCTGTGGTTCGCCATCGCACCTGATATCTGCGATTCGCGGGCTTCTTTGTGCATCTTTACGTGCGCCGCAACGGCGGCAAGGCGGCGCAGCGTACTTTCATCCGGGGTGACGCCGGCGAAACCGTCCGGGTATTCTTCTTCGATGAATGCTGTGGTGATGTTGCCCGATTTGAATTTCGGATGATCCATCACGGCTGCCAGGAACGGCAGGTTGTGGCCGATCCCCTCAACCTCAAATGCATCCAGCGCGTCGCGCATCCCGGCAATGGCCGCCGGTCGGTCCGGCCCCCAGGTGCAAAGCTTGGCGATCATCGGATCGTAATAGATCGAGATCTCGCCACCCTCGAATACTCCGGTGTCATTGCGAACGACGAAGTCTTCTTCGACCACTTCGAACGGCGGGCGATAGCGGGTTAGACGCCCGGTAGAGGGCAGGAAATTTCGATACGGGTCTTCCGCGTAAAGCCGGCTTTCCATCGCCCAGCCGTTCAGCGTGATATCGTCCTGCGCCATCGGCAATTTCTTGCCAGCGGCAACGTTGATCATCTGCTCAACCAGATCGACGCCGGTAACCAGCTCGGTCACCGGATGTTCGACCTGAAGCCGCGTGTTCATTTCCAGAAAATAGAAGTTGCGCTCTCCATCGACAATGAATTCGACCGTACCGGCACTGGTATAGCCAACGGCCGCTGCCAAAGCGCAGGCCTGTTCGCCCATCTTCTTGCGTGTGGCTTCATCCAGAAACGGGCTGGGCGCTTCTTCGATAACTTTCTGATTGCGTCGCTGGATCGAGCATTCGCGCTCTCCCAGATAGAGGGTGTTGCCGTGACTATCGGCCAGAACCTGGATTTCGATATGGCGTGGCTGGGTTACAAATTTTTCAATGAATATGCGGTCATCACCAAAACTGGCTGCGGCTTCGTTCTTCGAGCTTTGGAACCCCTCACGCGCTTCATCGTCGTTCCAGGCGATCCGCATGCCCTTGCCACCGCCGCCTGCGCTGGCCTTGATCATCACAGGATAGCCGATTTCGGTGGCAATCTTGACCGCGTGATCCGCGTCGTCGATCAGCCCCATAAAGCCGGGCACCGTCGACACGCCAGCCTCGGCGGCGATTTTCTTGGAGGTGATCTTGTCGCCCATCTTTTCGATCGCACCAGGGGGCGGGCCGATAAATGCCACACCCTCTTTCGCAAGCGCTTCGGCGAAAGCCTTGTTTTCAGACAGGAAACCGTATCCGGGATGCACCGCTTCGGCGCCGGTATCCCGGATGGCTTGCAGGACGTTGTCTATCACGATGTAGGATTGGTTGGCGGGCGGCGGACCGATGCGAACCGCTTCGTCGGCCATTTTTACGTGAAGCGCGTTGCGGTCAGCGTCCGAGTAGATTGCAACGGTTGCAATGCCCATGCGGCGCGCAGATTTGATGACGCGGCATGCAATTTCGCCCCGGTTGGCGATAAGAATTTTTTTGAACATCGGCCCCTCGTGCGCGTTTTGGTTCCTTTTGCCCGCTACGCGCAAAAATGGAAAGGCCACCGGTGCTTGCGCGCCGGTGGCCCATCGTCGCATCCGGGCCTAAACCCAGAGCATTCTCAGCTTACGCCTTCAGGTGCTTAGCACTTCGGGTCGTTCGGGTAGGTCTGGCAGAATGCTGCGCCAGCAGCAGCGCCAACCACGATGCCGGTTCCAACATCGCCACCAGTTGCGGCAGCGGCAACGCCGCCAATGCCGCCACCGGTCAGCAACTGCTGGCCCAGGGTATCGCCGCAGGACGCAACACCAAGAACGGCGGTCATCGCAATGGCCCAGAATTTCGTTTTCATCTGCATAACTCCTTTGGAACACATCTCAGTCCCTACAATCGCCTGAGCGAGCAGAAAGTTCCAGTGGAAATACCTGCTGATGGGCAGATTGACGCCAAATGACGAATAAATTCACCCGGCATTGGGGCAACCCAAACAAAAGCGGCGGTCCGACCCGGGGAAGGTCGAACCGCCAGAAGGGGAAGGGTAACGGTATTGACAACGAGGTCGGCACCTTCAACGCCGCCTCATCCGCCACCATGATCCTGGGTGTTACCTGTTGGAAGAGGGCGGCGTCGCAACGGCGTTTCTCAGCCGTTGGTCGCCTACAAATACAACCTATAGGCGAATAATTGCCTAATCGGGGTCCGTGAAGACCTCGGGGAAAGTGCGTTGTGCGGCGTCTGGGTCGATGCGCAGCAGGGCCTCGTAACTGGCTGGATCAAATGGATCTTCTGCGGCAACAACCTCGCGCCCGAACAGCCATGACAGGCGTCCGGCGTCCAGGTTCCCACGCTCGAACGGCTGATCACCGAAATGCTGCCACAGGGCCGCCAGAAACCCGATGTCCGCACGCCGGTCGGGTGCACGCCGGTCGGCGTGGCGTTCGCGGATCGTAATCGGTGTCACGCCTTTCGGGTTCGGACGGCGGATGACAAACTGAAAGTCCGTCCCCGGAAGCCGCCCCGGAAAGCCGCGATGTTTCAGCATCTCAGCACGTGCCACGCGCATTGCCCCCGCTTTCTTGCCCCTAGAAATGCCGAACGCGCCCGAAGGCGCGTTCGATCCGTCCAATCGTTCGGATGAACGATCAGTATTTGTTGTAGGTCGGCTCGGCCGTTACGGGCTCGGGCTCAACCATGATGATTTCTTCTTCCATGGCTTCTTCTTTGGCGCATGCTGCGACGAAAGCGACGGCACCGATGGCCAGGAATGTTGCGAATTTCGACATCTGTCTCTCCTTCAATAACTATGTGGCGCTTGACCGCGATCGTCGGCTGGCGCGCCCCCACACTCGAGTTGTTGAGGCCCCCGTGGGGAAACCTGCGGGCACTCTAGTGATTTTCGCGCCGGATAACAGAGGCTTCTTCATTTTTGGGGTTTTGTGCTTTGGGAGTCACAATTCGGGCCGGTTTTGTGGGCTTTCGGCGGGGTTTCGCCGGTCTCGGCTGGTGTCAGAGGCCATCCCAGACGCAGGCCCCGGCTTCGGGGCGGAAGGTATCGAAATGTTGCGTGGCCTTGAGGTCGGTCTTCCCAAACGGAACCGGGCGGTCACTGATCGAGATCACGATCTGCCCCACCTCGCGCCCGGTCTCGGCCAGGATCGGCAGGGCGATGGCATCGCAAAGGACGGCGAGGTCAATCTCGATGTCTTCGAACGTTGTGTCCGGGTCGAGGTCGGGCGTCAGAAACCGCAACCGCAAATCGGTCCCCGCGCCAGCGCTGTCGTCCCACATCGCCTCGATCAGTTCGGCAGAGTTGCCGGAGGGGAGGATGAGGGGGGCGGCGTGGGCGGGCAATACTGGATGGGCCACTAGAAAACTTAGAAAGATCATTCGCGCTGTAGAAAGAAATGAAAATCGACACGAACAAAATGCCAACTGCTTCTTTATTACGTGTTGCTCAGAAAAGTTACTCATCATCCACTTCGTCAGCTTCATCGCGCAATTCGTTCAATGGTTGATCTTCATACTTCCAGAATGATGGCCCGGCGATTGTATTCCAATTCTTTCCATTTTCGTTTGCTACAATCAGCGCGGCGGCTGAGATACTCATTTCTTCTCCTCTGAAATTAACCCTTTTTCGACCGGCAACCATGCATTCAACATCGTCGTCAAAAACCGACGCAAGCCGCTCACCTATCTTCAGGCCAATCATGTCAAAGTTGAATTTTGGCTTCCTTGATCGCGCGCGCTCAAGTGATTTGGAATCGTCGTCATCCTCGACTACATCATGGCCTGGCGTTACATTCTGGGTGCCGAATGCTTTCAGAATTGCGGTTGGCTTGTCTGGAGAAATTCTAAAGAATTCTCTTTTTTCTCGAATTCGATGATCGCCAAACGCAGTGTGCAATGCCTTTTCTGCGATTCGAGCATCCGGCACTTCCCAAGCAGAAAAGCATTCGAAAGGTAATGGTATTCCTACGCTGTCCAATTGCCTCATTCGATCTTCAACGTGACCCGTCGTAAGACCAATCTTCACGAGCCCCGGCATGGCTTGATTTGTTAATACATAAACTATGTTTGGCATTCTAAATCCTCACAACGGTAAATTGTCATGCTTCTTCCATGGGTTTTCCAGCTTCTTTCCCCGCAGCGACGCAAACGCCCGGCAGACCCGTTTCCGGGTGTTGTGGGGCTGGATCACCTCATCAATAAACCCACGCTCTGCGGCGACGAAGGGGTTCGCGAAACGGTCTTCGTAGTCCTTCGTGCGCGCCGCGATCTTGTCTTTGTCGTCCAACTCGCTCCGATACAGGATCTCGACCGCGCCCTTCGCGCCCATCACCGCAATCTCGGCCGTGGGCCAAGCATAGTTGAAATCACCGCGCAGGTGTTTGGAGGCCATGACGTCATAGGCCCCGCCGTAAGCCTTGCGCGTTATGACGGTCACTTTCGGCACCGTCGCTTCGCCATATGCATAAAGCAGCTTCGCGCCGTGCTTGATTACGCCGCCAAATTCCTGCGCAGTCCCGGGCAGGAAGCCAGGCACGTCCACCAGCGTCAGGATCGGGATCGAGAACGCATCGCAGAAGCGCACGAACCGCGCCGCCTTTCTGGATGAATCGATATCCAGGCACCCGGCCAGCACCGTTGGCTGGTTTGCCACGATGCCCACGGTTGACCCTTCCAGGCGGATGAAACCGGTCAGGATGTTCTTGGCGTATTCTTCCTGAATCTCGTAAAAATCACCTTCATCCGCCAGTTTCAGGATCAGTTCCTTCATGTCGTAAGGCGTATTCGGATTGTCCGGGATCAGCGTATCAAGGCTGTGGTCGATCCGGTCCGGGCTGTCGAAAAACGGGCGCACCGGAGGTTTCTCGCGGTTCGAGGCGGGCAGGAAGTCGATCAGACGGCGCACTTCCATCATCGCTTCGGCGTCGTCTTCGAACGCACCATCGGCCACGCTGGACTTTTTGGTGTGGGTCGACGCCCCGCCCAGCTCTTCCGCCGTCACAACCTCGTTCGTGACAGTTTTCACAACGTCGGGACCGGTGACGAACATATAGCTGCTGTCCTTCACCATGAAGATGAAGTCGGTCATTGCGGGCGAATAGACTGCGCCGCCCGCACACGGCCCCATGATAACGCTGATCTGGGGCACCACGCCGGACGCTAGAATGTTGCGCTGAAACACCTCGGCATAACCGGCGAGGGAGGCGACGCCCTCCTGAATGCGCGCGCCGCCGGAATCGTTCAGCCCGATCACCGGCGCGCCGTTCTGCAGCGCCATATCCATAATCTTGCAGATCTTCTGCGCATGGGTTTCCGAAAGCGAGCCGCCGAAGACGGTGAAATCCTGCGCGAAAACATAAATCATTCGCCCGTTCACCGTGCCCCAGCCGGTGACCACACCGTCACCTGCGGGGCGCTGTGCGTCGATGCCGAAATCGGTGGCGCGATGGCTGACGAACATATCGAATTCTTCGAAGCTGCCTTCGTCCAGCAGCAGGTCAATGCGTTCCCGCGCCGTCAGCTTGCCCTTGGCATGCTGCGCCTCAATACGCTTCGCGCCGCCGCCTGCACGTGCGTCCGCGCGACGATCTTCGAGTTCCTGCAAGATATCGGCCATGAGTTCGTCCCTATGTTTGCGACCTCTGGAATACCGCGCCGGACCGGCGGTGGAAACGGCGAAATTGCCGCAAGCTGATTGCGATGGACGCCCCGCGCAACCCGCGATAGGTCAATGGCATGTCCACGAACGCCGACGTGCGGTTTTTTGATCGCGCCTCACCCCCGCATATTTCTACGCTGATCTTCATGGCCAGTGTCGCTGCGCTGTCGATGAATGTCTTCCTGCCCAGCTTGCCTGCAATGACGGCGTATTTCCAAACAGATTATCATGTCATGCAGCTGAGCGTGGCACTGTACCTTGGCATGAACGCCGTGATGCAGATGATGATCGGGCCGATTTCGGATCGGTTTGGCCGCCGTCCGGTGTTGTTGTGGTCTATCGGATTGTTCACGCTGGCATCGCTGGGCTGCGTACTGGCTACCACGGTCGAGGTTTTCCTGGCCTTTCGCATGGCTCAGGCGGTGATCGTGGCCGGCATAGTACTTAGTCGCGCGGTGGTGCGCGATACGACGCCTGCGGATCAAGCGGCCTCCAAGATCGCATATGTGACGATGGGAATGGCGCTGGTGCCGATGATGGCCCCGGCGCTGGGTGGGGTTCTGCAGGGCACATTCGGCTGGCAGGCGAGTTTCTGGCTGATGGTCATCATCGGCGTGGCGCTGTTCGTGCTGACCTGGGCCGATCTGGGCGAAACCGCGACCGAGCGCAGCAGCAGTTTCGCCGCACAGTTCGCAGATTATCCCGAATTGTTCCGATCGCGCCGCTTCTGGGGCTATGCGACGACGGCAATGTTCGCCACGGGCGCGTTTTTTGCCTATCTCGGGGGGGCCCCCTGGGTCGGGACCGAGATTTTCGGGCTGGAACCGAAAGCCCTGGGGATCTATTTCGGTGCACCCGCCGTCGGTTACGTGATTGGCAATGGCCTGTCAGGGCGGTACTCATCCCGCTTCGGTATCAACGCGATGACGCTGACCGGAACATTGATCTGCGCGGCAGGGATGACTGTGTCGATGATCGTCTTCGCATCAGATGCGGGCGGGCCGATCAGCTTTTTCGGTCTTATGATTTCTATCGGGTTGGGAAATGGGCTGATCGTGCCAAACGCAACCACGGGCATGCTCAGCGTGCGGCCACATCTGGCAGGCACTGCCAGCGGGGTCGGCGGGGCCATCATGATTGGCGGCGGCGCGGCGCTTTCGGCGCTCAGCGGGTCGGTGCTGAAACCGGATACCGGCGCGACAGTCCTGGTCGGGATCATGCTGGCCACGTCCCTGATGGGCGTTGTTTCAATGATCTATGTGATCCGGCGCGCGCGGGATGTTGCGCCATCCTGATGATCACCTGATGCTTGCCTGAACGGGTTGCCTGCCGCTAAGCTGGCAAAATGCGCAGTTTGCCACCCCTGACAGGACCGGCACGATGCTAGGTGGCCCCCTTCTCAACCTGCTGGCAACCAGTTGGATTGCCGTCCTTGTCGAACGCGATGAAGCGCAGGTGGTCTATCCGTTCGATCCGGTTCGCACCGCGCCAATGGACGCCGGGCTAATCGGGTTTTCCGAACTGGAATTTGCCGCGAGCGATGGAACCGAGCTGGTCGTCTGGACCCACCCGCCCGCGTCTGGTCAGCCTGTGATCCTATACCTTCCGGGCAACGCTGGCACGCTGGCCGGCCGCGCCACGCGTTTCCAGACGATTGCGCATATGGGCTATGGCCTGGTCACGATGGCCTATCGCGGGTCCAGCGGATCCGGCGGCAGCCCGGATGAGAGCCTTCTGACCGCCGATGCCATCGCGCTGGCCGAACGGCTGGCACTGATTGCGCCGGGCGCACCTGTCGTCCTTTATGGTGAAAGCCTCGGGTCCGCGCTTGCGGTCAGGATCGCTGCCGCCGAAACCGTCAGTGGCATCGTGCTGGAAGCGCCGTTTACAACCTTCCCCGAGATTGTCGCCGCCCAGTTTCCGCGCGAAACCGGACTGGCCGAGATGTTCACGCAGATCTGGGACAACCGCGCATTGATCGGAAAAGTGACAGAACCGTTGCTTATCCTGCATGGCACCGGTGACCGGATGGTTCCGTTCGAACAGGGCGAAGAACTTTTGGCCCGTGCCGGATCGACCAATAAATCGCTTTTTGCCATAACAGATGCGCGGCACGATGAAATGTGGACTCCGGCAACACAGCAGGCGCTTTACCACTTCCTTGACAGCCTCTAAGCCGTAAGAAGCAAAAGGGGCATTCGATATGGAACTCAAGGGTAGCCGCATCATCAACGCTGATCGCGCCGTGGTCTGGGAACACCTCAACAGCGCCGAAACACTGGCCGCCTGCATTCCCGGCTGTCAGGAGCTGACGGGTTCCCCCGATGACGGGTTCGAGGCGGTCGTCAAGCAGAAGGTCGGCCCGGTCAGCGCGACCTTCAAGGGGCGTGTGGAACTCAGCGATATGGTGCCACCGGAAAGCTATCGTATCACGGGCGAGGGCAAGGGCGGCGTCGCCGGGTTTGCCAAAGGCGGTGCGACCGTAAGGTTGCAGGACGTGCCCGATGGGACCGAACTGATCTATGACGTCGATGGCAAGGTCGGCGGCAAAATCGCCCAGCTTGGCAGCCGGTTGATCGACGGATTTGCCAAGAAGATGGCCGATCAGTTCTTTGAACGTTTCCAGGACCGGGTCGAAGGCAAAAGCTAGCGCCTTGTCCACTTAGTAAGTGTCGCATATCTAACTG
>Ga0209273_10001293_pt1 | contig 23307 bp, 40 predicted proteins | sample tdAd471_FD_187126 | JGI IMG/M metagenome (GOLD analysis project Ga0209273, IMG submission 187126) | Marine sediment microbial communities from the Atlantic coast under amendment with organic carbon and nitrate - tdAd47.1 (SPAdes)... | ecosystem: Environmental > Aquatic > Marine > Coastal >...
AAATTTAAGGATTTACGCTGAAAGCGGCGCGATCTCAGCAGTTCGTCCATTCGCTGTTTCAAACTCGAATCCTTACGTTGCAAATATTTATGGTGGTCTAGAGTTTCCAGAGAAGACCTGCGGAATAATGAGGGTTTCTGCGGTTGATAACTCAAACGCAAGTATCGCAGGACAATATCAATTAATATTGGTGAAGCAATGAGTAGTTACAAGCACGGATACAAGAACGAGATTAATTACAGTCGTGGCAATCGTCCACTTAACTGGAAGACAAAGAAGGCAAATCCAGACAAGCCGCAGATGCCGGACAATCCGGTAATGCTCGCCAACTGCACGAAGTGTAACGACGCTTGGTACGCCAGTACAAAACAGACGGTGCTTTCTATTCAAGGCTACGGCTACAAGTGCAAGTGCAATGATTGCGGCACAGAGAACTATCACGAGCCAAGCAAAGAGCAGCGCAAGAATTTACGATACCCACATTTCAACGGATGTCTCGGACAAATTGTGAAGTCCAAGGAAGATGAGGCAGCGTTAGCAAAGTCGATGGGAATGACTTTGACTGAGGATCAATACTATTAGAGGATAAGCAACTTTTCAGTCAGTTGCCCCTCACGGACGAGGAGCTAAGAATGGACCCTGAAACTCAGGACAATCCGGATACAAATACCGAAGTAAGTACACCCGATGACGGTGGCATAACAGAATCGTGGAACGAGTTCAGTGATCAGTATGATCAAATGGAAGGTACCACTGATGATGTTGAAGCAGCAGCCACTGATCAAGCAGCGGATAATGAAGAAGGAAAGGTAGAGGATCCTGCTCAGGCGGAAGCCGCACCCGAGAAGGACCCTACTGATATGTCTGTGGATGAGCTTAAGGCTTGGTTGGATGCGAATCCAAACAACGCTAAGAGCTATGCTCATGTACATTCCGCCTACACCCGCAAGGCACAAGAACATGCTGCACTTAATAAGGAACTAGAGAAGTACGGAGGCATGGAGACTGTTCAATCAGCTCTCAATGAGTATGTGCAGCTTCACCAGTTTCTTACCGCTAACCCGGACAAGGCGCAGGCGTTGCGAGAGATGTTTTCGCAGCAGGGCCAAGGTCAGGAACAAACACCAGACGGTCTTCAAGATGATCCGCTCTATCAGCATTTGTCACCAGAGCTGCAGGGAATAAAGCAACAGTTGGCGCAAGCTAATCAGTTTATTCAGACCCAGCAGTATCAGGCGCAACAGCAGCAGGCGGAAACCATGGTTGACTCCGGGTTGAACAAAGCGTTTTCGCGCTATGAACAGCACTTTGGAGAGAAGCCAGGTAAGGACGTGCAGAAGCAGATAATCCAAGAGATGTCGAGCCGCAAGGTTTACGACAACACGGATATGCTTGTGGACAACCTGTACGTTGACAAGATCATGGACAAGCGAGTGCAGGATGCACTCAAGGCTCAGGATGCGAAGGCTCGCCGGAACCCGTCGATGAAGACGGTTAATTCCAGCGCAGCAACAGAAGGTCCTGCAACAGGTGGCATGGACCCGATGGAGGCTTTCGAGCTTGCACTTGAACAGGGCGGCGGACTTGCAAACTAATCATGGAGGATAACAAATGGCACTAACTTATGGACAGTTAGCTGCATCAACACTTCGGAACCAGAAGAAGGACTTCACGGATAACATTGTCGCTGACCATGTTTATTTAACAGTTCTTGGTAATCCGGATGTCGCGGCTAACGTATACAGGGCGCGTAAGCCCCGAAACGCTCGATTCGCCGAGGGTCTTCAGATGGAAGATTCTCCGGGTCGTAGTGTTTCATGGAGCTTACGCTATTCGCAGAACTCAACGATTGGTTGGTATTCAGGTCACGAGACATTGGATATCACTCCACAGGATAGCTTCACGCAAGCGGACTTTCCTTGGTACTCAATTGCTGGAAGCGTAAATCTCGATAACGAGCTGATGGATAAGAACCGGGGCAACAAGCACCGACTCTTCGATATCATGCAAGGACACATCGATGGTTTGCGTGCTGATCAGTCTGAGACGATCAACACCGCATTGCTTGGCCGTCAGGCTGACAATGGTACGGGATCAAACGCGCCTTTTGGCTTGCTTGATATCGTAAAGGATGATCCGACGACTGATCCAGCAAACGCTGTAGGCGGCATCGCGTATGCTGACTTCAACGGTTGGGCGAACCAATTGAAGGACTTCTCTTCTGCAAGCTTTGAGACTTCTCAGAGTGGAGCAGGGGCGCAGGCACTGCGTGAGTTGTTGTACGACTGTTGCTTCGGCGCAGACAAGCCACAACTCTTGCTCGGTGGAAACAATGCGTATGAGTCATACTTGCAGACGATGGTAGATCAGCAGCGGTACATGAACCCAGCAGCCAAGGCACTTGGTAACGCTGGATTCGACGTAATCGTTGCCCAAGGTCTTCCGTTCGTTCGTGAGCCTGTGGTTCAGACAGTGCGTTCGACTGCTTCACTTTCGGGTGATGCGATCTATGCACTGAACTTACGGCACCTAAAGGTTGTCGGCATGTCGAACCGTTGGTTCGAGCCGTCAAGCGTAAAAGAGCCACACAACCAGGATACCGAGGTAATGCACGTGATTACCCGTCTTACGCACTGTAGTCGTGCGCGACGAACAAGCGGTGTTCTTTTCGCAATCGCTTCACCGTAATTAAAGGAGAATAGAAGATGAAAAAGTTATTAGTTGCACTCCTTTTAATCGCGGCTCCGGCATTCGCGTACAACTCTGGTGGTGGAGATCCTGTAAATGGAGCACACAACCGCGAGTACCGCACGTATAAGAAATCAGCTACGGCTGGTTCAAGTCTTGCTCTGACACGGGGTATGATTCTGTCATACTCCATGGCTGATGCAGATGGATATACGTTGACGGCTACTGGTGGTAACACCGTGGTTGATGCGGCTATGCAGGCATGTATTGCTGATAGCGCAGTAGCTACCGGCGATACTCGTCAGCATCGGTGTATCACAAAGGGCTTTGTTGACTTTGCGAAGTACGACGCTTCTAGCGTTCAGATTCGTGTTGGTGACAAACTCTGTGCTGATGGCACAACTGGCGCACTTGTTAAGTGTGCTGCTTGTGAAGTTACAACCACTCCTGTTGATGAGGAGAATGATTGTATCCACGGCACTGCGTCTGGAAACTCTGGCGTAATTTCGCTTGAGCAAGCTGACGGTGGAACCGGCAGTGATCTCAGCGTTATTGTGAACATGAAGTAATGACGGATCGCTTAAAAGGCATGATGGTGGGGCTAGCATTGCTAGCCCTGCCGTTTATTATTGAACCAGGGGTATCGGATGCGACAAGAATACCGAAGCTCAAGGCGGCGGTCCTATTTGCCGGACTGGGTGCTGCATATTTCGTTGCTCGGAATGTGCGCCTATCTCTTGGCATTAGTGTGGGTGGGATTTCTGCTCTTGCGGTCTTGCATGGAATGGGTTCTTTCCATATCTATGAGTTAATTTTTATAATGAGTGCAGTATGTATAGCAGCCTTCTGCACGAATCTTTCCGAGCGTTCACTTAATCTTGTGATGGACGCGATCATTTTTGGTGGTCTACTGACGACTGTTTACGGGTATATGCAGGCGTCCGGTATTGATCCAGTATTCTTTTTAAAGGCATGGGCACCAGAATCAAAGCCCACGGCGTTTCTTGGTCAGCACACATTGTTTGGTTCTTTTCTTGTGGCACCGATTATAGCTGCGATGTTTCGGCATCGTTATGTGTGCGCGATGATCATGGCACCGGCAGTGTTTCTAACAGATTCAAGCTTTGCAGTTGTATCTCTCGCTGCTGGCCTCCTGCTCTGGACTTATTACAGCCAAGGATGGCTGACGGCAACTACCCTCGCCGGAGTCCTTGCAGGGGGCCTCTTACTACTGTTTACGGTGTTCGGTAAGCGTCACTACTTCGACGACACTGGCAGGTTTAATGCGTGGAACGCAGCGATTGAGAGTGGCATGGAGAAGCCTGTGATGGGTTGGGGTCCGGGTATGTTTAAGGCTTACTACCCGTCGATACAACCGAAAGAGCACAAGAAGATGCACGGCACGTACAAGCAAGCACACAACGATTACGTGCAGCTTTTTTATGAATATGGTTTGGTCGGAGTAATTTGTGCTACCATTATGGTATGCGATTTCTTCAAAGAGTTGTGGAGAAAGAGGAACATCACGGTGGTGGCGGGGATGGGTGCGATACTAATTGCGTTTTTAGTGAACGCATTAGGAAGCTTCCCGTTTCATCTAATGCCTCACGGACTGATCGCACTATGCGCATGGACCGCCGTGGTAACGCACAAGCCTCGACCTTTGGAGGGCATCTAGTATGGGCGCGGCAGATTTATTTACGTTACAAGATATCGCCACCGAAGTAGGGCAGACCTACGGCTCTACGGACACGATCACATTAGCGAAGTGCAAGAAGTGGATTAACCGCGCACTGGTTGATATCTCCGGGTTCGGTCCCTGGCCGTTCTTAAAGGACGGTGACGAGACGTTAGAGCTTGAGGACGACACGAGCGAGTATACATTGCCGTGCGTGGTTAAGGAGATTCGCAAGCTTTACTATCGAGACAATGACGATTACTCGCTTAACTATGTACCGTATGACAGGTGGATTGACGTGATCGTTGATGACCAGGATGCAGACGGCACCCCCACGCACTATACGATTGTTGGTTGGGATCAGTACACGCACGGTTGGAAGATTCGTTTATGGCCGCAGCCTAGTGCTGCGAAGACGCTCTACGTGAGTGCCGACAAGTACATAGCTCTTTTCGATAGTGACAAGGATGATCTTCGTGATCGCATGCCGGAGACGATGTTGCCGGTGGTGATTGCGATTGCGGAGAAGTACGCACTTAGGGACCTGAACGAGATTACGGAGTTGCAGCGTGATCAGCAGGTTGAGATGCTTTTAACGAAGGCTCAGGGCAAACACTTTAACAAGAAGGACATGCGGCACAGAGCGCGTGCGCACGACGGTTCAGATGCTGATCCGTATCGTGACCCACGGTTGCCGCCGAACTATAGCTAATGCCGATTAGACAGAAACAGATTGAGGAGATACGAGCTTTCGGAGGGCAGAAGTCTGGCTTGCCTCCGCGTGCGTTGAACCCTCAAGACTCCGAGTTGATTTACAACTTCAGTAACATTGACGGTATTCTGTATAAGATCAATGGTGGTGTGGAGTACTTCAAGACTGTACTGGGCACGTCAGCGATTAAGTGGCTGGGTCGGTTTAACAACCGCTGGATGTGGCAGGTTGGCAGCAAGATTGGCATTGAGCAGTCTGAAGACAGCGCAACAGAGCTTACGGTCACAGAGGACTTCACGAGTGAGAAGATATTCTCGGACAAGTGGCGTGACAACATCTTCCTGGCAAACGGCAAGCGCTTTAGTTTTTACGGTGATGATGGTTTTAAGGATGTGGGGATACTTCCGCCTGGTGGCGGCGCGGTTCCACGAACAAATGCACCGATAGTAACTACGACAAGTGGTTCTAAAATAGCGGCAGGCGCAAGAAGGTATGCGTTTGTTGTTTATGATAGCGACACAGGCACTGAGAGCTTGCCGTGGGGATCATTGCCGGATGAAAAGGGACTATTAAATACCGCTGAGTATGATGCAGACACGAATCCGAATGGATGGCTAACCCTTGATGTGACTACCAGTGGAACGGTTGGGTCTATAAACATCAAGCCATATCCAATGTTTGATAGCGCTGTTCCGCTTCGTGGTGACAAGCTAAGGGTATACAGAACAAAGATTGGTGACACTAGCTCATTCTTTTTTGTTGCAGACTTTGACATAGGAATTGTTGCTTCAGCGACAGCATTTCAAGACAACAAGGCAGACATAGAGCTTGGTGCGATATTAATTACTGCAGAAAGGCAACCGCCGCCACAAAGAACTGCGTTGATCGGTGCTGGGTTTCCTGACAACTCGGTTGGTATAAAGTATCTGCGTCAGTGGCGTGATTCACTGCTTGCTGTTGGTGTTGAGTTTGAGAGAACAACAGTTACTGATGCAATTAAGTCTTCCAGTCTTACTGTTAACAGAGCTGACTCATTCCTCTACGCCTCCGATCCATTCCAGTACGACTACTGGCCGTTTAACTTTGAGGTTGGGCGCGGTGACGGGCAGAAGCTTGTCGGTGTGGCAGTGATCGTGGACATACCGTTAATCTTTAAATCTGATTCAACGTACATGCTTGTGGGCGATAACGTAACGAATGCAATCCCCAGACGGATTGATTCACAGAGGGGGTGTGTGAATGCCTCGACCTTGCAAGAAACTCCAATCGGAGCGATCTGTCTTTCGGGTGAGGGCTTTATCTTGGCACGCCCTGCTTCAGAGACTCAAATCATCTCCAGTGATATATCCGATGTTGTTGACGATATTAATTTTGATAAGCTGGACAACGCTGATTCATCCTATGATCGGGTTGAAGGACTCTACTACTGCATGGTCCCGACCGGCGGAGCCACAACTCCCAACAAGACCCTTACTTACGACATTCGGTCAGGTCAGTGGTCCACCCAGCGTAAGCGTGAGGGAACGGCAATCCACTTTGATGTGGGAAGTAATTCAAAGCCACGTTCACTCGTCGGAGCCTCAAGCGGTGGACAGCTTGTAGACATTGGTGATGCTACGAACGTCACGCACCTTGGCTCACGCATTACGGGTAGGTGGCGCAGTGGTCAGTTCTCTTTAGGTGATCCCAGTGTGCGCAAGAAGGTTAAGTGGTTGTACGTGCTAGCGGAAGCAAACGAGGCATGGACAATAGATGTGCGGGTATTCTCAGATTTATTCAGGGGTACAGTCTATGAAGCTACGAGTATCGACTCCACTTCTAATTATGCGGTCTACGGTACTGATAAGTATGGCACTGGCCGCTATGTGGGTGGCAAGGTTAGAGAGTTGCTCAAGGTACCGGTTGAGGGAGTTGGACGCCTCTTCCAGGTCGAGATCGTGCACAACTCAACAGATACGAAACAGCGAGGGTTCAGTCTCCTCAGTGTGCAGCTTGAAGGGGTGGTGATGGGCTTATGAGTAACACTACGCTACCAGCAAGTCAGTTTCCGGTTGGTGAGGATTATGACCGCCAGCGGATGCTATCTGAGATTAATCACCTGTATGAGGTGATCCGTGAGGTGGGGAATCTGAAGCGCGTGGCAGTGGCTCAGAACTACGATGTGAGCCTCACAGACGACTTGGTGGCATTGATCCAGGGCACGCTGACGATAACCCTGGCGCGTCCCAGACCGCTGGTGAAGTTTCAAAGGTTTGTGATTAAAGACGAATCCGGTAGCGGTGGCCACACGGTAGCTGCTCCTGCCGGTAACACGATAGATGGCTCCGCGACGAAAAGCGTGGGGGCTTACGAGGTTTTGGATGTTTATTGGAACGGAGAAAACTATTTTACTCTGTAATTTCATGCTAGGATTTACGCTATGAAAAAATGGATTTTTTCATTATTGCTCATCACGAGTATTGCCATGGCAGGCACGTATACGCGCCAAGCAGAGGACAACATCGTTGATGGTCTGAAGATCAACGCTGCTGATCTGAACAACGAGTTCGATGCGATTCAGTCTGCGGTGAACGCAATTGATACCACGAACGTCACAGACGGCTCGCTAACGAGCGATGACTACGCCGCCACTTCCACTGCGGTAATCACTAACCGCAAGCTAGGGTGTGAAACCCAGCGTGCTGGAACAAGCTCTGTTAATGTGCTCAAGCCGTGTGAATTATCAATTGATGGCGTTCGTAGCATCTTGACGGCAGATACATCAGTGTCATTGATTACAGATCTCGATACTGGCGCGATGGCAACATCAACATTTTACTATATCTATGGGTCAGACAATAGCGGCGGCATCTCATTTGAGTTCTCTACAACTGAGCCGGACTACGATGACGCTAGAAAAAGTGGAACAGACACCAAGAAGTACATCGCCGCAGTAAGAACGATGGATGATGACCTAGACATCATTGATTACCAGCAAATAGGTGAGCGCTTTATTTGGAATGTTGATGACGTTAGCGAGAGCGCCGGTGCGGAAGCAGACCTACAGTTAAACTTTGTCACAACCGTTAACGCTACAAGTTCATCTTCGTTTGTAACACCGACATTCATTGATGCCGCACTCCTTCAGTATGAAGCATTCGCTAGTAGCTTTTCAGCTCAATGTAATTTTGTGTTTCCACTTAATACTCATTTGCATCAGTTCCAAGCGATTGTTGTGGCCACTGGTTCAAACGGACATATTGGTTACATACCTTTTCCAGTTGAGGCAGTCAGTGGTGAAGTGACGATGAACATTAAAGACGTAAGTAACTGCGAATCAGGTCGCGTAACTTTCCGTGGTTGGATTGATCCGCCACACTTTCATAGGTGATTTATGGCACAGGTAATCAAATCAAATAGGCCAGGTCAGCAGAGAACACAGTTCAATGCCGGTGGAGCACCACAGGTGCAGACGCAGGCTGTGCAATCTCCTCCATTCAGTGGCGGGTCAGGACCAGGATCTAACTTCCAGCAGAACACCCCATATATACCGCCCAGCAGCGCAGTGACGCAGAACAACCCAGCGTCATTCAGCCAAGCAAACGTACTGGAGCGCACGCTCGGTGGGCCAGAGTTACAGTCCTCTATGGGCTTTATTACCGCTAACAGGGGTCGTGCTCAGGAAGCCATGAGAGAGGGCATGACGAACGAATCTGAGCTGGCTCAAGCCCTACGTGGTGGCGCTGGACAGTCGATTCTAGACCGTCTTGGCATGACTGCTGATAACGCAGCGGTTCGTCGCAACCTAACCAATGCGCAGTTGGACCGTGCGTTAAATAGGAATCTCGCCTCAGCACGCCGTCAGTTCGCAGGCACGGGCTTGGCGGGCACGTCGCAGGGTGGTCGTAGTGTTGGTGAGCTTTTAGGCCAAGCGCAGCAAGCGAACGTGGATGCGGAGATGCAACTGCAGGATCAGTCACTTAAGGAGCTGCTGGGACTTACGGACGCGGCAGGATCAATTCAGCAGCAGGAGGTTGGTAGCCGCAATCAGAAGTTCTTGCAGCAGGCCCAACTTGCTAACCTGCTAAATAGTCAGGCCGCAAGTGAGATTAACCGTCAATCAGGACTGGCATCAAACCAGCCTGGAGGACCGAGCTTGCTTGAGGCATTCTTGATTAACAACGTCGCAACAGGCGCTGGTGCATTTACTAAGTCTGCAGGCTCGACGCTTGGCAGTGGCATCGGACCTGGTGGAGGATTTTAAATGTCGGCATCACTTGACCAAATGAACCAAGCCTTCTTTGCGGGTGCAGGTGCGCCTTATGAGAAGAAGAAGAACGAACCAGTGGACGCTGATACGCAAGCAGTGCTCGATAACTTGCAAGCTGAGTTTGAACTAATCAAGCTCGGCAACCGCGAGATGCCCACAGCAGAGGGACCGAGTGTTGGCGCAGGTGTGGTGAACAAGCCTGCCCCTGGCCCTAGCCTTGGCATGGGTATTCTCGGCCAGCAGCCACAGCAGGCACCGAGTGCCGGTGGTGGTCTGGGGTTTGACCAGAATAAGAACGCACTGATGGAAGAGGCACTGCAGAGGCGATTGCAGAGCGGTAACTTCGGTGGCGGTGGAGGCTTTTAATGTCTAGACAATCGGTGGCGTTGCTTGAGAACGCTTTTAAACTTGGCGCTGCCGGTGCTGGTGGCGGTGGTGGTAGTCGTAACAAAACCACGAAGCTTGACCTGATGGAGTACGCCCTCAAGAAGCGTAAACAGGAGCTTGAAGAGCGGAAGCAAGGTATTGCAGAACAGGGTGTTGATAACACGCCGTTTGCGCAGGAAGTGCTGAAGCAAAGAGTTGGCGTTGAGCCACCAAGAACAGAACTTCAGCAACAGGAACAAATCAACCAAGCTGTTGAAGGTTTTGGTGATAAGGCGTTTGATGTCAGAGCAGCTCTGAATCCAATCCGCACAGACACCGCAGAATCGCTGTCGCCTAATTTGCTTTCGTTTGCAAAAGACTTTGCACCGCCAGAATCGTTGTTAGAAAAAGACAAAGGAATTGGTTTAAATAATCCATTTGCAGCAGCCACCACATTACGGACACTGAGGGGACTGGGTGGTAGGCTACCAATGAATCCTGATACCGGAAAAGAATTCACAGATAAAGAGGCATTGTCTGCGATTCAGTCCGGAAATAAAGACGCAACTGGATTATTAAAAACAAACATATCTGCATTAGGATCAGCTGCTGGCAGAAGGGATCAAGCGGATAGATTTGATGAATCACAAGCGACTCAATTGAAAAGATTTGTATCAACAGAAGAACAAAAAATATTGAACAATGTTTCTTCCTCTTTAAAAGAAGTAACAAGAGAGAAGTTAAAGATGGCAGTTGGTGTTAGCGCCTCGCTTGCGGATCTTGAATCCAACCCTACCAACGAAGCCATTAACAGGGCCACACAGGGATTGGCGTCGACATTAAACAAAGGAAGACCGACAGAGCCTGATTATGAAAAGGCAGTAGCTGAGCTTGGGTGGCCCGTTATTCTAAAGAAATGGGCAGACACAAAGTTCACCGATAACACCATTCTAAAGAAGGCTGGTATACCACTTGTTGATGCTATATCGGCTTACGGAAAAGCTTATGTAAACCACGTTCGTAATGACAAGAAGGTTGGCTTACGATCAGCAAAGTCTCAAATTAGAAGGCTTTACATGCGTAACGGCGTAGATCCACGAGCGATGCCTAGCGACCAGGAGATTGTGGATAGCATCGTTAGGTTTAGTATTCCAGATATATCTAGCCAACAGAAGCGAACAAAAGCAGTGATTAATGAGGTAGGAACCGACTCATCTTCGCCAGGTCTTGACCCGAACACTGGAGCCGGAAAATTGATTGATCTTATTCAGCGAGCTTGGGGCAATTAATGGCAGACAAGGGATTAAAAGAGAAGTCAAGATTGACACCAGAGCAGGCTGCTGACTTCATTAAGACAGCTTGGCGGCAAATTGGTGCATTTGGAACAGGACTTGGTCGTGGAGCATCCTTTGGTTTAACAGAGCGCTTGGAGTTCCCAGAAGATAAAACGAACATAAAAGAGTTCCCAAAGACGACTCAAGCTGGCGACTTATCTGGTATGCTTGTCGGAGGAAATATCATTGGTCGAGCTGCAATAAAGCCGCTTGTAAAGGCAGCAAAAGCAATTCGATCCACAAGGTTTCCTGGTGCAGGCAAGGTTGCTACTGGTATAGAGGCTGCCAATGTCCCTATTGGCGGGGCAGCAGAAGGTGCCTTAACGCAAGCAGGTGAGGAGATCAAGCGCGGTGGATTTGATGAAGGGTCTAAGGATCGTATAAAGGATGCCGCTGGACTTGGTGCTGGAATAAACACTGTGGCTGGACTTGGGCTCTTGACAACTAAGCCAGCGCGGAAAGCTGCTGCACGGTTTTTTCAAAAAAAAGCACTGCCATCATCTCCCGGCGCAATTGAAAGTGGAAAAGAGTTTACTGAAAATCAAATTGAATTAGGCATAGCTGGTGGTCGTAAAAACATAGATCAGTCTACACAAAGAGTTCTGGACGCTGCTGAAAACAAAAAGAATAAGATCCTATCTAAATTTAGCGATATAAAGATTACTGGAAATACTTTAGCCAAAAGGATAGATGACAAAATCGCAACTATTCAAGCCGATGAGTTAAGTAACTTTGATAAGACAAGGTTGAATGCGCTAAAAGAATATTCTGAAACAATTAAGAACCTAGAATTCACACCAGCGGAACTTGAAGAACAGGCCAGAATAATCAGAAAGATACAGCGTGATCGTCGTGGATCAAAGAGGATGGCGGGTTCATTTAAGACTGGAGAGCAAGCTTCTGTGCAAGACTCTGTTGGCGATGTGCTAGATGAACTCCGCATTGATCTATTAAAGTCTATACCAAGGTCCGTTGACAACGCGATTGGGGCTGTTGATCCAAGAGTGGCAAAGCAGCTGGAAGACATTCGGCTTAAACAGTCCACTGCTATAGACGCAAGACAGGCACAGGCTGCAAGAATAAAAAATGTGCGTGGTGATGAGTCAAACCGAGGATCAAATCGTGTAGCTAGTGGTCTACAGTTTGGCATCCCAGCACTTCTAGCTGGTGGAGCCACAGCAGAAATGGAGCTTTCTCCAATGCAGCGTCTTGCAATTATGGCAGGAGCTGGTGGTGCAGGAATGCTCGCAACAACACAGCCCGTTGCCTCAAGGATAGCACAAGGACTAACTGGTGGTAACACGATGGGATTAGGAAATACCTTAAGTGATCAAGTTATCAGGAACGCAGTACCAAACTCAGCACAAGATTTGGTGAACCTTATTTTGCAAGAGAGAATCAGAGGTGTCCAGCCTGATGGCGAGCCGATAAACTTCGACGAGCGAGAAGCTGGATTCATTAGGCCAGGAGGCTCCCAATGAGTACTTCTCCAAACCCAGCATCCAAACTGAATCTAAAAATATGGCAAGGGCAAGATTACGTGCTGTCGCTTGAAGACGAGGCCGACGATACAACTGTATGGACTGGCGGAACTCTACGGGGCAACATTAAAAAAGCACCGGACACGTCAGGCGCGGCACTTTTAAGTTTCACCGGAGCGATCACAGGCACACGCACTGGTACGGTGACATTAACGGACGTGCAGACGCTAACGCTACCGGTAGATGCACAGACGAACTGTGAGTTTAACTCCACCTGCTACGTCTACGAGATCGAGATCGTCTACGCAAACACGAAGGTGCAGCCGCTACTCTACGGACGCATTGATCTGTTCCCGAAGGTTGAATTAACATGAGCGGCATAGTTAAATTAAAAGCAGTACTCGGCACGACGGTAAAGCTCAAGGTCAGCCACAACGCTAACTCGCTGATCTCTAAGTCTGGTCAAGAGGCGCTAGGATCAGGTGCATCGAGTGCGACGGTGACGTTCACTACACTACGCAGTGATGCTGATTACCTAGTACACGCATGGATTACAAACGAAACCGATGCGAACCCCGCGTACTTTCCGGTGACTCGTGTGAGTTCACGCTTAGCCACTGGATTCACAGTGACGTGGGACATCGCAACCGACACAGCAAACTACCTGCTCAATTGGCATTGCGTGGACAGGGATGATCCCTAATGAAAGGCTTTAAGATGTGGAAAAGCATGCGGCGAAACTGCTACGAGCTGGTGACTATATTTGTCCTGCTTGCCTTCGCCCTTTTAGTCGGAGCAACGAACTCGAAGGCGGCACGCTTTCAGTTCGGGGGAGTGGTCGAGCAGTTCACGGAGGTGACGACAGCGGGCGCGACAACCACGCTCACGAACACGTCAACTCAGAACCAGATATTTACCGGTTCACTGAATCACACAGTCACTCTCTTCGATGCCACGACCTCAAGAAATGGCTGGTACTTTTGGATTGTCAACCAGAGCACTGGTGCGATCACGGTAAACGACCAAGGTTCTAACTTACTAACTACGGTTAATGCTGGTGAGTCTGCAAAGTTAATCTTAACAGACAATGGAACCATGAACGGTTCATGGCAGGTAGTTACCATGCTTGCCTCTGGTGTTACGTTTGACATTGATGGATTGACTGATGATGCCTTGATCGCCACCGGCGACTTCATGACTTACTTCGATACTGTTGACGGTGCGAATCGTAAGATCGACTTCGATGATTTAAAGACTGCTATTGCCACTGACAATATCAATCGCCTGACCGAGAGAGCGATCGCTACTGGTGATTTCATTAGCTTCTACGACGCTGCTACAAACCTATCCAGCAAAGTTGATTACGATACAATCCAGACGCAGATTGCAGCCACAGCGCTGAATCCTCCTGCTGGTGATATAAATGATGTGCAGTTCAACGACGGCACCACAAACCTTGCTGGTGACAATGGCTTCCAGTACGACACTGCAATCACTCGTGTAACGGTAGCAAGCGGCACACAAGGCACGCTGCTTTACCTTGACGGTGCAGCAGCAGATGCTCCAGAGCCATCAAGCGGGACACGTTTATTTGTCGGCTGTGATAATAACGGAGCACCCGGCAACCAGTGTGCTGAGTTTGTCAGCGGAACTGATGAGCTTGGTGGTGGGTCTGCTAACGGATACCGCTTCACTGTTGGCGGAAACCCAGAGCTTGATACGTTCGCCACTGGCGGTAAGTTCACGATCGATCACAACAACGCAAGTGGTTCGCGTTTAAGTCGTATCATTATGAACTCGAATATTTTCCTTGAAACCACGAACTCTGCCTCTAACGGTATCTTCTGTGGTGAATCCGCAGGGCGCGACTGTCGCTTTGAAACAACCTCGAACGCCACCAAGGGACAGTTTCTGATGGGCTTCCTTGGTTCGACCATGGTGCTGGGTGATGATAGTACTCAAGCCGCTAGCCTGCGCTTTCTTGAGCAAGCCGCTCCCAGCACGCCGAGCGCTAACTTCGGTGAAGTCTTCATGTCTTCATCCAGCGGTGAACTCACGATCATTAAGGACGACGGATCTGAGGTTTCGCTTGAAACCCAAGGCGGTGCCGCCACTTCAGTATGGGACGCGATCTTAGGTAGCACGGCAGAGGTTGCTGGTGGTATCGCAACACACGATTCGTTTGACGATGCCGCGATTGCTATTGCCACAGGTGAAGTGATGCTTGTGCTACCCGGCACGCACTCATGCGGTGGCACGCTTGCTAACAACATCTACATCAAGGGCATGGGCCGAGGGTCAGTGCTGGATTGTTCGCTTACGATCGATGCCACGCAGAGTTTCACATGGTTGCACGGGGTTAAGTTTACCGATGATGTTGTGATAGCTACTGGTAGTGGTGGCAACGTGGTGAACCCGGTGTGGTTTGCTAACGGTAAGGGAACACAGAACTTTGGCGATGCTTCTGGTAACGCTAACTATATTATTCAATTTGAGGAGTAAAGCATGAGATATCTTTTAATCATATTTGCTTTGCTGGTTAGTGTTCCAGCAATGGCGGAGTTCCAAGGAACACTGGGCGTGGGTAACTACACCACTTGTAGTAGCGCTATTAACCGAGTGGAACAGAAAGAGGACCTGATCGTACTGTACGGTGATGGCGAACCTTCATTAACTGCCGGTGGCCTACACAACATGGCAACACAAACGAGTGGATTCCTTGCTTGGCGAGTGCCACCAGGAAAGAACTTCCGAATGTTTTGTACGGAGATCGTTAGCTTCGCAGCCTCCACCATAACACTTACTTTGGGCTATGCAGACGATCCGCTAGGTTCTTCGTCTGGAAGCAACCCAGTGAACGGAGTGGTGTGGCTGACGGGCAGTGAAAGCTTTGATGTAGTGCAAACGACCGCAGCCATCGGAACAACTCAGCGCTTAATTAACGGGCTAGCTCCAGCAAATAGTTTTCCATTCACTAGGCTAGACAACGGTGCCGGTGACAACGGTGCGATTTATGTCTACGGAATTTTGGAGGACGAATGATTAAGTACTTGCTGCTGTTAATGCTGATGCCACTGTCGCTATCTGCAAAAGATGCGGAGATATTTTACATTGATGGGACTGTGGATAAGGTTAAAGACATCTCTGTATCGGATGAAAGTAGATTAAAGAACATGACCCCTAACAGTGTTGTGTCGATAAGCAATGTTGTTGGCTTGGTAACTCTTGAGTTAGTTATCGTGCCATCTAACGTAAAGAAAGTGCAGTTTGAATAATGGGTAAGAAGAAGAAGAAAAAGAAAAAAGGCGGCTACTAATTGACTGAGGACCACGACATGCTGCTAGGTGAGCTGAAACAGTTTCGTAAGACCGTCGAGGAAGACTTGCGTGAAATCAAGTCAGAGCTAAAGGGCTTGCAGAGTTTCAAGATGAAGATCATGGGCGGTGTCGCAGTTGTTGTGGTTGTATTTGAAGCGTTAAAGCATAAGTTCATCGGAGGATAGTATGAGTGAAAAGGTAATTGATTACAAGATTGAGGACGGAAAACTTAAGGTCACTGCCGACCCGAATAAGGACGGCGAGCCGGTGATTACTATCGAGCTTGATTTGTCTGAGGTGATTGATGAGATCACCAAGAGTGGCGCTCAGTGAACGACATAACTGCATGGATTGGCATCGGCACCGCTGCCTTGACGGTAGTGGTGCTGGTTCTTAAAGCAATACCAGGTGAGCAGCCGGGTGAGACGGCGTTAACAAAGATTCTTGCTTTCTTAAGGATGCGTAAATGATAACATTCCTCAAGGCGCTTATTGCCTTGCCGGAAATTATTAAGCTCGGTTACAAGATCCAGGCAATGATTCGCGCTAACCGCAACGAGCGTCACTACCGTGACCTTGTGAAATGGACGGAGGACTTGGATGCAGCGAAGACTGAAGATGACTACAAGAAGGCTGCTCGTGACCTGCGTGATCGTATGTCTTTCACTCCCTAGATGTGCCTCTCTACCAGCACCAGACCCGTGGATATCTAGAGTTGAAAGCGGCGGCTTGGTCGGTCCCAAGGGTGAAGTGATGCCGTACAATGATTCAGATAAGATGATTTGCTTTGAGCGCTACGCTCTAAAGAACTATCTGGATGCCGTGGCACGCGCTAGTGAGCGCTGTCTACAACGCCTTTAAAAAATATCGTTCAGCTTTGAATCCACATAGCTAGTAAGATTGCGTGTGATGTTATCAGCTATTGCTTTCTCTACATTGCGGTCATTTATTTTGGCAGCCATTATTTTTTCAAAACGAACGTGGTGCTTTTTCATATAATCCTCCACAAGCTTTTCAGTCTTGCGCCGTATAGATTCACGAACAGAATTATTCACGGCTTCCTTAATTGACTTATCGATATCTTGTGTTGAGAATCTTCGCATTGTCTCTTTTGCAGCTTCCTCAACAACCTCATCAAGCTCTTTCATTATAACGCCTCTAACTCCTGCATCGTCAGCCCCTTTAAATTAAAACCACAGTGTACGCACTGACCAGTTAGGCAGCGACTGTAGTGGTTGCGTTGTGTGCACTTGGGGCAGACCTTGAGCACACGCACGTCAGTATCTAGGTAGACATGGCCGAAGTCAAAGCGAGCGATGCCGTCCTTTGGCTTTACTGGTTCTGGCTCCTGCTCCACAGGCTCGATCCATTCCCAGTGGTCGCCGTTTTCTTTTGGTCGTCCTGGTTTCTTGCGCGCCAACCACATGACCCCATCGCGCTCAACCGTCCATGTCTTCTTTCTTACACCCTTGGCCATAGTCCCTCCCTGAGACATCAAAAATCCAGCAGCCAAATCCGTAGGCTGGGAATAAGTATTCAATTCTACGTGTGGGGTTTTCGCACCTGCCTGCACCACGATCAATGGAGCCAACGAGGAGAGCAAATATGCTTAACACAGCGTAAGACATAACCCACGGGAACCAATTGAAGTTCGTGTATACTTTCTTAACCTGATACGCCACTCGCGTTTTAGTGATCACGTTTTCTCCCTACAAGTTTCAGTAAATCCTCAAGCCGTAGCATAGCCATCATCTCACCACGGTTCTCCTTCATGACGACGACTGGCGTGTGTCCTTTGCAGTTTGCTTTGGCTTGATCGAACCACCGCAGAGCTGCGATCCTTGCATAAGACTTACACTCAAGACTGATCGGCAGTAGGCTACGCATCGCAGGTGAGAATTGTAAGTCTTCACCACCAGCACCGCTTGATGTGACCTTGATGTCATCGGTGTGTGCTTCAGGATACCACGTCAAGATTAGATCTTTTGCAGCCTTGCACAGCAGGCGACCTTTTGATTTTGCGCTTTGTGGCTTCATTGATTTTCTTACCCTCCCACAACTTGTGATAGTACCGGGGCCTAATCCACTTGTAGAATAAGGCTCTGCGACAGAAGGGGCACCACCCCTCACCGATGTTTTCTGTTTGGAACCTGCCTTTAGTGGAGCAGTTGCTGCCAGTACACTTGGCAACCTGAATACATTTCTCTGCATCCTGTTGGCGGCCAAGGCTTGTGTCGGTGTGGTTATCGCATATCTCTCTTATGGACCGTTGCGACACATAGTAGTTCCAGCTCATGGAAAAATAGTACCGGACTAGATCTACCTGTCAAGGCGACGGATTATGCGAACGCGCGGACAACTTTTTTCTAAGAAATCAAGTTCGACGCGGAGCAGTAAGTAATAACGTCCTCTCCCACTGACATACTCACCAGCATCACGCATCTTCCCCTGCACGTAGAGTTTCATGTATTCACGGATGATCATGCCACGTTGGATGAGCAGTGGTCGGCAGTTGGGGTAGCGACGATCTAGGCTCTCCACACGCTCACGAGCGTAGCGTAAATCGTGATTCACAACCCAGCGGTGCAGCCATGGATCAATTGCCCACACAGCGGCGATTGCGAGCGCCACAGACAGTGGGCCTAGCCACTCAGTGTTTGCCTTTGCTTTGCGTGCAGTAGACGATGAAGGCGGAGCCGCCTTGGAGTTTCGTTTTTGCTTCTTCACCGAATATCTCGGAGAGCTTGTCTAGAAGCCATTCTCGATCAGCCACCAAGAATCGATCAGCAGAGCGAGAACCACAAGTGTAAGAAGCCAGGAGCGTGACCAGTGCTCGATTGATGCCCCGATCTGTAGCATCGCATCCGTGGTGGTTGTCCAGTAGGAAGAGAATTGCGTTCGCAGTGTCTTCGTTGTCGTCGATAATAAAGACCGGTTCTTCATTCAAGGTTTAACTCTTTCGTTTCAGATAATACCCGCAGCTTGCGTTCGGCATTGTATATTGCTTTATCGACCAATGAAATCAAACTGCGCTTGGCACACACAGTTTGTTCAAGAAAAGGAGCTTGCTCCCAGCGCAAGCCCCTAATCATTATCTTCTTATTCACAGCATTCCAAGCAACGCGACCATGCTTGGCATCGACGAAACAATTCGACTCTGCTAGCAGGCGTTCAGCCTCGGAAATCTTTCGCGATACAGCGCTCTGGATTCCATTGAGTTTCTCAATACGTTGCTTGACTGTGTACATTACTGTGGGCTATCTCCAGCACGATCAGGAGCATCGCCTTGTAGCAGTCCCTTATTGATCGCTTCACTTGAACCTTCAGAGATTTCAACCTCGTCGAGATCCGTGTCAGGAGACAAGTCACCAAGGTGAGCATTGGCTTCTGGGTTGATCGCAGGCAGCTTCTCTTCGCCGTCGCTATAGTCACCGATATAGGCTTTCATAACGCTTTCGCATTCCTTGATCACGTCGTTGATGTTTTTGCGCTCGCCAACCTGAGTCTGCATTGCGCTGGCATCTTCATCACCAAGCAACAGGATCGTGCGCATCCAAAGCTGCATCACTGGCCAGAGGCGAGCGTTGTAGTTCTTCAGTGCTTCGACCGGAGTTGGGAAGTGAACCTTGTGGTTGAACGATAGATTGGTTACTGGTCCGTCAGAGTTAGCAACACCGAGAGCTAAGTTCTGTTTAAACACCTTCCAGAAATTCCAGATCTGTTTTGCTTGTCGTGGTGAGTGCGCGACAGACGAATCGTTCATGTCACACTCGATTGCCCAGAACATGCCACGACTAAGCTCGCGCCCTGCCATGTGGTTCCAGTAGTTCTTGATAAAGATTGCGTGCGCTTTGGGCTTCACACCACCCTTTACCTCGGCCAGGACCAAGTCCACTTCTGTGCGCATGTTCGGCCTAATTGTTGTTGTTTCACCAGCCATTATTTATTCCCTCCATATGGATTATTCTACGTAGAAATCTCATTCTCCCGCCACTGGTGCGGTTTTGCAAGGATTTGATTCTAGCGCTTTCCTTGCATGTCCGTGCGCTAAGTGTGGCGGGTCACGCAGTATAAGCTCAAGCCTTTCCCGCAGGGCTTCCACTTCCTCAAACACGGCATCCCAGTCCCGTTCATCACGCTCAACCCAAGGCGTTGCCTTAATCTCCGCCAACCGATCGGTTGATTCTGCGCTTGGTAAAGCAACCTTTACTTTGTTTTTGTCTTGGTAAAGTTTGGTTTCCTTAGTCATTCATCGCCCCCACTCTGATCTGATAGGGCTTCTCCGCGCCAAGCTGCGAGGGCTTTGCTTATCTCAACTGAGACTTGACAAGTACAGCGCGTATGCACCTTTTCGGCAGCATCCACCAGCGGCTGTACCTCTTGCATTGCAGCGTTCCAACCCTCTTGTCGCCAAGCATTCTGACAGTTATGCATCATCTCTCGATCTGTTGGCCTAGACTTAAACTCTGTGGCTACTGGGAATAATTCATCGCGCTTTTTATCTAAGTGGTTCATGGTTTCCCTTCGGGTTTCTGGCGCTTCATCCCCTTGCGGCACTTCTGAACCGCGCGGTCCAAGCGCCACAAGTCACTGTCTGAAATGTAAAACCATTTCCCATCGCTTAAATAGACCCCAAGGTAAGGTGCGCAGCCACCAATTAATTCAATTTGTGCCTTATCCTTGTCACAGGTTTTCAGATTAATTGGTCGCATCACTCGCCTTCCTTTGTTGGGGGTTCGGGTAGAGACTGATAATGCGTCGGATTAGAAGCATTTGACCACTCACCGTAACCATTGAAATTTGATATAACTATTCGCTTCCACCCCGCATCGTATACAAGAATATCTCGACCATCCTTCGGCGCTGTCTCTATTGGGTGCCAGCCGTTCGTGTCATAGACTTTTGCTTCACCCACTTTGTCATTTCCGTTAATGTATTTCACTGCTCCCCCCTTCGGGGTTCGGTCATACCGGACATTAAACCGGACATTGGCGGCGTGTTTACCGTCGATAGTAAAGCGGTCATTCATCCCCCTTCGGCGGTGCGGTTCCATCTAATTGGCAGCCCCCGGGATTTGACTCCCTGACCGTAGCCGCTTCAGTACTCGGATCATGACTCCCTTTCCCGTTGCTGGGGGCTATAAAATCTTTCGGCGGTGCGGGTAGCTTCATCCAGTGGGTCGCGCCTTCAATGTCGTACTCGCCAGTGGTCCACATTTCCTCAAACCAGTAACCGCCATATATTTGCTTGTCACAATCACCGGTATAAAGCAGGATGGTGTCTACTTCCTTCGGCGCAGTCTCTATCGGTTGCCAGCCGCTATCAGACGAAACAATATTTATCCCCCCTGGTGGCAAGTCCGTTTCTATTGGTGTTGTTCCTTTTAAAATTATTGTTCCTTCATTTGGTTTTCTCATTCCCCCGCCTCCTGTTCCTTAGTTAACTTCATCGTCGCCTTCCAGTTCGCGGTCTAAAACTGATTCAACTTGTGTCGCAGTTGAGCATTGCCCAGTCTCTAACAAAAGCGACACCATAGCCCGCAGCACGATGTCCCTGTGAATGTATTCATACTTGAACCTAGCGCTCCGTGTTTTAAATCGCGCCGGTTCTTCCTCACTCAAGAAAACGTGCTTAATCATCCCCCTGCCTCCCTTCGGGTTTCGGGATATAGATTGCAGCGACAATAAGCAAACACTCACCACAACAAATGTCGCGCCCAAGGAAGTTCCCATCCCAGGATAATCTTCTATATCCGCGATCAATTTTTGCCGGTTGAATTTTATTGCAGCTTTCACAATAAACGTGTGTCGGTGTCGGTCTCATTTCTGCCTCCCTTCGGGTTTCGGGCGCTGTACAATATTGGCTGGGTATAATTTAGGAAATTTCATTGGTTTCAATGGTTCTATATGAGACTCAAATACCCTTAGCTCGTTATCAATAATAACTAGGTACGGTTTTGTAAAACCATACGCCTTTATTTTTTCTATAAATTCATCCAACGTTCCCAACTCAGCAATATTGTCTACCTCTCTAATTGGCGCTGGTTTAAAGAGATTAATTCCGTTAAACATACTGCCCCCGCTCATCCCCTAGTGCTTCGAGATCCTTCAAAGCGTGTTTGCATTCATCTATCTGGTTTGTAAATTGCGCAATATCTGGGTTGTCTATAAACATTTCAAGATCGGGAATTAAATCTGATGCGGCCCGACAAATTTTAAGTAAAGTGGGGAGCGCGTAATAGACAGACTCCTCTAGTTCCATCACACTGTCTGGTGGACACTGATCACACTGCGTTTGCTCCCATGTATCAGGATTCGATCCGGTCGTGTAGCTGCCAGTGTCACCACACCTGTTACACGAAGCTAGTCCAACTTCACGACGTTTGCGATCAAGCCTCTCAAGGCGTTGCAGTATTGATTCGGTCATTCGGCCCCCGTTGCTTTCGGAATTTTCCCTAAATCAAATACGCCATGCCGAAATCCGCTTGCCTCAAAACAATAAGCGATACAGGCGGCTATTTTAAACGATCTGCCGTCAGCTATTTCAAAGCTTGATATTGTTTTGTGACAACTTTTTTCGGTGGGTTCTACCCAATAAGAATTACTCCCATTACATACCAGCATTAATATCCATACTGTTTTCATTGTTCACCCCCGGCTTTGTACTCGGTGAGGGCTTTACGTGCTGTATTCACACAAACATTCACAGTTGTAATTCCATTCCCTTCCAACACTACAGCGCATTTAATAAAATCCAACGCCTCAACCAGCTTCCGACTGCGGGCGCGTTCGCTGGCGACGCCACCGTTGAACATCTCAACCAATTGATACTCGCTGTAACCTTCATTTTCAAAATAAGTATCCATGTATTCAGTTAACAACCTATCGCGCTCGGCTTGCTGTTCTGGCGTGAGGTTCATTCCATATACTCCTCACGTCCACATTTTTGGCACTTGCACAATAGTGCGATACCGCCGCCGATAGGTCTGATTATTTCCCAGCGGTGCCAGCACCAGTTCTTAAATAAATTCTTAATCCACTTCACCATTCCATCTCCAATCTAGATGCCGTGTGGTGGGTAGCCTAAGTGAGGCTTTACGCGCGATTAGACTGCTGCCTAAGCCGCCACCACACAGCAAAATCATTCATCCGGCAGTTCTGTAAATTGTATTCGCATATACCCTTCCGGTATCGGATCTGTGGTGGCCTGAATGCGCGTCTCTGGCCAACCATGAATTTTTACAAACGATTTCGGTGCTCTCACGTCGAGTGGAATACCACTCTTTGAGTAAAGCCCGGTCGGTGCTCGCATACCAACTGGCGCAACTGGCTTCGGAACCGGTGGAAGCTCCCGCAATACATCACGGTCACTCTCCTCACCACTCCAGTAGTACTTGCCGTCCGTGCGGTAGATCTCAAACATCGTATCGTCACCAGTGTGACCTAGATCAGAGACAAACGTTACCGCAACACGTCCGACGTTC
>Ga0209273_10001295_pt1 | contig 23291 bp, 23 predicted proteins | sample tdAd471_FD_187126 | JGI IMG/M metagenome (GOLD analysis project Ga0209273, IMG submission 187126) | Marine sediment microbial communities from the Atlantic coast under amendment with organic carbon and nitrate - tdAd47.1 (SPAdes)... | ecosystem: Environmental > Aquatic > Marine > Coastal >...
GTGGTGCCGGAGGTGAGCACAATAGCCGCCGTGTCGCTGGCGGCAATCGGCATGGGCTCGAAATCAAGCTCGAACCGGTGAAGGTCGTCAGGAATACAGAGATCGTCGACGGCGACTTTCTGTTCGGCTCCAGAACGGGCACAGACAAAACTGGTGATTTCCGGCATCAGCTGGCGCAGCTCGCCCACCGTATCCGCCAGAGTTTCGTAATAGATGAGCGTACGAGGCATCAACCGGGTGAGCACTTTGGCAAGCACGGGGGCTTTTTCACGGGCATGCAACGTAACGGGAATGGCACCAAGCTCAATAATGCCAAACAGCGCAATCACATGAACCGGGGAGGGCAACGTCATCAGCGCCACCCGGTCACCTTTGCGCACCCCCAGGCTATGCAGCAGGGCGGCTGTGCGCTGCACGAGGTCGAGCGTCTCGGCATAGGTGTAACGGTTATGCGCATCGACCAGCGCCTCGTTATTACCGAAATAACGGGCAGTGCGGTGCAACACCGACCTCAGGGTAATTTCCTCCAGTTCAGCCATTCAAACCTCCTCAATCAAGTTGTTTTTTAATTATTGATTCGCACTACCCGGTGGATAGTCGAGCCTGATTTTCCGTTAAAAATTCTTCTCAGTCCGATCCGCTTCGTCAAGCTAAAATCCACCGCGCGCAGGATAGCGCAGTAATAACCATTAGAAACAGAAGAGGAGGAAAAGTAATGCCCGTAGAGGACCTGGAGAATAAAGAGCGCTTTGGCTTTACTGACGATCAGCTGGCCACGGCAGAAACCGTTTACCGTGATGGCCTGCTGAAGGGACAAACCGCACTGATCTCCGGCGGTGGGACCGGTATCGGCAAAGCCATTGCCTTTCTCTACGCCCGCCTGGGGGCACAGGTAATGATCTGCGGCCGCCGTGAGGAAGTACTGGAAGAGACCGTCGGCCAGCTCCGCGATCTGGGCGCTACTGCTGAATACATGGCCATGACCATTCGCGAACCAGAAGCGTGTGAGGCGCTGGTCGCGACTACCTGGGAAAAACTGGGTGGGCTGGACCTGCTCATTAACAATGCCGGTGGGCAGTTTGCCAAACCGGCTCTGGAAATTTCGCCAAAAGGCTGGCAGGCGGTCATCGACACTAACCTTAATGGCACCTGGTACATGACCCAGGCCTGCGCCAGACAGTGGGTTGACCGCGAAAAATCCGGCAGTGTCGTTAACATTATTCTCGATTACTTTCGCGGCATGCCCACCATCGCCCATTCCGCCGCATCCCGCGCCGCCGTCGCTAACCTGGCCCGCACGCTGGCCGTGGAGTGGTCGCAATATCAAATTCGCGTCAACTCTATCGCCCCTGGCGCAATAGAAAGCAATGGCTTCAATCAATACCCACGGCACTTCTTAAAGGATTTTTACAACGCCAATCCCATGCGAGAACTCGGCACGGTGCAGGATATCGCCGAGGGGTGCGTCTACCTGACATCCGCTTCGGGCAAATACATCACCGGTGAAACCCTGGTTATCGACGGCGGCGGTCAGCTCTGGGGAGAGACCTGGCTTACCGGTCAACCCGACCATTTCAAAAAGGTTTAATTCAATTACTGTTTGAATTCCGTCCAGCTGAAGTAGAGAATGGCATGGATAACAACCGTGATGGCCATGCATCATCGCCGGAAAAATAACCAGCCGTTAACTAACACCAAAATGATAGAGAGGAAGCACCAATGAATGAGGAGTATCAAGGACTATTAATTTCTGCCGATGGCCATGTGGTGGAACCAGCGGATCTCTGGACCAGTCGTATGCCGAAAAAATGGCGCGACATTGCCCCCCATATCGCTAACGTTCCGGAAATGGGCGACTGCATGATCATCGACGGGCTGGCACCCCGACCGATCGCCTTCGAAGGTCCGATGATCGAAATGAAAGCCCGTGGTGAAGAAATTCCTAAAATCGCCGATTTCCGCTACGACGATTGCCGTCCCGGTTCCTGGGATCCCGACGAACGGCTGAAGGATCAGGATATCGATGGGGTGCTTGGCGAGGTCATTTACCCCGGTGTCGGGCTGTTCATCTGGGACTCCGACAACGACGAAATGCTCTACGAGGTTTGCAAAACCTATAACGACTGGCTGGCTGAATTTTGTAATGCCCATCCCGAACGGCTGAAAGGCGCTGCAATACTGCCAACCCGTGGGCCTATCGAATGGGCAGTCGCCGAGGCCGAACGGGCTGAAAAACTGGGTTTAGGTAGCGTCATGCTGCCAGCCTGGTGTGACCACCGCCCCTATAACCAGCCAATTTGGGACGCTCTCTGGGCTCGGCTGGAAGAGATGAACATGCTCTGTAACTTCCACCTGGGCGGTGGCATTTTCCCTTCTCATATCCGTGGTCCCGGTGCCAGTGGCGTGCTGGTGTGTGCCGGCAAAATGAATTTGAACGAACCGATGCAACTGGTGATCTGGGGCGGCGCTCCGGTACGATTTCCAAAAATGCGCTGGTCGATCGTAGAAGGCGGTATCGGCTGGATCGCCGCCGCACTGGAATTAATGGATCACTGGTGGGCTGACCATAAGGGCTGGATGAAACCCCGCCTCGAGCAGCCGCCGAGTGAGTACTTTCGTCAAAACTTCTTCGCAACGTTTGAAGATGACCGCGCCGGCGTGCTTACCAGAGAGCTGATTGGAGTCGATACGCTGATGTGGGGCGCCGACTACCCCCATACCGAGGGTGTCTGGCCTTTTTCGAAAAAGTCGATTGCCAGCAATTTTGCCGGCTGTCCGGAAGACGAGACCCACCGTATTGTCTGCACCAACGCTGCCAAACTTTATGGGTTTGATCTGGATAAGTTAACGGCCAACCGGGCCGCCTAGCAAACTATCTGACTCGGTAGAAATAGAACAGAAAGGGCCGGTTTATTACCGGCCCTTTTTTATTGGCGGGTCAATAGTTTTGCGCGCTTAACCGACTGTTTTTGATGGCCAAAAAGCTTACTCCTCTGCCCGGCCGGATAGCCGGAGCAGGCAACCGCTCGGTCATCTTCTGGCAGCGGTTAATAGACGATCAACCATAAGCTAAACTGCTGCAGTCTCATTTAGCCGCCATGGAAAAGTGTTTAGCCATTTTGACCTCGCAAACCCCGTTTGCGCCGCCCGAGACGCTGAAGCACTTCGCTTAACGCCGCTGCCCGTTGACTGGACACCACTACTAACACAGGAAACGCGTGAACCGACCCATCCCCAAACGAACCATTGGCGCGGCATTGACAGAGGTTCGTCGTCTGACAACCTATTTTCGCCCCTACAAATGGCGGGTTCTGGTCGCCGCAGTAGCGCTTTTTATCGCCGCCGGCACCATGCTAGGACTTGGTCAGGGCTTACGGTGGCTGGTCGATTCCGGTCTCGCCGGCGGTAATAGCGAGATGCTTGATCAGTCACTACTGGTATTGCTGGCGGTGGTAATCCTGCTGTCCGGAGCGACCGCTGTCCGCTATTACTCAGTTACCTGGATTGGCGAGCGCATTGCGGCCGATCTGCGCAAGTCAGTATTTGACCACCTGATCACTCTCGAACCGGGGTTTTTCGAAGAGCAGCATACCGGCGAATTACTGTCTCGCCTGACCGCCGATACCACCGTGCTGCAATCGGTAATTGGCACTTCCGTCTCCATCGCCCTGCGTAACCTGCTGATCTTGGTTGGCGGCACGGTTCTACTGGCCATTACCAGCCCTAAACTGACCGGTCTGGTGAGTCTGTGTGTACCGCTGGTGATAGTCCCCATTGTTATCTTCGGTCGTCGGGTCAGGCGCCTGGCTCGGGCCACGCAGGACCGGGTTGGTGATGTCGGAGCCTACGCCGATGAAGCATTTCACGGCATCCGGACACTACAGGCCTTTGGCCACGAAGAGCACGATCGCCAGCTATTTGGTACTCAGGTGGATCGTTCTTTTCTGGCAGCGCTGAGCAGAATCCGCACTCGCGCTCAGCTTACTGCGGTGATCATCTTCCTGGTGTTTACTGCCATTGGAATCATTCTCTGGGTCGGTGGTCACGACATGCTGGCGGGGCGCATCACTGCCGGAGAGCTCTCTGCCTTTGTTTTTTATTCGGTCATGGTTGCCGCCGCGGTCGGTGCGCTGGCAGAAGTAATTGGCGAACTGCAACAGGCCGCCGGCGCTACCGAGCGCTTGCTGGAGCTGCTGGGAACCACGCCAAAGATTGAGAACCCGGCAACGCCGATCACCCTGCCCGAACCACCCCGTGGAGAGGTGGTGTTTGATGATGTCTGTTTCGCCTATCCCACACGACCGGACCAGCCGGCACTGGATCACTTTAGTTTGCGGGTGGAACCGGGGCAGACGATTGCGCTGGTGGGCCCATCCGGAGCAGGCAAAAGCACGGTGTTCAACCTCCTGTTACGCTTTAATGATCCGCAACAGGGCTCGGTTTCGATAGATGGGGTTGACCTGCGCGAAGCCGATATCGGCCAGTTCCGTTCCCGCATTGCCCTGGTCTCACAGGAACCGACCCTGTTCGCCGAGTCGATTTTCGAGAACATTCGTTACGGCCGACCTGATGCCGATGACCAGGCCGTTTATGCCGCCGCCAGGGCGGCCCATGCCGAGGAGTTTATTCAACGCCTGCCGGACGGCTATGCAACCCAACTGGGCGAACGCGGTGCCAGGCTATCCGGTGGACAGAAACAGCGCATTGCGATCGCCCGGGCACTGCTCCGTGACCCGGCCCTGCTGCTGCTCGATGAGGCCACCAGCGCCCTGGATGCCGAGAGCGAACAGGCGGTACAGGAGGCACTAAAAATATTGATGCAGGGGCGCACCACGCTGGTCATTGCCCACCGCCTGGCAACCATCGTCAGTGCCCAGCGGATTATCGTCATGGAACAGGGTCGGATCATCAGCCAGGGTACCCACGGTGAACTGACCAAAATGGGCGGGCTCTACTCCCGCCTGGCTGAGTTACAGTTTGACTCGCGCCTGCCGGTCGCTGAACCGGTAGTAAAATAAGCAGATACTCATCAAACCCGTTTTTCAAAAAAAGGGGGATTCGTTAGTTATCATCAGGATCTTCACTGGAGGAGTGCATGGCTAACCGTGATGACCAGTCCAGACAGCATCAACTCGATGCCATTGCAGCGAAGGCAAGAAAAGCCGGCGATGTCCGCGCCGAAGGCTACCGCGAACGGGCGCTGAAACTCTATCCCTGGATTTGTGGTCGCTGTAGCCGTGAATTTCAACGCGAAAATCTGCAGGAGCTGACCGTACACCATCGCGATCATAATCACGATAACAATCCTGACGATGGCAGCAACTGGGAGTTACTCTGCCTCTATTGCCACGACAACGAACATCAGCGCCAGCTGGAAGCAGAAAGAACCGGAACCACTGACAATGATTCGGGTAGTACACCGGGCCGGCATAATCCCTTTGCAGGCTTGAAGGAACAGCTTAAGGGCAGCGATTAACCATCCCCTCTGTCGTTATATGAATGAGCGCACAACAGACCATTGAAAAAACTTGAAACCAGAATTCCGCCGCCGCTACTGGTACTCCTGTATGGCATCGCCATGTGGCTGGCCGCCCGTTATCTACCCGCCGCGTCATTAGCCGAAGGCTGGTTCACGTCATTGTGGAGATATTGGTCAACAGTCCTACTGATAATTGCTACCGGGGGACTGTTTGCCTTCGCGCTGGTTGCTTTTAAGCGAAAAAAAACCACCGTCAACCCACACCACCCCGGCAAAACCTCCGCCTTAATCACGTCGGGAGTGTTTCGTATCAGTCGCAATCCACTCTACCTGGCGATGTATTTTATTCTGCTCGCCTGGGGCGTGTGGTTAGGTAATGGGCTAGCGGTTTTGCTCAGCACGGGATTTATCCCAACCATCAATCGACTACAGATCATTCCGGAAGAGAAGGCGCTGCAAGCCATTTTTGGCGAGGAGTTTGAACAGTACCGACAGCGGGTCAGACGCTGGCTTTAGGCAATAAAGGTAGCCTGGCAAGCCCGCCGTTAGTCGTTGTCCAGTTCGCCTTCGATTACTCGCCCGCCGCCCTCTGAACGCACCTTCGGGCCATCCTCAAACACCGGGCCCGATTCAGGCGTTTGTGGGCCCTGCGTTTGTCGGCTCAGTGCCAGCGCGATTAACGTTCGCCTGACCGCCGGAACAAGGAAAACAAAACCGACGGTATCCGTAACAAACCCGGGGGTGAGTAACAGCAGGCCGGCAATCATGATCATCACCCCTTCAATCATTTCCTGCGCCGGCATCCGGCCCTGGCTCACGGCCCGCTGAATTTGAATATAAGTCTGCATGCCCTGCATCCGCACCAGCAAGGCCCCAAGTACGGCGGTAAAGACCAGCAGGAAAATAGTACCCAGCGAGCCGATTCTGCGGCCTATCTCAATGAGCACATAAATTTCTGCAAAGGAGACTGCCAGAAACAGCATAAAGAGTAACGAAAACGGACGCATTAGCTCAGGGCCTTCAGTAACGGAGCTACGACGAGACAGGCGGTTAAACCGGTCACTATTGCCGCAGAATCAGCGATAATAGCGGCGTAGCCCTTTTATTTAATTATTAACCAGACCAAACCTATGGATAGCACAGACAGTCAGGTAGTCAATCGGGTAGTCGAATGGTTAGGCAATAACCACACAGTATATCTGGTCACGGTGGTGCAAACCTGGGGTTCCTCACCCCGCCCCGCCGGATCCCTGCTGGCGGTTAACGCCGAGGGTACGCCTGTCGGCTCCGTCTCTGGCGGCTGCATTGAGGAACACCTGATCCAGCGCATTATTAATGGCGAAATAGCCCAGACCCTCCCCGAAATTGTGCTCTACGGCGTCACCCGTGAAGAGGGGGACCGCTTTGGACTGCCCTGTGGCGGTGAAATTCAGCTGGTGGTAGAAAAATTGACCGACCTGGCGGAGTGGCAACGATTGCAGACCTGCCTGACTGACCGCTCTCTGCTCTGCCGCACGCTCGATTTAGACAGCGGCGCTGTTCAGCTGGATGACTCGCGGCCAGCCCAGCTCTGCGCCATTAAAAACAACCGGTTGGTCAGGCTGTTTGGCCCACGCTGGCAGCTGATCATTGTCGGTGCAGGCGATCTATCCAGAGCCGTTGCCACGGTCGCCCTCGGGCTTGATTACCAGGTAATCATCAGTGACCCTCGCCCCGAGTTCGCGGACAATTGGGACCTGGCTGGCGCAGAACTGAGCCGAGAGATGCCCGATGACCTGATTCGTACACGAGCGATTGATGACCACTGCGCCATCGTGGCCCTTACTCATGACCCTCGCTATGACGACATGGCACTGATGGAGGCCCTCGAATCCGACGCCTTTTATGTGGGTAGCTTAGGATCCAGCCGCACCCACGCAGCCAGACTAAAACGGCTGGCTGCGCTCGACCTGCCCGCCGACGCGATTGCCCGATTGCGCGGTCCAATTGGGTTACCCATCGGCTCCCATACGCCGATGGAAATTGCGATTTCTATCGCAGCAGAACTCATTGCTGTACGCAACCAGGCGGCCCTCGCCACCCGGCAATTTGCGCCGGTACTGGCCACTCCCCATGAACAGGCCGCTAACGGATAACGACTGGGCGATAGCGGATGATTCGCGGAGTTCTACTGGCCGCCGGTCGCGGCAGCCGTTTTGGCGCCGACAAACTCATGCAGCCATTAGGCAACGGACAGACCGTTGCAACAACAAGCGCCCGGACACTTATCTCCCGGTTGCCAACCAGCATCGCCGTTTGCCGCCCCGAGCAGCACGCATTACGAGAACAATTAGCTGAACTGGGTTTTCAGGTAGAAATCTGTGACCAGGCCGACCAGGGCATGGGCTATACCCTGGCGTCCGCGGTGGCGGCAGCCGGAGACCAGGCAGACCTGTTAGTCGCACTGGCAGACATGCCCTTCATCAGACCCGAAACACTGCAAAAACTATTGATCCCGTTGCAAGCCGGAGCTGACCTGATACAGCCCCGATATAATCAAACCCCCGGAAATCCGGTTGGCATTAACCATCGGTTCCGCGAACAGCTCCTGCAGCCGAGTGGCGATTTCGGTGCCCGCCAGCTACTGAAACAACACCGCAACCAGATCACCTACGTGGACGTCGATGACCCGGGGGTTTTACAGGATATTGACAGGCCGGAAGACCTCCCCGGCACAGAAGACTGCTAGGTCTACTTACTCTCGTCGAGCCAGCCCTGCAACGCTTCAATGAGTTGAGTGGCCTGATCTTCGCTGGAAATATTGAATTTGGATTTCTGTGAATAGACACCGTTACGTTTCTGATATCGGCGGATGGTGAACTTGTTGGGCCCATAGTCTTCCAGTTTGTTGTTGTAATCCTGGTATTTATAAATAATGGTCGACCAGGCACCTTTGGAGAGTACCTTCTTATCCAGTTCCTTGACGGTGACCAGGCCACCCTCTTCCCATTCAACCGTCAGGTCGTCTACTGTCTCAGCCATGCTGTTTGTTCTCCAGATTCATAAAATAATAATTAAATTTATCAGGCCGAAACCCGGTCAATCGATTCCAGACCACCCATGTAGGGCTGTAAGGCTGCAGGAATAGCAACACTTCCGTCGGCTTGCTGGTAGTTCTCTAACACTGCCACCAGGGCGCGGCCAACGGCCACCCCACTGCCATTAATCGTGTGCAGCAGTGCCGGCTTACCGGTTTCCGGATCGCGCCAGCGCGCCTGCATGCGTCGGGCCTGAAAATCGAGAAAATTACTGCAGGAAGAAATTTCTCGGTAAGTTTTCTGTGACGGCAACCAGACTTCAAGATCGTAGGTTTTAGCGGCGCTAAATCCCAGATCGCCCCCGCATAAGTTAACCACCCGGTAGGGTAAATCGAGTTTCTGCAATACCTGCTCGGCGTGGCCGGTCAGGTGCTCCAGCGCATCCCAGGAGTCGTTGGGGTGGCTTAACCAGACCAGTTCGACCTTATCAAACTGATGCTGGCGAATCATGCCGCGGGTGTCCTTGCCATAACTGCCCGCTTCACGACGAAAACAGGGGGTATGGGCGACGAAACGTTTCGGCAATTGATCCGCCGCCAGTATCTGCCCGGCGGCCCAGTTGGTCACCGGCACCTCGGCCGTCGGGATCAAATAATAATCTTCGCTGACCGCAAACAGGTCTTCTTCAAATTTCGGCAACTGTCCGGTGCCCTGCAGGCTTTTGGCGTTAACCAGATAAGGGGTATAGATCTCTTCGTATTCATGATCAAGGGTATGCAGGTCGAGCATGAATTGCGCCAGCGCCCGATGTAACCGCGCCACCTGGCCAGTCATGACCACAAACCGGGATCCGGCGATGCCGGCCGCGGTTTCAAAATCCAGCCCCGCCAGCCCCGCACCCAGATCAACGTGGTCAAGCGGCTCGAAGTCGATATCCCGAGGCGAGCCCCATTCACGCACCAGCTGGTTATCCGTTTCGTCGCTTCCCGGCGGCACCGACTCATCAGGCAGGTTCGGTAACGCCAGGGTGAACTCATCCCAGCGCTGCTGTACCTGCTGTAACTGCTGATTCGCCTGATCCAGCTGGTCACCGAGCCCGGCCACCGAGGCCAGCAAGTCATCCACGGATTCGCCGTTGGCTTTAGCCTTGCCGATCGATTTAGACACCCGGTTGCGTTCAGCTTGCAGCGACTCGGTCTGGGTCTGCCATTGCTTGCGATCAGCCTCGATACTGGCCAGCAGCTGCAGGTCAAGTTTGAGGCCGCGGGTGGCTAAGCGTTCGGCCACCACCTGCGGGGTTTTACGTAACAGTTGCGGGTCGATCATCAGGTTTCGTTCCGTGAATGATTGTTTGATTCACGGCTGAGTTAATCAGCCAGCTCATCGATAATTGCCTGAGCGGCCTGGGTGGTCATTTTGCGCAGTGCCTCGATTGTTGCTGCACCAATATGCGGGCACATCACCAGATTATCGAGTTTAAGTAATTCCGGATCCTGCGGTGGCTCCTGCTCAAACACATCCAGGCCAGCACCGGCTATCTGTCCCTCCCGCAGCGCGGTCACCAGCGCCTGATTGTCGACCACAGGACCGCGAGCCGTATTAACGATGATCGCGGTGGATTTCATCGATTCGAACTGCTGGGCACCCAGCAAATGGCGAGTGGAGTCGAGCAGAGGCACGTGCACCGTCACATAGTCAGCAGCATTCAACAGATCGTTAACCTCTTCGACCTTATCAACGCCGTGTTCGGCCATGGCTGCGGCATCAACAAAGGGATCGAAGCAGGCTACCTGCATCTCAAAAGCCTGAGCACGGCGAGCCACCTTTTTACCGATGTTGCCAAAACCGACAATTGCCAGCTGCTTACCTGCCAACTCAAACCCGGTAAATCGATCGCGATCCCAACCCTCCGCTGCGCGCAGATAGTTATGGGCAGACACCAGATTTCGAGACAGGGTCAGCATCAAACCAAACACCAGTTCCGCCACCGAAGTGGTGTTGGCATCGGGGGTATTACGAACGGTGACATTTTTCTGTTTGGCGTATTCCAGGTCGACCTTGTCAAGACCACTGCCAGCACGGGCGATGATTTTTAGACGACCGGCCTGATCGAGCACGGCGGGAGTTACCCGGGTGTAGGTCTTGATCATCAGGGCATCGTATTGATCGACAATCGCAATCAATTCCTCTTCGCTGGTGGTCTCACGCCGGTCAACATCAAAATGTTGTTCCAGCATGGCATAACCTTCCGGGTCAAGCGTCTCTGTCACCAATACTTTCTTCATTTTTAAATCCTGTGTAGTAGAGGCATCTCGTCCTCCGGGTCAACTTTTAACAGCGCCAATCCATAGGGGCTAAGCCGCGCAGTACCCCTCAATTTCGTTATTGAGAAGAATAACGGGCACCTGAGCGCTCAATAAACCCTCGAGGCCCACCTCGCCATTAACGACCAGGCGACAGAGATTCCAGAATATTCAACCAACCCCATACCGAAAGCACGAGTGAATCAGTCCACCGAATAGATACCAGTGGAACCGGTCCCTGGCCACACCAGTCGCATCCCCAGTAAGACTCAACAATCAGCATACGCTGTCATCGCGGTTATACCCGATTCCCTGTCTGCTTTACCCCGCTCGCCTTAAAGGGCGCACAGTGTACTCGCCTGCTTAACTGGATGTAATAACCGACATCATCAGGAGCGAGTACTTAGCCAAAAAAAATGCACTCTGGGTGGCTACCCAGAGTGCATTTGCCAGCCTGTTCGGCTTATTTCAGATAGTGATCAAGTACTTTGATAATGCGATAACAGGCGGTAATGGTCGGGACTTCAAGACCCAGCTCCGCCGCTTTTTCGATAAAGGGTTTGATGATGTAATCAGCCTCAGTTTTGCGACCGCGCAACACGTCATCATGCATGGACGTCGTGCCTTTATAGCCGCTTTCATGCAACTGCTTACCCATGCCGAGCATGGTCTGCACCGCCTCTTCATCATCCTTAATTTCGTAAATCTGTTTCAGACGTGAGATCGGTGAGTAGAAATTTTGTGGCGTATACCCCTGGGCGGTGTATACCGACAGCAGCTCTCTGGCAATGGCCACGTAATGCTCCGCACCTTCGCGAACTATCAGCCCATGAACAAAATCCAGCTCAGTGTTACCCGCGAGGCAGGAAACCGCATAAGTGGAGGCGTTACCAATTTGGGTAAGCTTCTCCCACAGCACCTGCTGAATGCAGTCCACGGATTTAGCGACCAGACCGGCCTTGTTAAACGCAGCGGTCATCTCTTCAGCCCGAGGGCTGATGGTACCGTCAAGTTCGCCAAAGTAAGCGGTGCAATCAACCGTCATATGGTTTTTCACTTTACCCGGCTCCAGTAGCGCGCCGCCTTCGATTGTTGACGCACCGAGCACTTTCGCCGGATCACCGCACCATTTGGCCAGATCACCCTCTTTAACGATGTTATTTTGCACCGAAAAGAACACGTCTACCCGGTCAATGAGACTGGTCGCTCCCGCCAGCGCGGTTGCCGTATCTTTGCTCTTTACCGCCAGCATCATGTAATCAAAGTGACCCTCGGCTTCGTCGGCACTGGCCACTGCGCAGATATTTTCAGTAACCAGGTGGTCACCGCGCAAACCGGAAATATGCAGCCCATTTTTGTTGATGGCTTCCGCATGAGCCGGACGACAGATCAATGTGACATCCACACCCGTCTGGGCCAGATAACCCCCAATAACCGAACCAAGCCCGCCGGCCCCTAGCACTACTACTCTCATCTCTTGCTCCCACCGAATTTATTTCAAACAACTTAACCAAAAACGGCCCCGATGATAAATCATCGGGGCCGTCATTTACTTACCAGACTAAAATGAAGTTAGGCAACACCTAACTCAATTAGCTTGGCTTTAATCTCTTCACCACGAGCAGCACTTGGGGTCTCTACTGGAGCAAGGCATGGTCCAGCTTTCAGGCCGATGGCTTCGTACCAGTATTTCAGGGTACCGAGAGCACTGGCGTAGGTCGCGGTTGCGGCGATGGTCCAGAGGAATTCGTCTTCGTAGTAGTTACGCACCGGTGCAAGGGCTTCCCAGGCAGCACGTGACTCTTCGTATTTACCTTCCTGGCCAAGACGCACGTAGTCGTTTACCAGACCACGTTGTTTGCCGTACAGAATGTAGGAAAGCTCACCCCAAAGTACCTGTCCACCTTCACGCTGCTCTGCGGCGTACCAGTATTCGGACGGGTCCATGATGATGAAGTCTTCACGCATTTCACGGCGCATTTTCAAGGTAACCGCGCGGTTCAGGTCGCCCTGTTTGACGCCGATTACGGTATCGATATCTGCCAGGCGTGCTGTCAGATCGAAGCCGAGCACCTTGCCGGAAACCGGCGTACGGTAGAGACAGATGGCCAGATCAGAACGGTCGGTCATGTATTTGAAGTAGTCGTAGATTTCCTGATCGGTACGCAGCTGAACGACCGGATTGATTACTTCAGCACCGTTGAAACCGAGTTTCTCGACGAAGTGCATTTTGTCCAGCGCCTGATGCACGGACGGATCCAGAATGATGGTCCACAGATCCATGCGGCCTTTGTTCTGGTCAGCAACGATTTCATGAAAGCGCATCCAGTCGCCGAGGTTCAGATTCCAGCATTCGGAAACAAAACCGCCAACAACAATGGCGTTGAGGCCCATTTCGACATAGGCTTCAATATTTGAACGGATACCTTCTTCGTCAAAAGTGCCATCTTCGTTGAAGGGGGTGAGCGGGCACATGTAAAAACCTCTTACATTCTCAAGGGCCCAGGCTTTGGCTTCACTGCGAGCAAAATCCATTAGCGATACTCCTGCAATTATTTAAAGAATTTGGGGGGGATGACAGTTAGCCGCAACCTTTAATCTATCTACTCTAAAGCTCGGCACCTCGCTCTATTCGGGCGAAACTTCCGGTGCTGCGGATCAACATCAAGAAAACTGCATATTGACCGAACGGTCAACCTACAGGGCCGGAGATTCTATTCGATCCACCGCGTTGATGTAAATAACACGATTAGATTAGCGCTTCCGCAACTCCGGTCGCCCAGGTTCCACCGCCGGGATCTGGCAAAAGGAACGCGCGCTGCTATCGGACAGGCGACCAGGCTTTGACACTTTTGTTATTTTTGTTTTAACTGTTAGGATTGTCTTATTCGTCAACAATTGTCAAAACAATTTACCCCGTTACCTAACGCAGGGGGCTGGATTGAAACCAGTACCAACTCGTCTTACCACTGGCCAGGTCGCCAAATTTTCATCGGTGCACATCAATGTGGTAAAAAAATGGATTGCCGAAGGGCTGCTGGAGGCCTACCGCCTGCCCGCCGGTCACTTTCGCATTGAGACTAAAGAGTATCTGCGGTTTCTGGAGCAGACGGGCATGCCACGACCCGAGGAATTGCTGAAAGAAACACCGGACCTGACACAGAAAAAAGTATTAATCGTAGACGATGACGAGGAACAACTCCTGCTGATAGAAAAGTTTCTCAATGCCCTGGGGTTCCCTACGGCGAAAGCAACGGATGGCCACCTTGGGTTAATTCAGGTAGGGGCATTCAATCCCGATCTCGTGCTGCTCGATATCAACATGCCTCGTGCAAACGGGTTCGATCTTCTCAATGCACTAAACAAACAGCCCTCCAACCCGGAAATAATTGTCATGACTGGCGAGCAAACTCCGACGACCAATAAACGCCTGACCAGTTATTCAGTACGCGCCGTTTTGCACAAACCCTTCCCGCTCACTGACCTCAGGCAGGCGGTTAGTCATCTCCTGCCGGAGAATCACTAAGATGGCGACGGCAGAGCCTCGGCAGGTTGTGCTGGTGGTCGATGACGTCAGTCGCAATGTAGATATTTGCGAAGAGATTTTGAGCGATCATTACGACATCATCACTGCCAGTAATGGACAACAGGCTATTGAGATTGCCACCGAGGAGCTACCCGACGTCATACTGATGGACCTGATGATGCCAGTGATGGATGGCATGACCGCCATTGGTCACTTGAAGGCCGACCCACGCACCCAGGATATCCCGGTCATCGTCATGTCCGCCATGGGAATGACGGAGGACATTGTCCAGGGGCTCGAGCTCGCTGAAGACTACATCGTTAAGCCCTTTGAACTCAGGGAGTTACTGGCCCGGGTGCGCTCCACCGCCCGGCTTAAACAGGCTCAGGACCAGACCCGAGAGATGAATCTGCACCTGGAAGAGCTGGTTAAAAAACGCACCAGCCAGCTTCTGGAGCAGGAAAAGCTCTCCATTGTCGGCCAGTTTGCCGCCGGCATTGTTCATAACCTCAGTGGTTCGTTGCAGAAAGTCATGGCGAGTCTGGAGCTGGCGCAAATGGATATTGATGAACGGGATCAATTCCTGCAAAGCGCACTGCGCAGCTCGCTGGAAATGCGTGAGATTATCTCGACCATTCTTGACAAGGGCCGCAATGAACAACGCCTTGATAGAGTCGATCTATCCCTTAATGATGTCATTATAAAAGCGTTGAGTTTCTGGGAAGCCGATCGTTACTTCAAGCATGAGGTGGAAAAGCGGGTCGATCTGGCCAGTGATCTGCCATTAATTAAGGTGGTACACGCCCATTGGTCACAAAGTATCGACAACTTGATAAAGAATGCACTGGAAGCAATGCAGCAGTCTTCGCAAAAATGCCTTACCATTTCAACTCAATACGACGGTAACCTGGTGGAACTCGCTGTAAGCGATACGGGTGCAGGCATGAGCAGGGAAACACTGGAAAACTTGTTCAATCCTTTTTATTCGACTAAAACGGAGGGCGGTGGGACCGGCCTCGGGTTAACCAGCCTGAAAGCACTTCTGGATCCCTACGGCGTGGAGATAAAGGTTAAATCAATCCCTGGCAAAGGCAGTCGTTTCAGCCTGCTGATCAACCCGGAAAAAATTAACCTCAAGTATCCAGCCACGACCCAATCCGCCGAACGATCAATGGCCTCAATTACCAATTGAGATGTCAACGTTAACCAGGACTAATCCGATGCGTAATAAAGCACCCCAGAAAATATTACTTGTCGACGACGATGCCCATATCACCGTTTTATTTAAGGCGATCCTGGAAAATGATGGCTTCGATGTCATCACTGCCAGCGATGGAGCCCAGGCTCTTGCTATCGCGCTGAAGCAGACCATCACCTGCGTGATTACGGACCTGACCATGCCTCGCCTGGACGGCTTTGGCCTCATCGAAGCGCTTGCTCAGGAACTGCCAGACCTGCCGGTAATTGTGGTCACCGGTGAAGCCCACGAAGACAGCATTGACCAGGCGCTGTTTCTGAAGGCCCGTAATTTCCTGACTAAGCCAATTTCAGGTGATGAACTCCGCTTCGCTGTTCATAAGGCACTCAATGACGACACCGATGCGACTGCCCCCACCCTGCTGATGGATCCACCGGTGGATGAATCTCCAGAGGCGATGAAACCCGCAAACAAGGAGCCGAATACTAACGTCATTCAGGAGTTCCCGGATTTTGTTGGTACCAGCCCTCCGATTCAGCGGTTAAAAAAAATGATGGCGCAGGTAGCCGACACCGACTCCATCGCGATGATTCTTGGCGAATCGGGGGTGGGCAAGGAAGTGGTTGCGCGCAGTCTGCACTACGGCTCCTCCCGGCGAAAAAAACTGTTCGTACCGGTCAACTGCGGCGCCATTCCCGAAGAGCTGCTGGAAAGCGAGCTGTTTGGTCATGAAAAAGGAGCATTTACCGGCGCTATTACTGATCGTAAAGGCCGTTTCGAACTCGCACAGGACGGCACCTTGTTCCTCGATGAAATCGGTGAGATGAGTCTGTCAATGCAGGTAAAACTGTTGCGGGTTCTGCAGGAAGGCACCTTCGAGCGGGTAGGCAGCAATCGGACCATCCATGCCAATGTTCGCGTCGTGGCGGCTACCCACCGAAACCTCGAGGAAGAGATCGAGAACGGAAGATTCCGCGAAGATCTTTTTTATCGTCTAAACGTTTTCCCACTGGAAATTCCGCCGCTTCGAGAGCGAGCCAGCGATATTCCAATGATTATCCAGCGCTACCTGAATCGCCATCAGCGTGCCGGCCGTGAAATCATTGAACTCACGGATTCAGCAATCGGTGCATTACAACTCCATTGCTGGAAGGGAAATGTCCGGGAGCTCGAAAACCTGCTGCAACGACTCATCATTCTCTACCCGGGTGCTCAGGTGAGTGAGCTCGACCTGCCACCCAAGTACCAGACCGAGGAGGGAGCCGCAACGCTACCGACCGGTAGTAGCGATCAATTCCTGCCGGAACAGGGGCTGGACCTGAAGCAACACCTCTCCGGCATCGAGCACGAACTGATCAGCCAGGCCATGGACCGGGCCGACCATGTCGTCGCCCATGCCGCAGAACATCTGGGCATGCGACGGACCACGCTGGTCGAAAAATTACGTAAATTTAATCTGGACAAGAAGGCGATCGAAACACAATCCCAGGCTAACTAATTCAAAAAAAGTGGGTTCGGTAAACCCCGGACCCACTCTGTCCACTCCTCTGCAATTTTGTAAAACAGGCACCCGGCAACGCTACTCCCGGGAACCCCTGCCGGCTCTGCCGTACAACACCCAACCGCTACTAGGTTGGCTGAAATTGTTGGGTAGTCCTTAAATCGCTCTCTATTTCACCATTGCCGATTAAAAATTTGGGTACAGCGTATTACCCATTGTCGTGACTGGACGAACATCCGCTAACTTTCTTTTTAAAGAACGTCATTCGAAACCCTAAAGGTTGAGAAGACAGGGCCGATTGTTACTGAGGGATGTAATTGGCATCCAGTTAACTCGGCAGGCCTATGAATACGCAAACACTCGCCATCAACCCTGAGACTTTTTTAAAAACCGAGTATGTCCTTCCGCCTTTACCGGCCATTGTTTCCGAGATCAAAGCCATGATCGAGGACGACCGTGCCGACATGGCTGAAATATCCATGCTCGTCGCCAATGATCCAAGCCTCGTTGTTCAGGTCTTAAAAATTGTCAATTCAGCCTACTACTCTCTTCCCCGGCCGGTAACTGACCTGAAGTTTGCAGTGGCCTTTCTCGGTCTCGCCGAGATTTATCGTATTGTCCTCACCCTGTCCGTCGTTGCCACACTCGAGGTATCTGAAGAAAGCGCTCTGGAACAATTCTGGCGCGACTCTTACTTTACGGCGTTGACTGGCAAATTCCTCGCCACACGGATGGAACCCACCCTGAAAACCGACGAATTGTGGTCCTCAACACTTCTCCACGACGTCGGTCGGTTACTTTACGTCAAGTTCTTTCCAGAGGAATTCCGGCAGGTCGCCGAATACTGCCAGACCAATGGTTGTCTGGTAGAAGAGGCGGAACAGGTACTGGCATTTCCAAGTCGAGCCACTTTTGGCTCACTACTGGCCGAACATTGGGAATTACCAGAGCAGATCAAAACTTCCTGCGCTGCTCACGATGAGACGGCAATGAAAACCCTCGACCCAGACTCACCGGAAGACGCGTTTCAGCGGATGGTCTGTCTGGGATACCTGACTAGCAGACTCAGTGAGGAGCGACTCGACGAGGAGCACACCGAGGCGCTAACCGCCAGTATTGTCGAATTCATCCGCTGGGACCGGTCTCAATTCGATGAATTGATCGTCGCGGTTACCGAATTACGGGAAGAGGTTAACGCCTTTGTCGCTCGACTAACCTGAATACGTCTGGCGGATTAGACTCCTAACGCTCTGCTGAACTCAGAGCGGAGTGCAACTAAATAAGCATTTTGATCAACGAGCTCAAATCTAATCGGGCAATTGAGTCGCCCGGTTTATCCGATCGTTAACCGCGAGCCACCTCGGTGCCTCCGGCGGCTTTTCTATCAGGATCAAGTCCAGGTTTGCCGCATCAAGCCGGCGTAATGCGGAATAAAGGTGGCGCCCATATTCTCCCGGGTCCTCCGATAGCAATTCGACAACCTCAGCAGCGTCAACATAACTCCTCAACGTGAGCAGCCCGACCCGCTTGCCGTCGTCCCGCATAGCCAGCGATTTCCCCTCGATTTCAGTACTGGCAACCAGCCAGGCAGGTGTCACCGGGGAGTAATGTTTATCAAGCAACCCCGGGGCTCGCTGGCCCATGCGATTGGAATAACTCACCGGCTTGGCTAACAGCACCTCAATCTGCTCAAGACCGATTGAACCAGGCCTTAATAGCTCGGGACTCCCCACCAGATTAATAATGGTTGATTCAAGGCCAACCTCGCAATCACCGCCTTCCACTACCAGCGGCAAATCCGCACCAAACTCATCTCGTACGTGTTGGGCCTGAGTTGGGCTAACGTGCCCAAACCGGTTAGCCGATGGCGCAACGACCGCACCGCCAAAACGCACGAGTATCTGCTGTGCAACCGGATGACGCGGCACCCGAATCGCCACGGTCTGCTGCCCGCCGGTAATGGCCCCATCTACCCAGGGCTGCTTAGGCAGCACCAGAGTCATCGGTCCCGGCCAGAAAGCGGCTGCCAGTTGCCACGCCTGATCACTAATATCCGTTGCCCAGTCAACCAGGCGGGCTGAATCGGCTAGATGAATAATCACCGGATGGTCTGCCGGCCTGCCTTTCAAAGAAAATATTTTCCTTACCGCCGATGGGTTTTCAGCATCCGCTGCCAGTCCATACACCGTTTCAGTCGGCAGGCCAATTAACTCGCCGGCGCGCAGCAGCGCCACTGCCTCATCAATCGGCGTCATCGACCGTTCCAGCCTCTTTACTCCGATTAAGTGCTCCGGCAAGTAACTCGGTTTTGGCCGCAAAAACGAAATCCCCCGACGCCAGACCACCCACCGCATGGGTATTGATTCGCACCGTCACCCGACACCACTCCAGCACCAGTTGCGGATGGTGGTTAACCGATTCCGCCATCTGCGCAATTTGTTGGGTCAGCTCGGCCGCCTGAGGGTAATCGTGGCAGGAATAAACTCGCTGTAACTGTTTATCGATTATTTCCCAGCTTTCCGGCAGAAGCCTTAGAAGGGACTCAATCTCAACCGACGCTAGCGCCCAATAATCACCATCCGGCGGCGCGCAGACTCCATCGGCCAGATCAGTGAGGTTGCTGGGGCCCATTATTTAACCTGCTCAAAAAGCGCCATGGATTCAACGTGGCTCGTGTGAGGAAACATATCAATCACTCCAACCCGCTCTAACCGATACCCTTTCTGACCCACGAGCACACCGGCATCCCTGGCCAGGGTTGCCGGATTGCAGGAGATATAAACAATCCGCCGGGCCTGAAACTCCTCGATATTTTCACACAGTCGTTGAGCACCAGTCCGCGGGGGATCTAGCACTATTTTATCGAACCGGCCCAATGGGTTTGCCGACGCCTGGCCCCATTCATCAAACAGATCGTGGCAACGAAATTCAACGTTGTCGAAACCATTTAACTCGGCATTGGCGCGGGCCTGATTCACCAGGTCCTGCTCACCCTCAATGCCAACGACGCGCGATCCCCGTCGCGCCAGGGGCAACGTAAAATTGCCAACACCGCAAAACAGATCCGCCACCCGCTCGTCCGGCGACAGGTCAAGCCAGTCCATCGCCTGGGCAATCATGGAGCGGTTCATGGCCGCATTAACCTGAACAAATTGATGCGGATAAAACTCAATTTTGAGCTGCTCATCCGGCAGCTGATAGCTCAGCGGAGCTGCACTATCCGGTGGCAATGGGTGTATCGAGTCTATGCCCGCTGGCTGCAGCATCACTCGCACTCGGTGGCTATCGCCAAATTCACGCAAAATTATCCGATCGTTATCGCTCAGCGCGGCCAGATGTCTAAATACCAGAACCACTGTATCGGCGTCCGTCGCCACTTCTATCTGCGGCACCTGTTCACGCACAGAGAGCGCTTCTATCACCGCCGCCAGAGGCTTTATTAGCGCCGATACCCGATTATCGAGTACGGCACAAGTGTCCATCTCAGCGATTCCACGATGCTTTTTTTCTCTAAAACCCACCAGGACCCGCTGTTTGCTTTTCACATAACGAACGCCCAGCCGAGCTTTGCCGCGGTAGCCCATGGCAGCACCGGTTAATGGCTTAACCACTTCCACCGGGGTTACCCGACCGATCCGCTCCAGTTGATCAATCAAAATCGACTCTTTGTCGGCAATTTGCCCGGCGGAGTCTTGATACTGTAACGAACAGCCACCGCACTGCTCAAAAAAAGCACAGGGCGGCGACTGGCGATGCGTGGAAGGTTCCATCACTTCGGTAACCACCGCCTCGTCATAACGCGCATGACGTCGAGTGACTGCTATTTTCACGGTTTCGCCGCGCAGTGCTCCGTCAACGAACAGGGTCTTACCATCCAGCCGAGCAACGCCCTTTCCCCCCTCGGCGACACCTTCGATAACGACCGGTTCGGGGCAGGGTGTTAATTCACGGGGTGGTTGTGATGCCCGACGCCGACGCCGGGAACGTTGGGGATTATTCATCAGGGTTACTCATGGAGCCATCCAGCAAGCATAAACACAAAAATTCAATTATCGATCATCAATCCGCGGTCGATTGGATCAACTCATTCGACTGCGTTCTTTTCCAGCACCACTAAGGCCACCGCAAACTCGGCTTCATCGGTAATGCTCAGGTGAGTATTATCAATGCCCCGTTGGGCAATCACCGCCGCCGCCTCACCCGTAAACTGCAGGACAGGTGCCCCGGCAGGGCTATTGACCACGGCTATCTGTGGCAAGGTAATGCCATGGGCGATACCCGTACCCAGGGCTTTACCAAAAGCTTCTTTCACCGCCCAGCGCTTGGCAATATAGGCCGCAGGGCGAGCGGTTAACTGCAATCGCGGACGCTCCACCGGGGCGAGAATTTTTTCAGCGGCGCGATCACCGTATTTATCGAGCAACTGCTCAAAACGGGAAATTCGAGCCATATCGACACCAATACCCACGATCATGGCTATTCGGCCCGCTCTGCTAGATCCAGCAACGCTCGTAGCTCAGCAACGGCCGCTGGCAGGCCAACAAAAACCGCCCGACTAATCACTGAATGACCAATATTTAGCTCGTTGAGCCCCGGCATATCCAGCAGTGGCTCAAGGTTACCGGTGTGCAACCCGTGGCCAGCATTAACAACCATACCCAATGACTGCGCCTGCAGGGCTGCTGCAAACAGGCGCTGCCGCTCCTCGGCTGTCGCCTCTGCAAACTCAGGACCACCCTCCTCCGTAGCTAACTCCGCATAGTGGCCGGTGTGTAACTCAATGATCTCAGCGCCGGCTGAGTGCGCAGCAGCAACCTGTAACGGATCCGGATCAATGAACAGAGAAACCCGAATACCCGCTTCCTGCAATCGCCTGGTCGCCTCCGTCACTGCACCGGGATGGCCAACGACATCAAGCCCCCCTTCGGTGGTCAACTCCTCGCGTTTTTCGGGTACCAGACAACATTCTGCTGGTTTAACGCGGCAGGCGTAGTCCACCATCAGGGGGGTAATGGCTAACTCAAGATTGAGTTTCACCGGCAACTTTGCCAGCAGGGATTCGACGTCAAATTCCTGAATATGGCGCCGATCTTCGCGCAGGTGAACGGTAATAAAATCGGCCCCGGCAGACAACGCCAGCAACGCTCCTTCCACCGGATCCGGATAGGCTGTACCCCTGGCCTGTCGCAGCGTCGCTATGTGGTCAACATTAATGCCTAACTGCATCGGTTTTTCCTAGTTTTGAATAGACCGCCCACAGCCGTCGAGACTCTAATGGCCGATTACCCAGGTGTGGTCTGAGCAGCACTCTCATCAACCGCTTGGCCGCCATCAACTGATCATCCTCAAGCTGCTCCTGTGCTAACGCCATCAACAGTCGCCCGGTCACTTTCTCGCCCACCGGCTCCCGCGTTCGATCATCCCGTTGATCACCGGCGTTAAGTTCCGTATCCCTGGGTAACAGCGGCACGGCACCCTGATCGGCAACGAACTGATACACACCCGAAGGAAGCAGTTCATCACCATGACAATCACTATAAAAATCTGCCCCGTAACCCAGCTCATTTAACAACTGCAGTTCAAAATAGCGAAGCTGCGGTTCAAAGGGTTGATCAGTGGCAAGCACCTCCAGCATGGCGGTATAGCGAGCATATAGCCCCGGGTGGGGGTCCTGGCGCATACAGGTGCGCAGTAGTAGTTCATTAATGTAGTAGGCCGCCGCCAGCGCCTCGCCAACCGGCGGAGTCATTAACGGCCCAGACTCCAGTCCACGCAGCGTTTTTAACTCACCTTTACCGCCCCAGGAAACTGACAGTGGCTGAAAATTGTCCAGCAAACCACGCCAGGGAGACTTTGCCCGACGGGCACCCCGAGCGACCAGACCTACCCGGCCATGGTCGCGGCTCCATATTTCCAGCAATGCACTGCTATCCCGATAAGGCCGAGAGTGCAGGAGGTAGGCCGGCTGGCGTTCAACTATCGTCCGGTTCATCGGCACGTGGCTGGCCAAAGGTGTCGTCAGCATATTCGAGACTGCGCACCGCCCGTTCATCACTGGTCCAGCCGCGCTTTACTTTGACCCAAAGCTGCAAATGCACCGGTGAGTCAACCAGCGTAATGATGTCCTGACGGGCATCGCTGCCAATCCGTTTGAGCCGTTCCCCAGCTTTACCAATAATAATTGGTTTGTGGGCTGGCTTTTCTACCCAAAGCAACGCGTGTATTTGAGTTAACCCCTGATCACTCGCAAAGCGTTCGATCTCAACA
>Ga0209273_10001296_pt1 | contig 23285 bp, 16 predicted proteins | sample tdAd471_FD_187126 | JGI IMG/M metagenome (GOLD analysis project Ga0209273, IMG submission 187126) | Marine sediment microbial communities from the Atlantic coast under amendment with organic carbon and nitrate - tdAd47.1 (SPAdes)... | ecosystem: Environmental > Aquatic > Marine > Coastal >...
CGGATGGAGGCCGGGCCGGAGTTCCTCGCGCGCCCGATCAAGGTAGCTGTCCTGCCGCCAGGCATGCGGGCCATCAAGCAGATGGACGACTTCCTGACGGCGTACGACGTCGACGGGGCGAGTGTCGAAGCGGGGTTTGTGCCGGAATCGACTCGCCTGGTTGACGGCGAGGAGATCCGGGCGACGTTTGTGGTGCGCAACGTGGGCCATCAGTCCTTCACATATGACTTCGGTGGCGACTATCGAGGAGCGAATCGGCACAACCGCTTCAAGATCGAGGTGCGGGATCGTGATGGAAATCCGATGAAGGATCCGGATGAAGGCCGCTTCGATTTTGGTGGCCTCGGAGGCGGGCTGCGGGTTTATCCCGGTCGCCTCTCGTCGCAGCCACTCGATCTGACGAAGTATCGCACCTTCCCGGGGCCGGGTGAGTACACCGTCTCTGCCAGGTTCGTTCTGGAGAACGCGTTCAGCAGTGGCGAGCAGCAGTTTTCAATTCCCGTGGAATCGAAGTTCGCTGTGACGATTCTGCCTCGGACTGAGGAGAACGTTGGAGCGGCGCTGGAACGCTCGTTTGCTCGCTGTCGGAAGGCGGGTGGCGAGGACCTGAACCGAATGATCGACCGACTGTGTGCGTTCGGCGGCGAGTCTGCCGTGCCGGGGCTGCGGGAACTGGTGCGGACTGGTTCCGAGGACCATCAGCTGGCGGCCATTCGTGGGCTGGGACTGATTCCTGAGCCGTCGGCGCTGCAGGTGCTTCTTGAGCTGGAACGACAACCGGAGTTGCGTGTGGCGGCGCTGCAGTCGCTGGGGTCGTTTGCGGATGACGAGGCTGTTGACCGAGTTGCTGTGGCGCTGGTCGATCGCGAGCTTGACGTTCGAGTGGCTGCCGCCGGGACGCTGGGGCAGATGAAGTCGACTACCGCCGTGCAGGCGTTGCTGTCGCGTCTGAAGGCAGTGCCGATCAAGCTCGGGTCGATCACTCGCGGGCCGGGCGAAAACGGGCCGGGCGAAACCGTGGCCGAGCAGCAGGCACTTGTGGCAGCTCTGGGCGCGACGGGAGCGGCGACCGCGTTGCCGGTGGTTCGGTCGTCGCTGGACGCCGTTGATGATCGTGTTCGTCGCACGGGTGTTGCGGCGATCATTCAGTTCTCGACGGCGGAAGCGGCGATTGCTCTGCGCGAGTATGCGGAGGACGGTGACCTTGATTTTCGCGAGTTCGTCATCAGGCACCTGGCGGAAACGCTGCGGCAGCCGATCACGGCCGAATGGCTGGTTCCCGTGATCCGTTCGCGGAATGGAGAGAACACGATTGGGGACGCGCCGCGACTGTTGCGGCTCTTCACCGACGATCAGGCAGCGCCGGCACTTGTCAGCTGCCTCGACTTCAGCAATCCGAACATTCGCAGCTACTACAACCTGACGATCATGCAGCAGCAACTCGCCTGTCGGTCGGGGCTGGCCGTTGACTGGATCAACGACCTGAACCGCAACGGCACGGCGGAAGAAACGGCGAAGAACCGGGACACGCTCGCGCGGCTGCGTGCCTGGGTTGCTGAGTACCAGAAGAAGCCGTGGCGTGAAGCATCTGAGCCCTGGCGGTTGTCGCGTGGACAGGAACATCGGACATGGGGGCCAACGATTGGCAACGTACGGATTCGAGCGAGAGCAAATAACTCCGTCTGGCCGGAAGGACTGCCGCAGGTGCTGATCGTCGACGTGTCGAATCCGAATTCCGGGTCGGTGGTCATGGAGTCGCACCCGGCGGTGATTGAAGTTGAGGTCGACGGCGAGTGGTACGCGCACGATCCGGATGTCGACACGCGGATTCGCGGCGACTGGCACGCGTACAAGGGGAATCGGTTCCACTCGTACCAGCTAACGCCGAACTGGAAGCGAGTCAGCGATGGCGAGTCGCTCGTTCTGATGCCCGGGGCGCACACGGCTCGAATCCGGCTGACTGTTCCGCCGGAGACGAATCGGGCGGCGCTCGCAACCAGCCTCCCGGTGAAGTTTCGTGTCGTGGCGATTGACACGAACTCGGACGCAGAAAGTCGTTGATCGCTCCGCGATCGAAACGCCGCTGCCGCTCGCTCAGTGGTCGGTTTCGCAAGTTCATATAGGGATCCCATCTGATCGTTTAACCCGAAGCCGGAGGTGACTGCGTTGGAAACCGGTCCGAAAACGCCGTCGCCTCCGGCTTCGGGTCAAACGAGAGAACCCTGTCTGAACGTCTGAAACGGACCACTCTGGATGCGTTCAAAACAACTTCCCGTTTTACAGTAGCGCCTTGCCCCGCGCGGTTGGGCTGGCCTCGCGGAGCGAGGCGCCACTATGGGGAAGTTGTTCCAGACACGTCACTTAATCTCCGGAGCGCCGGGTCGATTGCTGTTGTGGCGAGGCCCGGTCAGACTCAGTGATTGCGCTACGACCGCGGAGCGGTCAGCGACATTCTTCAGCGACTGACTTCAGATCGACCTCCGGGACACTGCTCATGGACTCTGCCGCCGTCTGGACGATTCTCACGATCTGCACCGGAATGCTGGTTGTCATCGGAGGCATCCTCGCTCTGCGGCTGCACGCCTTTCTGGCCCTCACTCTGGGAGCGCTGGTCGTTGCCGGGATGACGCCGACTGATACCGACGTCACGATCGCGGCTCGGGTGGCCAGCGGCTTTGGTTCAACGGCGGGCAAGATTGGCATTCTGATCGCGATGGCGTCGATCATTGGAAAGTGCCTGCTCGACAGTGGCGCGGCGGATCGGATTGTGCGGACGGTGCTTGGCTGGTTTGGTGAGAAGTTCGCACCAGCGTCGTTCATTCTCAGCGGGTTTCTGCTGGGCGTGCCCGTGTTCTTTGACACGGTCTTCTACCTGATGATTCCGCTCGGCAAGGCCATGCAGGTGCGGACCGGGCGGAACTACCTGCTGTTTGTGCTGACCATTGTGGCGGGAGCGACGATGGCTCATTCGCTCGTCCCGCCAACGCCGGGGCCGCTGGTTGTCGCCGAGGAACTGGGCATCGACATCGGCACGATGATTCTCGCGGGCTGCATCGTCGGGTTCTTCACGGCTGGTTTCGGGTATCTCTATGCGGCTCTGTTTGCCAATCGGATCTGGGAACTGCCACTCCGTGAGTCGGCGGACTTTTCGTTGAAGGACCTGGAAGAGCTGTCGAATCGAGACGAGTCCGAGTTGCCGCCGTTCTGGCTGTCTGTCCTGCCGATCCTGCTGCCGGTCGTGCTGATCGCTGGCTACACGATTGTGAAGTCTGTGTGTGCGGCGAACGAGATTGAACTCTCACCCGCTGTCAGCACGACGCTGGCGACACTCGGCGACAAGAACATTGCTCTGATCATCTCGGCGGTCATCGCGATGCTGACGCTGTGGAAGACGCGCGGTCTGACTCGGCAACAGCTGGCCGATGCGGTGGGTTCGTCGCTGGCCAGCGGGGGGATCATCATCCTGATCACGTCTGCGGGCGGAGCGTTTGGCGGAGTCTTGCGGGAGACCGGAATCGCGGAGCTGATCAAGGACCTGCCGGACACTTCGCCGGCGATGATCATCACGCTGGCCTTCCTGATCACGACCGCAATCCGCACGGCTCAGGGGTCGGCGACGGTCGCGATGATGACCGCGGTGGGGATTCTCTCTGGCCTGGCGACGTCCGGGGCGCTGCCGTTTCATCCGGTGTACCTGGCTCTGGCCATCGGCTGTGGATCGAAGCCGATCGCCTGGATGAACGATTCCGGGTTCTGGGTGATCACTCGCATGAGCGGCATGACGGAAGGCGAGGGGCTGAGATTCATCACCCCGATGACGGCCCTGATGGGACTTGTTGGACTCGTTGTGACAATCATCGGAGCGACGCTGTTTCCGATGGTGTGATGTGACGAGACTGTGATTGTGCGTTTGTAAGAGATGATCGCTCCCTCTCCCCCGGATCGTTCGCGACGAGTCGCTTACCACTGGCAAAATGGATCGCCGCGAACGATCTGGGGGGAGAGGGTCGGGGTGAGGGGGCTTTCGCGAGACTCAAGTGCCGAATCGCCAGCCGCGACGTCTGACAGAGTACGCACGCAGCCTCCGGGCCACGCAGACAGAAGCGGAGTCCCTGCTGTGGGGTGTGCTCCGCTCACGGCGGTTGTGCGGTCTGAAGTTTCGTCGCCAGTACCCGATCGATCCGTTCATCGTCGACTTTGCCTGCGTTGAAAAGAAGCTCGTCGGCGAGCTTGACGGCGGCTACCACGAGTACGTGGAAAATCAGGACAGAACGCGACAGCAGCAACTGGAATCGGCTGGCTGGTCGGTGATCCGATTTACGAATGAAGACGTGGCGGGCGATGTTGAGGCTGTCGGGATCGCGATTGCCCGGCACCTGGGAATCGAGCCCCGCTTTCGAGGACGAAAGCCAGGTTGATAGAGTGCCCCCTGACCCTCTCCCCCCGCAGCGGAGCTGGTTCCGCGATCGAACGCACATTGCAGGGGAGAGGGAACCAGACTCGAATTGTGCGGCTGCCACGCGAGTGCTCGTTGGTCACTCGTGACATTGTGCTTCCGGGCGACACGTTGCGTCTCTCAATGGAAACCGAGCGATGACTGACCAGAAAGCGACGAGAATCCGTTACCTGATCGTGATTGCGGCGACGGTGATGTCGTTTCTGCTGTATCTCGATCGCTTCTGTGTGTCGTTTGCGATCGACTATATCCGGCAGGACCTCAGCCTGTCGCAGACCCAGGCGGCCCGGTTTCTCAGTCTGTTCTTCTGGTCGTACGCGCTGGCTCAGGTTCCGGCCGGGTGGTTCAGTGATCGATACGGTGCGCGGATCATGCTGGTCGTCTACATCCTGACGTGGTCGGCGTTTACCGTTGTTATTGGCGGCGCGACGACTTTCTTTGTCCTGATGGTCGGACGGCTCTTCTGCGGTCTGGGCCAGGCCGGGGCGTACCCAACGGCGGCGTCGATCGTGGGACGCTGGATGCCGGTTGCGGCTCGAGGCAGCGCGAGTGCTGTCGTCGCGATGGGCGGACGGATCGGCGGTGCCGCAGCGTTTGCTCTGACCTCGCAACTGATCGTCATGCTCGTGCCGATGGGAACTCCGGTTGAGGTGACGCCAAAGGACATTCTCACGGATTCCGAAGTCATCGAGCGATTGCAGGCCGAGCCGGTTGAGGGCTTCGGGAATGTGGCGAAAGCTCGCGTGCTGCGTCAGTACCTGACTTCGGCACAACTCGGCGCGCTCGACTCTGCGGCCTTTGAGATCGTTGGTGAAGACGATGATGAGAAGCGTGTCTATTCCGAGGTGCCAAAGGATACGCTGGCGGAGATTGTGAACCGGTTGATCGAGCAGCCAGCGATTTACGACGAAGAGCTGATGGGCAGTTACAAGCTGCCGAACGAAGCTCTGGCGATGCTCAAACGGTCGGCGGCCGGAGAGTCGCTGACGCCGAACGAGCAGTCTCGCTTTCACCGGTTTCTGGTGGAGGGCACTTTCCCCAACGGAATCGCCCGACTGTACGGCAAGGGCTGGCGACCAATTCTGTATATCTACGGAGCGGCGGGGATCTTTGTGGCCGGACTGTTCTGGCTGGTGTTCTACAACCGGCCCGAGTTGCATCCGTGGTCGAACGAGGGCGAGCATCGGCTGATTCTGGCGGGGCGGGAAGAGCTGGCTCTGCATGAAGGCAAAAAGCTGGAAGCCGCGCCCGTCTGGCCGCTGATGAAGAGCATGAATATGTGGTTCAACTGCATTTCGCAGTGGGGCACGAACGTCGGCTGGCTGTTCCTGGTGACCTGGCTGCCTCGATATCTGATGGAAGTCCACAACGTGCCGATCATTCAACGCGGCTACATGACGATGACGCCGGTGCTGATTGGTATGGTCGGAATGCTCTCCGGTGGCCGGGCGACCGATCTTGTGGCGGCGAAGCTGGGCATCAAGTGGGGACGCCGGCTGCCGATCGGTGTGTCGCGAGCCGTTGCGATGAACGCTTATCTGTGCTGCATCGGGATCACGACGCTGTTGCCGGCGGATTCGTCACTGAACGCGCCGTGGGTCTTTGTCGGCCTGCTGTCAGTCGTCGCGTTTTCGACAGACTTCGGGACACCATCGGCCTGGGCGTTCGCTCAGGATATCGGTGGCCGGCAGGTCGGAGCCGTGCTGGGCTGGGGGAACATGTGGGGGAACCTGGGAGCAGCTCTTTCTCCTGAGATCTACAACTTTTTCCTGGGTGAGACGCCGGGCCTCCGGGAATGGAACATCATGTTTGGAGTCTGTGCGGCGGGGTATCTTCTTTCGGGCGTTTGCGGCATGATGATGGACGCCTCGAAGCCGATCGAAGGTGTCGAGGCGTCCCCTTCTGCATCGAATGAGTCATAGGAAGTTTCTCACACAAAGGCACTAAGGCACGAAGAAGTCAGACTGGGAATTCGTTTGTGCCTTCGAGCCTTCGTGTGAGACTAAATTCAGTCAGCCATGTTTGCGTGAGGCTTAGCGTGAGTAACTTCAATCGTCGTGATTTTCTGGCATCGGCAACTGCTGGATCGACTGCCGCCGCTCTGGCTGCGTCTGGGCAGCTCGTGTTTGCCAATGAAGACGAGGCGAAGCATTCGCCGCTGGATGGTCTGCCGAAGGGCAAAGCTGAGCATTGCGTGATGGTCTGGCTGGGTGGAGGAGCCTGCCATATCGATACGTGGGATCCAAAACGCAAAGGCGATGCGTCAGGCAAGGACAAGAAGCCGGGCTCGTACTACGACCCGATTTCGACGGCCATTGAGGGCGTGCAGGTCTGCGAGCATCTGCCGAAGTGTGCCGACATTCTCGACCGCTTTAACCCGATTCGCTCGACGCATCACGAGGTCATCGACGAGCACGCGGCGGCCACCAACCGGATGCATACCGGAAGGGCGACGAGCGGCACGATCGTTTATCCGTCCGTTGGTTCGATCGTTGCTCACGAACGTGGACCGGCCGGAGACGCGGCTCCGGCCTACGTGCTGATTGGTTACCCGAACGTGACGCGCGGCCCAGGGTTTCTCGGAGCGCAGGCCGGTTATGTTTATCTGACCGACACCAGTGAGGGACCAAACGGGCTGAGCCGTTTCGACCAGATTACGGACGCGCGACAGGCCCGTCGTGAGCGGCTGCTGAGTCGGGTCCGCGAAGTTTACCGTTCGAAGACGGAAGGTGACCGACGGATTGCCGATTACGACGCGACAGTGCAGGAAGCTCTGCGACTTTCCGGGCCCGAGTTCATGACAGCCTTTGAACTCGACCGCGAAGCTGGCGACCTGCGGAATCGCTATGGCGGAGAATTCGGCCAGCGCTGTCTGCTCAGCCGCCGATTGATTGAGCGCGGCGTGCGATTCATCGAAGTCTCGCACAACCTGAACTTCGTCAACGGAACCGGCTGGGACACGCATAACGAGGGGCAGCTCAATCAGCATCTGCTGATCAAGGAGCTGGATACTGCGCTGTCGACGCTCGTGCTGGACCTCGAAGAAAAGAAACTGCTCGACAAGACGTTGATCGTCGTGGCGACTGAGTTTGGTCGGCCGGCGAAGTTCGACGGCGGTGGCGGACGAGGCCATCAGTCGAAAGCGTTCAGCACGGTCCTTGCTGGCGGTGGTCTGCAGACCGGCAAGGCGATCGGCACGACGGACGAACTCGGCATGGCGATCGTCGACCGTCCGGTTTCGGTGCCGGACCTGCACGCGACGATGCACTGGGCTCTGGGAATCGACCCGACGAAGATTCTGTACGCAGGCGATCGCCCGGTCCCGATCACCGACGGCGGCGTCCCAGTCCGCGAGCTGTTTGTCTGAGGTCGTCGATCTGAGGCGATTCGTTTAACGCCCAGCCGCAGGCGCCGGCCACCAGAACGGTTGAAACTGTCAGGGTGGCCGGCGCCTGCGGCTGGGCGTTAAACAAGGCTGGCAGATCCGAAACGTGAAATGCGGCCAACGCGTTCGCTTTTCTCTCGATACACTCCTGCGGAGTTCTTTCGTCAATGCTGTACCACAAGCTGATTCACCCCGAGATCAACGCCATCATTGGTCGGGCCGGGCACCATTCGAAGATTCTCATTGCGGACGGGAACTATCCGGCGTCGAGTACGCTGGGGCCGAATGCGGAGCTGATCAGTCTGAATCTGATGCCGGGCGTCGTCAGCGCGACGCAGGTGCTTGAAGCTCTGGTGTCGGCGATTCCAATCGAAGTCGCCAACACGATGGGGATTCCGGAAGACGATCCTTATGCAGGGGCAGGGGATCCTCCGGTGTGGAACGAGTACCGTCGAATCTTCGCGGAGAACAACGTCGAGGTTGAGCTGCAGCCGATTCAGAAGTGGGACTTCTATGACGCCGTTGCGTCCCGGGATCTGGTGCTCACGATTCAGACGGCCGAACAGGAGTTGTGGGCCAATCTGCTGCTGTCGGTCGGCGTGAGAAAGCCTGGCGAGTAGCTGCGTCAGTGTCCGATCGGCGACTCTCGCCTGAGTTCGCGTCACTGTCGCCCGGTCGCCGCCAGGTGACGCGGAATCGGCCTCGCGCGGCGTCCCACAATGCGGCAAGCGTCGTGGCGTTCAACGTAACGAACATCAGTTGCAGGCCGAACAGCAGCGACGGTCGGTCGATGCGCTGGCAGAACCACCCGACGAGTGCCGACGCGTAGAAGCCCGCGTGCAGAATGCCGAGGATGCGATAGGCCGGCTGGTCCAACAACAGAATGTTGCAGACGGCGATGGCCAGCAGCAGCGCGGGCGACGCCAGCCGCAGGATTTTGTGCGAGAAGAACTCGAACCAGATCGGGTTCCGCCACGGCAGCAGCCACTCGGGATGCTGGATCATCAGCTGCGCGGCACCCGCGATGGTTCGACGTTTGCGGATCGCCTCACAACCGAGCGATGCGGACGGCTGGTCCCAGGCAACGGCTTCTGGTTCGAACACGCAGAGTGTTTTCTGAGTCACGGCCTGCATCGGGATGACGACATCGTCGAGCAGCGTGTTTGCCGGGATTGGCTGGAAGAGTGATCGGCGGATGGCGTACAGCGCACCGGTTGCTCCCGGAACACTGCGGAACTGCGACTCCGACTTGCGAATCAGCTTCTCGTAATGCCAGTACGCGCCGATGCCGCGGCGAGCGGTCGACGTTGTCGATTCCTGATCGAACATCAGTTCGCCCGAAACCGCGCCGACTCGTTCGTCAGCAAAGTTGGCGAGGAGTTCCGGAATGGCATTGTCAGAAAGTCGCTGCCGCGCATCGCACAGCACGACGAGATCACTGCGGCACTGCGGGATCAGCTCGTTGAGAATGGCCGGCTTGCCGCGACGTTCGTTGAATGCGAACAGGCGAATACGGTCATCGCCGATCTGTCGGATCAGGTCGCAGGTGCGGTCGGTCGATCCGTCCGAGCCGACGAGGATTTCGGCAATCTGTCGCTCGCGATCACTGTGCAGCAGTGTCGTCAGCTTCTCGACGATCCGATCGGCTTCGTTGTAGCAGGCGATGACCACGGACACCGGGAGATGCTGCGGAGCCTTGTCTCGCCGCAGTGGTCGGATCCGGGACAACGTGCGAATCAACAGCGGATAGCCGGCATAGATGTAACCCAGCGTTGCCAGACTGAGCCAGAACAGTAATTCGCTCATGATGAGCCTCCTGTTCCGGCAGTGGCGAGCACGGTTGTGGCGGCGTGCTCGATCTGTGACTCGACTCGCTCTGCAGCGATGTGAGTTTCTGGCGCTGCGCCAATACTTGCGCGAGAGGTTGAATCGATTTCGCAGACGGAGTTCAGGACGTCGGCCAGTTCTCCGGTCAAATGCCGACGCTCGAAACGCGAGACTGACCAGTCGGCGCTGCCCGGCGAGTTGTCGACAGGAAGGCCGGCCAGGCACTCGGCCTCAACACGGCGTTCGAGATAGCCGGCGATCGCCGCAATCTCGTCCGGGCGGAACGCCGTGGCGAACGGACAATCGGCAAGGATCTCGCTGACTTCGCCATCTGGAACGATAGAGAGGATTGGACGCTGGAGGGCGAGGTACTCGAACGTCTTGGCGGGCACGACTCGCTCGGCTTCGGAAACGTCGGACAGCAGCAGGCATTGTGCGTCGGCAGAACGCATGATCTCAATCGCTCGCGCATGATCGACGTAGCCTTCGCGCGTCACGCTGCAGGGGGTTGGCTGCAGACGGTCGAGGATCGCGTGTTGTTCAGCGGTGACGCGACCGGCGACGACCAGCTCGATCCGAGCTGCGATCTCCGGCGATGTCTCCGACAGGCGGAGCAGGGCGGCCACGACTGGTTCGATGGACGTCAGATTCCAGAGCGTTCCCACGTAGGCAAGTCGCAGTCTTCGATCCGCAGTGGATTCCCGCTGCTCGAACGCTTCACCGGGGCCGATGTCCGCTGCGTCGTAGCCATTGTAGATCGCGGTGACCTGTGGCGTGCTTCCCGCGTCAGTGGCAGTCCGCGCGACGCTCTCGGCGCTGCGGCGAGTCGTTGCCACGACAGCACTGGCCTGTCGGAGAACACGCCGCTGCATGCGATTCTGCAGCCAGTGGGAGAGTCCGGACTTCTGACGGTTTTCCTGGTAGCGATTGCTGATGCCCCACTCGTCGCGATAGTCAACGACCAGTGGCAGCCCGGATCGGCGGCTCAGTGCGGCGCCAATCACGAAGGCGGAGAAGGGCGGGGCCGTCACGAAGATTGCGTCGTGCGGCTGATCGGCCAGCAGTTTCATTCCTTCTCTGACGCCAGCCGGATACCACAGAATCTGAGCGTCCGGTTGCAGAATGGCATTGCCAGTGTTGCGGACCGTCTGTTTGAGCCAGCGTTTCGCGGTGCTGAGCAGGCCCGATCGTTGCGGACCGTCCGACGTGGCACCGGCAGAGACGACGTTCTTCAGTGCGTAGCCGGGTTCGAGCGTTCGGACGCGGCGGACGAGCGTGCCTTGCGGAATCTCCTCAGCCAGCGATTCGTCGAAGACCGGGACCGACGGATTTGCGACGGTCAGCACCGAGCATTCCCAGCCGAACTCGGGCAGATACTTCACGAACTTGGTCACTCGCTGCACACCGGCCCCGCCTGCCGGTGGAAAGACATACGCCACCACCAGCGCTCGACGGGTTCGTTGATTGGAGTGAGTCTGCGTCATCGTTTTCACTGTTCTGCTGCGACGAGGGGCTGAGACGCAATGAGGGGCTGAGACGCAACGTCCTGTGAAGATGCCGAAGCCGTGCTGTGTCGACGTGCGTCGAAGTCCCGCATCAGTCGCAGCTGCTGTTCCGCGGTGGCGGTCCAGGATTGCGGTCGATACGTCGCGACTCCATCCCGGTAGGAAGAATCAAGAATCTGCAACAGCGCACGGTGCAGTGCGTCGGCGTCTCCACGGCGGACAACGCAGGAGAACTCGTCAGCGGCAATCTCGCCAATGCTGCCGGCATCGGTTGAAACGAATGGCGTTCCACAGGCCAGCGATTCCCGGAGGACATTGGGCAGCCCTTCGGAGTCGCTGGAGAGAACGGTCGCGTCGGCGGCGCGGTACCAGGCGGGCAGGCCGGCTCGATCAACAGGTCCGACGAATCGCACCGCCTGGCTGAGCCGGTGTTGATGCACGTAGGATCTCAGTGCCTCGGACTGTGGGCCGGAGCCGACGAGTGCCAGCTGGGCGTCCGGCAGTTGTTTTCGAACGAGCTGAAACGCCGACAGCAGGACGTCGAGCCGCTTGATGGCGACCATGCGGCCAACCCACAGGAACAACGGGGCGGACGGAGGGAGATCGAGCGACCTGCGTGCCTCGCTCTGATTGCCTGGTGTGAAGGTTGTGAGGTCGATCCCCTGATACGAGGTGTGCGTTCGCTCGGGGCTGCCGCCAAGTTCGATCACCCGATTGCGGAGTCCGTCGCAGACGGTGAAGGTGAGGTCGACCTCCCGCAGGACTTTCGAGATGGCGGCTCGACGCTTCGCGTTGTCGGTCAGCAGCAGAACGTCCGAGCCGCCAATCGAGACGGCGACTCGCGCACCGCAAGACCGGGCTGCCCGCAGAGCGACCTCGCCGTCAGGATGCGCCCAGTAGCTGATAACCCAGTCCGGCTGGAAATCACCGACGACCTGTTCGACATGCCGCCTAATGGAACGCCACATCCAGTCGCCATAACGATGCCGCTGGACTCGAGGCGGATACCAGTAAATCGGTCGGCTGGACGGGACGGGGTCTTGAGGCTCAGCAGTTCGTGAGCCCGGAGTGGTCAGGGCTTCGAGCCACGAGACCGGCGAGAGGACTCGAACATCGCAACTCTGCTGCAGTGCATGGCAGAGATCGCGGCTGTACGTGCCGCGCGTCGGTGCCGTCAGGCTGGGGTAAACAGAGCTGAGATACAGAATGCGCATGCGGTGATCGATTCGTGTTGCTATTGAGCGGACTCGGTTGACGTCGAGTTCAATGTCCGTTGAAACGCTTCGTCGAGGCTGACGGCCGGAGCCCATTTCAACAAACGCCGGGCGCGGTCGTTGGAATACTTGAGGGGGCGCCACATGGCGTTTGCGCGGTGCCGCGTGAGTACCGCCGGAATCTGGTCTTCGGTTCTCCGCGAGTACCACTCGTTGAATCGTGCGAGGCAGCCGATGGCCCAGCGGGGAACGGGGATCGTTCTCAATCTGTGGCCGCTGCGTCGGTAGCGACGCAGGACTTCACGTCCAGTCGGCAGGCTGTCGTCAACCACATTGATCGTCTGGCCGTCGACATCATCAGCGAGCCCTGCTTTCACGATGGCCGCGGCGCAGTTCTCGACGTACGTGAAAGGGATCTGCTGGCTGCCGCCCATTCGCAGCAGCAATGGTCCAAGTTGCAGTCCGACCCGGTGGCTGAGCACGCCGCGTTCGTCACCGTAGATCACTCCGGGCCGGAGCACGACCAGCGGCAGGCCATGCTCGGCGGAGATCGATCGCGCGACTTCTTCCTGCAGAGTTTTGCTGTAGGTGTAGGCGTCTCGCCGGGCGGGGGCGTCGTCGAGCGGGCACGACTCGTCGAGCACGCTGCCGCGTCGCAGTTTCTGGGGGCCGTACACGCCCAGCGAACTGACAAGCACGACTCGCCTGGCCCGCTGGCTGGCGGCTGCGGTGAGCAGGGAACGGGTGGGGACAACGGTGTTCAGAACGAGGCTGCTCGGCGATCCGCCCAGCGCTGCGGCGGCATGAAAGACGCAATCAACACCGTCAGTGATGTCGCTGCAGAAGTCTTCGTTGGCGAGGTCGCCGGTGACGAAGTCGATCTGCTGCTGTGCCTCTTGCCAGCGTTCACCGAAGAATGTGGCCAGCGAGTCGGTGTCGCTGGACGGTCGCACGGCGCAGCGTACAGACCAGTCCTCGTTCACGAGGTCTCGCAGGATACGGCGTCCCAGGAATCCGGTCGCTCCGGTTAGCAGAGCCAGGCGGCGAGGACTCATTGCGGCCTCCCGACTGGCTTCTGAGATCCGCGGCAGGCTCCGGCGACAAGCTCGCCGGTTTCGCGGATCAGATTCAGAACGACCTGGCCGTCGTCGATGTCGGCGGTCAGGCTGGCACGGAAGTCATTGTTGCGGCAGTCCGCGAAGACGGCGTCCATCAGGGCGGTGACGCGCAGAGCTTCGTCATAGGCGACGGGTGGCTCGTCGCCGGTTTCGATCGCTGTGTAGAAACGCTGGAAGAGATCCCGCATTCCGTCGAAGTAGTGGAAGTCGCCGCGCAGAAACCGGCGAGCATTTCGTGCCAGGTTGCGGATTGAGGTTCCCAGGTCGCGGAGCGGTGCTTCGAGTTTGCCGAAGGCGCCTGGGTATCGCTCTCCGCGATCGACGCGGCAAATCTGCGTGTCGAGATCGACTTCGATCGAGCCTTCAGTTCCCAGAATCCGGGTGACTCGTCGGCAGGGGCGCGAGTGACTGGTGAAAGTCAGTGTGCCCGTGACCGAGTGCCCGCGTAGATTCAAACGCAGCTCCGTCGGAAACTCGTATTCGGATTGCCGGGCGAACCAGTGAGCGTGCACTGCTGGCGCGGCATCCGGCAGGAGTTCAGTGATGCGGTACAGCGGGTGCGAGATCGTGTTCTGAAAGAGTCCGCCGGGCAGACGTCTGACCCAGTGATTGCTGTCGGCCATGACCTGCCGGCCGAACGGTCCCTCCAGCGGATAACCGAGATACGACTCGACGTGCTGAACATCGCCGATGATGCCCGACTCGACGAGCCGCATGCATTCCCGCCAGGCCGGATCGAACAGCTGATCGTGCCCGAGGCAGGCCAGCCGGTCGCAGTCCTGAGCGGTCTCGACGATCCGGCGAGCTTCTGCGAGATCGACGGCGAACGGCTTCTCAACGTAAACATGGACGCCGGCCTGCAGCGCGGCGCATGCGATCGGAGCGTGTGTGTGGACCGGCGTTGTGATGTGGAGAACGTCGGGAGCCGCGTCGCTCAGCATCTGATCGAGGTCGGTGAACTGAGCCGGCACGTTGAATCGTTCGGCAGCCTGGCGGGCGAGCAGTGGCTCGAGGTCGCACACGGCAACCGTTTCGGCGCAGGGAATCCGCCTGATCTGCTGGAGATGCGCGTCGGCAATCTGTCCGCAGCCAACGAGTGCCACTCTGAAGCGTCGGTTACTCATATCAGTCAGCAAGTTTGCCTTTGCCGCGAAGCAGGTCGAGATACAGGTCTTCGTACTGCCGCACCATCGAGCGGACGTTGAAGTGCTTTTCGACGCGCTGCCGTCCGAGTTGCCCCATCACTGGCCAGGCATCGCGGTCGGCCAGCATTTGTCGCATGGCGAGTGCCAGTTCGTCCGGGCTGCGAGGACTGACGAGCCTCCCGGTGCCGCCTTCGACAACGATCTCCGGGTTGCCGCCGACGCTTGTTGTGACGACGGGCAGTCCGACCGCCATCGCTTCGAGGATCGTCAGCGAGATGCCTTCCGACGTTGATGACGAGACGAAGAAGCCGGCTTCCCGGAGCAGCTCCGGGATATCGTTCCGTTCGCCAAGGAACTCGACGTTCTGTTCGAGTCTCAAGTCGCGGGCGAGTGCTTCGAGGTGTGGACGCTCAGCGCCGTCTCCGACGAGTTTCAGACGGAAGTCCGGGTACTCTTTGATGAGAATCCAGACGGCCCGCAGCAGCGTCGCAAAGTCTTTCTCCTGCGACAGCCGCGCGACGCTGATGGCCACCGGCTGAGATGCGGGACCGCGAAAGTCAAAGCGGTCAACGTCGATGCCGTTCCAGATCGCGCTGATCCGATCGGCGGAACGTGGGTCGTCATGTCGGCACAGCCGGGCGGCGTCTTCCGACACACCGATCACGCGATCCGTCCAGCGATTGGCGAGGCGAAACTGCAGTCGAGCTTTCCAGCTCTGCCCGCAGCCACGACCGTGCTGCGAATTCACGATCACTGGAACCCGTGCCAGGCGAGCTGCTGTCGCCGCATAAAAGTGGGCCAGCGTGTTGTGCGTGTGGACGACGTCGAACTCGCCAGCGCGGAAATGCTGAACGAGATGCCGCAGCCGGCTGAACTTTCCTGAGGTCGAGTCGGCAACGGATGAAACGTCGAATCCCAGCTCTCGCAATTCTTCCGCCGGAGTTCCGAGGGCGTCGAGCGCGACGAATTCGCAGTCGAATCGTTCCGCGTTACGCTGCCGCCCGAAGTCAACGAGCAATCGTTCGAGGCCGCCGGTCTGCAGAGTCATGCTCACATGGCAAACGCGGAGTCTGCGTGTGGATGTGTCCGCGTGACCCGCCGTGGACCGTTCCGCCAGCGAATGGCTGTTTGTGGGTAGAGTTGCCGAGACCGTCATCCCGCCGCCGCTCCTGGTGAGCCTTCGGTGTTCCGTCATCACAGAGTCGATCAGACCGCCCGAGTTGCGGCGCGTAACGCCGCCGACTGCTGCTCGTTCTTGAGTCTAGGTCAGGAATCGAGCCGCGAACGGAGATTCCGAGAAGTCAGGCGAGAGCATTGCGACGTGACCCCTGCGGTGTTGGCCCGCGGCGTTCGATCGCTTCCGCGTTCGGGGGCCTGTCATCACGCAATCAGATTGCAGCATCAGCCTGAGCGCGGAGCACACCAGACGGTGTCGACGGGGCAGGTTTGAGCTGGCGCGGAGAACCGTGCCAATCGGCAGATTCGGAAACTCCGGCGCGTTGCAACGAACCTAAGGAACGTCGTTGAAATAAGTGTCGTAGCTACCGTCGCCAGACGGTGGGCAGTCACAACACGTCCACCGTCTGGCGACGGTAGCTACGACGAAACCGGACAGGTGTTTCCGGGACGGTCCTAAGGCTCCCGGTTCGAGACGGGCCACGGGAGGATGGGAGCGGAGGCTGTTGTTTACACACAAGTCTGGCAAGCGGCGAAGCCGCACCAAAGTAGCCATCTCGCTCCGTCGAGATGAGCCGATCGCGGGAAAAATCTGTCGAATTCGCTCCGTGCGACCGTTTGTGCAGACTCCCGCATTTGGAGATTGCAGAAGATTCTACGATGTCTGGTCACGCTGGCTCATCTCGGCGGAGCGAGATGGCTACTTTGTGTGTAAACAACAGGAGTGGAGTCTTGCCGCGATTGTCGACGCGCGGACTGGCCTACTGTCGATGTTTCGCGGGCTCGTCCTGCGTCGATGCCAGGGCAGCGCCGGCGAGGCCTTGTCCGGTAATGAACATCGCCGGCAGGATCAGCGCGATCGCAATGATGCCGGCGATGTTGAAGGCTAACCGTGACAGAACGATGCCGCACGGTTTCGGGAATCCTGACAGCGTTGAAGAGTACCCGGCGGCCGGGTTGACGATCTCATAGCGATAACCGTGCTCGTTCTGAAAGTAGGACGGCCATCCGCGATGGACTTCGACGACGTAGGGGGTGACATCGGCATCCGCGATCGCATCGGGGATCTGACCGCCGTTGTCTCGAACTTCCGGCAGCGACGCCAGGTAGGCTGCCGGAATGCTGACGCCTTTCATGCCCTCGGCCGCACCCGACGATATCCGTCTGACGGTTGTTGTGGTGTCAAGATTCTGCGCGGCGGCGTACACGACGAGCCCGAGGGAGAAGGCAAGAGTCCATTTGTGTCTGTTCTGCATCGTCGCGACGTCTTTCTCGAAACATGGCGGTCGGTCAGTCCCCGGCAATGACTGGTTTGGCGGGCAGACGCCGGTGAGAACCGGAGTCCTCACCGTAAGGCATGGCGACCGAAAGGCACCATCAATTTGCCAGAGCGTTGAAGTCTGGGCCTCAATTCTGATGCATGTCCGGCGGTCTTACGAGCGCGGCAGGCGCGGCTGGATTAATCGCGGCTGAACTCTGTGAAAGATGTCCGAGGCAATCTCGTCGATCGTTCGCAGGCGGGTGCCTTCGAGGAGGGGGATGGTTTGCCAGTTCGGTTCGGTCGCGGCGAGGTCGAGGTACGCCTGGCGGACGGCGGCGAGGTAGTCGCGGTCGGCTTCCTGCAGGTCGGCGGCCTTGTCGGTGTAGTCGCGTTTCGACTTCCTGGCGATCAGCTCCTGAGCGGTTTCGGCGGGTAGGTCGAGATGGATGACGAGGTCGGCCCTGGGCAGTCCGAAGACGCCGTACTCGACCTGCGAGATCCAGTCGGTCAGTTGCTGGCGGGCTGTGCCGGATCGTTTGGCTCCCTGATGGGCGATGTTCGAGGGGACGTAGCGGTCGGAGACGACGACGTCGCAGGACGCCAGCAGTTCGGTCAGCATTTCGAGGGACTCGAACCGGTCGGCGGCGTATAGCGTCGCGGCGAGATGCGGGTCGACCTGGTCGAGCTGGCCAAATTCGCCATTGAGAAACCGACCGATCGTCGCTCCAAAGTGCGTTTGCGAGTAACGCGGAAAACTGATCAGTTCGGACCGGACGCCGGTCTCCAGCAGCCGTTCGTGCAGCTGCTGCGCCTGCGTGCCCTTTCCCGACCCGTCAATTCCCTCAATGGCAATGAGCACGAAACCGTCCCTGTGCTGCGAGAAGTTTGAGATGCCTGTCGGACCGCACGACCGATCTGCTGGCCTGTCGATCGGGGCGGGATGAGACGTTTCCAGCAACTAACGCTGGGCGTCGTCCGCTTCAAAATCCTGCGTGTCGTCCTGGCTGGTGGCGGGATCGAGCAGCTTCTTCGCGTGATCGACCTTCTGCGTGTGCTGAAAATAGTTCAGCAGCCGGCTGGCATTCAGAACATCCTCGACGCCCGCCGTCAGTTCTGAAAGCACCAGCAGGCCATCGACGCGGTGCAGTTTGCGGTGCAGCGTGATCATCTTGCCGACCACCGAACTGGTGACGTACTCGACGGCGCTGAGGTCGAGGATGATGCGGTTGTAGCCAAACTGTTCCGTCAGCGCGAACAGTTCATGGCCCAGGTCTTCGATGTTCTGCTCGTCATTGATGTGCGAAACGTTGAACGTCACAACGACAAACCCGCCGTCTTCCGCTTCTCCATGAGCGGTGGCGTTGATGTATCGCGGTTTGAAATCCGACAGGCCCATAACGGCTGCTTTCCGGAATTGTGGAGTACCTGTGTTCTCAGTGATGCGTGCCCGCGACGGCTGCCGCCCGCGGAGTGTGAGCAGTTGTGTGGGAAACGAGTGAACTCAGTTCAGTCGGGTCCGGGCGTTCGGCGATCAGTCCCTGGCGGCGAGCTTCCGTTCCGCGAGCGATGACGAACTGGCTGATCTCGTCGGGAGTTCCGGGGAGTTCCACGGGAGCGTATCGCCGATCCGTGCCGCGCAGCCAGCCTGGCCGATCCGCAGACTCCCGTTCGACGAGCACTTCGACATCCGTCCCGACCAGCGATCGATAGAAATCCTCGGCGAGGTCGCGTTCGAGTTCTCCGAGAATCCGGACACGTTCCTTGCGGACCTCGGGCGGGATCTGGTCGGGGAACTCGGCGGCCGGTGTGCCTTTGCGGGGGCTGAACGGAAAGACGTGGACTTTCATGAACCCGGCCTGGCGGCACGCATCGAGTGTTTCTTCAAACTCGGCATCGGTCTCGCCAGGGAACCCGACAATGACGTCGGTGGTGAACGCCGGATTGTCGAGCGTCTCCCGCATCTGCTGCACTTTGTCGAGGAACTTCGCGACGGAGTATCGCCGTCGCATTCGCCGCAGCACGGTTTCGGAACCGCTCTGCAGAGCAGGGTGGAACTGCGGGCAGAGGTGCTCGCAGTTCGCCGCCGTCTGGATGAATTCGTCGTTGACCTCGACGGCTTCAATGCTCGACAGCCGCATTCGCCAGTCACCGGGGATCCGGTCGAGCTTCTCGAACAGGTGCCATAGCCGGAAGGGCGGCAGGCCGGATTTGCCGCGCGTCGTGTCGACTCCGTAATGGCCGACGTGAATTCCGGTGAGCACGATCTCCCGGTAGCCGTTGTCGATCAGCCGCCGAACTTCGTCCTCAATATCCTGCGGCGAGCGGCTCTGCAGACCGGGCCGGACGCTGGGAATAATGCAGTAGGTGCAGCGGAGAATGCAGCCGTCCTGAACCTTGACGTAAGCCCGGCGGCGTCCGTCAAACTGAGTGATGCCCGCCGGCATGTCGACAATCCCCAGGCGGTCGAAGACGTCTGGCAGTTCGCGTTTGTCGCGGACGATTTCAAAGACGCCCGGCAGTTCGGCGACGGTCTGCGGATCGCGCGTCGCATAGCAGCCCATGACGATCGTCCGTGTGCCGGGGTTCTTGCGGGCGAGCTGACGGATCAGCTGGCGGCCCTTCGAATCGGCTTCGCCGGTGACTGTGCACGTATTGACGACGCACAGGTCCGCCGCTTCATCATCCTCGGCTTCACGGAAGCCGTTCTGAAGCAGCGTCTCTTTAACGAGCTGGGTCTCGTACTGGTTGACCTTGCAGCCCAGTGTGACGAGTCGGCAGGTGCGGTCAGACATGGTCCGTTGTGAACCGGTAAAGGGGATTGAGGAACTGACGGGTGGTGAATCAGCAATTCGCAGACTATACCTGTGCCCCTTGAGCCCTGCGACCGTTGAGGAATCCGCGTGGATCTCAGCTGTTTCCCGGCAGATCCGCGGGGGTGTCGGATGGTCGCAGATGGTACGGGGACACGACGGCGCAGGGACGAGTCGAAAACAGCTTCCCGTTTTAGAGACAACTTCCCGTTCTCAAGTGACATCTCGTTTCGCGAACCTGACCGGGCAGCCGGGCCGGCCTCGCGGAGCAGGGCGCCACTCTGGGAAGCTGTCTCAAACACGTTCCTCAACGTCGTGGTCCGATTTCGTTGTGTTCCGGTTTCAGGCCGCGACAGGCCGCCAGCCTCGGCGTGCCCGAAACCGTGGCTGGACTGTCGAGGTACGTCGAGTCGTTCCCGTCACCGTAGTACTTTGTCAGAGAAGTATTTTGGGGTAGTCACTCGGAACTGCCGAAAGTCCTGGCGACTTTCGCTACTGAGCGCATCCCAGAATCCTTGTTTGACAACGCCATAGCCGCGTTCGGACCGAGCGTAGGGGTCGCAATCGCCCCGGCGTTCTTCGCGAACACAGTGACCGGCTGATCACGCCAGAACCTCATCGCATTCTTCCGAGAGTTTGGAGACAACTGTGCCAGCACATCGTCGCTTTCCGATCTGTTCCCGTCTTGCCCTGGTGATCGTGTCGCTCGTGCTCGCCACTGGCCGTTTGCAGGCTCAGGATGACGACGCGGGCGATGAGAATCGTGAAGTCGCGAAGCCGGTGATCACAATCAATCTGGCCAGCGTCGATACGGTCCTCGAACGAGCCGACTATCTGTTTTCGTCGATTGAGCGACCCGAAATCTCTGACCTGATCGCGTTCAAACTGTCCGACGTTCGTGACCTGAAGGGCATCAATCGGGATCTTCCCGCCGGGGTCATGATCTTCATCTCGGAAGGTATCGTGCCGCTGCCCAATCCCGTGGGGTATGTCCCGGTTGACGATATTGGCGAGTTCGGCCAGACGCTGGAGTCGGTCGGTGCGAAGCTGACAAAGCTGCCGGAAGCCGAAGACCTTTATGAGCTGATTCCGCAGCGCGGCGTGTCGCAGTTTGTTTCGTGGCAGAACGGCTATGCATTCATCGGGCAGAACATCGACACGGTGGATCGGCCGTTCGCCAATCCGGCCGTCTTTGGCAAAGCACTCGCGGACAAGTACGACCTGTGTGCCAGCGCGACGCTCAGGAACACGCCGGACCACATTCGTGAACTGCTGCTCGTAACGCTTCGCAACTCGACGCAGGCGGCGATGCAGCAGCGCGACAACGAACCGGAAGGTGCCTACCGAATCCGCCGTGCTCAGGCCGAAGGCAACCTGCACTTCGTCGAAAGTGTTCTTGAACACGGCGAGGAAGCGACGATCGGCTTCAAAGTGGACGAAGCGAAGAACCACGCGTATCTGGAGTTCACACTGAGGGCGAAGCCGGATACGCCGTTCGCCGAAGAACTGATCGAAGCGGTGGGCAAGCCGAGCCGATTCGCCCCGGCACTCGATGCGACCGTGCCGCTGAGCCTGTCGATCTCGGCGATGCTCAACGACTACAACCGCAAGACGCTTTCGGAACTCTTCAGTGTCGGCCAGACGGAAATCAGCCGCGGCCTCTCACAGCTGCCGCCGGACACTCCGAAAGAAGACATCCCGGAACTTGAATCAGTGCGTGGGCTGTTTGATTCTCTGCGGGCGACGATCAAGGCCGGTCATCTTGACGGGTTCATTCAGTTCTTCGGGAACGCTGAAGACAAATTCGTTCTCGCAGGCGGGGTCAAACTCTTGAACGCACCGGCCTTCGGGACAGGTCTGGCCGGGATTCTGGAACGAGCCAGCAAGGTGGCTTCGGATGTGGAGATCGAAGTCGGCGTCGCGTCGCATGGTGACGTCGTGTTTCACCGGATCACTGGCGAACGAGCCTCTGGCGGTGACCGCGTCATGTACGGCGGAGTGCCCTCGTTCTATGTCGGCACGGACAGTCAGGCGGTCTGGTTTGCTCTTGGTGGTGAGGACGCTCTGCCGACACTGCGAGCGGCCATCGACAAGGTCAACGCCGGCCAGCAGCAGGCTCCGGACAAGGAGCAGGCTCCGTTTGAGTTTGTGATGAACATGAACCATTGGGTCAAAATACAGGCTCAGGGAATGGAAGCTGCCCGCGCTCGTGCCGAAGAGGCTCGGGCGGCAGCGGAAGCCGCCGCGAAAGAAGCCGGCCAGCCGACCTCGAATCCAGATCAGCAGCGTCGTGATGCCGAACGCAACAATCGTCGCCGCCGCGGCCCGCGGTTCAACGAACTGGCCGGCAAGGCGTTCGAGGAACCCGGCAGTGACGTTCTGCACGTCGAATCGCGACCGATCGAGAACGGGTTCCGAGTGCGTGCTCAGTTCGAGAACGGTTTCATGCGGCTGATCGGCCTGGCGATCGCGGGCCAGATCGATCGTTCGACCGATCTGTAGGCCAATAATCTGCAGGCCAAACGTGCGGTCTCGGCACCGTGAGTGCGAGGAGCGGGGCGAGCCGCGCGGTTCGACCGACGGTTGGTTGTGTCGCCGGACGTGGTGTCCCGTAGCGGGACGTGGCGCCGGGATGCCGTTGAGAGTTCTTCTGACCTGTTCGGGCTTCGGAGAGCGGGACGTTGAATGCGCAGCGGCGCTGAGTCGAGATTGCCGCGACGCGACAGGTGAGTCACGTCCGACGGATCTGATTCGTCGCAATCGCTGACTCTCGCACGTTCAGACTGGTCGGTACGGAGCAGGGCAGACAAACTCGGGGCTCTCACTGCAGTCCCGGTCTTCCTGTCGAGAGTTCCCGCTGATGCCTCGCTCTGTCGTTCTTCGCCTTCTGGCACTCCTCCTGCTGTCTGCTGTTTTCAGTTTCCAAGTTTCGTCTGCGGCAGAAAAAGAACGCTCACAGAAGAGCGGAAAGAAACCAGACCCGGCTCTTCTGACGCTCGACCGGATCTACGGCGGCGATGAGTTTGCCAGTCGGAGCGTGGCCGTCGACTGGCTGCCGGACGGGCACAGCTATCTCACGCTGCAGTCGGATACGAAGCAGATCGTTCGCGTCGACGCGGCAACCGGTGAGGAAACAGTGCTGGTCGATGCTGCGCGGCTCACGCCCGGTCTGGAGGCGTCGCCGCTGGCTATCGATGGGTTTGAACTGTCCGCAGATGGATCGCGCGTCCTGATCTACACGAACTCGCAGCGCGTCTGGCGGAGGAAGACACGCGGCGATTACTGGGTGCTCGATCTGAGCAGTCACGGCCTGAAGAAGCTCGGCGGTGACGCTCCGGCGGCGTCACTGATGTTCGCGAAGTTCGCGCCGGATTCGAATCTGGTCGGC